>OWIP01000003.1_pt1 | contig 198537 bp, 215 predicted proteins | sample 1732581 | NCBI WGS metagenome assembly OWIP01 (sample SAMN05065731, study PRJEB22554) | human gut metagenome | biome: ENVO:2100002; feature: ENVO:00000062; material: ENVO:00002003 | host: Homo sapiens | place: USA
CGAGATAGGCTCCGGTCTCGTGGGCTCGGAGATGTGTATAAGAGACAGATAATCATTATAGCACAAATATTCACATATTTCAATACTTTTTAATTATTTTGCAAGTATTGTTTCATTTTTCACCCATATCAAGAGCCTAAACAAAGGAGAGTGACCATACGATATGAAAACAGGGATTACGTTCTCTAAAACGCGAAAACGATTATCGACCATTGTGACCGCAACCGGTTCGGTCGCAATTATTGGGTTGTCAGCCGCTTTTATCACCAACGATTTCAACGGTATGCTCAAAGCACAGGCATACACAATTGATACAGGCAAAACAATCACGGCTTTGGAGCCAATCCGTTCGGACGCACAGTCCGAACAGATAGGTGACAGAGATGATTCGGTTTCACATAAAAATGAAAATAGTATAAGTGATACTCCGGATATCGGGGAAGACCCAAATACAAATCATTCGTTACCTTGTTTTGACCCCGATTGTTCTGTTCATCACAACGACGATATTGATTCATCTTCGGATATATCAGTGCCGCCCGCTGATGTTTCAATGGAAACTATTAAATTTCTGCCGGATAGCTGCGAATATGTAGACAAAGACGCAGCTCTTAAAACTTTAGCGACGTATGTTGACGCATTCAGCGATTATTTCGAAAAATACCCCACCGGTCAGATCTACCTTGTAGGTGGAATAGCCAAAACAGCGAACTGGAGTTTGACAGATACCGAATTGTCAAAGCAAAGAGCTGATACGGTACGCCGGAGCTTTATCGAATTAGGTATTGACGACAAAAAATTGATTTCAGTAGGTCTGGGTGTTAGTGATCCGTGGCGCAGCGATGAATGGGAAACCGGTTATTTCAATGAAGAAGTTGCTAAGATGAACAGACGTGTATGGATAATACCCGATGAATTCAATGAGCAGGTAAATCTTGTACTTTCGATAGACGCGATGATTGACGGTGCCAGAAATGAAAATTGAATAACAAAGGCGGTTGTAAGCAGAAACATTACAGCCGCTTTTGTTTTTCAACTAATCAGTGTTGAAATTTTGTTGAAAATGTTGAAAAGTCGAAAAAAGTCGTCCACAGCATTAGCAGTGGACGACCTGTGAGAATAACGGTTTACTTGAAATAGTCTTCGAACGCTTTTTCGAACATCTCTGTTTCCAGATAAATAACAGAACCGTTGTGGATAGAGCTTGTATCACCCGTGAAATACTGGCGAACAGCTTCGAGAGTAACACCTGTATATCTTCCGGTAGGGTAGAAGTATATCTTTTCATACTGAACGGTAACACCCTCGCCGAGATCGTTGCTCTCGTAGCGCTCTTCAACGACGCGCTTTTTATACTTCTCCGGTTCTTCAACTGGATCGATATAGCCGTCGGTAATTTCGCGAATATCTTCATCAATAGGCAGGCAGTCAGGATAAGGTTCAATGTTTGTGACTTCGATGAAAATAACCATTGTGTTCCATTTGTTACGGCAGTTCTGGCAAGGTTCATAGCCTACGACAACATCAAAAGGCTTACCGTTTCTTCCGTTTTTGAACTGAGGGATATAAACATCTTTTATAATGCTGTCACACCATCTGCAATGAACGTGTGTGGGAAAACCGTCAGGGAGTGTGGACGCAGGTGTGGCAGGCTCATTCTGAGCCGATGATTCAGATGATTTCTTCTCGATCGGTATGCTGCGAGTTCTTCGCCCGTCAACACGCGTCAGAATGTTATCATCATTAAAAACGCTGTTGGACATATTGCACCTCTTTCTGATAAAAATTGTTTTCAATCATCGTGTTGTGATTGTTGTGATTGTTGCTATAATTATATTATAGCACAAATCTTCACGTTTTTCAACACTTTTTAATCATGTTATCATATTTATAATTCAATAATGGCGCAATATTGATTCAAAATTGTGAAAAAAATGTGCTAAAATACATATGTATTTTAGCACAGAGAGAATAAAGATAAGATCACAGTGTTCTGCGTATCAATTTGCCACAATGTTCACAAGCGAGAGTGATACGAGTTTTCCTAGGTATACACCAACCGTCTGTAAGAGTTGTTGTTCCGATTATTTTCCACGAATGTTTACATGAAAGTTTCTCAAACAGTTGCTGAACTGTGAGTTTTATGGTATTTTCATTGGTCTGTTTATCCAAACTTTTATCCTTTCTCTAATGGTCCAGTATTATAAACGAAAAACAGGCACTATTAGTGCCTGTTTTTGTTCAAAATTACTTTTTCTTAATAGGCACATCTGTTTCGCCCTTGCTGTCGGCATATAGGTCGTTCAATGTGACGTCAAAGACCTGCGCAAGATAAAGCATCTCAAGGTCTGTAACAAAACGCTGACCTGATTCAAGACGCTGAACTGCATTCTTGTCAATGGCCAGACCGATTGTATTAAGCCGGTCCGCAAGTTCGCGCTGGCTTATACGCAGTTCCTTTCTGCGGCGAGCGATTGTCAAACCGATAACATTATTTCTTCCTGTTTTAGAGCGACTAGAAAACATATTTTATCTCCTTGTTTTTAGATTTGTGGTAAAAGAGCTTTCATTCAAAAGAGAGTAAACGCCCTTTTCTGTTTTTATTACATTCCGCACGGTCGCCAGACCGTGTGAGAAAGGGTATTCGGTGTAAGAAAGAAGAAAACCGAATCTTTCACATTATAGCATAAAATTCGACAAATTTCAACAGTTTTTGCTATTTAGTTTTTGCATAATTAAAGTATGAAATGTGAAATAATAATTTTTGTCAATATTGAATTAACTACCCTTGACATCGTTAATTAGAGATGGTATAATAATTACATGAGCTGGTATTTCTGCTCATATTTGACATCATTGTTTTGACAACAGAGAGGATGACAGCATGAAAGATTCATTGAAAAAAGCCAACGCCTTTATTGAGAAATATCTCAACAAAGGCGGGCGGCGGCGTCTTTGGATAATGTTGATGATCGTGGCTATAGTCATGATCACAATGACATTATTGGACTCAGCCGTTTTTACACTCAATACGCCAAAGGCGGCGACAACAGAAGAATTTCTGGCAAGCGTCAAGGCAGGCGACGTCGATACTATATATTACAGTTCAAGCAGCGAAATGATGAGATATACGCTGCTTAATGACAAAACCAGAAATATGACGCCAGAAGAACGGTCGCATTACTATTATAATAAAGATAGCTGGAGGCAGACCCCTTATCTTGGCGGAGATAATTTCAGATACGAAATGCTCGTTGACTTCGGGGTAAATCTGAAAATCAGAAAATTTGAGCCTATGCTTTCTGGTTTCTGGTCTATGGTTTTCTCCTTTGTTCTTATTATAATAATGTTTGTTTTCATACTTACGTTGGTTCAGAACGGAGGATTCAATCAGAAGAAATTCAGTTCGTTGGAGGGTCAGATAAAAACAACGTTTAACGATGTTATCGGACAGGACGAAGTTCTTGATGACTTGAAATTTATTGTAAGAATGATGAAAGGTGAAAAACTTGACGCACTGGGTGCAAGAATACCGAAAGGTATTTTGCTGTCAGGACCTCCCGGAACAGGCAAGACTCTTATTGCAAGAGCTGTTGCAGGTGAAGCTGGCGTACCTTTCTTCAGTGCAAACGCCTCAGAGTTCATTGATATGTATGTCGGCGTTGGTCCCAAAACCGTCAGAACGCTGTTCAAACAGGCTCGCAAGAATAAGCCATGCGTAATTTTTATAGACGAAATCGACGCGGTTGCTTCCACCAGGGGAGCGCAGGGTACTACATCTGAGGATAACAAAACAGTTAATGCTCTGCTTCAAGAGATGGACGGTTTTGACAAAGGCAGCGGTATATTCGTTATAGCCGCCACAAACAATCCTGACAGCCTTGACCCGGCAATAGTCAGAGCTGGTCGTTTCGACAGACAGGTTATAGTCAACCCGCCGAGAGATTGGCATGTACGCAAGAAGATGTTTGATTTGTATATCAAAAACACAGCTTGTAACGCTGATGTGGAAAATCTGGCTAAACAGACTGTCGGTTTCACAGGCGCTGATATCAATGCTGTAGTAAACGAAGCAAAACTCGTTGCGGCAATGGAAGGTAAAGATGCTCTCGATTCTGAGTGCTTCGAAACAGCTATTGACAAAAAGGTATTCAAAGCCAATAGAAGTACAGCTCGTCGCCATAGAAAAGATGTGATAGTTGCCGCCTATCATGAGGCGGGGCATGCTGTTATGAATTATCTTGCAGATTTGCCGATTGCAAGAGCAAGCATTGTCGGTTCAACGTCTGGCGTTGGTGGAGCTGTTTTTCAGGCTGATAAAGATACCAGTCAATTTTCGACAAAAGATGAATATGAATGGCAGATTCGCGTATGTTACGCGGGTAGGGCATCTGAAAGTGTAAAATTCGGTAAGATAACGGACGGCGCAGGAAGTGATATCACACAGGCGACCAAGCTGATATACGCTTATGTATGCAAGTTTGGTATGTGTGATGATTACGGTTTGCTGGATGTTGATGTACTCAAGTCGGTATCAGCTTTCGCTGTTCCAAATGAGATAATGCAGACGTTATCACGAAAGATGATGGAAGAAACTATATCATTTATTGAGGCGAATTACAGTCTCGTCGAAGCGATAGCTGCTGAATTGCTTGACAAAGAAACTCTTTCCGGCGAAGAAATAATGAAAATTATCGGAAACACAAAAACAAGCGAAAAATCATATCCAGACGGAATTATGATGAATGAACCGATAGGTATTGCCGGTAAAGATAGCAGCGGGGTGTCGGTATGAATATAGTTTGCCGTAAAGACCTTGTTCAGCGTATTAAGAGCAAAAATCCAACAGTGAAATGCTATGATATCAACGCAGTGGTGAATACACTGTTTGATGAAATGGCGGACGCGCTTCAAAACCATGAGAAAGTAATTATCAGAAATTTTGGAACATTCTGTGTAACAGAGGTCAACGAGCGAACATATCGCACACCTGACGGTCAGATAGTACATAGTCCGAAAACATACCGTGTCAAGTTCGTAACGGGCGTTAATCTTGCTAACTCCGTCAAACATGAGTAAAAAAAATCCCACCGATATCTGTCGGTGGGATTTTCTGTATCAGAGTTCATTATCAAGCAGAGTGTTATTAACAGCAGCAATAATATCATCATTTGTTATATTATTGGTATCAGACAGACTCAAAGCCGTATTGAAAGCTGTCAGGCTTTCATGCTGTGTATCTGAGTATTCAACAGCAGATAGCAGTTTCTGCATATCTGCGTTCTTGTTGGTCAAAGCGTGAAGAACATGCTGGTCGATAGTTTTATCGGTCATTATACGATGTATGTACACCGTGTTCTCCTGACCCTGACGATAAATACGTCCTATGGTCTGAAGATAGTTCTCCAGATTAAAGGGAAGTGTGAACCATACCAGCGTATGGGACGCATACTGGAAATTCAGACCGAAGCCAGCAGATGACGGCTGAATGAGAAGAGTGTGTATCTCGTTGTTGTTCCAACGTTTGAGAATTTCATCTGATTTGTCACTGTCGAACAGTTCACAAGGAATGTCGAGTGATTCAAAGTATTTCATTATCATATCTGCGTCTGATTTGAAGAAATATGAGATGAGGATATTATCGTCACTGTTTTCCCTGATATATCTGAGACGTTCAAGTTTCTCAGAGTGAATCTGATTGTATGAACCTGTCGGCTTTCCGTCTTCATCAACGGTATATATTGCTCCAGACGCTAATTGCTGCAGTTTGGCACTCATGACAGCGGCGTTGCTTGCCGTCGCATAAGTATTTTCACCAAAGTCAAGCACAGATTCTTTGAGAAATTGGCTATATATCTTGCGTTCAGCGGCAGACATACTTACGGTATCATCAATGAAAACAACAGGTGGAAGTTTGAGATTTGTGTTTTTCATTGATATGGTTATGTCTGATATGAGATCATAAATCTCATTATCAGCGTCAGGCAACGGCTCCCAACTGCATACAATACCGTTTTTAACATAACCAGGTTTCATGAATTTGTTACGAAAAGCGGTAATGTTTTTGCCAAGCCTGAGTCCACCGTCCATGAGAAAGATCTGCGCCCAGATATCCTGTATACCATTCGGCGTCGGGGTGCCTGTGAGTCCTATGAAACGATTGACGGCCGGCATAACTTTCTTGAGAGATAGAAAGCGTTTGCTTGACGGACTTTTGAAACTCTGGAGCTCATCAATAACAATTGTCTGAAAAGGCCAGAGAATCATGTTTCTCTGGCAAGGACAATTATCGATGAGGTCAACCAACATTTCACGGTTGATGAAATATACAGTTTTACGAGGGTTATTAAAGATACTGTGATATGCTTCGAGTCGTTTTGTCTTGCTGAAATTTTTACCTTTTTCGTTTACGATAAGGCTTTCGTAGGGGAGATTGATACCCCATTTGTCAATCTCTGCTGCCCATGTTGCTTTTGCTATTGATTTAGGTGCTACGACAAGAACGTGTCCGGGTTCTTTATCATAGACTCGTTCGAGTACAGCCAGCGAAATAAGGGTTTTCCCCAGACCAAGGTCTAAGAAAAGTCCGCATTTCGGGTGGTCAATAGCAAACTGAGCAGCAATTTCCTGATAGTCATGTAGTGTCACATTCATGATGTCATTATCTCCTGATGTCGATTGCAAAATGCTGTCATTTTTCTAAAAATACTTGACAAACTACTTTCGTTATGATATAATATCATTACAAAGCTATGTCAGGTTTGATCCGATGGTTTTGGGTGTGTTAGTCAATTGACGGACAACGTTGAGCGTTTTCACTCAACGTTGTCTTTTTTTGTCAATATTTCGTCTATGTCTTCTTTTGAAAAGGGGACATAGACAATAGCACCGTGATTTCGCATAGATTGTATAACGAATTGCTGTCGTTTTGACAACCGTCCATTTTTGGCTTTCAGTTCAACGAAAGCTGTAATGCCATTCCCAATAATAATTCTGTCGGGGACACCAGTGACCCCCGACAGAAATTTATATTGAAGAAAACCGTGTTTTTCAGCTTGTTCCTGAAAGTAAGACTCAAGCGCTGATTCCGGTCTCATCATCGTCTCCTTCAGTCTTTGCGATGTTTGCCCAATTCTTGTTGAAACTGTCGGCAAGCAGCGTCAGATAATTGTCCATATTGAGGTTGCTGATAAGGAGCTGTTTTTCATCTTCAGACAATTCAAACAGACTCCTGTTTTCGATATAGACATACCAGTCTGGGTCGATGCCTGATACCTTTGTTATTTTTGCCTCTTTACCCTCAGGGATATCAGCGTCGTGTATATCGAATTTTTCAAGCAGAGCCTTTGCGTATAGATCATGCTGTATCATCAGCAGATTGTTTTTCTTTCGGGTCAACTTCTGAGCCGCTGTTACAACTCTTGTTGAAGCGTTGTACAAATGGAAAATCGGCTTATTGTAAATTGTTCCGAATTCTTTCTTTACAAAGAACACGCGGTTATAATGCTGCATGATGTTGATATCGTTCGATATGCACGCCGCGTTAAACAGGTTCTGGTCGAACGGTATACCCGTGATAAAGGACTTGTATCCCTGAAGATTGTCCGTTTCGCCAAAAATGAACGTCTGGGAACCCAACGAGCTTGCAACAATAGTCTGAAACATGTTCAGATATCGTGCTGAATCAGGGAACGTAAAGCGAGAGTTGTATAAAACAGCCAAACCCTTGTTTCTGTCGAATTCCCGTGCAAGGAAATCATCGCAGTCGAAATGCATATTATCGGCGTTTCGCATGTATTCACACAATGCGTAGTCGAGAATAGCGGCATGAGCAAGCGATTTTGTCGGGTCGGGGCTCTTACGGCAGGCAAGAGAACCGCCGGAAGCGCTGATGATCCTGTTCTTTTCATCAAGCTCCATACGATTGTTGCTGTCTTTGGAAACAAGGTGGCAGAACTCCGGTTCGATAGCGACATGGATATTTGCCGCTTCACGTGCAAGAATACGAGCATTCTCTTCCGGTTCGAATACAGAATAAAGACCGTCTGTATTGGTCGATATGATTTTGGCACCGGCATAAGTCTGAGCCTGACCTATGCGCCACGTAAACAACTGACCAATTATTCTCATTGAGAGTATCTGGTTGTTCATGCGGATAGGCGTAAAGAATGCCGCGTCAGCCGCACCGGAAGCGGAATTGAGGATGAGCTTTGTTCCCTCACGGAGAACAGAATAATGATACTGTTCTTTCTCGGAAAGAGACGGGTCTTTCATCAGCTTGCCATAATGCTGCTTATTATCGAATATTTCAGCGTAACGGTCATAACCGAGACCCTCGTTCATGAATGCCTGCATCATGATGAGGAGATTAGGGTAGTAGCTCATAAAGTCTTCGTGACTGCTGTCATCGTTGCTGGTATAAACATACCGTTTATTCAGCTTGAATGAGCCCTTAGGATCGGGCTTAAACAGGAGAGGCTTTTTCTTGGAAATGTCTTTCCATTCAGCGCTAGTCGCTGTTGAGCCTGTTTTGAGGAAGTCAGTGGACTTGTAGATTTTACCATTGTATTCGAATGACCATGCTTTTTTAGTTTCAGGGTTCTTTTTCTTCAGCATTGTCGGGTCTGGATATTGAGTGCGAACGAGAGTATGAAGTGCTTCGATTTCTTCATATGCACGCATGTCAGCGTCATATAACGCTTTATTATATTCTGCACCATGTACGCCGCCTGTGCCAAACGCAACATAACAGCTTGACGCAGAACCGTCAGCATTATAATAGGGAAGAGTCAGATTGCATTTGGGAATTTGAGAGACATTGACAGCCGACATGACCGGCGCATTTGGATGCTGTTTGCTCCAGAAATTCTGATATTCATCAGATTCGTTGAAATTCTTGCCCTCTATATTGTTCTTATAATAGAAGTAAATGCGGTCGAATTCTGCCTGCAAATCAGGATTATTCGGATACAAGCCGTAAAAGAACTTGCGGCATTCGTCAAGAACGTTGACGCGGGGGATACCGAGCTCTTTGGATTTTGCTTCGCTCGGATACATGAAGCTGACTGCTTCTATATCGTTCAGATTGCCGTAGGGACACAGAGTGCGGGACGCGAGCTTTGCTGAGCTGGAGTCGATATACAGACGGTCACGCCGTACGTTATCAGGTCTGACGTCAGGAGCATAACTGTCTTCTTTCTTGTTGTAGACAAGCTCCGGATAGGATTCAAGCAGACCTTTCTTCAGCTCAAAATTACCCTGATATCTCTGATGAATGAACAGCATACGCTGGTACATTGTATCAGAGGCATTGTACGCAATGAGCTCAGCAAGTTCATCGAGAGTGTCGATGTGGGATTTCGTGCCTTTGAGTTTATCAGATTCAAGTATCTGATAACCGAGCATTCCAAGCACGCGTTTCAAGGCAACTTTCTGCATCTTCTCGTTCAACAGGGCAATATCGACATAGCGACCGGAACGAATCAGATTGCTGCGAATGATATTTTCGCGATTTGCATAGCCTGAACCGTAGGTGTTGTCTTTATTCTGTTGCAGATAGCTGGGCATACGTTCTTTAAATTTGGCAGAGAACAGATTGTTGTTATGGTCGCGCATCTGCCTTGCAGTAGGCGGCGATATAGCCAGCTGACCGTTGTTCAGATAGAACGTTTCAGAAACATACAGCGCGTACATGGTCGTATCATAATTAAATGAGTTATAACCTAACAAATACGGCTGTTCTGTGTTTGAATATCCAACATCGGTATCATTTACCAGCATGTGAAAAGCAGGTTCTGTTGCAGCGAGATTCTCAAAGGTGTTCTGATCGTCCTTTGCACCGAAAATGTTGATGAGATGAATGTTTGCCTGACGTTCGGTCAGATAGTGATATTCAACTGTTCCAGTAAATATCTTGTTATGTTCATAAATTCGCTGCGTCAGAACGTTTTTGATTTCGTCAGTGAATACGAATTTGCCGTTTCCATCACCGGGCGTATCGAGTTTGTCGTCAACAAGAAAATATACGTCGAGAATATTTTCATTGTAACGATGGGAACAAAGCGAAAACACATTGTCGAGGCTTTCTATATCATAAAAAACCTGCTTTATGCTTTCAAGCTTATCGTTTTCATCGGGCATGGTGTGTAGTCCTTTCATGCATTTTTGCTTGATTTATGTAAAAATAGAGGCACTATCTTTCGACAGCGCCTCTATTTTGAATGGCATTAAGAGGCGGAAGTCTCAGGTACAGGACGGTCTGTCCAATCATCAACACTCACGCTTTCCTGCTCGGCTGCGTCGGACGCAGAAGAAGCGGTGATACCGTCGATGAGCTTGAACAAATGTCTGAGATTCTTTCCACCAATAGCTTTCTTGAGCAGAGCAATATAAATACCCTTTTCAGCGTCGAATGTGTCTTCATCTTCGCATTTCACGCAAACGGATGTTCCGTCTGTAAAATAGATGTGTGTATACGGAGCGTTGCTTACGATCTTAGTGAAACCCGGAACATAGCCGAAAGTCCTGATCTTATTGTAATCTACACCGTTATATTCGCTGGGCAGTTTAGAGTCGTTGATGCTGAGCATAGTGTTGCCGTAGGCAGCAAAGTCTATATCCTCAGGAGTCATGTCCAGTTCAGCCAGAAGCATGCGAACCTTAAGATACGCGGCGATTTCAGGACGGTGTACGAGCATGGTATGAGAGTTGTGCATGCAGGTGATAAAATTGTCCAAGAATTTTTCATCAGTTTTACTGATTTTGCCGGTGTTTTCGCGCTTTTCCAAAATAGAACCGGCTTTTTTGAAATCAGCAATCCAACTCGTCTTGTTGATTTCCTCGCGAATGTTTCCAAACGGGATAATGTTCATAATAAATCTCCTTGTCAAGTCAAAGATGTCGTGATATTCATTCATCGGCATTATCGTCTACGACAATATCCGACGATGAGTCAGAAGTTGAGCAGCGTATTATGCCTCTGTATCGGTCAGTGGTCAAACGCGGCGTTGATATCTTATCTATATCGTTGCCTGTATATGAAGGGTTTTTCCACAGGGATAAGTCGTAATACGCTATAAGAGGTTCAGGTCGTGACATTTTGTCACTGATACGAACGGCACCATTCGTTGTACGCCACGTATCTCTGACGCCGGGTTCAAGAAGCAATATGTCAAGCTGTTTCTTGAACGTGATTTTACCCTCAGGCTTTCCGCAGGGGTTGCATCTGCCGTACCATGATTTATATAAATCGTACATAAAATCTGTTGGTATAAGATCCCAGACGAACTGATCCTTGAATTCAGTAAGAAATTCTCGAACAGGGTCATTGAGTTCCTTATATGCGCCGAGCAGATCACGGCATCGGGCAGGGGAGCTGAGCTGATAGAAATCTGTATGAAGAACTTTCTTCAGAACATATTCCAATACCTCAGGACGCGACAGATAATCGTCTTTTATATACCGTCTTTCAGCGCCAGTAAAGCACTTGTCCATCGGTACAAGAATCTGACGACGATAAAAAGAATCGGATTTGTCACGAATGCGGGGCAGGTCATTGATACACTGAACCATAAATCCCCAGAAACGAAACGAAACAGGATCTTTGAATTTGCGGTTGATTTGGATGATATCGTTTGTCACGACGGCTTTGAGGTCAGATAATGTATCCAGATAACGACCTACATCGTTCTCATCAACGATTATAGCGTTGCAATGAAGCAATGGCTGAAGCGCAAATTCTTTTCCGAAATCGCTGAGCTTGATGCTGGTGTGCATTCCGTTTCCGCAGAGATTGCGCATCAGTTCACATAAAGTACCTTTACCATTGTTACCAGTGGTTGAATAAAGCCAGATGGATTGATTCCATCTGACAAACGGTCTGATGATTGCCCCAAGCATTTCCCATAACAGATTTACTATATCAGGGTCATCTGACAGTTCTGCCATCCACGACTCCACGTCCCAGTCGGTATTGTCATCATTGTTATGAATAGTAACTAATCGAGCGTTGGGATTGTAATCCACGTGCGATTTTGTAAGGAAGACCATATCCGGCGTGAATGGGTATAATGTTTTTGATTTATAATCGAAAATGCCGTTGTTCACGGCAATCAGATTGCGGTCATGTGTTCGTGTTCGGCGCGGAGCCAAAGATTGAAGTGTGTAATACACTTCTTTGAACTTACGTTCTTCGAGCTGATAATCGTACTGTTTCACAATACGATACAGAGTGCTTTCGCTTATATCGTATGTTCCTTTGTTTGGACCGTCGTCACAATAAACGGCTAACAGGTCTTCTTCGCTTTCAACGTTCGTTTCAGCTGTATCAATGCGGACAACGCTGTTGAAAAATAATACGATTTCAGCAAGCTGCTGGGGAAGTAATCGTTCTATACTCCGCCATGCCGAACGGAGAGGGGTCATTTTGGGGTTGCCATTCTTATCGTAAACAGGCTGTCCGTTCTTGCCGCGAACAGGAATGGACGGAATGTTCATGTTCTCAACAGCAATTGCGTCGTTCACATCAGATATCAGTTCTTTTTCTATTATCCGAGGTACTGGGGGAGAGTCCATGTCAATTTCGTTGAGATAATTCATAGTTGTCTCGTAAATAACGTCGTTCAGGGTGCGTGGTAACGCACCGCCGCTGTCAAAGCCAATGCTGTCAGACACTTTGATCCTGCCTTTCTTATGTATTTTTTCAAGGGTGTGTATGAATATTATATCATATAACCTTTTTTAAGTCAACGGGAAAATGCACGTTTATGAAAAGATTTTTTCGTGAAAATGATAGACCCGCTATATTTTTAATCAATCCGTCGCATCGCAAGATGCGATGGTGTGAATGATATAAATTATATAGCGGGGAAGTGAGTATCAGATTTCAGGGTATATTATATGGGCACACGAACGCAGCGAAAAAATTAACATAGTTAGGTATTTTGTTGAAATCAAAACGACAAGAGCATAAGGGAAAATGTCACGCACTTTGTCACGGGGGTGGTACAAACCTGTCACAAAGTTGATTTTTGAAAATCAAACTCTGTACCACACCATATTTTACCATTATGTTTCCTACAATTTGTGCATTATTATAAATGTTTTTATTGGTGATTATAGTGCAGTCATTTTGCACAAAGTTAATCAACAATTTTATTTTTTAAGTTGGTTGAAAAACTAATTTTCTTCGTTTTTGATATGATTTTCAAACTCTCTCGAAAAACTTTTCAAAAAAGTTTGTACCATTGTGACATTTAGATATGCTAACGGTACAAAGTTACTCTTTCATCTCAAACTTTGTACCGCATTTGTACCACCCATTGTGACAAACAAACCCTTTATTTATAATATATTATATACTCTTGGTACAAAGTCACGGGTTATATAGTATTAAATTATTAGTAATGAAATGATAAATATGTGCATTATGACTATACGTGTTTTATATTTTTTCTATATATATAAAGGGTTTCAAAAAAGTTTGTACCAGTGTACCAGAGCCCATTTTCTGTGTGACACTGCACCTGTGATTTCAAACCGTGAATGACCCCTGTTGCAGGTATCAGAACGAGAAAAAAAATCTCCTCACAGGGTTTTATTCCTGTGAGGAGATATGCTGAAAAGAATGTGTACACATATTTGGATACTATATGCACACAGAATGCGATCATACCACAGCCCAATGGCAGTAAGCTGTGATATTCCGTGAGGTAAATGTTTGTCCGGGAGGACTGGTGAGAACGGCAGGTCCTGCCCCTGCTGGTCGTTGTTCACCGAGTAAACGACCTATTCCCGGTGAATTGAATGCATATCATCTTGCTACGCTGCGTTCTCATGGGGCGGACAGAGGTGATGAGCTTCATCAGGCTAAACTCTCCCTAACAGCTATAATATCTATTTGCTGGTATGAAAACACATCAGGGTCTTTCCTTATCAGCTCATTAGCCAGCTTAAGAGCCTTAGTAGGTGTAGAGGTCCAAACATCTATGTATCTGATATTCCCAGCATCGATGTTGCAATTGAAGCTGACTCTATAATGTGGTTTACTCTTATTCATCTTCATGGAATTTGGACTCCTTTTCACTCTTCTTAGCCTTGAATAACATACAAGATAGCAGGATAACCAAGACAGACCCTAAGACTAAACCTAAAGTACTTAGGACTCGAAAGAGAACTTCGAGGATACTACCCTCGGAACAGCCAAGCACACCAGTCAGTATACTGGGTATAGTCCAGCAAAACAGCATGAACCCCAGTACAAGCAGTATCTTAGAAACTATCTCAACAGGCTTAACGTTCTTCATCAAATGGCTCCTTTCAATATAGCAATATGATTATTGTATTGGCGGACAGGGTGGGATTCGAACCCACGGAGCATTTCTGCTCGGCTGCTTAGTAGGCAGCTACTTTTAACCGCTCAGTCACCTGTCCATTTAACATCACCGGAACGCAATGCCCTAGGTCTTTCACCTCATCTCTGGGTTAACTGCCCAGTGTTTTACATTTATACTATCCGCACCCATTACGATTCCTCTGTTAATGGCAGAGTAGCCAAGTGCGGAGTTCGGGATTTTTATTATCCAGTGATGCTTGGGGCTGATAGGCGGAATCGAACCGTCAACCTACTGATTACAAATCAGTTGCTCTACCGATTGAGCTATATCAGCGTATAGTGAGAACGGCAGGTCCTGCCCCTGCTGGTCATTACCTTAGACCTAAACGACCTATCAGCCTAAGGTTGGATGCATGTCATCTGAGCCACGCTGCGTTCTCACCGGGCGAACAGAGGTGATGAACCTCATCAGACTACTGAGCGTATCGTACGTTATCTTTTCGTCCTTTGCATCAGGCTATCCACATGTTATGCTCGTCTTTCCGAGCTGTCATAACGTAATTTTGTTTAACCGACACGTTCAAAACGGTACTTCTGTTTTATTCCTGCGATTTGTGCTGCTGTCGGAATAAAATTTCCTCATATCGTCAAGGCGAATACAGCCAAGCCTGCCCTTTATCATGCCGATTTGTGGCTTATAGAAACCGTCCTTGACTGCACAGCCGCAGTCGATTCCGATTAAATCACCCTTGCGCCATATACTCGGAGCAGGTTTCGGGTCAAACATGAACGTTCCCGTATGCCCGAACACATAGTTTCTGCCAGATTCTGACATCTCGGCAAGTGCATTACGCTCCCAGACGCTGTATTCTGCCTGCGACCTGTACTGCTGCTTGTAGTGTGAGAAGAAGTCCGTATCAGCCGCATGAACGAGCCTGAATTGCTTACCGCCTGCTTCGATATCAATATTGAGCGGCAATGATTTGAGGTAGTCCAGCATTTCAGATTTTTGAGCGTTTGGCAAGCAGGACCATGCACGGTGAGTTATCACACCACCGTTTCTGTACCACAATTCACAGCTGTCACTTACATTTCTGCGCTCGCCGTCGTAAGGCTCACCGAGAGCATTCAGCATCATAAATTCGTGGTTCCCGAGAAGCATTTTGGCGTTCGGCATAGCTATGATTCGCCTGAGTATCTCAATACCGTGCGTACCTCTGTCGATAACATCGCCGAGAACATACAAGGTGTCGTCGGGCTGGAGGTCGATTTGTGCCAGAACCGATTCAAAATAATCCAGATGACCGTGAGCATCGCTAAGCACATATGTGAATCCCATAAGAATTTCCTTTCATGTAATTTTGTTTAACCTGCACGTTCAAAACGGTACTTCTGTTTTATAGCTGTTTCTGATATCACGAATGCGTTTTGCGTCATATCTGATATCATCATTGCTGATTTTGTTACTGCTGTTTTCACCTGCGGGTGTGTTCGCTCTGGCACGCTGCCATGATATTTCCTCGTGCGACATCATACCCAGTGTCCATGGGTTTGTCGTACCGTAAATTTCAAATACATCATTGATGATTTTCTTTGTTTCATCATCAATATTGCATTCAGGGAAGTCAGCATTTCGGTAAGGCTGTCTGAGTTCCGTCATTACGGGTCCGAATTTCCATGCCTCGAATTCTTCTGTGAACATCGGAGCATTGTTCTTAATGAACGATTCACGCTGAATGTAATACAGCATCTTGTGAAACTTCATCTCTTCGATTTTTGAGCCATATGTCTGCTGATAGTGATGGTAGACATACGAAGCTATTTCTGTGGCAGAATATGTATGCATTCAGTGTCGTCCTTTCTTCATGTTTTTGTCGAATACAATTCAATGACATTTTTTGTTCTGTTCAATAGTGTCGAATTTTATTATTTCACCATTGACGTCGCATACAATGTCGTTGCATGTGTTTCTGAGTTGTTTCCATCGCTTGTTGTTTTTGAGCAATGCAATATCGTCTACAAAATAAACAAGCGGCATTGTGTAGCCTATGAACCAGTCAGGAATGGTTTCTGTCATGTCGATAGTTCCCTGTCTGTTGACGGCTGTGTATGTGTGAATATCTGATACGCATGTGTTGTTACAATGCTCGAATCTTTTGATTTTTGCTTTGTACAGATCACACGTGGAAAGGTTTATAGCTGTGTATAAGCTGGCTAACATGACGTCATCTCCCTTTATTTTAATATTGCGCTGATTAGGGTGAAATGTTTTGTTCTCCGATATTGGGTGAGCAGTTTCGGAATCGAACCGATGTTCGTCAACGAACAACCTTGTCTGCTCATATATAGGCGGCAACATCAAACAGTCGATGTCGCCGCCGCTTGTATTAGCCTACGGCAAATGCGCCGTAGGTAGTTAGTATCGTTGTATTCAACGGTACCTAAGTAAATCCAGAATAGTGCATGTCGATCTCTCCTTTTGGTCTAGCCGAAGCAGTTCGGCGCCGCAGTCACGTCAAATCAAAATAGAAGCAGAAAGGTTTGTGCGAATCATAGGACATCATCTCCTTGTTAAATTTTATTTACGCCGTATGCGTATATGGTCGGGACGACAGGATTTGAACCTGCGGTCTTCTGAACCCAAATCAGACGCGCTACCAAACTGCGCTACATCCCGATAGGCTAGGTGTGGAGGTGGCCATGTTGCTTTTCTACGCGACAGGCAGTTGCTACAACGTGTCAATTCACGAGCCCACTGTCACAACCCTCTCGGCGTGCCGTACATTACTGCAAGGCTCACCTAGTCATATACAGGGCGCCACCCTAGTGTTCTATAGAGACCTGGTACGCACTCTGTCTCAGAAATGACAGGGTGCGATTTAGGCGTATAGAATTTGTCATTCAGACTTTCTGTTGTCTGATACACCGGCTATTGGTGCAGACGGTGAGACCTGCCCTCACTGACGCTTTTTCTGAGCAAGATTTGCGTCTAACTACTCTCAGAAGATCTTGCATGTCATCTAGCTACGCTGCGTCTGCAGATTGCTCGTCTTTCCGAGCGGTCATAAGATGTTTTGTTTAGCAAACACGTTCAAAAAGGTATTTCTGTTTTGCATTGGGATACATTGTTTTATCTACTTCAGATAGAAACTTGGATTTAGGACGTGCAAAAACACCACACGATTCTTTTGTGGTATTGTTGTAACAGTCATAAATGACCAATTGCTCGGAAGTTTCTGCATGAGCAGCAACAGCAATCACGGTTGCGATATCTCCTGTGAAATGTATCCACGTTGAGCCAACAGTAACATCTCTGTTCATATATCATTCTCCTTTGTTAGACCTTAATATTTGATTCCTTGTAATGTTTGCAAGAGATATAAAATATCCAACCGAATATTATAGAAACAGCACTTAAAGCAACGGTCATGAATATAAGCATAAGCCACTTTGCAGCCGCAGTATCAGAACCAGCAGATATTATGAAATCGATAATACCCCAGAGCAGAAAAGCAAAGACTATTATTATAACAGTAACACGTGCTGCTGCGCTGATAAGGACTATTTTGTAATGTTTACCATGCTCATTTATAGCTGTATTATAGATGTTATAGCAATCAAAATCAAGACCTAATGCTTTGTATAGTTCTGATGTGTTTTCAAGGACATATTCGTAGAAATTCGGGTTAGAGCGCATTAGACAAAACATAAAAATCAGAACAGCTATGAGTTCTTTGATGAGTACAGATTCCATGTTGATCCTCCGACGATGTGATTCCTTCCCGGTCCAAGACCGCCTTCTTCATCAGACATACGATTCACTATCTTTCTGTTTATGATTATTGGTTGCAGATACAGGAGTCGAACCTGTTGTCTCTAGGTTATAAGCCTAGTGAGATGACCGTTTCTCTAATCTGCTATATAATGCGTCCGCCGTATTTGTACGTCAGCACATCGACGGGCGCAAGCAACTATTCAATATAAATCGTTTGGTAACACAGGCTAATCGTCTGTATCAGCTGTGTGATTGAGTACGAGACTCGTCACCTTTGGTACGGTATACGCCATCGCAGCTACTACTGCCAGAGCAACAGTACCAACAGCCGCGATCAGAAATGTCTTCTGCTTGTTAGTCATTCTATTCACCTTCTTTCTGTTCTTATTTTTTGGTGCCGGCGACGGGACTTGAACCCGTATGATATTGCTATCGGGGGATTTTGAGTCCCCTGTGTCTGCCAATTCCACCACTCCGGCGTATTACTTTAACGTAAGTTTTATTCTTCACGTTTATGTGTATATTTGATATTATACCATTGAAGTTATAAAAAGTCAATATGTGAATTTATTGCAAGGTGAAAAAACGAGTACAGCAGTTTTATACTATACTCGTTTTGATTTGCACAAATCATCAATACAGTTTGACTGTATTCGGCTTTCTACATTTGTTATCAGCCATATGACTTTTAATAACACCCCGTTGTTCGCCCCGCGAACAACCCGTAGAAAGTTCAAAATTCTCTTTATAAATAACAGAAAAACTTGACAAGGTGAGCATGATGTGATATAATTGTTATATAGAAAATACAGAAATATCTGCATTTTCGAAATTCATTTCAGTGAAAAGGACTTAATATCATGACATCAATGCTTAATCTTGTAAATACGATGCCTGATAGCAAAGCTGAGTATTTACGTGATCTTATAATAGATGAAGATAATCGTCGGCTTGATTTGTACGTATCTCATAACAATGAGCTTATAGCTCTTGGTTATGAAGATGATAATCTTGTCTGGTTCAGTGTGACGACCACATCTGATATGTTTCTTTCGAGGCGCATATTTGAAAGTATGAGAGAGAGCCGGTTTTATCGCAGAGTGCCGCTTGCCGACGCACTGTCGGCAGCTAATCTTAAAGAAAAAGATCTTGAATATATGTGCTATATTCGATTGGACAACGTGAGAACAGATAATCCTGTTTTTTCAGGGTGTATTGTCGGAAACGGTGTTTCGGGGAAGCTGACCGGAGTAGATTTTGCTAACATTTTGGCTGTATTTCCTCTTCGTTTCAGAGAATCGATCACTAAAATCGGTTCCGAGGACGATATTTATACCGAACTGGAAAAGGATTATCAGAAGATAACGTCGCTGCCTATAGCATCTGGCATTGAGTCAGATATGGTGTCCGGTATTCACGAAAAATGGCACAAAGCTGAATGTGTGAAGTTTTGTGCAAGAGCCTCTGTCAGGGGCTTATATCATGACGTATGCTATTCTTCAAAATAAGATAGCATCAAGAAAGAGGTTTCCTATATGTCTGTGAACAATGCAATTCTTAAAAAGCATTTCGAAAATTTAGGTTTTGACGACGCATATTTTGCTGTCTATGAATCTGAAGCAACGGATGAGATGCAGAATGTTGACAGCTTGTGTGACAGATTATATGACATCAGGAAGAATGGACAGCAAATTGTAATTTATACTGATTTTGACGTGGATGGCATCATGTCGTCCATTGTTGCTTATGCTGGCTTATCACAGCTTGGCTTCAATGTTGGTTTGTTCAAGCCGACACCGGCTGACGGGTACGGGTTTCGTCCGAAAGATGTTGATGATATTTGTAATGAATTTCCAGACGCATCTGTTATTTTGACAGGTGATGTTGGTATTTCAAACAATGAAGCTATTGATCATGCCAAAGGAAAAGGTCTTACAGTATTTGTAACAGATCATCATGGCGGGGGAAATTGCTCTGCTGATTTGGCTGTAAATCCGAATCAGTATGGTGAAACATATTCTCATAAAGGCATTTGCGGAGCATATGTTCTTTACAAGATTCTTGCTAAATATGCTTCAAAGTACAGCAGCTTTTCTGCACAGGCTGATATATACAGGCTCCAGATGTTCGCAGGCATTGCCACAGTTTCTGATGTTATGCCGCTTATCTATGAAAACAGACAGCTTGTTCGCTGCAGCGTCAGCCTGATGAGGTATTTTTATAATTACGAGTTGGCAAACGGCGTGGCTTTAGCGCCGCCTGTTTATTCTGATAATTATTCCAGAGCGTTCGTTGGTATGAAAAAATTGCTCGATTATTTTACCAGAATTCGTAAGATAAGAAAGGCTGAAAATATCGACGAACAGTTTTACAGTTTTTATCTTGTACCGTTTCTTAATTCGTGCAAACGAATGGATGGGGATATGAGAGGTGTTTACGATATATTTTTCAGCGAATATGTCGAGCCTTTCGACAGTTTTCCTAATATGTCCTGCGTTGAGAACGGTATTAAATATGTTGAAGCGTTAAGCGAACAGCGAAAGGTTCTTACTGAACGTTATTTCAGTGAGCTGCTTGCCGAACAGAGAGCAGGGGAGACTGAAAATGCAAATTATATGACTCATGGCGTGTATATCACAGACGCCAGACCGGGTCTGCTCGGACTGCTTGGTTCGAAATTCATGGGTTTATCAGGGATACCCACTTTGGTGATCAATGCTAATGAGGACGGTTCATATTCAGGCTCAGGTCGTAACCCTGGTTGGTTTGATTTTGTGAGGCAGCTTGATGAACAAAGTATCAATGGCGTGACCTGTGCGGGTCATGCGGGTGCATTTGGTGTTTTCATTGCTGATAAATCAGCCTTGGATCGGTATATTTCATTCGTTGACACTGTTGTGCTTCCTGCATATGATGAAATGCTGTCCGAGGCAGTTTCGCCTTATATCAGCATTTCATACAAAGATTGTGTTCACGCTGATTTTGACGCTGATACACAGCTTATTAAGGATTTCATTGATGAAAAGGAACTGTTTCATCCATTTGGGCAGGAGTTTCCTGAGCCTAAGTTTGATTTTTACCTTAAGCCGAATAGCGATGATGTGATCGAAACGATGTTCGGCAATGAGGGTCAGCATATTAAGCTGATAACGGCCGAGGGGATGGAGTTGCTTCTCTTTAACATGGCTCTTGACTATGAAAAATTGAAGTTCGATAATCGTGATAAAAATTGGGTGCTCGTTTGCAGCGGTACATTTCGCTATGATGATTTCAACGATACTTATTACGATACGATAAACTATCTTGTAAAGGAGATTCGTGCTCAGGTTTTGGACTGACACATTATTTTAGACATCATGACTGACAACTTGAAGACTATGACAACGAGTGATAAAATAAAGACTGTAGTGATAGCGTTTTCTGCGTTATTGGTGAACCGTACTGTGAATATAACCTTAGGCTATATTATATCTGAGGCGGTTATTGTCAATCTCGTTTCAAACGTTATCACTATTGTTTTAGGCGGTCTGTATATATCGACCGTCCTGAAATATCCGAAAGAATGGAACAACCCGCCCAGAGCATTTTTGCTTCGGTCTCTTGCGACGATATTGATGTTTGTGCTGACATCAATGTTTACGTCAACGTTTTTGCTTACAAACGTTATCAATGATACTGCTTATATGAGTTCTCTTGATTCAAAAGCGGCATTACCTGCAGGTTTGTATGCACTGTCTTTATGCACAAGCATAATCATAGCACCGATTACTGAAGAAATTATGTACAGAGGTTTTTTGTATAAACAGCTTACAGAGTTTAACAAAACAACGGCTCTGATAATTTCTTCTATCGTCTTTGCGCTTTGTCATGGTACGATCATTCATCTATATACAGCTTTGCTGGGTGGCTTGATTTTAGGCTGTATATATGAAAAGACGAAAAAATTACGGTATTCAATAATTGCTCACATGATGTTTAACGGTTTAAGCTCTGTTTTATGCCTTTTACATTATCCTGCCGTATTTACATCTGTATGGTTTATTGTAATTATGAATGTGCTTTGTGTTGGCGCTATGGTTATGCTGTTCAAGACTGAGGGAACGCCGAGCGTTAAAGGTGCGACCGAGAGGAGATAATGGTATGAAGAAGACTTCTAAAATTGTTTCATTGATAGTCGTTTCTGCGTCGTGCTTGGCTGCTTTAGTTGTGTTGTTCACAGTTCTTTTCAGTAATGCAGGTGATACCATGTACATCGTTTCTATGACCGGAGATGTTCAGGTAGGGACGGCTGCCGATCTTAGTGACAGACAGCCTGCTCAGGTCGGTATGGCATTAACATCAGGTAGTATCGTCATGACGGGTGACAAGTCGTCATGTGTTCTTGCTTATAAGTCTGATATAAGCAACAAAGATAACTGTTTGAATATAAACAAAAATTCACAGGTTCATTTGTACAAAACGAACAAAGATAGCGGTTTCGATGTTGTTCTTGCAAATGGGTCTGTTATCTGCAATATGTCTGAGAACACCAACATTGATACCACGATTGCAACGAACAGCTATAATTTTTATGCGGCGAATACGATTGCAAAAGTTGATTATGATTTAGACACAACGTCCGGAAAGGTGTTTGTATTTGACGGAAATCCGGTAATACAGATAATACAGCCATCTGGGTCAACGGGGAAGATGGAGACATTGTTGAAAAACTCCGTTTGTGCTGTTCGAAATCTTGATGATGGAACTGTTGGTTTTGGCTGTTTGAACACAGGGTTCGGTCTTAATGAATTTTCTGCTCAGGATTTACGGACAATGTCAGGTATAGCAAGCATTTGGTCTGAACGCGTGTCTTACAATGTTGGTGATTTTGAGAGAGCATTTCAGACAGCAAAAGATTACGGCGATTACACTACTGTTACAGCAGCTACTCTCGCTGCAATAACTGAACCTACTGTTGTATATACAGATGAAATTGATACGATTGAGTCAAAAGATGAAACAGTTGAGGTGACAACAGCAGTTACAACAGTTTCAGAACCGATTGTTACTATTGTATCGACACCTGTTTCAAGTTCAGCTGCAATCGTTACATCGACTTCTGTTACGACAAGTGGAACAACAACGTCTGTGTCGTCAAGAACCAGTGTTCCTTACACTACAAGCAAACCGGCAGAAAAGACAACATCGTCCAGTGTTTCGACAACAACGTCGAATGCTTCGACGAAAAGCACAACGCCTGTTATAACGACTACATCAAAGATATCAACATCGTCAAAAAGTACGACAATTGCTGTCAAGGTCGATTCGGACGCAACTTATACTGTAATTTTCACGTATACAGAGGGTGATAAGCAGTTCTGGGCGATGCAGCTTGTTAAAAGAGGACAATCAGCTGTTGCACCTGAGATACCCGATGTTGAGGGCAAATATTTTGTTCAGTGGGACAGAGATTTTTCGTGTGTTACATCTGATATGACAGTTACTGGTATTTTTGCTGATGGTGTTAAACCAGCGACTGATCATACTGTCAAGTTTTATGTTGACGATGTTCTATGGAAAACAGTTACGGTAAAACACGGCGGTAATGTGAAACTTGCGGATCTGCCAACGTCTGATGGAAAAACTTTCGTTGGTTGGAGCGAGAGCGTCGTAAACGTGACCAAAGATTTGACCGTGTTTGCTTTGTTCAGCGATTGATACGCTGTTTCACAGCGTATGTGATGTTCTTACTGATTGCGTGTTTTTCAGGCGTGATGATGTCTTGATTTTGAAATTTGGCTCTGTTATGCGATCGAAAAGGGTATTTGGAAATTTTAGACATTATTGCGTAAAAGAAGAATTTTACGCAATCAAAGGGACTCAAAATAGCAGAAGTGGGGATTTATGGTATTAAGGAGTATTTCATATGGTTTTATCAGCAAGTGTTATTGATTCGTTTTGCGAAATCAAATATGCAGCAAACGGTGTTACCGTTTGTACTGGCAATATTACCAATGTAGATGACGGTCGAATATATCTCAAGAACATTGTAACGTTCATCCAGACGCAGAATTTCGCCGGTACAATTACGGTGTTGAATCGCAGGCATGGACTTCAGGTTTTCAAGGCTGATATAAAGCAGATTACAGCCGGATATGTAGTTCTTGAAAATCTTTCCCGTGTTGTTAATTCAGATCGTCGCAGCGGATACCGAGCGTCTGTTGGACTGCAGGCTCTTGTTACGATCAACAGCGAACCTAATGTTGGCAATGACGCTATTATACAGGATATGTCAGTAAGCGGTATTTCATTGAGCGTTTACAAGGCGCTTGACATCGGCAATATCATTCATGTCCAGTTTCCGCTTCAGAACGGGTCGCATGTATGTGAAGCTGATTGTACTGTTGTTCGTAATATCGGCAGCATTAACTACAGTATGAGGCGGTACGGCTGTGAGTTTACGAATATGTCTGATGAGGACAGAAAACTCATAAACGATTATATGACAGATATGCGTATACAGATGATGCGGCGCATATTTGATTAAGAGGTGAATAATGGAAAAATCCAGTATAAGAAGAATGCTTAATATCACCGACATTATGATGAAATATCTGAGAGCTAGAAAATCATCTGTTTCCTTCGAAGATGTAGTCAAGTCGGTATCTGAGGGATTGACGATATGGCTGAATGTTACATTTGAGGAAAATAAAATATCGTCGGTATCCCAAAAAACGTTTCAGTCGTTTTTCATTGTTCTCTATGAGCTGATAAATCATTGCCGCAATTCCCCCGTTGATGATGAATTTGAGTTTGCGAAAATGGCTTCATATCGAGGGTTTGCGTACCGTTATATCTGTGCTGCACATAATGACGACTTGGCGCCGGATGTTGCTTATAACAATACGTTTGTATCCTGGAATCGAGCTCCTTACAGCGCATCGTTGGAAAGTTCTTTCACAGTTCGAGTTACTTGGGTAAAATGTGAAATTGTAGCTCCAACTTTTGGCATTAATCTTGAGGGTATCAGCAGATGGCTGAAACAGCATGAAATGCCGAGTTTTCGTTTTCTTCGTAAAGGCGTGGGTACTATTGTGTATCCCACAAAGAAAAAGGCTATCGTAAAAATAGTCAAGGATTTTGCGTATAGTAATCCGTCTCGTCGCATCAAGCATGAATCTGTTAAAATTTGTTGCATTGACGATGAATAAAAAAAATCCCCCGCCTTGCGGCGAGGGATTTTCTGTGTCATTTTATGAACAATTTGTGTGCTAGAACAGATGTTGCTGTTATAGATTCAAGCATTGTCGGTGAAATTTTGTCCTTGCTGTGCAAAGCTGATGATGTCAGTTGACCACACAGTATATCCAGCATTTCGATTTTCTGTTCATTTGACAGATTTTTAGCAATGTCTTTGACAGACGGTAATTTTGACTGCATTTCGCCACTTCCCTCCTTCATCGTTGAACTGATCATCAGATGGAGTCCCACGCATCTGTATTTTCGTCAATGAGGTGAGTGTTGTCGAGAATCTTGCGCATACAAGCCGGGCAAAGGTTGATATATACGTCTCCGTTGCCGTCTACAGGTTTTGCTGAAAGAGGGTTGGGGTTGTGTATATTGTCATCAACAGGTTCTACACAGCATAGTGTTATGGCGTTTGTATTAACAAAAACGCCGGGCTTTTCAGGGTAAGACTCGCCATTTTTATCAGCAATACGCTTTTTCTGCGAATCGTAGTTGGGATTTTCGTATAATCCGTCATACCAGTCGTATGTCTTCAAGCAAAAACAACATTTGTATTGAATCAGCATAATTGACACCTCTTTTACACTGCGGGAAAACTCGTGTTTTCCATACGGAGCCACGCGCCGACAACGTTGTGCATTCCATCAGGGTCAAGGATAACTGTTTCAGCCATCTGACTGAGCGATACTGCCTCTCTTGTTGACTTCCCGTACATATCTGTGGAATACAGTATATAAGCCGTATCACCATCTGGCGCAAGCTCGGTTTCAAAGCCGTCATTGTTTTTCATCTCTTCGATAATAATGCACATACGGTTAAATTCACGGAAATAGGCAGGCAGGTTCTTGGCAAACTCTGTCATGTCATTCTTCTCTGTGAAATCATTGCGCAAAAACTGTGCGCAGCAACAGTTGGCAATGTTGAGATTGCGGTGTGTCACTGCGTCCTCAAATCGACTGAATGAATCGTTCTCTTCTTCACATTTTGCCAAAAATTCTTTCTCAGCTGTGATTTTATCATCGGCGCCGACAACTGCGTGTGTTAATCTGTCTTCGTTTGACGCCATGATTTCGATGATTCTGTATACGTTGTTGGGAAACAGCTCGCAGAGCTTGGCAACATTTTCAGGGTCAACAGGAATGATGTCAGCCTTTTCGAGTTCTTCATAGTCATAGAAGTATGTATGACCGTTGTGAGTCGTTTCAAGATATTTTTCATCGATGAAATCCGAATTTTCGATATGGATATAGTCTGTGTCATCATTATCGATTCTGGGTCTGGTCGTAAAAGACTTTGCAACATGAAGCCCCTGTTCTTCGGCGAGCTTCTTGAAATAACTGCACCCAGATCCGATTCTGCTTATGAGAATGTACTTGAGCATGTGTTTAGTTCCTTTCTTGCATTGATTTTATAACAGCGTTTGATAGGTCGTATGTGCCGCAATCTGGATTCTCGAACATTGCGTCGTCCAAACATTGCGTGAGTTTTGAGGTTATAGCGCGACAGCCTAGTCCTGTTAAAGCAGCGTAGGCTGCTAGTTTCTTTTTTGCCGATTTACTGACGCGAATTGTTATGTTCATCTCTTTTTCAAGCAAATGAATCGGTGAAGCCGTTTTGTGGTTGATGATAGATTCGAAATCATCTGCAGTCATACTGTTCAATTCGATGATTTGATTTATTCGACCAGCTATTTCGTCGCGTATGTTTCCATATTTTATCAAATCCTGAACCGTATATTTACTGTGTTGATTTGAAGCAGAATTATCTTCTGTTCCGAAACCCAGCGGATGTTTATTGTCCGCTTTTTTCTTAAGATGAACCATCCGTGTGAATGAGCCGCATAGTACGACAGATATATTGCTAAGATCAACCATTATCGGTGGCTGACGGTCTGCTGAATATGAAGCAATGTTTCCTTTTTTATGCTCCATGAGTTTCAGCATTTCGTTTTCTATGAGAATCGAATGATCGTTTCCGTTTGAATCGAGATTTGGTTCAAATAGCTTGTCGATTTCATCTATCACAAGGATTAAATTATTGACATATTGTGGATCAGCTGATAAGAAGGCGCTGGCTATTTTGTAGTCGCCTTTCCAGCCCTCAGGTGTCAGGCGTGAGCCATCTACAATAGAAATAAAAGGATATATTTCTGACAGTTTTCGCCAAATTTCTGTTTTTCCACAACCTGTTGGTCCAATCATGACCATATTTTTGCTATGACCGTGCAGATGGTTGTAGATCAACATCGATGCGGCTTTTACGGCTGTATTCTGATTGATAACAGATTCTGAAATCAATTCATATATCTGTTTTGGTGTGCGATCTGGTATACACTGTTTTCCTGATTTTGTTTCCATTTCATACGCTCTGTCGTACATCATATCAGCCATTATATTTGCTAATTTGTCGATAAGATATTTGTTTAACGACGAACGTCTAATAATGTTTGCTATAACATTGTACGCAGAATTTGGAGCATAGCATGTTCCAAATAACGCTGCCATATTTTCGATATCATCGTACAGCATATCTGTGTCTTTTTCTGAATATTTATCAGAGAAAAAACAAACGTCCTCTTTTAGCATATTACGCATAGATGTGGACGGATTGGTAATCAATTTGTTTCCATTGCCGTTTGCTATATGCGTAATCAGTTTTTGGCACATTACATACGCTCCATATCGTGATATTGAATGATATCTTTTACCGAATATGTTGCGAGATATATCGTTAGCTATATGAGACAAAACGCTATGAATATTATAGTCGTCTATTTCAAAGTCGTCCATTACTAATGTTACATCTACGCTCAGGTCATGCGAATCTTTTCCAGCAAAACACATGACATCATCGCCTGTCATGACAACAATCAAACACTCAGCTTTGCTATGAATATTTTTTATTTTGCGGCATAGGTCCCTTGCATCAATATTTGATATCTTTTTGTCGATATTATCGTCAGAAAAATACGAGTCAGCGTCCGCTTTTATAAGCTGTGAACTCGGTTTATCACTTTCTAACAGAATGTCATCTAGCAACCAACTGATGATGAGTTTATGTGTGTTATTGTCTACGCATGATTCGATTGTTGGATTTATTCGTGCTAAAGTATTGATACACGATGGGTAATACGAGGTTTGGTAGTTTTCTAGCCAATGTGGTTGGAATTCAAGCTGTGTATATTCAGTTGAATTATCTGGCGGTCTATACACATATGTGCATTTTGATTTGTCCAATTCCATAAAGCCTTGGATTTGTGAATATGCGTCTTTGATTGTGTCCATGATGCTCCTCTGTTAGTGAAACGCTGATTATATCAAATTCACCCCGCTCAAACGGGTGTATTCGCGGGGCTGAATTTGATATGTTGTGTTACGATTTGTGTATCTTTAGATTACACCCATGCTGTTCAATGCATGCTTAATTTCCATGCTATATTCAGCAATAGGCGTTATATCAGCGTATATTCCTTCATTTGCCGCTGTCATATTGTCTATTTTGAAATACTGTGACATATCTTCGATTGTGATATTGTCAAATCTGACGTATAGGTTTACAACTGTGCCAGCAAGCTGCATGTCTTCGTTGCAAATCAGTAAAATGCCGCCTATTATACCAGCAGCACAAAGCGTTGCCATAAAGCCTACAAAAATCTTGGTTGAAGTATACCAACCATATATAATTTCGTATATAAACCATGCAATCATAAGACAGCATGCTATTCCGCATATGACGATGCAAACCCATGCAAAACCGGTGGGGCTCACACTGTTGTTTGTGAGTATTGTTATGTTCTGTAATATTTCGTTTAATGTCATGTTGTTCACTCCTCGTTGTTGGTCAAAGTATACCCCATGTGACAATATCCTGTTATATCTGATATATAATCGGATATTTCGTCTTCAGAGATGTTGTCAGGGATTTCGATTTCTGTTGGTAAAGAATCGAGTGTGTCGGTATCGCCGTCTGTATCCCATAGAATATTTATTGCTTTCATGAGTTGTTTTCTCCTTTCAGCAGCAAAGGGTCATAAGCCATAGAACGTTTAACGAAAATATTTTCGGTGAATTTCTTTATATTTCCGTTTTCATCTTTGTAAAAGATGCCACCCTCTTCACCAGGCTTCGTTCTGCGACAATCAATTCCTACCATTTTGAGCGATTCCATAATCAGATTGATGGATTCTTCTGAACCTGTTTCAAACCTTTTGGACATTTTTTTCCTTTCTAACGACCGATTTGTGATAATCGTTGATTTGCTTTTCGAATCCGGAATCTGACGGCTCGTAGAGCAGAACATCTCTGATTTCAGCAGGCATATATTCTTGCGCTACCCAGTGGTTCGGATAGTCGTGTGGATACAAATACCCTACTCCCCTGTTGAGCTTTGTCGCAGAGCGATAGTGAGCGTCCTGAATGTGAGACGGTATCATAAGATTACCTGTTTTCTGGACGACTGTATTCGCCGCCTGTATTGCTTTGATAACGCTTGCTGATTTTGGTGCCATTGCAATATAAATTGCAGCGTTTGCGAGAATTATCTGTGCTTCGGGCATACCGACTCTTTCGACAGCCATGGCTGCGTTCGTTGCAACTACAAGTGCCATCGGGTCAGCTATACCGACGTCCTCGCTGGCATGTATCATGATTCGCCGGGCGATGTACTTGATATCTTCGCCACCCTGAAGCATTCTTGCAAGGTAATAGACGGTTGCGTCAGGGTCAGAGCCGCGCATGGACTTGATAAAGGCGCAGATCGTATCATAATGATTGTCACCATCCTTATCATACTTTATCACGCGCTTTTGTATGCTTTCTTTTGCAACATCGAACGTGAATTCGATTTTACCGGTATTTGCGTCGCGTTCAGTAGTCGTGATCCCCAGCTCAATAGCATTAAGGCAGCGGCGTGCGTCGCCGTCCGCTATGTCGGCAAGGAAATCAACAGCGTCCTGATATATCACAGCGTCATATAAGCCCATTCCTCTATCTTTGTCATAAACAGCTTTGACAATAAGCTGTTTCATGCTGTCAGTATCGATAGGCTTGAGTTCAAAGACGGTCGAGCGAGATATCAGAGCATTGTTTACTTCAAAATAGGGGTTCTCAGTCGTAGCGCCTATCAACGTTATGATACCCGTTTCAGTAAAAGGCAGCAGATAATCCTGCTGTGCTTTGTTGAAACGGTGGATCTCATCGATAAATAGTATCGTTTTCTTCCCGTTCTTTTTGTTTTCTTCCGCTGCAGCGATGATTTTCTGCATATCAGCCTTACCACTGGTGGTCGCATTGATAGCACGAAAATCTGCGTGTGTAGTATGGGCTATAACAGACGCTATTGTGGTCTTCCCTGTTCCGGGCGGACCATAAAAAATCAGACAGCCGAAGCTGTCTGACTGAATCAATCTTGTGAGCATTTTGCCGGGACCGAGAATATGGTCCTGTCCAATGATGTCATCAAGCGTCTGCGGACGGAAACGGGATGCCAATGGTTCGTTGGTCATCGTAAGTTATTCCTTTCTTTATTCCGCATTATCTTACAGAGATGTCAGTCAGAGTTGTCGAAGTTGGTTTCGAGTATGGTATTTATACCTTGTGTTTATCAGCAACAAAAGCGCTGATTTTTTGCATAGCATTAACAGCTATAAGTGTTTCATTCATTAAGACTTTATCAGTCTTTATGTCATCAAGAATGTGATACTCTCCGTTTTTCTGGTGCAATAGGTCTATAGCGCCGCAGTTTACGCCATTCGAATATTCGGGTGACGTAATAGAATAGTGTACACCAAGAGCCAAAATCACATGTCTCAAAGGTGTTGACGTGTAAGCGTTGCGTCTTTTTATTTCCCGCAGAGCTTCGTCAAGTGATAAATGCTCGGCATTTGCTTCATACGTTGTTTCATCGGTGTTAAGGGAGATGACGTAAAAGTCGAAATCGCATATTGTGCCGTGATATTTGCAGCTTTTCATTCTGTTTAGTCCTTTCCGACTTTCTTGTTGGGTCTACGCGGATAATGGTCGAATTGATAATCAATTTCGTACCCTTCGATTTCTTCTGCAGCCGAGTCCACATAGTTACCGGCTATTGCCCAGCCTTTTTGAGTTATGCCGTAATAATCAGCCATGTGGGTTTTATACCGCCAGTTACGATTGTGATTGGTTTCTTCTTTGCGAAAATGGAACAAGTATCCATTGGATACAAGCCATTCGAGTTCGGCTTTATTTTTCGTGTCAGGAAAACGTTTGGTTATTCCGGTTGTTCCCCAACCTTTTGTCCAACAGATGTCTTTGATTATATCTGCAAAGACTTTACCTCGTGCAGTTAGCATAACAAGCACTCCTTGTATTCATTATAATTATTATACCATATTGAGGTCGAGATTACAAGAGTAAATCAAGGAGCCAAAGCTGTCTGACTGAATGAGTCTGGTCAGCATTTTGCCGGGTCCAAGAATATGTTCCTGTCCGATTATCTCATCAAGGCTCTCCGGTCTGAGTCGAAGAGCCAGAGGTTTTGTGTCAATCATGATGTCGATACCCTTTCGTCTCAGAGCACGGAGCCATCAAAAATTGTCATACCGGTATTTTCGATGGTTTTTTCGCACTTTTCTATAGCGTCGTCATACATTTTGAGAAGTTCAGCCAGTTTTGCTTTGCGTTCTGCGGTCTCACAGGCGTGTTTGATGGCAAATTCGATAAGCCGGTCGATATCCCACATTTCGATTTCCATTTCATCTTCAGCCGGGAACATATATTCGTTGCGTTCGCCTATAAATTTGTAGGTCGATTCGTAACCTAAACAGCGTTCAGATGTTTCGCTGTTCTGTAGGTTGATATAATGTATCGCGTTGTTTTTGATGTACAGTTTATCGTGGGAATCGGTTCCGATGATGTGCACTGTTTCATCAGCGCCGCTGGTTTCTTTGATTTTGATTACAGGAATGAGCATGGTTAGTATCCTTTCTGTGTTGTTAAAAGTATTGCGTGAAAATCAGTACATGATCGCGTCAGACGATATTGTCTATCTTACGTTCTATGATATGTGAAAGTTCAAGATCGTCGCAGAAGAGTTCTTCGTCTATGTCGTTTGCGTCCATTTTGGTTATCCCGGTTGTTCCCTAACCTTTTGTCCAACAGATGTCTTTGATTACATCTGCAAAGACTTTACCTCGTGCGGTTAGCATAGCAAGCACGCCTTGTATTCATTATAATTATTATACCATATTGGGGGTCGAGATTACAAGAGTAAAATGAAAAACAGCAATAGCTCCGACCATTTACGGTCAGAGCTATGCTTCGTGCATTATGCACTCTTTTTCAAACGTCGTTCGTTCTGGATACGCAGTGCACGGCGGCGCTTCAGACGGCGGCTGCGATTGCCGCTTACAACCATTTCCATGAGAATCGTGACCAGTCTTGCACACATTGCGCAGAATATGGTCGTGCCGAAGGATATGAACATTGTAACAGGATTTCCGTCGCTTATTCTGCCATCTCCGCCGGAAGCGATCGTCAGCAGGAAGAATACGCCGACAGCGATGTACAGAAGCCCTCTTACGATATATAGAGCTGTGTATGACGCCATTGAAAAGATTTCATCGACCTTTGCCTTGTCGATGGTAATAGTTGTAATGTTGTTTGTTATTGCTTTCATAAAATTTCTCCTTTCAAGTCGAGCTTGGTATAGCCTGTTCGTCCGTTCATATGCCAAAACCCGTTAGGGGCGGCTGAGTACATCTGACCGTCTGCAAGCTGTTCTGCTTGTTTATGCCAGTCGTATGAGGCATGACAGCCGTCTTCGTCTAGTGTTTCGGTCAATGTATACAGACCGTCTTCAGTCGGTGCGGCAATAGTTTCGGCTGTGTAACCTGTCGGAACAGCAGTCCCGGATGGAACGTTGATGTATATGATATTTGCCATTTTCAATTCCCCTTTTTATAGGATTTATAAATACTCCGTCGGGCGCAAGCCCGAAAATGCACAAAAATGTGATGTGTATTGTTGACATATAGAGCATTTTGTGGTATAATCAAATTATAATGACAACATGTGATAGTGACAGTTTAGGAAAGACAACGATGTATGATATAGTGGTAAATGCAGATAACATACTGATGGATATCTACCGTTCTCTGCAAATCGTATTCAAAGAAGAAAATTTGAATTTTGATCCGAACAATGTTTTAACAGGTGATTATAACAGTGATTTGGGGCTTATTGAACGACATATGCTGCCGTTCAAAAATATGATATTGGATTTTATCGCCGATCCTCGTGTGTACAGACTGGCGCCTGTTGATTGGGGGCTTATTGCTTATATCAAAAATTGTGCCGATAAAGGCACGCGTTTTCTGATATACACTATTTCCCCCACAAAGTCTGTTCAGATGACCAAGCACGCATTGTTCACACAGTGGTTTACTGGGTCAAAAAATATATGGTTTGCTGGTGAACAGTCTTCGACTGAGCGAATCGGTTTTGCCAGAGGTACATACGGGCGTGTTTTCATCGATAGTTTTCTTGATAATTTCAGGAATTGTGAACAAACTGCTTACAAGTATTTGATAGATAAATCGTACAATCAGCCTGAGTATAATAATGATTATACTGATGTCTTCAATGACTCTCGTCTGATACGCTGCTCTTCGGCACAACAGGCTCTTGAGTTTGCGGTCGGAAAGGTAATGACATTGAAGCTGCAGGAGCGACCTGTTTGATTCGTTTTTTTTCTTCCCTTTTCATAATGCAAAACAAGCGAGACGGTCGTACCTCTCGCTTGTTTTGTTTTCACGAAAAGAATACCGCCATCTCGTATGAAATGGCGGTATTTGTCAGCTTTCACAGTTCATGTCATCTTCGGCTAATTGTCGGGCGCATTTTTCTGCGCTGGCATAGGCAAAATATTTGACAGGTATCTTCTGTGAACGAGCTATGTTCATTATTTTTCCATAAAAAGAATGAGGCATTGCGTTTGACTGCATCCATACCACATCTGCGTTCTTTATCAGCGAACCGTCGGGATTTGTTCCCGGTTCAATAACGCGGATATTTATGAGCAACGGTCGTATTGCTTTGAGCCATGTAGCGTGTCCGCCGTAAATCACGATGTTGCGCTTTGGCGTATACGGCAGAGCGATATTCTTTTCGGATTCAGGCTCATTGTGCTCAACGTCGTTCTGTATCTTGTATATCAGCTCCCTAAGCTCTATCAGTTCAGCATGTTCCAATTCGGCGTTCGTTTCTATTTGCTGCGCTCTCCCCTGCTCTTCTTTCAGGGATTTACGAATCGCACAAAGGTCATTCTTTGCTTCGTCGAGCTCTTCGGTGAGACGCTCAATTTTGTTTTTCATATCGTCATTCTGCGCCGCTATTTTCTCGCTGTTGTCAGAAAATAAGTGCAGATTTGGCTTCTGAGACATGAGATAGTTTGTCTCAATCATCAATTGCATCAGTGACGCGTTCTTTTTGGATATCCCTGATTTGCGCAGACCTCGGTATGGTTTACCATCGTATGAAGTAAATGTCCTCGGTAAAACGACATTTCCCATTTCGAATACGATTTGTCCGAAATTATGATTTATGAGATCACTGCTGTTGACCTTATCGATATTGCACATTGTCCATACATAATGATCTGTATAGCATTTCTCGTAAAATCGGTTTCCGAAATCAGATATGGTTTTATGTTCGATAGGTTCGATGTCGCGGCAAGGGGATACAGTTTCATCGTTTTCAAGCAGATTTCGCAGTTTCATGTTTGTAGGCGTTGCCCACGGGAAATATCCGACGGCAATATCCAGCAGAGCGCTTGCTGTTTCAACAAGCCACACGATATTATCGCCCCTATCTAGCAGGTAAAAATAACCAAAAGCTATTTCATACGGACTACCGATTTGGAGCTTCTTCATGGGCTCTAATTCAGGGAATTTTCTCGTGTAGCGAAAACCGTGATTATGTCCATTCTGGATATAGTAGACGATTTCACCAAGCTTTTTCTCTATTTCCCTGGTTTTGCCCTGTATTTCGATCAGCTTATCGTACCCGGCATCGCATTTATAGTAAAGGTCGTTATGACCGGCATACGGTCCTCTGTCGTGTATCAGCGAATAGCTTGCAGTATCGCCCATCGTTGCCTGCGGTTTCATCATAAGCAGACAGTTTGGTTTCTGCTTATTGATAATGGGGTCTTTTTTCTTTTTAGCGCAGGCATCTTTTATCTCTTTGTCGATCAGTTCTACTGCACGTGATTGAGTCAAAAGCTGTTCGTGATATTTGGCGATATCCTTATAAAATGGACTCAGTATGTCAAATATCGTCTCTAACATTTGGAAATATACTTCCTTGAAATGATCAGACGCTTTTTTCCTTGTTTCTGACGATAATAGGGACAGTATTTTGTCCATACGTTCTCTGTACGACATTTGACGGGCGGCTTGGTATATTTTGCTTGCTTTGCTGTCTGTATCATACTCGAAGTCTGATTCTGTTATGCCGGTTGAGATATCATAGAGTTTTCCGACCGTTTCAGCAGTTCTCTTCACAGTAGTGTGGTTCAAATAAGTATCGTGTTCGTTATCTCTGTTTTTGATAAGAAACACCATGCTTTTAACGATTTTGTCAGGGAACACAGAGTCTGTGAAGTATGTCGGGAATTCTATTTCATCGAGTTCATCATCTGTTTCCGGCAGATATAACAGAGCTTCGTAGAGTGTTTGATTCTCTTTCAGTTCATCGAGAATAAATAGTGCGACGCCTATCGTTGTGAGTGTTGACGATAATTGACCATCTGTAATGAACATTGCATCCGGCATGGTTGATGTTGGATGTGCATGCAGATTGCAGACAATATGTTCCAGTATCAGATCCGGGTATTTGCTGCGAAATCGTTTTGATATTGTTGGCATATACTCCAAGAATGCTTTGCATCGCCTTTCATTATATATAGGTAGAGTCTTGAAGCATTCTTCGGGATTTTTCTCTATTCTGCTCAACTCGGAGTAATTTCTCGGTTTGGTTATTTCTTTGTATACCTGTTTGCATTTTGTCCGATATTCAGGTGAATCAGGATTTATGCGAGAAAGCGTCTGTTTTTCTTCTTTCAGCTTTTCCAGCTGGCTTTTCATATAGCTCGCGCAATGGCGGTCTTCTGTTTTCTTCTGCTTTGCCATAAATTACCTCTTTCGTCAAAGCCGTGTTCACAGCTTAAGTTGTCTTATCAAAGATGTCAAGGAATTGGATCAATGTTTTGGGGTCGATATTTTCCAACCACGCTGCCTGTTCGGGGTTTTCACGGACGAATGTCATCATTTTGTCCATCTTTCGCTTTAATCGTCTAGCCGCAATAAGCGTGTCCAGTGTCGCATCGTCAATTTCAATATCAGGAACACTGCCGTCTTTGTTAATGATTGCGTATGCTCCGTTGTTCGGGTGTTTGACAATACTGAGTTTCACCTCGTTGTTTACGCGCGTGAGCATTATGTTAAACGGATTTTCCGTTTCAACATCGGGAGTGATTATTTTTATTTTTGTCATGTGACGTTTTCTCCTGCGTATTTGTTGTTTTGTTGTGGGTCAGTTTCACAACACAGGTAGCTTGGATATGTTTCCTTCTGTATTTCTGAGATGTGAAAGTATGTTACGAGCATAATCGACGCATGTGTCGAGCTTTATCCAATAAGTTTCATTTAGATAAACGCCGCTGAATTCAATGCAAAACCATTTTCCGAAATCCTCTTTGTCTATTGGCGATTCGATGTTTTCAGATTCATATGCCTTGTAAAGCAGCGCTGCACCGTTTTCGTTCAGCGGTGAAAACCATCTATAGCAATGGTCTTCTGTGTAATCACAGCCGTTAAAAGGAGCGTAGTCATCAAGATCGTGGCATTTGATGATATCATCAGACTTCTCTACCAGTCGTCTGAGAAATTCTGTTTCATGTATTAAGCAATCTTCTTTATTGGTGAATTTTTTACCATCTTCAGCTATGTAAAACTTCACGTCTCTGCTCTTCATGATAGTTTGCTGTATGACATGCGGTACTTGTATTGTTTCGATTTTGGTTGTCATGGAACGATCGTCCTTTCCGTTATAATTCGTATTTTTTAGGCTGTTGTTTCTGCCCTTTGTACTTTACACAGGGCTTGACTCATACTGTTTTGCCTGATTTGTAGTGCCGCAGATGTCCTCTGACTTTTACTTCCTGTTCAGGCTTGGTATAGTTGCGCTTGATGCCATCAGGTTTCGTAAAGTTTTTGCTATCAAATTCATTGATAGTATAGACCCGACGAATTAGAGGCTGAGGTCTTTTCTTCTTATGTTTCTTATGAGGTTTATTTTTCGTGGCGGCGGTAATATTTCGCTGTTCAACAGCGATTTCTTCGCGATAGTATGTCATGAATTGCATCAAAGCGTGGTATTTAAGCGCTTCTTTTCGGTCTGTTTCGTCACAGAGTATAACGAGGTCGAGCGTTTTTCGTCTGACATCAGTCATGTTCGATGAATCAGGTGCAACTTTTCGGTTTAAGATGTTTTGAGAAACAGGGTCGTAGTCGAAAGCAATCAATGCGGTGTCATTGGGTTTTGCTGTGAGATAAACTGCTATCTCTACTATATTGTTTTTGCTCTCAAAAGCAATTTCGAGTTTTTCTCCCTGTAGTTCAATGACGCCTTTTTCCATTGGCGCTTTGAATTCTTCTCTATCAAGCCAGTTCTTATTTTCATAAAACCAGCTAATAACCATGTTCATGCGGTCATTGTTTTTTACAATAATGCGGTCAAGTTTATCTCGGTTAGTCATGCAATATTTCACCTCGCATTTCTGTTTAAGGTATTAACCTATAATCAAACGACGGCAGTTTTAGACTCAGTAAGTGCAATAGTTTTTTGTACAGGCATCTGTGTGATCGCAGTTATCTATTTCATCTTTTCTGCCGCCGTTTGATTGTGAACACGTGTGTTCGTTTATTCGAACAGTTTTGGGTCAATAAGCACAATGCTGTTTGTGTCATCGTTATAGACTACATAAACGTCGTGTTCATTATGTGTGACTGTTCTAAATATGTCATAATCAGAACAACGTTTCGGTTTAAGAATAAAACTGTCTATGTACCGCCGCCATTCCAGCTTTTTATTTGTAGCGTCGGTGTCAGCACCCGTGTTGCAAATATAAACGTTGGTAGCTTTGCGTAATGTTTTGTGTAAGAGATAGCACCAATCCTCTACACCAGCGAAACGCGCTATCGCCCAACCAACGCCCGCCATCGCGAACCCAACAATAGCAATACTTGTTAAAACAATTGTTGGTAATACTGCTCTTAGCGCACAGGTACATATCGCCGTTATTATCCCCAAACCCCCAAGAATCGATCCCGTTGCTGCAAGTATCGTTGAAACAAGATTTAAGCGGAGCATTTTGTGAATTTCAGTCCCCAACGATCGTAATTTGTTCATTTCGTCATCGGTTGGAACTCGGAGAATAGATTCCAAATGCTTATGGAAATCATACTGTTTGCTCTGTGCAATCTGGGAATAACCCAAAGGTTTCTGATTTTCGACAACAGCTGGTGCATTGTTTGTATGAATAACAGATATCTTGATATCTGTTTTGGGATCAGGTGCAGGCGGTTCGTAAGCTATATGCTCAGGTGTATAGCTAGGCAGCTTATCTGGTGCAGCTGTGAGTGTGCTGCGCTGAATACTTTCTTCTTCGTCCATCAGATGAACGGGAGTGTACTCTCGTCCCTGAAACGGTTTTGTTAAGTTAACAGCCATGTTTGATTTTACCTCCTCTTTTGTTCCAGTACGGCGCGTATTGGAATGCAATGTCGTACATGGGTCTGCCTGTAATCTGGTCTTTGAACATTTTTGCGAATAAGTCCATCTTATAGCCGTTCTCTTTACACCATCTCGTAATGACCTGTTTTGTCAACGGCGTGGCATAAACATAGAGGTCAGAGCAGTGATTGAACATCTCCTCTCTCGGATAGCCAGCTTCTAACAAGAGTTCCATCAGTGATTTGGTTTTCATCAATTTTTCCTCATTTGATCTCAACATCGAGCGGGCTGACGTCGTATTTGTTGAGTATTTTGATGATGCCGACCGCGTCTTCAAGCGAAATATCATTGCGTTTGAAAATGCGGCAAAGTGCAACCCATTCATCGAAAGTACGAATATCTGTGCAAGGTTCAGCACATATCTTTCTCGCGTTGATGATGAATTTGGTCTTTTCAATTATCTCGGGTGACGCAAGATAATCGAGAGTGGACTCCTGTACGTACCGAATAGGCGAATGTGTTGCAACTTCCTCTTCTGTCGTAAAGGTCTTGCTGTTCTTGTCATAGGTGATACCGATTCCTACGTCAAGGCAATATCGAATGATGTTAGTTCTGAGTTCTGAGTTGAGATTTGCAAAGTGTCCCATATGTTTTTCTCCTTACATGTTTTTTATAGAAAATAACTGCGGCAAGCCGCAGTTATTCGCCGTTTTTGCTGTTTATCTGTGAACGATAACGGAGTCAATTAATCCGAATTTCACAGCGTCATCAGCCGAGAGATAGTTGTCGCGCTCGCACGCGGCATGAATGTCTGCGACCGTCCTGCCCGAATGGTTGGCAAGTATCTGCTCCAGTCTGTTTCTGGTTTTTGCCAGATTTTCAGCGTGAATCTGAATATCGGTACACTGTCCCGATAATCCGCCGGAAATCAGCGGCTGATGTATCATGATCTGCGAGTTGGGGAGTGCGAAACGCTTCCCTGCTGTTCCGGCAGCAAGTAAAATAGAACCCATGGACGCAGCCATGCCTGTGACAACGGTTGAGATATCACAACCTATGTACTGCATTGTATCGTAAATAGCAAGTCCGTCTGTGACACTTCCGCCGGGACTGTTGATGTACATTGTGATATCGTCCTTGGATCGGGATTCAAGGAATAACAGCTGAGCTATTGTGATGCTTGCTGTATGTGAATCGATAGGCCCGTCGAGCATAACGATTCGGCTCTCAAGCAGCCGTGAGTAAATATCGTATGCTCTTTCACCATTCTGGGTTCTCTCTATGACGGTAGGAATAATATTAGGCATGTGTTAGTTTCCTTTCTTGTAAAAATATTTGTCTGTTGAATTTGTAGATTTCTGTACAGCTCATCAGTCGCTCCGTTTCATGATGATCCAAATAATGAATGCAATTATCAGGCTTATGACGATCGTAACGACTGTAATTGCGGCTGGCGGGACAAGCGTCCAGAATATGATCCAGCCCCATGACATGTCGATGCAGTTTGTGAGTTTCAGTATAGTCAATACGATGAATATTACGCCTGCTACACCGATTCCGCCTCCGGAGACCGCCCGTGTTGTATTGTGCTGTTTGTCATTGTTGTCCATGTCTTTGGTGTCCTTTCACTTGTGATGATGCATTTGTATTTTTTTAGGTTTACAGATATTTTCTTGCGTCGATACCTGTTATTTCTTCAAATACATCAGCGTCGAAATTGGGTATTTCTGTCACAGACTTTCTTTCATCATCGTTCAGTGCGTCCCATGCCTGCTTGCAAGCAGTTTTGTAATCCACTTTTCTCATATATCCGCCATATTCATTGTCGGGTCCGCATTCAGGGTGTGCAGCTTTTTCTTCACTTGTCATATCTTCAAAAGGCACATAACATGTGACGCGGAATGCTTTGTGCAGGACTCGCACACCCTTGAAATCCCAGACATGCTTTCCTTCCAGATCAACAGGCTTGTTGAACATATATATGGGCTGAGGCTTGCTGTTGAAGAAACCCGTGCTGTTGTTTGTGGCGTTCCAGTCACCGGTATTATTGTTACCATGATTGCAATGTCCTGCGTTCTTGTTGCCTATGTTTGAGTTACCGGAATTGAAGTCTCCACAGTTGTCACAGCCGGAATCAAAGCTTCCGATATTTCCCCTGCCGGCATTGTCATGACCTATATTGTAACTACCGGCATTGCCGGAACCGTTATTGCAATGACCTGTGTTGTAGGAGCCGATGTTGTGGGAGCCGGTGTTGTACCTTCCGTAGTTATTGGACTCGAATTTCGGATATGAGGTATTGGTCTTATTGGTCTTGTGCATCAGGTTTTTTATGAATTTGAACATTTTTGTCCCTCCTGTGTTTATATTTTGATAGCATTCAGTGTTTCACCGATGTTTGCGTTTATCACCAGGTCAGCTTTGCTGTCCAGGAATGTCGGCGATTTGTTGATTATGACCAGCGTACCTACGAACATTCTTGCCAGATCTCTAGCGGGGCTTACGTTTAATGATGTGCCGCCGACTATCAGGGTGTCAGCCTCATATATTGCCTTTATTGCAGCGCTGGTGTCCTTTTCGTCCAGAGGTTCTTCGTACAGTACGACGTCAGGTTTGATAATGCCGCCGCATGTACAGCGGGGGATATCGTCTGTGGTCGTTATGGCGTCCAGCCCATATTTCTTTCCACAGCACATGCAATGGTTGCGGCGAATGGAGCCATGCAGTTCTACGACGTTTTTGCTTCCGGCTTCGGTGTGCAGACCGTCAATGTTCTGGGTTATGACTGCCGACAGTTTCCCCGCCTGTTCCAGTTCCGCCAGTTTGCGATGCGCCGCGTTTGGCTTTGCGTCCGGATATATCATTCGATCGCGGTAGAAACGGAAGAACTCTGACGGCTTCTCGATGAAGAAATTGTGAGACAGTATTTCTGCAGGCATATAGTCGTATTTCTGATTGTACAGTCCGTCCGGCGAACGGAAGTCGGGTATGTTGCTTTCTGTCGAAACTCCGGCGCCACCGAAGAATGCGATACGCTTTGCGTTGTCTATGATCGATTGCAGAGTCATGATGATCCTCCTTGTTGATAGTTATGCAATTGCGCTTATGTCCAGATTTTCGATAGCAGTCAGAATATCAGACAGCACTTTTGTTATGGAATCGTCGTTATTTGTACAGCTTATTTTGTCTTTGATGTGCTTGTGCTGCAGGTTATCTTTTCCTGATTCGGTTATGATGATATTCAAATCCCGCTGGATTTCAATGGTCACAGAATCAGATCCCATCGGTATGAAAAGATATCCTTCGATGTTGTGTGCGTAATTTTTTTGCATATTTACACAATCACATTCAATGTTTACTATTATTCCCATATTGTTTTTGATGGCAGTTTTAGCCATATCATTCCATATAGGAACAATATACATTGGTGATGTGTTTCTGCTGGCTATGGGCGGGATGCGTGTTTCATATTTCTGCGATGACTTGTCCAGTTCATCAGAAACGATGACGACATGTAGATTATAGAAAGATGTTTTTGCTGACAATGCTATGCCCTCCTTCAAACGGCTATTATTTTTCTCAATATTGTTAGGTTACTGGTTTATTGCATTTGCCGAATCCGATTTTATAGCCATCGGTAAAGCAAACGTAATTTGGGTGATTGCTGTGAAAACCGTCTGTCTTATACACCGTAAATTCGTGTGAAATATCTTCCGAGTATTACTTTTGATATTGTTTCCAAATCGCATTTAGCAAGTATGTCCAGCTCATCACCTTCATTTATTGATAGGGTCAATAAGCCGAGCATCGACTTTGCATTGACAGTGGTTCCACTCTTTGTAAGCAGTATAGTCTGCTGGATGCTGTCCAGAGAGTGCAGGAAATCAGCAATGTTTCGGGAGTTGATAGATTCCATAGCTCGCACTCTGATTGTATTCGTCATTTGCTGTCACCTCTTATTTGAAATTGAGAAGTTCCTTAATGAACACGTCGAACAGAGCCACACCCTTTATATCAGCGTTTTCCGGGTCGTCGTCATCGCCGCCATCGAGCCATGGATTTGTGCTGTTTGTTTCCAGATATATCCATATCAGATTGATCAGAACAGAGTAATCCTCGGAGTCAACGGCGATATCGTGAAATACACAGAATCCTGCAATAAGGCACCGTAAGCGCTGTTGATTGCTTTGATATGAAAAATCGGTCTCATAAGCGAATCACAGCACAAACGATAACACATCAACGTTTTCATCGTCCGTAAGCTGTAATTCGTCTTCATCGTAAGAATTCTCTTTGCCAAACTGCAGATATAATGAGCCAAGACTGTGTCTTTTGTCAAACCACGACAAGATTTCATCGAGTTTTGTACCCTCGTCCCACATCAGTATTCGTGATGTGATAATTCCATTTTCATCAACAGAAGCACGCCGCACTTGTTCCCATAGTGTTTCAAGGAATGTGTCTGTATTTTCGATCGTCGGCATAGTCATGCACTTTTTTGCCAGCGATACTGTGAGAGCGTCGGGGTCAGATTTGTGTCCTGTCAGAAACGAATAGCAGTTTTCAATGTCTTCAGCCGAGTAATTTCCTGTTTTGGACGCCTGCAAAATGCGTTCGTTTACCGTCTTCTGCTGTTTTTCAGATGGTCCGAGTTTCATTTGCATTTCTTACACCTGACTCTCTTGTGTTTTTTCTTGGTTTTTTGCTTCGAGTTCCATGAGCTTGTCCATATACCAGTCGGCTTTAGCCAGGTCTTCGTTACCGTTCTTACGATTTGCTCTGTAGCGGTATTTGTACACGTTGCATTTACAGAATCCCTTTACAGCCTCGACGCCGAAAAGAGCGATCATCTCATCAATACATTCGTGCTTTCCCTGGTAGTGTTCAGGGTGGTTAACGTTATTTCCCATAAGTTGTCAGTCTCCTTCCATTGACTATATTAACCAATCCGTGCGGGCGCACGCCCGCCCGCATAATCGGTTATATGTCATTTGATGTCTGTTCCCGTGAATATCATAACTGTGTATCCTATCGGGAAAATAAGTATCAGAATGTCTCCCAGAGTGAAATTATGGCTCTGTTAAGCGACGACTGAGCCTTGTCTTTTAAAGACGATTTCGTCGTTTTCGATAGTTACAATTATTTCGCCTGTGAATTCTGAGCCGGGAATTTCGAACATCAAATCTGTCATAGATTTTTCTATGATAGATTTCAGTCCGCGAGCACCGGTTCCTTTTTCCTTTGCTTTCTTGGCAATATATGTCAGGACGGAATCGTCCCATTTCAATGTAACGCCGTCAAGTTCAAGAAGACTGTTGTACTGTTTGATTATAGCATTGTTTGGTTCAACAAGAATGCGCTTGAGTTCATCTTCGGTCAGTTCATCAAGCGTTGCAATGATAGGGAGTCTGCCGATAAGCTCCGGAATGATTCCCTGTTTAGCAAGCGCTTTGCTGTCGATTTCATCAGCATTGGTCTTCGTGGCTGTTGTATTGAGGAATCCGATGCTGCTTTTCTTATCCCTGTTCATAGTAAGGCTCTCGAAAGCGCCGCCGCAGATAAACAGCACATTTTCTGTGTTAAATCTGACGCGGTTAGGAGAATTTGGATTCTTTCTGCCGGCAGTCAGGATAACATCAACTTCACTACCCTCGACTATCTTGAGCAAAGCCTGCTGAACACCTTCTCCTGAAACATCTCTGGTGATTGATGTATTTTCACCCTTTCGAGCGATTTTATCGAGTTCGTCAATATAGATGATGCCGTGTTCTGCTGCGTCAAGATTCATGTCAGCCGCCTGAAGCAGTCTGAGAAGCATGTTTTCTACATCATCTCCTACATATCCCGCCTGTGTGACAGTTGTAGTGTCGCAAATGCAAAACGGGACGTCAATGACCTCAGCGACAGCTCTGGCAATTTCGGTTTTGCCGCAACCGGACGGACCTATCATGAGAATGTTTGATTTCTTGATATTTGTCTTGCCCGACAAGATTCGCTTATAGTGGTTGTAGATGGCAACAGAAATGATTTTCTTTGCGTCTTCCTGACCGACTACGCGGGTATCAAGAAACTCTTTGATGAGCTTTGGAGTCGGCAGTCTTGTTTCATTGATCGTCACATTGTCGTTCGAAGTTTCCTTTTCCTGTCTCGGCTTTCTTTCAGGTTCAATGTTGCCACAGTACGTGTCCCTTACGATATGGCTTTTGATCTCTGTCTTTTTATCCATTGGTATTTATTTCCTTTCAATTTTCGATTGCATACAGAAATGCTTTGCTGAAAAGCTCTCCGTTTGTGTATGAGCTGTCGTAGTTATTTTCTATAAATTCCGACAAGCGGTCGATAGCGTCATTAGAAAATTCTTCTTCTGTAACACTGTTGTCCATGTATGTCCAGCAGCCCCAGTTATCAGCCGATTCCTGGTATATCAACAGGACCGTATTTGTAAATTTATTCTTGGAATAAATATACTCAGCTAGTTCGTCGAAATCGTCATCGTCAGGAACGGACAAACCATTTATCATTTCGCAGGTGAAAATGAACGGTTTTAGTCCGGTCTTAGCTTCAAACATCTTCATATTTTCGGCAAATTTTGAGGTCTTGTCGAGCTGAATTTCAAGGTTGTCCTCAAAATATGTGTTTTTTGAGGTCTTGTAGCTTGAACTCCAGATTTTGGTCGTATTAACAGACGATGAGAACGACGATTGCGGTGCTTCTCGCCTTGAACAGGACGTTAGGGTCTTTCCCAAAACCATAAGAAGAATGATGACAGCGATGCTTGCTATTATGATTTTGATCACTGTAGAGCCGCAGCCGAGAGGAGCTGTATGGAACGAGCTTCCATTATAATAGGTAGGAGAATTGTATCTCGTACTAAAATGGGGTCGGTAGCGAGGTCTTGGCGGTGGGGGCGGCGGTGGTGAATAGGGATTATGATTAAATCCACCTCTGTTGGAACCAAATCCGCCGCCTGAGTATGAACGAGGGGGTCTGTTTGACAATGAACTGCTTGATCGGCTTGATGACGTCGAACGGGAACCTGTGCTATGCCTTGACGCTCCACCAGAACGACTTCCGCCGGAGCCGCCTGCTCTACCCATTTGAATCACCTCTTTCACGGTTTATCATATTGTTCCAGTCTTCAATAGCATTTGTTTCCAGTGTCTGCTCAAATTTTTCGTTGCTCAGACCACAGGACTCGCATTTGACGAAATATTTGTTTATTGTCATCATCTGTGTAAGGCGCACAGTTCTGTGCATTACAACCGGACGCTCACCGCAGGTACAAGGCTTAAGTTCCATTGTTCGTCTTCCTTTCGCGTGAAAGTTTCATAATGGATTTTGCTGTCTGCATTATAGCACATGCAGGATTTCTGCTCTGTAATTCATGCAACAGATGCTCGAAGCCAGTGGCATTTGCAACAAACTTCTGAACCTGCGCCGCATTCCACGCCATGATTGCGTCATTTTTTGCTTTTTCGTGCGCAGGTTTGATTGAGCCACAACGGTTCAAGCAAACGTATGCTGTTTCATCAGTGCCGCATTCGCGGCACATCACATGACATACGCTTATTCGATTGCGTTTTTTATTACCGGTAATACGACTATTGGTGACGTAGCTGTTGATGGTGTGAACCATAGGCGTTTTGCCACAGGCTGCACATTTGTACGGTTTGAATTTCATCTTGCTACCTTCCTTTTAATCAGGTATGATTTCACCCGTCAGCGATTCGACAATATCCTTGAAATATATTGTTATATACGATGTGTAGTCTTCATCGTATACGTCGGCATATGTCTGCAGCACAACGTCTCTGTTATCCTCAGGAATGCGATTCCTCTTAGCGTAATCACCAGATGCAACGTCAGCCGTAGCAAGCGTGATTGTGTCAGGGTTATCGTTGTATGCGTACTCAAGGCAGATCTGATTCATACCCATGGACATACACGTATTTGAGGCAATGAGCTTGCCGCCGTTGACAGGTACGTGTATCGCAACGTTTCTGTCGTCGTCAATGCTGAGTTCAGGGACGGTTACAGCAGGACCATCTTCTGTTATACCGTTGTCCTTGAAACAATCTGCGCTTTCGAAATCTTTCATGATTTCGTCAATATCGGCGGGTTCGAAAGAACATATCTTGTCGAACCAGTATCCGATAATAGTATCATCTCCGGAGTTAAGTTCGTCTTCAATCTTGTGAAGCTGATTTTCAAGCTGTTCAGCCAGGTTGATTGCAAGACATAAATCTGCTCTGATTTCGTTTTTGGTCATGCCGATTTCCTTTCTCAATAGCGTCAGTAAGATGTCTGCGTATCGAAGTTGTCGTTGCCCAATAATGATTTGCACATATCGATAGCAATTTCCTGAATTGAAGGGCATTTAATACTGTTTTTGGTTACGATAAGAGCCGTACCGGTGACATATCTGAGCTTTTCGTTTCCAGATTCGAACAGTATGAACGCATCATCGTCAGGCATGATTTTCTGCAGCTTTTTGGCGAACACTTCGATATCGTCCATGCTGTCAGGGTCAGAGTCATCGCAGTAATCTATGCTGCCATAGCTGCCGAAAGCGTGATAGATTACGCTGTTGCGGGTTTCAGACATATCTTCGATGCTGTCTTCTGAGCACAAGCAGTTAAATAGCTTTTCGTATTCAGCTTCGTCTGTTACGCGGAAGTAATTTGTGCGTGAGGCACATGTATAATTAGCCATAGTAGTTTGTCCTTTCTTCTGAGTTACATCTTAGTATCCGGTGTGATGAAATTGAAATTCATCATGGTTTTGTCACCTCTTTCAAGTGTTATTCCCCAATGGAAACAGCAATAGTGGCTTTCTTGTTGTCGGGTATGAACAGGTCATAATATTTGCTGTAATCAATTTCCCATGTTTCATTAAATGGGTTTGTTTCGGGCGTGGTAATCGTTATGTCGTCTGTCTTACTGATTCCAACAGGCACTGATTTGGGACAGATGATCCAGTTGATGTTTTCACGCTTATCGAGTGTGTACATAGTCTTCATTCTCGCAGATGGTACAGGAATCATAGGAACACCGTCGATAGACTTGATGTACAAGTCAAGTTCGCCTTGTTTGAAATGAGATTTTTTAATATTTCGAGCAGTTTTGTCTGATAACACGAGCTTGTCATAAATAGGGCGGCTTATGGTGATAACTATATCCTGTTTGTTTCCGATCACATCACGAACTTTGTCAAGTTGGTTCAATAATGCGGGCATTATTGTGGTTTTATCCGGGGTATAAAATTCACGGATACCAGCAATAGCTGCTAGTTTAGAGTAGCGGTACGCATCGATTCTGGGATTGATACTTTTGCGTTGAAACGCAGCTATGACAGCTGTTATGGTCGGCACGATGTCATTTTCATCGATGTCAAGCTCATCTATGTGAAAGCATTTACCTATTCCTCTGGAAAGCGTGAGCGTTTCGTAGGAACATGCGATATAAGAGCTGTGTATATCAGGGTCAATTTTTGGTATTTTTATTTCGAAGCCGCCATTGTATATAGCCTGTGTAACATTCTCTTCCATCCAACCAGATGTCGTGTTTTCAAGCGTCTGTTTATCCAACGCTTTTTGAATGGTTTTTGCTGACTTAATGAGGTCAATCATTTTGCTCCTTCTCCTTGCTGGTATCATAGTGGCGTGGTTTGTGCCACATATACTGTTTTCTGATTTTCTTTTCCTTCCAGTTATTTTCAGTTGGTGCGAAACGATCGTTCCAATAACCGAAGTCATTATTGGGTTTACGATTTTTGTGGCGGAGATATGTAACATATTCGCCACAATCTTCGTAGTCACGTTTATTGGGACGCAATGAAACACCAGAGTACTTGTAGAAGCTCTTGTAATGTCCCCATTTGCGATGAGTTTTGCTCTGTCTGCAATTGTGAGGGTGGTAATTGTTTCGACGGCTGATAGCACGAAGTTCTGAAAAGGACATTTCAGAAGCTATGTCTATCAGAGGTTTGAAATCCCTGATATTGAGCGTTCTGCCATATTCGTCAAGAATTTGGATATAACGGTCATATACCAAAGGTTCGCGATAATCATCGGTGAACCATACCCGTTCGATATCGGTTTTGGTAACACGCTGGTGTGCCAAAATATGCTCATAGCTGAAGCTTGTTCCGACCCATCTTGCGAACTCCATGTCAGATTCGAACTTGTAGTAAGTCTTGATCTGAGCCAGACTGCCGTTAGAAGCAAGACCGTATTCTATATATATGACCATGTTGATTTCCTTTCTTGTTTATTCGTTACAACGTGTGTTCCACTCGGAAACAGCAGCGGTCTTTGACCTGTCTATTACACCGGGTCTTACAGCACATCTGTCGTTGCAACAGCCAACTCGGTATGATAATGGTTTTGATGTACTGTCAACACTTGCTCCGTATATCTCAGTCAATTTGCCGGGTTTTCCACAAAACGGGCATGGCTTGAGATTTTTTGCAGATTTCGTGACATTTTTCATGTCTCTGAGTCTGTAATCACAGCCTTTTAACAGCAGATACTGACGATACAACAATATGTCGTCATGTCTCATAGAAAACGGAACGTCTTCTATATCGGATGGCGTCAGTTCTATCTCATCTGTGATTTCAAAACCATGAGTTTCACCATCGTCCCAGCCGCCTGTTGTGATATCAACCGTGATGGTTTCATCGTTTTCGTGACGGACGATGTTTTCTATTTTGACTGGATTGAAAATATCTGTCAGAATAGTTCTGATTTCATCGTCGGTGAAATCTGTGAGTCTGCGATAATCATTCATCATGTCCACCTATGTACCCAAGCTGTTTGAGCGTCTTTTCAAAAGCGTAAACCCACAGGTATACACGCTTGTCAATGCGTTTTCCGCAGTAATACAGCCATTGCCAGTAGTCGCTGTCATATTCTTTGATCAACTCGATCAGGCGTTCTGTTGGATGAAAAGAATTGCCATCACAGCTGTTGTTCACCTCGTCGCTTACCAGTTCCCAGAATTCTTCTTCGCTTGCGTAATCAAGACCAGAATTAACTTCGTAGTCGTATTCCCTGAAATACTCCTTGATATCTGCCAGCACATCGTCCTCGTCATAGACATATTTATCAGACGAAGCCTGAAACTTGCTGATGAAGTATCCGACATCGTGTCTGATAAAACCACAGAGCTTTGCAGGTGTGAGTTTGTTGTACCATGTAGCAATACAATCGCCAAGGTCGCCGCTGATGATAAGACTGCCGCGCTTCTTATCAACGATGAAGTTTGCATAGTAATCGCCGCTGCCATCGGATCTGCGCCAATCAGCAGCAAAATAGCGATCTGTATCCTGAATCAGTGTTGCCTTGTGTGTAGCGAACTGCTTAACACACCACTGCTGTTCGATTTTGGTCTGTTCATCGTACATTGTTTATATTACCTTTCCACCGTGTTTGTACGGTCTTGTCTTATTGAACTCATGCTTTTCGACAAGCATGGACCCAATGTCTATTCCGTAATGACCACACATATCGAATATGCGCAGTATTACGTCAGCTAGTTCAGACGGAACACCTTCTGGCTTGCCGTTTTTATCGTAGTAGGTTTCGTCAGGTCTGTGTCCGTCACGAAACGCTTCAAGTGCTTCTGATAATTCTTGATGGCAGAGTGCGATTAACTCGCCAAAATTGCGCGACGATTCCCACCAACCGTGTTTTATTGCATTTTTATGCACGCTTTCAGCAAAATCGTTAATAGTGGCAACAGTCCTTGCTTCTTCTTGTGTCATGTGATTATCACCCCTTTGTCTGTATAGCAGGAAACTGCTTTATGATGTGCAGTCCGAAATCACATATAGCTCCGCTTGATGTTAAGCGGTCTATAAGCGCCTGACGATCTATGCAGTTATCGTTCAACATCGTTGTATCTGCGTTATTGACAGCCGGTTCGCTTTCGATACGGTTATAGGCTTCGTCAATGGCTTTGTCCCAGCCGTCAGCCCATGTATCAGGGTCAGCGTCACAGCCGCCTATTTCCTGCAAAATCTCAAGCACACGAGCGCGAGATAAGTATTCATTCATGCGTTTGCTTCTCGTTTTTCATATATCTGCCGCAGTTTGGGCAGAAATTAGGTCTATAAGTGTTATCGTTAGCTCTGATGCACTTGTCATACTCGAAGAAATAACCTGTTGGATACATTCCAAAACCGCATTTATCACATTGTATGATTGCATTCACTTTTATCCATTTCGTATTACAGTCTTCATTTTCAGTACACAACGTGAGCTCTTCTTTCTTGACTCCTCGGATATAGCAAGACTGTCCGCATTGTGTGCATGTATCAGTCTTGATAGAAAGCGAGCGACCATAGTCAACGATTTTCACTTTCGACCCCTTTTTGATACACTGCCCTGCCCCATTCTTAATAGAATGGTCGAGTGTCGCGTATTTACCTACGCAATCACTCATTCTTATTGTTTTCTTGATCATATCTCGATGTTACCTCACTTTCTGTTGCTAATTTGTCTGCCGCAGTTCGGGCAAAATTTGTAAGGATTTATGCGCTTTTGCGGATACTTACAATTATTGCCTGTCACATAATAGCATATTTTTTCACAGGCTGAGCATTTCCACATACTGCTTTTGGAACGAGTATTCGCAGGAATCCATTCAGCGATTTGTGCGTCGTTTTTGTTGGAGCGGGATGAATTGTTTGTTTTCTTGTTTTTTACAGATTGGTTCATCGTTGTCATATCTTTTTTATTATCAACCATTCCGATGCGGTCACAGACCGCATTACGGATGGTGATTATTCTCAGGCAACAGGCTTTAAGTATTCTTCCGCGATTGTTTTCTTGCCACGATTGTCAAAGACAACGTCCATAATAGACTGACGTAATGTCTTGCGGATATCTACGATAACGCCGTTGCCGAACTGAGAATGGCAAACTCGTTCGCCTACTCGAAAAACATGTTTTGGAGCAGTTGTTGAGTCTGTCATTGATGCTCCAGACTTCTGCTTGGTGATGACACGGTAAACTTGAGCAAGAAACGCGTCAACCTTTGATTCTTCAACAGAAACCTTGAAAAGTTCATTATTGCGCGTATTCCATAGAACACAGTACGGTCTCTTGAACAGTATGCTGTCCAATGCAGCTTTGAGGAAGTCCTCAACACGAAGCTCCTGTCTGTATTCAATCTGCCAGACTGAATCATCACGAAGCACATCAGCTATGGCATGAATTGTGATTTCTTTCAGATTCATAGTCATCTGTCCCTGTACGTTCTCATCACGGTCAAGTCTTTCTGACAGTCTGTCCATCAGCTTGTTATGCTGTACCGGATTAACCAGTGGCAGTTTGACCTGATTGTAATATCTGTTCTGATGAGTCTGCTGAGATACAAGCATGAGCAGTTTTTGCTCAGCTGTATACTTGGACAAGTCAGGCACAGTCTTTTCGTTCTGCTGAAATGCAAATGCCAGCTGTGCGTCAATATCATAATTGCTGAAAAACACAGTTTCCTGATAAGCCTGGATACAGGGTGAAAGGTCGATAAGAGCGTCACGCTCATTGATTTCAATGAGTGATTCATTTGAATCCATCTTTACGACATTTATCAGCTCCTGCGTCTTCGCAATTTCCTCAACGAATTTGAAATTGAACATTGAGTCTGTATATGTGTCAGTCAATGCTTTCTTTTCCGTAACGCTCATGAGCGTCTTTTCTGAGAGCAATTCAACAGGTTTATGATTCTTGATAGACTGCACAAATACAATTTCGTTCTTGCCGCGAGACGCAGCGACGCAGAATATGTTGCGAAGTATTTCGCTATCAACGCCGGGCTGATTGTTGCGAACCGCCCAATATGCTTCGTCCCAGTCGAAAACGACACATATGGGCTTTTCCATACCCTTTGAGCTGTCGTATGTTGTAAAGATAGCAGTGTTTTCGTTCGGTTCAACATTGGCATTACTGTTTTTGATACTTGCATAAACAGTATGCTTATTGAATGTGGCAGGATAACGTTCTTCGAGTGTATTGAGAACGTCTGTCATTCCACCAGTCTTACCGCCGAGGCACAGTATGTCGCCGGGGTTCTTGTCTTTGAGCCATGTTACAACTGAATCTTTTCCCATAACAGATACATTGCAGTTCTTGTTCACACCGACGATGTTCTTGTGCCAAATACGCCCAAGTTTTGCCGCCAGTTTTGGCTGTAATCTGAAGCACTGTGTGAATTCAAGTTCAACATGTTCATCAAGAAAACTTTCGGACCATGTTTCTACGTCAAGGGTGGTCTTGTCGTAAATTTTCTGAGCCATGTCACCAACCATGATGATCTGCATGTTGGGATTGGTTGACTTGATGTATTCAAGCATTTCAGCAAAATCAAGCTCGATGTCCTGATACTCATCTATAATAAGTATATCAAAACGGGGTATGGACAGCTTGTTGGCTGTGAATTCTCTGATAGCGTCAGAAATACCACAGCGGATACCGTTTCTCATCAGATAAGGGTATACGAAGCCATGATAGTTTGTAACGATGACGTTGCTGTTTTGGATTTTAGCTTTAGCGTCAATTTTAAGCAGCTTATTATAGGTCAAATACAGGATCAGCTTGTTCTTCGGGAACATATCGCATAAAGCTTGTATCGCAGTGGTCTTTCCAGAACCGATGCAGGCTTCCACGCGAACGTTTTTGCCAGATAAGGCTGTATCACAGAACAGCTGTTGTTCTGTAGAGAGTGAATTATAGTTCATAATTATTTCCTTTCCTTTTTTTGAGCATAAAAAAGAACCGTCAGAAGTTCATCTAACGGTTCGTTCGTCTTTAAGCAGTGTAGTAGTGATGGAGCGTTGCGTCTTCGAGTTCGCCTGCATTTTCAGTTTCTTCGCAATAACGCTCTGCTTCCTCGTCGAGCATTCTTTCCAGTTCCTCTGCTGTGGGTTCGGGGAAAGCCTTTCTCCATTCGTGATCAAACTCTATTCTTGTCGAACCAAAGATGTCTATAATGTGGTTAGCAATTTCGGCATCAGATTCGAAACAGCGATTGAATCGAAAAGGCTTGGGTTCTGCGTTAATTTTAACCACAATAGCCGTGTCGCCAGACGCTGACAGCATGTTTCTGATGTCTTCTGTGCTATATTCCGTGCAAATGTCTAAATCTAATGTCATAGGTTTACCCCTCTCACAAAGTTTCCTTTAGTTTTAGAGCAAACCGACGCCACTCAAGTGGCGTAAATTATCGGGGCGGAAACATATTTTTCAATGTCTCAGTTTCCATGAAATAGGTGTATTTGAGTTTTGAATCTTCAAGCATTATCATCTGAGTCTTGTTATTATCATTACATAACGCTATTAGATAAATTGGCTCTGGACTTTGAATCGGTTGATAGTTTTTGATTGAAAAACGATATCGGTGTTCCCTTTTGTTCTTTTTTGTGCATTCAATGCGCGTCACGCTATCACACATGACACGTCCTACAATGGTTTTTCTTGTGCGATACATTTTAGGCGCTTTGCTGACGTTAGAGCATATATAGATGGGAATCGGTGTTGTAATTTTGGGTTTTCTTAAAACGTCAACATACTGTATTTCACCGTTTTGTATTTTTTCAACGTCCTGTCTTCCGAGATAAAGAACTATAGCCGCTGAATCATCAGAAGATACGTTGGGCTGAGGCTTTGTTTCAGATTCTGGTATCTGTTCAACGATTTTTTTCTTTGGCACAGTTGATTCAAATTCAGGTTGGTCTGTTTTTGCTGAATACACTGTCACAGTATCAAAGGGCATAAGCACTTTCAGTACCGGTTCAATCTCTTTTATATAATCAAGACCATATATTTTATCAATAGGCGGAATAATTACGTTGTGCAATTGTTTCTCGTTTATTATGTTTGCTAGTTCCTGAAACATTCCTATAAGACGTATTAGCCGTTGGTCGTGGTCAGCTCGACTGACGATTGGCAGTAGTATCAAATGGTATTCGCCGAACAGATTGTGCACTGGCTCATCGACCCAGATAACGTGATGTCCGTGTTCCTGCACTAATTCGCCTAGTATTTTTTCATTTTTGAACAGTTGCTGAGCTTCTTTCGAGATGGAGTCATTCATGACGAGAGATCCATCTTTTCGAACATTTCCAAATGTCGGAATTACCAAAGCGTCATGCAGTATTTCAAAAATTGATTGCATTCCGTAATAATATTTCATTCGATTAACCTTTCTCTCTTCCTTCGAATATTGCTTTTTTTGAAAAAAATATAAAGCCGGAATGCATTAGCATTCAGCTTTATATTTGGCGTCAGATATTGGATTCAAACCAATTACCAAAAGCGGTTCGCTTTTTTGCGCTTTCACAGCACTACATTCCGACGTGTAAACGCAAGGAAAGGAAGGAAACCTTGCGTTTCTCTATATGGTGGAAAGAAAGGTTATCGAATTAACCCGCAGTCAATCGCATTGTCATTGGCAAATGTTATTGGCTGCGGGGTCAGATGGTATACGCGGGAGAATATCTCAAAAATCATAGGAGGTGATTTGTGAGTTCAATTGCGGGGAAATGGTGGATGAAAACCCGCTGTGTTTGTGCGTATGCTCTCTGTATCGAGTGTTTACAGAACACTACGATTTATTATCAACCCGGCAGGAGCCCTGCTCCTGCATTGTGGTTGATTGGCAGGTGTGCTATTACGCCAGAGAACGATATCGGTTTGTTGATATCATATCTGTTTTCATGTCTTGCCGTGATATATATTCCGATATATCTGTTCGAAAACAAACCCTAAAATTACACAAAAACAATTCAGATACGATATGATGAGTTCACTCTTTAGCTGATGGCTGCTTTTAAGCCTACAGTCCTGTAAGTGGTTACTTTTCAGCTTTCACCGGTTCATCATCAACAATGAACTTGCGGATAGCTTCGATGAAATCGTTTCGGTCATCGACCTTGTTGTTGTAGATTCTTGAGGGTGTTTCCAGAACCAGCGTAAGCGGTTTGGTCACGTCAAGACTGAATACGCCCAGGATAGACTTAGCGTCTATGGCGTACCTGCCGTTTTCGATCGTTGCGTCGCAGGTATACTCTGCTGCGATGTTTACGAATTCTTTCACAGCTTCGATAGACGGTATGGAAATCGTCTTTTCGATAGCGTCGGGAGATCTGTGCTTTGTCATGTCAACCATGTTGTCTAGTTCCTTTCAAATTTGTCTTTGTCAACGATGTCAATGGACCGGAAAACAAGTTATCACCTTGTTTTCCGCTTGTCTGGAGCAATGCCCCGCCTCATTGTCCAATGATAATTCCTGATGAATTATCGCCCTGCTTGCAGCGACTATTGCCGCCGCTATGCCAGATTTTGCTATGTCACATTGGCAGGCGGACTGCCAAACGGCTTTACATTATAATAAACAGCGAAGACAACAGGTCGGATTCGAACCGACATACGGGGAACACGTCCCCTGCTCTGCCATTTAAGCTACTGTCTGACATATACCACAGTGCTGCATTATAAAGCTATTAGTCAAATAGTGTTCAGCTTTACCGTGAGCCGTTGACTGGACGGCGGCTGTATCGTCTGTTGCTTTCGCAACGCCTTTGTTGTCTTCAGACTATCGTCTGATTGGTGATCCGTGGGGGATTTGAACCCACCGTTTCCGCCGTGAAAGGGCAGTGTCTTGACCACTTGACCAACGGACCAAATTGCTCGTCTTTCCGAGCTGTCATCACGCTACTTACGATTTGTACGCTTCGTTTGAGGTGAGCCCGTCAACATAATGCGCTGGTGCCGGCGACGGGACTTGAACCCGTACAATATTGCTATCGGGGGATTTTGAGTCCCCTGTGTCTGCTAATTCCACCACTCCGGCGTACACGCCCTGCATTATTTTACAGGGTGATAGCTGTTTCGTTAGAAACATATAAGCGGATACGGCTTCTTTTCCTTGTATGCAGTCATAGCAGCATCGCCGCAGATTTCAAGCTCTTCTTTTCCGCCTTCGCAAAACTTGGTCAGATGTTCGTTATCTGTATATGCTGTCAGATATCGCTCATTTACAACTGGTATCATTTTGGTGAAATCTATGAAATTGGCATATACACCATCACAGAATGCAGTTAAGAACATTTTATTGGAGTTGTAGAAATTCTCATCGACCGGTGCATAATCTCCAAAAACACCTCTCTCACACGTTCCGTGAAAAACAGGACCGCAATAGAGGTCGTTGACTTCAGGGTCAATGATATTCGCTTCTCTTTTGCGTAAAGCATTTATGTAATCGTGGTCTATTCGGTAAAGTCCGAACGGTACGCCGCAAGGGTTGTCAGATTTTGTAAAGTTCATATAGTAGATCCTTTCATGAAGATGGATGATCAAGTTCAGATGCTATTTCTTGTTTATCAACAATGTTGCTCAAATTAGATGAAGCAAGGAGACGCGCTTTTCGTAGTGCTATTTGTCTTGCTGTTTCTTTTTTCTGACCAGATTCGATTTGTTCAGTGTATTCATCGTCATAATCAAAAGCCCCCAGCAATGCATTATCGTGATCGATAGCTGATTCGTTCAGAAAATCATAGTTTTTTGTTTTTATGTTGCTATATGTTTGATGAGCTATGTTTTGAATTGTCTTTTTATACTTTTGACAAAAAGTGTTTTGTTCAGCACTGAAGCCTTTTGGTTCAAAAGGTGTGAGATATTCAGTATTTACAACCGGAATCATAAATCTGAAATCCAAGTTTCCTGTTTTATTGTGGTTACTATCTGTTATTGATGTTCCATAATATTCTGTCACGCCGGTATCGTAACGAGAGCCCGGTATTATCATATCACCTTTAATTTGGTGAGATACTGGGACAAAATAATCAACACCATCTTCGTGAGTTACTGGTCCACAATAGAACTTGCGGCTGCGACCCTCGTCTTCGTAATCGCATTTTGGGACATGCTCGTCACGTAACGCAAGAGCTTCGATATATTCCCTATCAACGTAATAGAAACTATACGGAGTACTGGATTCGTAACTCATATCAATTGTCCTTCCCAGAGATGTCGTTCATGATGTCAGATTTGCCGTGAAATTGAGTAGCGCTAAAAATATATAAGGGCTACAATGTAGCATTACTGTCGAAAGTGCCGTATGAAAGTCAACTCATACGGCAGCAAATGAGAGGGGATATGCGTTCGCTGTTGCCTGCTTGATGTCGTTTCCATGTTGTCCAGTCAAAGATGTCGTTCCCTGATGTCGAATCAAGATGCCATTATCAAGTTGTCGTCAAAGATGTCGTCCCAAGCTGTCCAGTCAAAGATGTCGCTCAATGTTGTCACACAAGATGTTGACTAAGATGTCGTTATCCAAGGTGTCAGCAAAGATGTCATTACCACGATATTGACCATGATGTCATTCCCATGTTGTCGTATGTGCAGTGGTTTAAGTCGTGGTTTTGTTAGTCCTACTAGGCAATGCTTCACAGCATGACCCAGTGACGCAAGCCACAGCTACTTGCATAACTCAGCCTTGTGACAGACAATATTTAATGTGCCGGCTGTCGGAGCACAATTGGAGCTGTTTTGAGGCAGTTAACCTATTAACAGCATATATGGCAGTTTTAAGGGAGACTCACGTACTGCCAACCCCACGTCAATCATGAAACCAAGATTCGTGTTTTGTTTTCAATGATTGAATTTAACTGTTTTGATAATTGTCGTCTGCTACAGCAGCGCTTGCCATATAACGCTCATATTCGTCAAGTATCTGATTTTCTACTTCGTTGCGGAATTTTATCGAAATAGGATGAGCAATATCACGGTATACGCCTGTTTTGTCACGACGATTAGGCATTGCTACGAACAGTTTGTCACCCTTTTGAATTATTCGTATCTCATGGATACAAAATTGGTTATCAAAAGTCACTGATACCATAGCTCTGCATATTCCCTCATCGGAAACACTGCGAATCTTCACGTCTGTAATTTGCAACACGACCACTCCTTTCCTAAATTTTGGGTGTGTCAATGAGACCATGCATGTTGTCTTTTGCATGTTGTTTGTTTACTATGTCATACATGATGTCATTACAAAGTGGTCGGTTCAATGTTGTCGTGATGTCAGGTTATTGGGCCTGAATGGTGTACCATCGGGGATTCGAACCCCGGACACCGGCATTAAAAGTGCCGTGCTCTACCGGCTGAGCTAATGATACATATTATCGGGTCAATTAAGACCCGATTTAGAAGAAATTACTTCTTCTTCTTTTTTCCCTTGGATTTTGTGGTATTGGCGGCAGAATCATGAGCTATAATAGCTCTTTTGATATTAGCGCCGAACTTAAAATCGGGAGTACGTCTTGCCGGAATCTGTATCTTTTCATGTGTGCGCGGGTTTATGCCATTTCTGGCGGAGCGCTCACGTGTGAAAAATGATCCAAAACCGACGAAAGAAACAGTCTGATTCTCAATCAGGGCATCGGTGATGGTATCCCCCATTGTCTTCAGTATTGTCGTGATTTCTCTTCTGGTGTATCCCGTCTTGTCGCTTACGGTCTTGATAAATTCGCTCTTAGTCAATGCTGTCACCTCTTTTCTGTGATGTCGATAGTGTATAAAATACTCAATCGTGCGATTGAATCTTTTTCCGAAAAAATAAAATGGATATTTTATCTATTCATTATTCCGCTGTGACGCTAGTCACAGAGGGATTGGGATCAAATATGTTTGTAACAAGGTTTTTGGGTAGAACAGAATTCATCCTGTGTTTGATTTTTTCATTTCTTCTAAGGCTCGTTGGCGTTGTTCTATATTTCTATTGAGTCTTAATTTTATGAGCTCAGACGGGTCCTCAGGCGGTGGTGCAATGAAGTCTGTCGTATCTGTTTGGTTTCTTTTCGTGCTTTTTTTAATCAAAACAGTTGTTGTGGTTTTATTTTCTGTTTTGGACAGATCTACATGTTGCTGTTGCGGTACATCATCGATTAATACATCGGTTTCGTCTTTTATGATAACATCGTTTGGTGCATTGTTTGCTTCATTCGGTATTGATATTTCATCGAACGGGAACATTTCGTCGAGGTCGAAATCGTTTGAATCAGTTGTTTCATTTGATTCGTTAAAATCCTCAGGTCCATATTCATCTGATGATTCGTCTTCAAAATATGGTATTTCGTCTTCGAATTCGTTATCATCGAAATCAGATTCTTCGTTATTTTCTGTTTCGACTTCGTTGGAACAGTCGTTTAAGTCAACATGGACTATCACGTTATCAGGTAAAGTTTCATACAAACGTGTTGAAGTGTTTTCATCGATTGATTCAAACGTTCTGAGCCATTCCCATTCGTCATATTCTTTCATGCCAGATTTTTTCAAAATCTCTTTCATAAAAGATGTATCATTTTCAGATGGCAGATAGTCGTCTAAAAGAAGATGAGTATCGTGATCAGAATAGATTTTATCTTTGTCTGGAAAGATGGGTAACAGCAATCCGTTGTCGTTCGGTCCCAGCTTGTATTGAAAGCTATATTCACCCTTTTCGTTTTGAGATAAAATGCCGAGAAGATGTTGTTGCAGTTCGCCGTTCGGTTCAACGATCGGTTTGGTACAAACGAACATCTTTTTCACAGTGTTTCACCTCAAATCTTTGTATAGAAAAAATAGAAAATTCACGTTTATGAGAATATTATAACATATTCACGTATACTTGTCAACACTAATTACAAAAAAAAGGTTCAGGTTTTCACCCGAACCTTTTGCACTTTGTACTGTTTTACCACTTAATATGAATGTGGCCACCATTCCAACGGTCATCTTCATAAGATTCTTTCCAGCACTTGATTGAAAATCCAAGCGCTATGAGACCTGTGATGACCATAACAGTGATAAATGCAGACTCAAATGCAGCACCATCGTTCTGCGCAGCCGGTGGCACAAGCCACCATGCTGTAAGCGGAAGTGCTATGATGTTTACCATAAATGTTCTCCATACCAGTTTGATGAGTATGATGGGCAGGCTGACAATTATCTTAAGTATAAATCTAATCATTGTATCAATTCTCCTTATTGTGCATTATGTTTTTTAATAACCAACCGTATGCGGGCTACCGCATAAAAATAAGAAAATGTCATAATATCTGTCAAAACAGAGGTGTCATTGATACAATGTCTTCATAAGTATATCACATAATTAATTGCTTGTCAAGGTATGAGATTGTATTTTGTAGACTATTGCTATAATTTGTATATTTATAATAAAAGTATAGCCCTATGCTATAAAGCACAGGGCTATATTCATACGTAAGATTGAGCAGTATTTATAAGCTCATCGATAGTCAGACGCCCTTCGTTGACGAGCTTGCTCAGGTATATACCATAGCAATACTGTGTTACAACGAGGACACACCAGTCTTTTTCTGCAAAAGCTGGATTTGTAGGTACAGGCTCGTTTTCCAGTCGTCTGTATGACGCACAAAATGTATCGTCATATTTGATGTTGAACGGAGCTACAGGTCGAGCCTCCTGTGCTGTATAAAACTTACTTCCTCTGCGAACGAGTTCTTCTACCACATCGCTGGCTATCGTGTGCTTGCCGACACTGTCTATCGACCGTCCAGATAAACACTTGATCACTCGTTTCTTCATTTCCGGATGCAAACCGTCGGTAAAACCATAATAATTGTTCATATGTGATTTCCTTTCGCTGGTATATATTTCCTTTTTTAATGATCAAAAGTAATGATTTTTTAACCAACCCGACGGGTGCCTTGCACCCGTAATCAAAAGAGGGCTGCTGTCGCAGCCCTCTGAGCTATGACACACGGACATCAGTCCTTACTGTAATCGTCATTGTGGCTCGGTGTGTCAGTATTCGTCGAGTTGCTAACGCTTGCAAAACGGGCTTTCAAGCGGCTAAGCGGTCCTTTTTTCGTTTCGGTTGATGTTTCGCTTGTCTGTTTAGATGTTTCTGCTGTTTCAACAGACGCGGCCGGCGCATTATTCTGTTTATTATTGAGGACTTCCTGTGTTGACTTGTCTTTAGTCATCTGCGGAGTAAACTTGCTGCTCTCCTTTGCTTCAACGACTTCACGGCTGTGATTCTCGTGAACTTCATTCAGAGTATCCATGACCGTACTCTTGAGAGCAAAATCATCATTGGGATCAGGACGAGGTTCTTTGTCGAGAATAGCACTCTTGGTTTCCTCAACATATGCGTTGAGAGTTGCTTCGTCAGGTATATACTGTTTGTATTTCTCATCATTGGCAATACCTGTGAGCCACTTTTCCTGTTCTTTTTCGTTCATGAAAGCGGTGAAAGAGTCAACGATTTCTTCTTTGCTCATCGAATCTATCGTGAGCTTGAAAAGCGCCTGATTCTGGATTTTTTCGTCCAGACCACCCTGCTTATTATTTACGCCGCAGGACGCGTTAAGGGCAGCCTCATAGTCTTCTTTGCTCACCGAGTTCCAATCGATTTTCTGTGAAGATTCGTTCGCACGGGTGCGAGCTTCGTTCAGTTCGTTGGTAAGTGCTGTGTTTTTGTCGGCATCTTCAGCGTTCTTGAAGTATACCTGACTTTTGGCTCTGAGTTTGTCTATTTCGTCAGACGCACTTGCAACGCTGCCTTTTGCCTCGATATAACTCTTTACACTTTCGTTCTGAACAGAACTGGTGTCATACAGTGCCCTGTTTGGAGCCGCAGCCGACGGAATAGTATTGGCCATTGCCGCCTTGATGTTGTCATACATACTCATGATGTCATGTTCCTTTCTTGTCAAAACAAAGATGTCAGTCTAGCATGTTTATGCTATATTCCAATTATAGCATAAAATTTAGTAAAAGTCAACTAAAAACGGTATGATCACATAAAGTATTATATGAAAAAAAATAACGGTGAATCTTTTGTTCACCGTTATTAAAGTTTCGTTCAGCCGGTAGGATTACATTTCTTGCAAGGTACATATCCGCTGGCAACAGCACCGTCAAAATCCTCGGTGTAAGCCTTGTTCTGCTCCTTCATTTGTCTTACTGCGGAGCAGCTGGGGTAGTGTATCTTCTTTGTATTCGTGTTCAGAATGTACTGAGTTCCGACTGATTGCACCGCAGCCGTGGTCGTCTGGACGGTGGTCTGAGTTGTGGTCGCAGGAGTTGAAGTAGTCTGGACTGGAGCCCGGTAAACTGTCGGCTGCTTGTCTACACTTATGATCGTTCCGTCAGAGGTGAACACGATAGTGCCTTGCAGGTCTGTCCGGAACACCTCGATATTACGGCTGTTCAGGCGCTCCAGAATCTCGTCTGAGGGGTGTCCGTACTTGTTGCCCATACCGCAGCTTATCACAGCGTATTTCGGGTCAACTTTCTTTAGGAAGTTGGCGGACGATGAAGTCGCAGAGCCGTGGTGTCCGACTTTCAGAACATTGCACTTGATGTTGGTCCAGATGTCGTCCTCCTCGGATTTTTCTGCGTCACCGGTGAACAGAAACTTGTTCTCGCCGTAAGTGAGCTTTATAACAACGGAGCTGTTATTGCTGTCGTCACCGAGAGTTTTCGGTGCGACTACTTCGACCAGAAGCTGCGGCTCGTCAAGGATAACCGAGCCAGCCCTGACCTCATGTACTTTCGCACCGCTGCTCTCAACTGCGTTCAACATACGCTCGTATGTCTGGGTTGTCGTTGTAAACGCTGTTGCATAGAAATTTTTGATGTTAAATGTGTTCAGCACATCAGCCATGCCGCCGATATGGTCAGCGTGAGGGTGAGTAGCCACAATATAATCTAATGTATCATAACCCTGCCCGTATATGTAGGTTACAATGCTGTCGCCGTATTCGCTTCCGCCTGCGTCAATGAGCATGGTTTCCTGATTTGGCAGCTCGATAAAGCAGCTGTCGCCCTGTCCCACGTCCAGAAAATGAACTTTCAGCTCCTGATATTCCGACGGCTCCGGAGCAGGCACGGTAACGACTGTTTCAGAGTAAGATGATGTGCTTGTAGTTGTTTCCGGAGTTGTGGCGGCAGTAGTTTTCTCGGATATCTCAATTGACGGAAGTTCGGTCGAGGGTTCCGGCGTAGAAGCCGTGGTAATAACTAGACTTCCGTCAGAAACAGAACTCTCTGAATAATTCACCACTGCTGCAGATTCATCAGAACCGCAGGCAGTGAGCAAGAGCATAACAGCTGTTATTGCCGAAAAAGGAAGATAGTTGTATTTCATAGTATGCATCTCTTTCTGTACAGTTTGTATGATAATTTATTGTAGCATAAAATATCACATGTATCAATATGTTTATGATTATTGATAGTATGTTTTGCAGGTTTTAAGGTAAATACGATTTGTTTTTCTCAACGTTGGTTATTCGTATCTCAGTGTACCAGTCCCAGTTTTCCTGTTTATCCCAGAAGATGATAGCGCTACTGCCTGAGCCATCATTTGCATCGTCAGGCTGTGTAAAATCACCACTCCATTCTTCATCAAGATGTGCGGACGAATCGGTCGTATATTCTTTTACAAGCTCGTGCGCTTTTGCGACAGCTGTGTTCCAATCATCGGTGAGCAGTGCAATTTCAGGGTCGTTAGAACCATAGTCACCTATTCGGCAGATATTGTTGGCATATACTATATACATAAGTTTATCCTTTCTTGTTCTTTTTTTGGAAATATTTTGCGCTTTTTATGATATCGATAGTCATTTGCTATTTTTGCACCAATCTGGTCATAAAAATATGATATTATATTGGGGTGTATTTCACACCAGTGCTTGTCGATATCAGTGCGGCGAAGTATTTCTGATTCAATTATGGCAATGGTTTCATATAGCTTTGCGATTTCGTCAGTTTTCTGCTTTATGAGCGTACCTAAAACGTTGATATCAGCGTAAAGAATGTTCAGGCTGTTGACTCCATTGCCGTAGTCTTTACAGCGTATGTTTTCAAGATCGGTAGACACAGACGCATCATTCTGTGGTTTTTCAGGCATAAGAAACCTCTTTCTGTTAGAGCAAGTTGTCAATAAGATTTTGCATAGAAAATAGCCCCTGCTCGTAGGCAGGGGCTTAACGCGTGTTCTGTCAGTCTTTCCAATAGCAGTAAAGACAGCCGTGCGGGCAGCGCTTTTTGTTCTGAAGAAGTTCTGTTTTGCAGGAAAGACAAAGGCATGTAGCTCGCTGTTTTCCAGTGGCAAGGCCTGAAATTTCATCGGAAGATATTCCGAATTTAACGAGGTCGTTTGCAGAAACGCAGCCGGTGATAGATACGTGTTTTGTCCCGCTGAGTTTCGGTTCAGCACAAGCCTCGAAGACGCAGTCGTCGCTCTGGTTTTCAAGCCATGTTCTGAGAGCGTCAAACTGCGAAGGTGTAGCCTGAAACGCATTCTCACCGTAAGGAAGAGGAACACCAGCTTTTCTGAATCGCTCTCTTACATGAGGATATGTGTCCATCACGCTGATGCGGAAATGTTTAATCGGTGCCGCGTCGATAACTTTTTGAGCTGTCTTTAGTCCTCTTTCTGTTGGAACAATAGGGTCGAGCCGGACGACGACACGTTCTTCAGGGAAACCAGCGTTAAGCAGTTTCTGTATTTGTGCAAGCTGGTGGCTGTAGTCGGGTACGTTGGGCTCAATCATTGTACCACCCATACCAGTACAGGTCGCATGTACGATGAACTTATCGGGATGAGTCATTATCTTGTTGATAAGGTCATCTGTCAAGTTCTTGGTAATGAGGATGACGCCATCACAGGAGTTAGTTTTGTTTACCCATGCATAATCAAGAGCTGCATCCCCAGATTCAGTTATGCCGATTCTCATTGCAATATCTCCTTTTTTCATTAGTATTTGACAGTTTTTCTTCTGACTTGTTTAAGTCAGAAGAAAATGTCTTTGATGAAAAACCGGCGAACGGCAACGGTCGCAGGGGATCCTAAACAAGTCAGTTTACAGGCTCTGATTCAAGTTTTGTTGGATATATCGTTGCGTCCTTTGACGCTGAAAAATTGATGATGTCATTGATCTCACTTTCGGTGAGTTCTATGGTGCGAGGCACGCCATCAATAGTTCGATTGATGGATATGATACCTGTCTCAACGTCCATTTCAACTTCAGACTTTGTCTCTGAATCATCAGCACGAAGCGGTTCATCAGCTTTGTTGCAAACGCTGAATACGGTTTTCGCAAACTCAAGCACTTTTGTGTGGTGCACTGGGATATTAAGTGAGACCAGTCTATGGTAGATCGATTTGGGGAATCTTGCAATAACCTTGTTTGCATATTCGTAGATATCTTCATAGGCATATTCGCCGCAACTGTCGTATATGTAGGCTGCGACAACAGCTTCGATGCGATCGGGGCTGTAATCGGCAAGCAGGTCAACCAACGCCTTATCGTAATCGGTTTTGCCGTTGCGATCAGAGAAATAGTTGGCGTGTTCGTGTATTACTCTGCCGATATCAACAGCGCACTGTTCGTTGAGTTCAATACTCTTCCAGTACTTCGTCGCTTCGCCCATTGCCTTTGCATAGTTAATGTCCTTATCGTAGATTGCTATGGTATTACTCATGTTGTTTTCTCCTCGATGTCAAATTTAGGAATCGTGATGAATTTACTCGCAGTCAGCGTTGCTGAGTTCGCGCAGTATGAAGCAATGGATATCGATCTCTCTGTCCTCATTTTCTTCGTCAAAAGATAGCGTCCATGTTGCATTGTTTGTTTCATCGGCTGCAGTCAGTTCTTCGACTGTCACAGGAGCAGCCTTGATATTGTGGCTATTGATCAGGTCATTGATTTTGCTGACCACATCATCGGCATCGCCAGAGTACATACCGTCGCAGATAGTATCGTTTTCACTTTCGATCCACCAAGTCAGGTGGTAATAATCGTCAGGATATCGGTTTATGCAGTTGGTTTCGTATACTTCATCGCCTTCTTCCTGAGCGAGCCAGAAAAGGTTTATCCTGTCACCGTAATGTTCCGCGATTATCACAGTCCACATCCGGATCATGGGTACCCATGCTGTTTCGGTGTCGATCGAAAATGTCTTTTTAGAACTATCGTTTTTATCATCGATAATTTCGCTTATATCTATAAGCGTTCCACGACATCTGATATGCATTGTGTGATCCTCGGAATCTATTCTGTCACCAAGACCAAAGCCGTAGAGAATATTTCCGAGCCAATTCTTGCCGAAATCTGACGGCGAATAGATTTTTGAGGTATAAAGTTTGAGTTTTTCGTGAAGATCGTTGATATCATCGGGTGAACCAACGAACTCTATCTTGGTTGAACACCAGTTGGGCATATGTTTACTCCTCATTATGAGCAGATCATGTCTGCTTAAAGTTTGTCCCCAGCCAATATGACTGGGGATACGTGTGTTAGAAATAATGCTTGGATCTGAACGGCAGACCGCTGGAATCACGCAGGATTTTCATCTGATACGAGTATTCTTCACGGTCTTTTACGCACTGTGCGTTGTATTCGTCAAGCTCTGTTCTCTGTCTCTTGTATTCTTCGCAGTTTGAGTGGCAAGCATAGTGCCTTTTTGTGCAATTTTTGCAGCAAGTTATCTTCGGCATATGCTTACCACGACCTTTCCCCGACAATCACAGGTGTGTGTCGGTCGTTGCAAGAGTCGGTGAAGACGGTGGGTTGAAACGCAGCATTGTTGTCGGTCATGATGTCAAAAAACCTTTCTGTCAAAACAAAGTTGTCACGGAATTAGTATTCCGCACTTATTATAACATTTTTATTCAGAAATATCAAGTATTTCCGTTTGGATTTTATCGATATTCACGGCAATACCACGTTTCTTAAGACGGCGTTTTATGATATCAGCCTCTCGCTTGGTTTCAACCGTTCCCAGAATCTTGCCTGTATGTTTTTCCACAACACTGATTGTTTGCTTGGTTTTATTTTGAACAGGCTGGCATGCTGTGATGATATGTGACAGATAAATATTGCTCTCTTCGTCGGTGAATGTACATTCACCGAGAGATTTATCACCATCGTTTGCTGTAACGATTAGATAGTCGTCGAGACGATCGCTTACATACCATTCTATTTTAGCGCCTGTGTGGAGCAGCCTAGCAGGATAAATCGCCGAGTTGACCTTGATATGTGCGTGGTCATCATCTTCAACAGTCAAAAGTTTGACCATAAAAAGCTGATTGTCACATATTTTATTCAATAAAAGGGACTGCATATCAGTTATCCATTTTGCCATATGATTTCACCTCTTTTCTACAGGGCTTAACACTGATATATCAGCCACTCCGCACGGGCGCAAGCCCGTGAAAGACGGAGTGCAATTATTCTGAATCATGCGTTATTCACGACAACGACAGTCTGTTTTTCTGTGCGAACGACTTCGATTTCCTTGATTTCTGAGTTTTCAAGATACCAAAGAAAAGTATCACGTATATCGTTGCACAGCTTGTCAAAACGGCACACCAAATTGACACGTTCTTTGAGTTCGTCTATGGACCAGTCTTTGAAGTCCGTATCTGCGTCGATAGACCGTCCGGGAACAGTTATCGGTCTGCCGAGCCTATCACATTCTCTTTTATAGAGTACGATGTAACCACTGCTGTGACCGTTGAATCCTGCGTCATAGCCTGTCTCATGTCTGAAATCGTTTATCAGATCCTGAATGGCGTACTGATATTCAGGGCATTCCAGTCCGATGAAATCGTAGGCTTTTTCTCTGAGTTCGTCAGGGATTTCGAGATTCTGGAGCTTTACGTTGTTTGCATAACTCGTGGAACGGTTCCACGGATTAGAAGTATAGTACCGAAAATGCTTTGCAAGGAAGTTTATCATACTGACGCGGTTGTCAGCAACGTTTCTTGTAAACACGATGTCTTATCCTTTCTGACGGTTATTTGATGTCAGAGCGTCTGTCAGAGAAATGCCAGCCTGACACATCAGAGCATTGTCGAAGCACTGCTTAAGCTGTTCTGTTTCTTGTTCGGTCAGAATCACGGTGTAGTCAGTGCAGGTTTCCCCTGTATCAACAAAAGCGGTGATTGCCACAGCTGTTTTACTGATATCAGCGTATACGTTTACAATAATATCCGTATCGACGATCACAGCGTGGCTGGTGAGACCTAAGTCTTTGGAAATGCCGCATCTGTCCATTATCTCTTCGTACTGATTATCCCAGAGCCAGAGTGCAGCCGAAACATGCATCTCACCGTCTCTGCTTTCAAGCTCGATATTGTCTTTGTCGATATTATCAAGGCATTTCGTTAAATCAAGCACGATGCATCCCTCTTTCCTGTGAAAAACGATATGCAGCCATATTTGTTTCTGGCTTGATATCACGAAGTTCGACCTCGACGTATTTTGCAATCTCGTCCACAGAGTGCGATACTTTCACTGCATACAGTCGTCTGTAGTAATAGTCGTTCCAGTCGGTCTTGATGTGATGAGAAACATAAGAATTACTGTCAACGCCGTTTTCACGAATGCCGATGACAAAGATTCCGTCGTTCTCACTGTTGATAGTGTGGAGAATGTATGTCCAATCGATAAACAAATCGCTTGCGTACATTTCACAAAATCTGCCTGCGTCCTGTATCAACTTAGTCAGAATAGTATTCAGGTTGATATCATAGCTGTCGCTGTCAAAAGACGCACGGCCACCGGCAACAAACTGAAAGTTACGTTCTGACTTATCGAAGATTTCCGATAACATGATTTCATCGTTCTGATTGTCCATATTGATTTCCTTTCTTTTTTGTGTGTCAAGCTCTCCCCTGCTCAGATTTCATGCAAGGGAGAGACTCACAGGTTTACTGTTCAGCTGCAATTTCTATTTCCATAACCGCACAGCGTTTGAGAATGCACACCAGTTCAGAAAGCGAGAACGCGTTTATCCCCTGCAGCATGACATATGAAGCCAGACCCATTCCTGTAGGGATACAATCCTGACGGTTCTGCATAGTTATGATTCTGTAGCCAGACGCTCTATCCCAACTGCTAAGCGGCAGAGTGTTCAGGTGCTTATCCTTTTTGGCGAGAGCTTTGGCAATCTCTGCAGCAGAGAATGGAACGAACTTCTTGACGTTTTCGTAGCCGAGTCCGTTCACAATAGCTGTGTACTTCTCTTCGTGAGACATATCGTTGTTTAATGCGAATTTTTCTTCAAAGGTCATGTTGTGTCCTCCTTATTTAATTAGTGCAAAATTTGGCATTTTGCCCTGCAGTGCCAACTGGATTTTTTCACCCTTTTATGTTCTCAATAGATGCTAGGATTTTTCTAATGACGCTATTACCATAATCGTTTTTGCAAAGTTCGCAAAATTCACGAACAGTAAAGACGTCATTATCAAGATCAATGCCATGATTTTTGACAAACGCTTGCCGTCCCATTTCGCAGCTGAGTGTAAGTCGGTGATGCCAATTGTAAAATAGCTTGGCAGGATATTTGTCTGTAGTATTGAATGTGTCAAGAAACACATCGATGCGTTCTTCTTCAGACATGTTATCGAATAACTTATCTTGCAAAGCTTCACGAGCACAGGTGAGCGTTTCGCCATGTGCAAACGTGTTTCCACATTTTGCGATATAGCATGGTGTTGTTGTCAAATCGATGTTTAGCATAAAGCCTTTTGCGAGGTTACGCTTGACATTTGTAATAATGGTAGGAATTCCGTCCACCATATAAACGGAATGACCATCAATAAATGTTATATCATTGCAATCATAGTCAAAGCCATTACCATAGCTATCAACATAGCCATTGCCATTGCCATTACCATCGCCATAGCCATAGCCATAGCCACAGCCATCACCATAGCCACAGCCATCACCATAGCCACAGCCATCACCATCACCATCACCATAGCCATTGCGATCGCCATAGCCATTGCCACCGCCATAGCCATCGTAATTGCCATAGCCAAAACCAGAGTCAGAGTCGCAGTTGTAATCAGTCGCTAGGAATTTCTTTATATTCTCCATTCCTTTACTCCTTCTATTGAAGCGATAGCCTTATCGGTGCAGGGAATTATCTCAATTACACCGAGAATTGTCATTTCGGGGACATAGACTGTGAACTTACAGTCTTCTGGTTTTGCAACACCGTCAACTGCCAGCTGAGACAAACTGTTGGCTCCTGCCCAGAACCAAAGTCTGCGAACGTTGGTCATTGTGACCTCATTACCGTTCCTTTCTTTTATTTCTCCGTAGAATACGCCTGCACGATCTGCACGGATAATGTATTTTGTTGTATTGTTCATAATAAATTTCCTTTCTGCATGACTGCAATAGTCCTTGTCTTTTACTTAAATTGAGTTTGAATGTTTGCTGCACTTATCTGCAACAGACGCAATGTGTTTACACAGGTTTCCTGTTTTTGTCGTACTTTATTTAATTAGTGCAAAATTTGGCATTTTTCCCTGCAGTGCCGACTGGATGAAGCTTATAGACGCTTTGATCGTCTTGCCAGTCATTTCATCAAGCAGCAGTATCACATACTTACGATTATTCGGACGAAATCCGACCAGCTTATAAGTGGTTGATGTGCCACGGAATCGCTTGCCGAAATCCGATGGTTCAAAGCCGTAGTGAGAGCAATGGCGTTCAAAATTGGCTCTGAATAGGTCCAGACGATCAGTCGCATTCATATCAGAGCGATAAAAACCGATAATTGTTCTGTCGGGATTATCTTCGCAATATGTTTCAAACGCAGGTAGTCTGTTTTTGTGTTCGTATGTTTCACGGTAAATAGCGTTGCTGGGGTCATTGTTTATCGTAAAATACACGTCAAAACTTGTTGTTGAATCATTCATATGTACTCTTCCTTTCGTGTTTGTTATCAGTGTATGTATTAACCATTCCGACGGGCGCAAGCCCGTTTGTTCAGAATGGTTGATACAAAATGACCGGGTCAGACATCGTTTCACATATACTTGGCAGATAACGCTACGAGGAAAAGTGATATTCCGAAACTGATTTCTTCTTTGTTTGCATCATATTTGTAGAACAGCGTTTCTGCGAGTTCTCTCGCGATGTCATATGAAACGAAAAGTATTTCCTGCAAGGTGCTGACAATTTCATGCCGCAGTTTGCTGTTCAAGTCCTTGAAAGACTGTCCTTTGGGTCTGGTTAGCGTAGGAACCTTGAGATTTCCGATAGAAACTCGTCTGTGACTTTCAATCTGTTTGCGCAGAGTTTCGTCACTTTTCGCGAGGCGATAGATTTTGAATACGAAATCGGGTATTGTGTAGCGAACACGGAGCTCATCGTCTTCATGATAAGCTTTGAAGTACAGTGTTTTCACAAGGCTTTCGATATCCGCTTCGGACAGGAAATCGCTGCCTAAATCGTAGGTTATGGCGTTACGAGTTTCTTCATCGATACAATCGAAGTCATGTCCGGTAACACCCCGCGCCATATTATCAAGTATCATATTTATTTCCTTTCTCCTATCAATTGTGCAAAAGATTATCTGTGCAAGCACATGCATGACAACAGAATTCATCTCCGTACACACGGGTTGTGATTAAACGCGAATTATGATTTTGTTCATCGTTCGTAACGAATGACCAGTAATCACAATGATATTTATCATTGTGGCGGTTAGCGTGACAGCAATCGGCGCAACGCAGACCTTTGTGAATACATATGGTGGTCTCCTCTTTGTAGCCTGACTGTTTGTTGTAAAATGCATGCCACTGTTTACCTCGAAAAATCATTCCGTATGAACTGCATGATTTAACTGTCAGAAAGAACTCAGCGTCAATGTTGTTGTTCTGGATAATGGACGCAAGTATCCGTTCAGGGTATACGTAGCGTGCTTCACGGCTCTTGATTTTGTATTTCAGACCGTCATCGGATTTCTTGATATATTCAGCATTGAGTCCGTTATCTAAAAAATCTTTGATGGTTTTGTAATTCTGAAATGCAGGATCGTTTACCATTGCGGATCTGAACTTACGTTTTTCTTCGGATGATTTGAAAACAAGCATTCCGTTGAAATTTACAAATCTTTTGTTGACGTCCCAATGGCGATGCGGTTCTGTACTTACAATACCGTTTTTCTTGTCATATGATGTATTCCAAACGTCATCGAAATCACCATAAAAGTTCATGGAGAATTGGGCGTCGATGTTGTTCTTGACAAGAATATCAGCAAGTTTACGATCAGGTTTCTTATACGAAGCATTCTGTTCGTCGTAAAGAATGTGAGAAGTGTTGATGTAGTACTTCAGGCTTGGGTCGTCATCATCAAGATCATTCTTAAATCTATTGGAGAGAAGCGATATGAAATCCTCACCGGTATAGTATCCGGAAAAACCATCTGTGACAGAGGGATTGGTAATAGCGGCAATAAATCTCTCTTTATCGTTTTTAGACGCGAACGCGATGCTTGCTTTGATGTCTACAAAACGAGTATAGTGGTAAATAGACATAAGTCGTTTTATTCCTTCTTTCTTGTCAATCGGTATCTATGTCAGAGTTCTGTTCAGTTGCCGAATAAATGTTGGGATACCATGAGAAAAACGGAACACGCGAACCGCCGACATCAAACATATAGGTCTTCCCTGTTTCAATTTTGGCATATATGTCGGAGGAATTGAACTGTCCGACAAATATATTGTCTTCGATTTCCATCACGAGTATTGTTCCGTCGGAATCCTTTGTGTATATCAGATACAGACCATTATCGTCATAGTTCTTGACAGCCTTGTCGGTGACAGTAGCTGTGATCGTGTATCTGTTGGCTGATAAATCAACCTCACGTCCTATCAGGATGGATAATGACGCCACAATGCTTATTATAATGATAACAGTAAATGCAAGCTGGGCTTTCATAGACATTGTCCTTTCATTTTTTATGTTTCAGGGTTCTCAATCAGCATGTTCAGACACCGTCTCAGACACCGTCCAATTGCGAATCGTACATCAGATATGCCGTAATATCCTTCGTCACGAAATGCTGATGTTTCTACAATGTCATCAATGATCATGTCCATCATTTTGCAGACTTTGTTCTGATGTGTTTTGATTTCAGAGTTGAGAATAGACATAGAATAGTCAGATGAAGTAGCTTCTGCTAGTGTGGAGTTGATGATTTGTTCCATTTTTTTGCGGAGTTCTATTGTGAGGGTATACATTATTATATTATCTCCTTCCTTTCAACGTGTACATGCCAACCGACAGGATAAGTGTATTGGATTCTGTAAGAATCACCGATCTGCTTACCGTTATAATCTTCCAGAGTCACATACGCTTTACCAAACGGGTCGATGTTGATGTTAATTGAACAGCACTGCTGAAGTTCGTTTTCAGCTTTATAGTATACCGGATACTGGCTATTGTTTCCGATACCATAAGCGTGTGTTACGGTGTCGCCGATTGATAGGTCATAGTCTGAGATAAAATGAGAGAGCTGTTTCTTCAGCTCAGGTCGCTGTACTCTGTCCATGCCATAATCAGGGCGAACGATTGATTTGATGTTGAGATGGTTCGTCATGAAATCAGCCAAGGCTTCTATCATTGTAATAGCCTTGGCATCATCGTAAACAATTCTCATAGGGTATTCTCCTTATCTTAATAAGCACAGAATCTTGTTCCGTCAGGTGCAGTCATAATATTGTTGTATCCAAGATTCGATTCGCCCCAACCGTCCGTCATTTGTGCCGATGTTTGGTCGATAATGGCGTCTCTGTATTTCTGGGTCAGTCTGACACCCTTTTTGAGCGTAAATGTGATGTTCAAAATGAGTTCGCCATTTTCGTTCTTGGGTTTCATAACAGCGCTGACGATGTTGTCTTTCAGAATACCGTCATAGTACTGTTCCATATTCATCTTGTTCCAATTGTCGCATAATGTTTTGGAAATGATGTTTTCATGGGGCAGGTTGACGTCGTGGTCAGCTATTGATCTGCCCTCGGAATCGAATACGGTTTCAGATACGGATGTCTGGTATGTAAATTTTGACATATTTGTTTTCCTTTCTACAACGGTCCCGTGTTTGATATTGTTATGAGCATACGAGACCGTTGTCTAGTTTTGATTGATTGTTTAGAACCCGCCTATTTCGTAGTCAGATTCGGATGAACGAGTTTCGTGTTCTCTGCTCTTCCATCTTTTTTCGTATTCAAGCTGGTGCAAGTCATCGGGCGGGGTCGCACGATTTGCGGCAGCGATGTTGATGACCAAGGACTTGTCGTTGGCAACAGTTATCATTTCGATTTTGTCAGCAAGATGCTTGAATACCGTTTCTTCATCATCACTCATGAGTTCAAGTCTTGTTCCACATCCAAGAAGAGTCTGGTCATTATCGTTTGTCAGATATATGTTCAGAATCTGGTTGTAAGTTACGAGTGTAAGAAGATCGTACAAAGTCATATTTCCGGTTCCTTTCGTCGAAAAAGTCATGCAGATTTTTCTGCAAGTTCTGTCTGGGTTCTTCTCAGAACATAGTCAACAAGGTCCTGATAATCGCTGCGCTGTGCTCGCAAAGCTGTCTGTTCTTTCTTGGCACTCTGGCGTGTGCATTCGATAAAGCACTTTTTGATACCGTCTGTCGGGTGGCTTTCTATCATCTTGCAGTCACCACGCATGATATATCTTACAGGGGTGACCGAGATATAGTAGCCTCGCGGTTCGTTTCGATAAGAACACATACTGCAGCCGCCGAGTGAGTAGTAAACATTCACTTCCAGTGCGTGGATTCCACGGTCATTGTCTTTTACAGGAATTGCTTCGATAGTTGTGCTTGTCATGATAAGCTCCTTTCTTTTATGCGTGTGCTATAACACCGTCAGTCCATTTCGATACTATTTCAGCCATTTTATTGGCAGCATCGATTAGTCCAGTATCTGTTAGCACAAATTCGTAGGTATCTGAGTCGATAGTTGGATCGAGGTCGGGGACTTTACAGCCGATATGTTCGATTTCTGTTTTACAATGAACATTGTATTTGTTGTTCTGAACATAGAAGCCCGCGATTCCCTTATGCAGCCAGATATCTCTATTGTCAGATTTATCGGCGAATTCGCAGTTGCCTTTGAACTGAACAACGATTTCCTGTTTATTTTGCACCATGCCTTTAGCTGTGTTAGACGCATTGCTGAAGTCTGAGCGTGAAAGAGGTGCTTTATGAGATTGCAAAGCAATCTCATATGTCTCGAACTGATTATTGATATCAGCTTGATTTATTTTGAAAGCAATTTCCATGTTGGTCAGCATGATTCACCTGCTTTCGGTCTTGTCGAATACGACATCACAGTTTCTGTTTTTCAGCATTTCACCGATAATCAATCTATGACAGGTTGATTCATCATCGCAAAAACATAAAAGAGCGATTTTTCTCCCAGCCTTGCTTTCGATTTCGATCTTGTCGAGCCACGCCTGTGCCACAGTATTGTTGATGATTTCGTCAGTAAATATCGGTCGATATTCGCTGTTGAATTTTTCCAGACCCCACCCCCCTGTTCGCTTCCAGTCAAGATATTTGAAAAACAACGACTTGCTCGGACTAAGGTCAGGTACATGTGTTGCCTTTTTAAGCAGACCACTCTTAGACCTCTCCAACGACGCTATGCTTCTGACGATGAGATACACATCATCGTAATCAGCAGGTCTGCACTTGCGAATGCTTGTTATTCTTATCATAATATATTGATTTCCTTTCTTTTCAATTTTGTAAGCACTCCGACGAAGCGCTAGCTTCGTATACAGAAAGAGCATATAAACAAAAATGACTGTCGGATATTTTTCGACAGTCATTGAAGTTTGTACTGATATTATGTAAGAGCTCTTATGGTATTCGCCTGTTTTACAGCTGTTATGTAATGTTTGTTCGCTTTACCATATTTGAAAGCTATTGAGTCAAGCCGTTCATCAATCGTTACGTGATTTCCTCTAAAGTCGATTGTCAAATCAGCCTGATTCAGTATGCGGTCATAGATGTTCAGATTTTCAAACTTATGACCGTGTGCTCTGATTGCTTCAACGATACCATCTGTTTCAAGAAAATCTGTTATCATGTCAGCACCAATATATGGGTGTTCTGTTGCATTATCAGGTGTTGTTCGTTCATAACCGATATCGTGCAGGAAACCCATGACAAAGCAAGCTGCTTGTTCCTTTTCGGTCATGCCGGCTTCTTTGGCGAGTCGTTCGCATTCTCTTGCTACTCCAATTATATGGAGCAATTTGTTTTCTGAAATTGCCATATTATTCCTTTCTATTAACACATGAAGATTTCCGTTTACCGTGTCCGTCCAGTTCATACCCAGCCATAAGGTCGTTGTAAATTTCCATTATTCGGGTTTTGCTCGCATGGATATGCACCACGTCCGGTTCTTTATCTTCATGATACGGGCTGGAACGAATGCTATGATTGCTGACTCGGTACTTTACTTCGTTCACAGTGAAGTAATAACTATCCTGTGTTAGACTAGTTGAAATACCGTTCTGTTCACAGAATACGTCGATCTCTTTCATCTTCTGTGCAAATTCTCTTGCTTCCGATTGGCTAGGTTTCCATTTTCTGCGATACATCAAGTCGCCTCTGCTTTGAAATTTTAAGAGTCGTTACAAAGCAGACCGACGGAGCGCAAGCTCCGTAATATCAAAAAGACTGAATATAATAATGGTCATTTTGTTCAGTTGCGCATGTTGTTGGTGAAGCACAGTTTTATAGCATATATAGTAGTGCGCCATTTTTGTTACAAAAGAGTAACGAAAATGGTGTAAATATTGTAACAAAAGTGTTACAATATTGGTGCGATTTTGGCGCAGACAAATATCGCGCCTAGAGAGTGCTCCAAAAGTGTTACATTATTGTTACAATTTTGGAGCATCATAAAATCTGCTGATTTGATATCACAGGCAGATTTTATGAGCCAAAGGTCGGAACGATCTTTGGCTAATCCGGAGAGGCAGCAAAACATGGTGTGACATTTTGCCTCGACGGTGAGGGGTGGTGCGTGACACACTTGATTCACAATCAAGCGCCAGCCCGAATAGGAGAAATGCTCCGCATTTCGACGCTACATGGATACGGTAGTATCCATGTCAGAGCAGTTTCAGATAGTCCGGTGGACTGTCTGAAACCTGACTGCCATCGGCAGTCAGTAAGAGCTTTCGGCGCAGCCGAAAGTGGCTTTCGCGAAGCGGAAGACAGCGGCGTCGGCTATGCCGACCACACAGCCCCTCCGGGGCTGTGTGTCACCGCCTCTTATGCTCTTCCCTAATTTTAGCCGTACTCCGAAACGTCAGTTGAGGTAAACGGCGTGAACCCGCATAATAATGCGGTTAAATGAGTGCGCACGGCGTGCGCAAAGTCTGTTTCAGAAGTGTGCGTAAATTGCGCATTTTGCGCAGCAGTGCCCTTAAATGGCTTTGTTATGCGGCGCTTATTCCGTGTTTTTGCGCAAGTTTTCATGTCGAGTGTCACACGTGCGCAATTTGCGCATTTATGGCAAAATCATGTTCCAAATGTCGGTTTTGCCGTGCCTGACTGTCCGCAGAATTACTGTTCCAAGTTCTCGGAGCAGTCAGTTCCTCTGCATCTGCCATGTGTTGTCCAAGTTGTCTGGGCAGATATATGGTTCCCATATCGGCTCGAAAATTGTTTCCTGTTTTTGTCAGATTGTGAGTCTATGTTGTTGAGACACTTACAAAATGTGTGCGAAATACTGGGGGTCTTGAACAGAGAATTTCCGTGTTGGTGTCACACAAAATCGGTTGGTTCGTGGCGCGGATTCACGGTCAATATCGTCTTGTTTGAATGGAACGGCTTGATGCTTCAGATTTTATCTGTGAGTCTGTGCTCCAAAATAGTTACTTTATTGTAACAAAAACGGTGCTGAAATCGTAACAAAAGTGGAGTACAGATTTTAGTGCTCCAAAAATGTAACAAAAGTGTTACAATAATGGTGCTAAAAAAGTTACAAAAGTGGTGCTAAAATTGTTACAAAAATGGAGCACTAATTTATGCTTAAGTCTGTGCTCCAGAATAGTTACTTTATTGTAACAAAAATGGTGTCAAAAATGTAACAAAAGTGGAGCACAATTATTGAGAATTATAGTGCCGCGATTTTTGAAACGGTCGTTGGCAGTAATCTTTTGTCCATTTTATGGAAGATATTGCTTCCTATCTTGAAATCTGTTCTGGTTGATCGGCTGTTCGAAGCCGACGATAGTCGTTGTTTTTATTGGTTAATCAGTTAGCGCTTTTTACATAATATGGTTATGAAATGATATATCATTCTTGGCGATGAGTTTTGTTTATATTTCGGTTCGGGTGTATATTGGGATACCCGTAGGGTATAACAATATACATTGCTGCGGTGAGCAGCTATTCCCTCTTGACAGGTTACGATGAGGTTCTTTCTGTATTCATGAGGTCAAAAGAAAAAACCGCACGCGTTAGCGTACGGTTTATGGCAGGTGAAACGATAATGCTTTGATTATTTGAGCGTTAGCTGCTCCGATTTTGGTTCAAATTGACTCTGATATAAGGGGTGAACCTTTTCAAGGTACCAGTCTTTTTCATCTTTGTCTTTGAATATGGCAGCTTTGAATTTCACGCCGACCAGAGGACGACCTTTGCCTGGTCCTCTTAATTCTTCGTAGTCCCAGATAAGAGCGAAGTCAGATTTGTTAAGCTCGTCCAATGCGACTTTGATCGTCTTTCTGACCAGATCATAATTTCTGGCATATTCGTTCTTCTCGATCTGGAAGAAGTCGCGAAGTTCTTCACAAGTAAACGTCCACTCCTCTTTCGGATTTCGTGGGTGCTCCCCTATTTCACATACGATGTACTGATACAGTCTGGCAGCATAATAGCTGTTGAATGAGCAAAGAGTTCCAAGAAGAATCTGTGAGTAATGTGATACGAGCTCTATAAGAAACGGTTTCAGCTCATCGTTCAACTTGATAGTGAGTTTTCCGTTTTCGTATTCAGCAGCGCTTATCCATTGGAATGCTTTCCACTTACGTTCGCTTGGATTATTTGCGTCCTGCACATAGATTTTGACCACACGTTTCAAAAGACTGGTGCAGATGTTCTCCAAATCTCGGTACAAAGCGTTAGGTCCGATTCCCATGAAGGACGCGAGTTCGGATACAGCAATCGAATAAGTCTTGAAATCTTTGTCTTCTTTAACGACCTGAGACATCGTTATGTATAAAAGCTGCGCCTCACGGAGCGTCATCTTCTGCTTTCCTTTTATCAGGTCGTTTGCTGTAACGACATAATAATCAGGATTTAATTGCAGCGGATAAATCTGTTCACTCATTGCCGTTTCACCTCAATGTACATATTAGCACAAAACGACTTCTTTGTCAACAGATGTTTGAAAAAAAGCATAATTCGTTTCTTACCAACAAGAAGTCGTTTGAAAGCACCGAAGCCGACCAACAAAAGGTCGTTCTGATGCTCCCCTGCACCGCCAACAATAAGTCGTTCAGAAGTCGAACTGTGTAGAAACGACCAACCAAAAGTCGTTTGAAAAAGGCTGAAGCGATGATAACTGCCAACAATAAGTCGTTGAAAGGCTGTGCTTATTTCGCATAACAGAGCCGTTTGTTGGCATTGTATCAAAAAGTCGTTTAGAACCGGAGTCTGACCAACAAGAAGTCGTTTGGACGCAAACAAAACGTCGTTCTGTTCTTACAAGAAGTCGTTTGCAGCCAACAATCGGTCGTTTATAGCCAACAAAAAGTCGTTCAACGTTGAAAACTTTGCTCTATTTGAATGGCTCTATAATCAGACAAATTCAACTTTTCAACATTTTTTGACGTTCAATAAGTAAAAGAAATATATAAATTATTATAAAATAATCAAAGTAGCCTGACGGCGATAGGTTGAAAAAAAATCTTGATAATAATTCAAAAGCCAAGGATTACTGAAACTGAAGCAAGCGTAGATATTGAGGAACGAAATATCGGAGCTTGTATCAGTTTCAGTAAACTCGGAGCGAATGCGACGTATTCTGTAAGCATTCCACGAATGCGGCAAGATGCAGCGAGACGTTTGAACTGGAAAAACTATCGGACGCGAAGCGTCCGATAGGCTGGAAGGAATGTTTTCTTGGCACTCCCTTGCTTTGTTCAAGCAATTTTTCTGGGTGTTGTGATATCATCTCTGATATCAAGGTTCGTGAATCTATTCTGTATCACGCGGCAAAGATCGGTAAAAGCAGAATCCAGATGAGGTGGAAGCCATGTATCGCTTCTGCACAGAAAGATGAGGTCATATTTGTTCTTCATAGAGCAGTCCAGAACTGTGGGCATAATTTTTCTGATTTTCTCGTCAGAAGTATCGAAGCCATATACATCAGCCGAGACGGGGTTTGAAATCCAGATAAACCCCAAGTCTTTATATTCATCGGCTATGAACCGCAGCCAGTTGCCGCAATCAAGACAAGGGTTGTCGTTGTAGAAATCATCATGCATATCTATGTGAGTGATGTTCAATTTCTCATTAACATCAATATGGTCATGAATAAAATCGTAGATCTCAACATGGCTGTTGACGATCATCACAAGAATATCAGCAGGCTGCCTCTTGATGAGTCTTATCAGCTTATGATATTCAGTGGTATTGAGTTTTACTGAACATAGGTCTGGATTTAGTTTGTAAGTTTCACTCCAAACTTTTTCAGATTCAGTTGCTGTTCTATCGATTCCCGTTGGGTATCGTTTAAACTGGTCAATAGTCGCCAGCTGAAAATAATCGAAGTCAATGCTTAACACGTTCATAGTATTGTCCCTTTCGTCGTGATTATACAACATTTTGAAGCAAAATGCAAGTAGAAAAAAGGCATGAACGTTTTCACGTCCATGCCTATACTATCAGACCGCAGCAGGCGCGGTTGCGAGCGCTTCATTTACACGCTTCTCGTAGCCACGTACTGCTCTGCCGGTGAGCACTCTGTATACCTTACCCTCAGTTGTGTTTGCGGGCTTATAGTTCTTGAGAGCGTCACGCCAAGTCTTCATTTCGTCGAGAGTGCTGATGACGATTTTACCGCCATTCATGCAAGCCTTCTTGTAGAGGTTGTGTGCAACAGTATTGTCGTCAACAGCCTTGAGAGCCTTTACAGCAATCATCTTAGCAACGAAATTCTCGGTAGCGATTATAAACTTGTTCATCATGGTAATAAATTCCTTTCACTATGTGTTTTATTGTTTTATTTTTTCTCCGACAGTCGGCAACGACTGTTAGCGTCAGAGAAATTCTTTTAATAATGTTTCGATGGTCGCAAGACCATGAATGGTAATCTGACAGACGACTGTCTGTCAGATTGATAGACGCTCAGAACTTAGCAATCGAGGTTATGAGTTCGTCAGCTACGTTCAGCTCTGCAAAGAAGAACTTGATTATAGTAATGACAAGCAGAATTGTTCCGCTGATTGCAAGTCCCTTGATGATTCCTTTGAAAATGCCACTGTTCATGTTGATTTTCCTTTTACAAATGGTGTATTTTTGCTGTTTAATAATTCTCCGGCAGTCGGCAACGACTGCTTTTGCGAAGCAAACCCTCAATCTGACGACCGAGGGCTGTTTGTTTTAGAGCATATTTGCACGGTAGAATTCTTTTCCAGATTTTGCTGTAAATTTGCTGTCCTTGATTTGAGTGTAAATCTTGTTACCCTCTTCCCTGCTTACTTCAATCAGCTTATCTATAGACCAGTGGTCAATTACACCGTAAACGTAGCTTCTGGAGCAAACAGCAATGTAGTTCTTGCTGTTAGGCTCAGACTTGATGAAGATGATGTCTTTCAGAACGTTACCTGTGAAGCAGCCGTAGAGAGTAGCACCATCGCCGCGAGAAACATAGAAACTAGCCATAGCATAATCAAGGTTGTTGTTTCTGATATCCTGTTCATTTGAATACGGAGTTGTTTTGATGTCGAATAAGGTTGTCATAACATTTATTTCCTTTCACAGACGTGCAATAGTTTTGTTTTAATAAAACTCTGGCAGTCGGCAACGACTGCTTTTGCGAAGCAAAAAAAATAACCCACGGTCAGACAACCGTGGGTTTAAGAGTATTGTTTACCAATGTGGCAGGATATGCTGAAGTGTATCAGTGTCAGTTCTATAGATGAGCACATACTTCCCTGCTCTGCTCAAATTATCAATGTTTTTCCCTGTCCCAGCTGATTTGCCGTCCCAAATAGCTAATCCACCGTCTGCATCCTGTGCCATTATTTCATCTTTGTAGCCAAAGAATGCTCTTCCTGTCAGCCCGGTTGGTACGATAACATGCTTCACATTCCAAGCAGTATTGACCAGGTTTCTGCAGCGAGAACCGGAGCAATATACTGTAACGTTTTCATAGCCCTTTGTGTAGAAATATTCCTGCACCAGAGTATCGATTCCCTGACAGTCACCTATCAGGATATTGTAACCTTTTTCAATCATGATGTTGAGCTTTGTAATTACGACAGAAGGAAGTTTTGTTATTTTCTTTGCAGAACCGAACCCTGCTGTACCAGATATAAAGATGTTCATAATCATTTCCTTTCATAGAAAAAAAGTTTTCATGTCATTCTGGCAGTCGGCAACGACTGCTTTTGGCGGAGCAAAAAATACTCCACGGTTAGATAACCATGGAGTATATGTAGTTTACTTATATCTGGATTGAACGATGTTTTTGATTTCGCTTAATTCCAGCTCTCCTTTGATATATTTTTCGTACAGGTCTTTAGTAAAATCAGTTGGCTGAGCTGAATCGAGTGAAGACAAAGCTATTGCATCATCAACAATTTTTCGTCTTTCTTCCTGTGTCGTTTCACTTATCATATATTTCATATAAATTCCCTTTCTCATTTGCGTTTCCGGAGTAGAAAAAGTAACCTACGGTCATTTGACCGTAGGTTATATTCAGTTTTTATGCTCGGGACCGGGTATCTTGACGGTATTATCAGTATGAGTTATCTCCTTGGTTCTAAGTTCCCTGAAAATGTTTAGCGCTAATTCGATATCCTTAGGGGCAACACCCTCTTTCAACATCTCTTTAACCATTTTGCTTTCATTATTGCTTTTAATGCACATGAATTTATCCCTTTCTTCTGATTGATCCTGATAACAGTATTTGAGTCTGTTATCAGGATATCAGTCAGATATTAACAGTCTGTTAAATATGCGAATAAAGCTCGCAGTCCAGAGTATCAAAGTCTTCTTGACTAAGTATGCCGGTTTCGCGCAAGCAGTTCAGATAGCCCGCAACATATGCAAAATGGTCGTGATATGACTTTTCAAAGAAGCCGCTGACATAATACCACAGCATAGAATATTCACCCGAATGAGCCTTAGCAAAGTCATAAAGTTTCATGTAAAACACCTCTCAAAAAACAGTCACGGCAGAAGCCGGTATATGCTGCTTCCCTTTCTCAGATTAAAAGTTTTAATAGCGTTCCGACAGTCAGCAACGACTGTCAAAATGCTATTACCACTTCCCTGTTATTGAGTCATCTCAGACACAGGACAAATCTGTCGTCTAAAATCTCTTCCATTGTCTTGCGGACGATGGCTGCGTCTAAATGTCCACAACCACAGCCAACCATTGGCAGCAGCACACAGTTCCAGTTGTTCTCATCAGCAAGATGTTTGATTTCACAGCAGCTCTGTTTGATAAGTTCTATGCTGCTGTCATCACGCCAGTGGTTTTTTGTTGGGAACGATACCATTGCTTTATCTGATCTGCCGATCATATAGCAATGGTTTCCGCCTGCGCGAAGTCTTGTTCCGAGTTCACGAGCTAAGTTGTATCGAATATTGGCTTCTTTTGCAATGCCTGCGCCCATTACTGCCTCGCCGTTTGCCTTAACAATGCCGTTTGTGGTCACACATACGGCATCGCCCTGTTCGTCGAATATGTTTTTAGTGTATTTGGTTATCATGTTTCAAAATTCTTTCGTTCTGGTTCATGTAAGAAAAAAAACAGCCGGCTGAGAGGTAATTCAGCCGGCGCAAGCTCTTGTTTTCGTTGTCACTCCGGTACATTGAGTACAACGCAGATCCTGTCTGCCGGAGGTGAGCTTGAATGTTTTAGAACCAGTCCGAACGGGCGCAAGACCGTTTTATTCATTGGAATCAGTCTGAATTTCGTCACTCCCCTGCCCTGCTACGTCATCGCTCATATCATTCTGCGAACTTGTGAGTTTTTTCTGAACATCTTTCCAGCCAAAAATACGCTTTGATAACGGAAGCTGCATTAGCTTTTCTATAAATTGGCTGTTCTTAAACAGCGAAGCCGTTAAAACCTTGCGTTCAGCGTCTGTTCTCTCAATCGTCAGTTTCTGTTCGGCTATCAGAGCATCTTTCTCTTTCAGTCTTTCGTTGAGCATTTCGACCATTTGCTTCAAATGGTCTGCGTCAGATTGAGATTTGGCGAGTTTAATAGCCTGATTGTGCATTTCTTCTGTTTTTTCGTCCAATTCAGTGCGCATACGGGTGTTTTCATTCTGCAAATACGTATACGCTCCGTATTCGCTGCTCACCTGCTCCGTATGCGGTGTGTATTCATGGTGTATGTCATACGGAACATGGCTGGAGTGCTCCATATTTAATACGGCATGTGCTCCGTATGTGACGTCTGTGTCAGCAGAATCGGACTGTATGAAATTTGTATTTGATACGGAGTGCTCCGGAGCATTGCCTTGGTCTGCTTTGTATGCAGATTGTATATCTGATGTATCAGTGTTAGACGAAACTTGTATGGAAACTGTATTTGCAGCGGATTCGTTTGTGTTGCTCCGTATTTGTTCCGTATCTGCTCCGTATGTTTTTGGTGTATCAGAAACGGATGTGCTCCGGTTTGCTTCGTTTTCGGATACGTATGTACCTTGGAGCGCTCCGGATTTGGAGGGCAGGGAAGGGAAGCGGCGAAAATCTTCACGTATGATATCTGCGCCAGGTTCTTGTATATAAGTCATGTTGAACTTAATATACATATATGGTGCAAGTTCCTGCTTGAGCTTTCCTGTAGCGCGTTTGTAGACAGTTTGCTTCGAAACGCCGAGCTCATCGGCGAGTTCTTTCATAGTCAGATCCATATCGAAACCTCATTTCCTCGCGTTTATGTGACTTATTTATATTATAGTTTAAGATCAGCCGTTTGTCAATAGGGAAGTAGAAGAGGGGAGTGGTGCTCCAAAATTGTAACAAAAATGGTGCTAGAATTGTTACAAAAGTGGAGAACAATAATATGTGCGCCATAAATGTAACAAAATTGTAACAAAAACGGTGTAGAAATTATTACAAAAGTGGACGCAAAAGAAAATGCTCCAAAATTGTAACAAAAACGGTGCTATAATTGTTACAAAACTGGAGCAAAAAGAATCCGGCATTGCATGAAGCAACACCGGATTATGTGAGCGTCTTCTCACGCAGTATACCATTATTCACCGACATGAGCAATGGTCCGTACATCAGGTGCAGGTTCACCGTCGGATACGATTGTTCAGATTATTTGTTCACGCATGTAATCTGTAAAGACATGGAATGCTTTTTCAGACAGGTGATGCTGCCTCGGACAACCTGTATCCGTCGAACGGCTAAGCCTTTTGGGTCTATACCCGGCTCCGTTCTATATCGTTTAAGAACAAACCGACGCAGCGCAAGCAGCGTTGTTCGTCCTGTTTATTTAGAAGTCCGATAGTCGGCAACGACTGGTGTAATCAGAAAAGGGCAGGGGAGTATCCCTTATTTTAAGGCACATTTTAAGGGAAATGTCATATTTGTAAGAGAAACTAGCCCTATCTTAGCTAAGATAGGGCTAGTTTGCGGCTATTTCATCGTATTAAACATCGCCTCTGCCGACGTTGCTAATCAACCAACTTAAGAAATACCTGCCGAGGCATGCTTCTAGCAGTATAGAGCCAAGAGCATACAAGACAAGAGAGAGCATTGCTGTTCCGTTATCGGAAGCAGCGAAACCACCATTCGTGGTGAATGTAGCTATATTACTGATGATGAGCCAGAGTCCGGCAATAGTGCCGGTACCACATAAGCAGAATTTTAACATAATTTATTTCCTTTCTGAGCATAGTGCTCTTGTTATAATACAAGTATACACTAGATTCCTAATAATTGCAAGCATTAAAAGTAATTATTTTTTATAATCACACCGACCGTGGACAAGCACGGTAAAATATACAAGCAACACAATACGAGGATTGAGCGTTTCTATATCATCACAGATTATGTCTGTGATGCAATGTCAGAATAGATCTGTTTATTCGAAAAAAAAAATACCCCGACCAAATGGTCAGGGTATTATAAAAATTGATCATGTCTTGAGAACAGCTAAATTGGGAGCATATTTGCTGTCGCTTATTTTAGCCCAGAATGCCGCATAAGCACGTTTGTCCTGGACTGGCGTATCATATCCCACTGTTCGACAAAAGTTCTTTATAAGCGCATTTTCGCCCAATGAGGGTTTTTCACGGCTGAATAGCGTGACTGTATACTTGTCATCGTCCATTGACTTACCCTGATGACGCTGAACAAACGCTACAACATCATTTGGCTCAATTGCTTCTATTCTACTAGCAGGGACGTAACCGACGCACTTATTGCATATGTACACATCGTAAACACTTTTGCCGCCAACATTGCTTACTTTACGAAGGGATACAGAGTGCCATCCAATGCCGCAGAAGTAAGAGTTAATCTGCCAAAGATTTTCCTGACGACTATCGCCGTTATCATCATGCAGATTAACACCCATAACCTTAATGCCTTTCATAAATAATTCCTTTCTCTGAACATAGTTTTGAAAATCAAATCCTGTTTTGTTTGCAGTCCGCCGCCGTTCTGACGGCGGAAAATGCTCGTTAGAGCACTATGCGGACAAAAAGATAGGCAAATTAGCAGGGCAGTGGAGTGGGCTGAATTATTACAGAATATGTACTGATTTTGCCCACTTTGCTGAAAAATAATACCAATAATATATTATCGACAAACGGCAACGTTTGCAGAAAAAAAGAAACCCTGAGCTGCAGCTCAGGGCAGGGTAGGGGAGGTGAATCGGAAAAGATATGTATCAATCGTCGGATTTATCCGTATCGATTCCGGATTCTTTCAGCTTGGCTATTTCGTTCTGAAGGCGACGTATCTCGTCAATAGCTTTACGAAGTCCGTCGCTGTTGATAGGCAGATCACCGATGGGGCTAGTCATAAATGCAGTTTCTTTCATAGTTCGATTTCCTTTCAGTTCTTTCAACGCATAGAACGGTTCATATTGTACTGAAGTGTGCGAAACTCCTTGGTATCCGTGCGCGTTCCATATTTGGCTTTAAGCTCTGTGAAGTCGTGCTGTGAAGCAGCAACAAGTATTTCTTTCAACAGGGATATGCCTTCATTGTCTGTTTTATCGAAAGCTAAAAGTCCTGTGAGTTCAGTTTTGATGCTTTCAAGCGCGTTCCAGTCGTTGTCGCACATATCCTCTTCGATGAGGATTCTGTCATATATGGTTCCGATATTGAATTCATTTTCAGGATAAATATCGATTCCGCCGCTTATTGCCTTGTATGTGGACGGAATGTCGTCAATATTGCAGCGTCCGTCGATATGAATTGACATAACATTGTTTGTTTTTCTCGCATATGCTGCTATGCTCTGAAAAACAGACATCAAGCTGTCAATATCAGAAAATGCGTCTGTAGATTCGAATTTGTAGCTACCTGCTGATACGCGGATGCTTCCGTATGATATAATGCTCATAGTTCGATTTCCTTTCATCATGCAACGCTGCTCATAACAGCGTCAAAAATCAGTCCAAGGTCAAACATCAGGTTCTCAAAGCTGTAATGGCATCTTCTTGAACCAGAGAACTTGACATGGTACACTTCGTCTCTGTCAAGAGAAACGACAACAGGTACAGTATTGATTTCAAATCGGAGAGTTTTACCCGGAGCAATGCCTCTCGCGATATAGCGTCTGAGTTCTGCTATGCTGTTTACCGAGTATACATACATTGTTTATTACCACCTTTCTCATTTTAAAGAAACTCCGTTACTGCGCAAGCAGTAATATCAAGTGGCGCTTTGCTTTCAGCCTTTCGTTGTCAGACGCAGCAATTAGTGTCTCTTGATTACTTTCCATGTGAAGCCAAAATCGCTGCGTTTAATCTTGCACATATCACCGTTTCCGCGATGAAAAACGATTCCTTCGATCATGTGCGTCTCAAGATATCTGTGTATTCCATCGTAATCTCTGGGCACGTTGTCGAGAATCTTTTCACCGTGTTTGAAGAACTGGTCATGGTCAAGCTCGTACGGATTAGTCTGGAAATGCGGACCACAGAGCTCGTAGGTCTGGTTCTCCTCAAACCCACAGCCGGAAGCGATCTGGTTCTCGAATGCGAGCCTGTGCCATTTATCAGACGGATCTGTTTCAGATACCGGAAGCCAGCAGGGAAGATGTCCTGTTACAGCGTCAGCTTCGGGCTGGCAGAGGATCGCTCCGGCAGGAATAGGCTTGCCGCGCTTTGCGTCATATCTCTTCCAGAGCTTACCGTCTTTGAATAAACAGCATGTGCCGTCGAGCTTTTCTGTAGCAACGCCCTCACCTGCAAGCACCCATTCACAGCCCGGTGTTACATCGGGTGTGATTGTCTTAATACGATGATTTTCAAACTCGCGATTAAACAGTGTTGGTATTTTCTTCATAATTATCAACCTCTTTTCGTTGTGTGGATACATTTATTATAACAAATTTGGCGTAATAATGCAAGAAAAAAGCAATCGGATAACATTGTTATCCGATTGTAAACCGTAGTTTTTACGCCTTAGCAACTGCCCAGTATGCAGCATAAGCGCGCCTGTCGTATGCCGGCATCGGTATGTTTGCCTGATAGCAGAGTTTCTTCATGTAGGCATACTCTTTGCCAGATGGCGTTTCACGTTCGCTGAGTGTAACATACCACTTGTTTACGCCTTTCTTGTTGTAGCACTCGATGAAAGCCGTAAGTTCTCTTTCGTTGGACATCGGGTTCTTGAACTGAGTCTTGGGTACATAACCAACGAGCAGCCCGTCGATACGTACTTCAACAGCTCTTTCGCCGTTGAACGTCACCTGCTTGAGCTTAGCTGTTTTCCAACCTGCGCCAAGGACAGCGATGATTTTCTGACGGTTAACGCCGTTGTCATTAGAGAATGTTACACCTGCGACTTTGATTGTGTTCTTCATAAAATATTCTTTCTTCACAAAAACTAACGAACGGCAGCACATCGTGACTATTGCCACTCCGCGAACTAACGCCGCCATTCGTATGTTTTAATTCCGTTTTATTATTGCTCCGGAGCCGCGCACAGCGGCTGAAATGCCAGACATTGTCTGGCATTTTCGTGATTTAATCAGTGTTGACCTTGCCGTGAAACTGTCTGCCATTGATTGCACAGGTTGCTCCAAAATGATGAAAACCATTGTCTACGATCATGATTATATCGTAAGCAGTAGGTTCACGTCCAAGCAATTCAACGAGTTTTTCGGTGATTTCGCCGTAGAACTCATAATGAGCATAGTCTCCGGCTCTCTGGAAGTTGTCGAAAAGGTCGGTGACACGGTTATTGCCGATCTTTTCACGCAGATCATTCCATCTCTCATACAGCTCCTTTCGCATATTAACAGAACATTCTGTTATGGGTTGCATTGTAGAAGCGGGGTAGTCCCAGCTATAGCCGTGTAATTTATCGTTATTCATTGTAAAGTTCCTTTCTATACTTGAAACGATCAGCAATGCGCTGCGTGTATCACGGCACATGCTTCGCGATGATAAGCCATTTTCGCTTTGTTGTAAATGTCATGCATTAGTTTGTCAATGTCGTTCAGGTCGTCAGCTGTACCAATATCTTTGGTAAGACATGAGTCACACTCGTTGCCGATATCGAAGAACGTCTGGTCTGAGGCACGTTCGAGCAGGACTCTGAGTGTCCTGAGGTGCTGATACTGTTCTCTCGTAAGCTCTACGTAATCACGGCGGCATTCCAGTGCACGGAGTTCAGATTTTTCATATGACGCAGGCAACACTACGATATCTTCGTCATTTGCTGCATTACGGATATGAAAATGTCCGTCGTCTTCTGTCTGCGCTGTGATAAGACTGTGCAGACTATAGCACCACACATCATCGATATCAGAAAGCAATATGCCATTGCGAACAGCGAGGAAAAAGCGGGATGTTTCGTTGATTAAGGTCATGTTGATCATTCCTTTCACAAAATACGGTCAATCGTTAGAATCAGTTCGTAGTTCTTCGCGAATCGTCATTAACGTTTTTCCGAGATGATTTTCTCCTTTTCCACGACAAACGCCCCAGAATGTATCGTTCCATTCGTTCTCTTCGACTATTTCACCGTCAACAGCCTTGAGTTTGACTGCAAGGTCGGGATGCTGCATAAATTTGCAGCGAAGAACATACAGCATGATATCGAGGCTGATATCGAACCAATCGGAACGACGTTCGCAGCGAAGAGCAGACGCTCTTTTCTTGGCAGCAAAACCGTCAAGAGCAGTGAATTCGTCAAGCCGTGAGGGGAATTTCAAAGCCTGAAAAGCACTTTCAGCACTTTTCATCGTAACAAGCCGTCCGTCAACGTTTATGGTAACGGAACAAGGGTACATGTTGCTGAGAAAATACAGGTCGTTTCTAAATTTCATAGCGTAAAATCCTTTCATAAGATGTAATCGAAACACCGGCATTGCACAAGCAATGAATCAGCTATGCTGGTATTTGAACATTTCATACGCACGCTTGTCAAGCACTGTCGGAACAGGTAGGTTTCGAATGTTACAAAACCGAGTCATATCGAGCTGTTCAATTTCGCTGGGTTTCTGAACAGGGGAGAGTGTCGCACAATAAACGGTTTTACCTCTCTCTTCAAACGCTGTTATTTGTGCTATGAGCAGTTCTTTGTAACTAAGAGGATTGTTGAGTTCTTTCTTCGGAATATAGCCTACTTGTTTTCCGTCTATCCAGACCTCGACAGCACGTTTGTTATTGAAAATCGTCTGATGAAGTAAAGCATAACGATACCCGAAACCGAAGTTTCGAAGTATCGTTTGTCTGCTTTCACCGTCAGGATTTGCGAACGTAACACCTGCTACGTTGATGTCATTTCCCATAGATATCTGTTTCCTTTCGGTCATACTCTGAGAATGTCAGCTAAAGCTCTTACGGAACGCTCATACTGAGCTGAAGTCACAGCTTCATTTTCAATGTAGCTCTTGAACATGTTGAATACAGCGTAAGAACGCTTAGCTGCGTTTTTTGCGTTGGCAAGTATAGAGGATATAGCTGTCTCAGCTTTCTGCTCACGAGAGATCTTATCCTCTGTGGTAAAATGATAATCTGAATTGATGTTAGCGTCGCAGATAGCCTTTATGCGAGCAAGAATGTCTTCACGTGTCATGGTTGTCAAATTCCTTTCATTTTTTAGGCATTCTGGCAGTCGGCAACGACTGCTCTTTACATTTTTGGTGCTCCAAAAATGTTACAATAATGGTGCGAAAATTGTAACAAAAGTGGAGAACAAGAGCAAGTGCGCCAAATATGTAACAAAAGTGTTACAAAAATGGTGCTAAAAGTGTAACAAAATCGGCGCAAATGAGAAGTGCGCCAAAATTGTAACAAAAAAGTGACAAAAAAGGCGCAATTTTGGCGCACTGGGTATTGACTTATTTCCTAGAATATGCTATAATATAATTACGGAAATCAAGGAGACTTGATCAAAAAATATAGAAAGGACAAGCTGAATGCAGAACAAGACAACAAGATACCATTTCTCAGCGCCATCCAGTGATCAGCAGATCGCAGAATGGGCAGCTGCACAGCACAGCTTTTCAACCAGCATCAGGATGCTGATAAAAGACTGTATTGCAAAATATGGTATGGAAGACGTAACATGCAGATCGATGATGATCGCTGATGATGTGACTGTAACGACAGGACCGCAGGGTGAACTTATTGCTACAATAAGAGAACCTGCGCCGGTGCAATCTCATCAGGTCGAAGCTAAACCTGAAAAGCAGGAACGGACTGTCAAAGCTGAACCTATTGTTCAGACAGAAAACAAAACAGTTGAACCTGAACAGAAACCTGATGCTCCTAAGCAGAACGATGACGTAGGAGCTATGCTTGAAAGTATGTTGATATAAGGAGATAACACACATGGATAAAATCAAAATCATAGCAGGTCTTGACATAGGCAACGGTTATGTCAAAGGTGCAACAAAGGCTAATGACGCCGATAACGTAAATATCGATATCCCTAGCTGCGTAGCCGCTGTACCGAATCCGACTGATCTGCCTGCGACAGATATCAAGAACGAAATCGATAATATTTTCGATAGAGCAACCATTACGTTTGACAGTCCGCTGGTAACAGGGATTCATGCTACCACTCGTGCATATCTCGGAAGAAGAGGCGTTGAGAGTGGTAAGTCGATCACAGCATTCGACATCGAAAGTCATGTTTCTAAAGCAAATCAGCCTCTGTCAGCCGTTCTTGTACTCAGTATCATTGCAGGTGCGGCTCTTCAGAATTATTACAGGACAAAAAACGCTCTGCCGACAGAAACGATTCAGGTTGAGGCAAAGACAGCTCTTGCGCTGCCGATAACTGAGTTCAAAACATATCGTGACAGTTTTTCTGAGGGATTTACCAAGACAACACACATCGTATGTTTCCACAATTTCGAGACTCCTGTCAGAGTAGAAATCAAGTTCAGCAGAGTATCGGTTCTCGCAGAGGGTGCGTCTGCACAGATAGCTATTGTCTCTAAGGGCGAAAAGTTCATGAACGCTCTTCTGCAGGACGTCAGATCGAATGGTGTAAAGCTTGACGGAATTACAGCGAATGATATTCTCGGTGCGTCCGGGACCCTGGGCATCGATATCGGCGAGGGAACGGTTAATTTCCCCGTATTTACAGGTACACATTTTAATACTGATTTCTCGGCTAACATATCAAAGGGTTACGGAACTGTACTTGAGAACTCTCTTGCTCCGCTTCAGGCTGCAAACAACGTATTCCACGACAGAAAATCTCTCGGTGAATTTCTCCAGACAGCCCCGTCTGCGCTCAAGCGCCGTAAGTACGACAGCGCAATGTCTGTTGTGAATGCCGAATCTATGACGCTTGTTGACGCAATCGTAAAAGAGTTCACAAGCATTCTGAACAAAGCGAACGGTCAGATTGAAGTCGTCTATGTGTACGGCGGCGGCGCGAGTCCGCTGAAAGAACAGCTCTATCCTGCACTTATTAAGGCGTCTAAGAGCTTTTCGGCAGGCGATGAGTTCCCCATTATGTATCTTGATTCGAGATACTCTCGTTTCCTCAACAGAGAGGGTCTGTTCCAGTTAGCTGCGCGCTGATATAAGTCAATTACTCCCATCGAATAAGCAATATCCGGTGGGAGTAAATATATAATTTCAAAGGAGTTTTTATAGTTATGGGTATTGATTGGGAAAATATCTTGGGTGACAAGGTTGACCTCGGTGACGCCTATGACAGCATGGTTTTTGGGACATCTTTGAATAATGACAACAGTGAAAGTGAACGTCCATATTCATTGCCAACTTTTGATTTGGATGAATGGATGGAGCAGACTCAAGGGAGAAAATATCAGAAAGGAGTTGATAATAAAGACTGTGACGAAAATACTGTTGCTATCTCTATTGTCTTAAAGATGTATGCTGGCTTTCTTAAAGCAAACAGCAGCAATCTTCCTGAATCTGATTGGGGAAAAGCGCTTGCGTTCTTCATGTCAGAAGAGGGCAGGGTATTCATGTTACCGGATGAAGGACAGGCTTCAGCATTAGATGTTTGCGTCAAAGCGTTTCTTCCATCGAGCAATATTGTGACGAATGTGTTTAATGAAACACAATTTGGCTCTATTACTGATGGTGACGAAAATATTGATTGGATTGCAGCGGCACTCTGCAAGTATTATCGCCCGTATAAGCTGAACAAAGCTGTATCAAAATTTTGCGTGATTTATGATTTTGTTATAGATTGTGCGAAAGCTGAGTTCACACGTGTGTTTTTGGAGAAATCTACTTCCCAAATCGTAAAATTATCGGATATTTACAGAGTATTGACTGAGATAGATTACGAAAGTGTAAACTGGTCAGCATTTAGCAAAGCCATGGATGACGCAATGAAAAAGGCTGAATACATTGATGAGTCCTGCAACTTTTCATGCAAATATATATTCTTTAAGAATAAAAAGCATGTGGATAGATACTACAGTTTATTATGGCAAATGAATAAACTGGATTGCTATCATTTTTCACTTGCGTATCTATTATCGCTGAATTCGGATTGTTACGAACATTTCGATAAGCTGTTTGATACAGACCGCGATATAATACTGTTTGATGGTTTACATGAGGGTTGGCAGACAGGTTCAAGCAGAAAAACAACATTGCTGGCATTCAACCTCTGGAGTACGTATGTTGATAAAAACAGCCGTGACAGCACACCTGATAATATCTTCTGTGATACCAACGCAGTATATTACATGGAAGCTATCAAACTCAGGTATCCGGAGTATACAATCAGAGAAAAAGCTGAATACAAAAGTGAATCACCTATATGGGATACAAACGAGGATTTTCCAATATAACAGGCGAGTAAGATACCAACAGTAAAGGCAGTCTGGAAAAGGCTGTCTTTACGGATTTTAATGACATCTATGTTTCGACAAGAAAGGAATATGACAACATGTGGCGCTACGCAAATACTGAAGAAATCGACCTTTTCAATAAGCAGCTCAAAGAGAAGAGCAATGTTCCCGCTGTAAAAAAGGCAAGCATTATAGCATCTGCTATCATCATGGTGATTATGGCAATTGTGATGATTTTACCGCTGATAACTCCCTTAATAAAGGTGATGATCGACGTGATCGGTGCTATGATAACCATTGTGGTCATAATTACAGCATTCAGGAGGAAAATACCGCAGTATAACAACATTTATATTTACGAAACAACGGTGCTGGAAAAGACTGTCAGACCCAAAAACTCAAAACGCGTTATGGCGGAAATAACAGACGGTGATACTGTTGAAAAGAAAGAAATCGAAGTATCGTACAGTCAATACAGGTGGATCCAAATCGGTGATAAAATAAAAATCGTCAGGGCAGGGGAGAATGCAACAAAATTATATGTGCTATAAAAAAGAACTGCACGCTCGAAAGAACGTGCAGTCTTTTGCATTCATAGGTTGTTTTTAGATATATTTTATCAGCCAAAGGTGATGATATAATCACCGCCGTGGCTGATATTGTTGAACGTCAGATAGCCCTTTTTGTCCATGGTGGATTCATCTACCAGGACGAGAGAGCCTGTCTTGGAATCATAGCGATAGAGTGTTGCGTAATAGTTTGCATATTTGGTGGTATATCTCAGTCTCACAGAGCCACTCCAGCTCCATGCAACGTTTTCACCGATCGTGATCTGAGTGGCAGCAACAACGTCCTTTTTAGACAGCAGTCTCTTGCGTAAAGAATCGGGAATATTGTTGGTTTTGTAAATGACACGGAGATTGGTCAGTTTAGGCGTCTTAATATCGTTTGCATGAATAGTCCAGAGCGTGTTGTTTTTGGCTTTGATAGTCACAGCCGTATAGTTTGCTCTGATATCAGCCAATTCAGCCGCCGTAACATAGAGAATGGCGCTTGACGCGTTCTTGTAACGCTGTGTAATCGAAACAGCTGAATCAGACGCGGCGTCATCGTTCTTCACAGGCGTATCTTTAGACGAATCTGTTTTTGTGTTTTTTTCGTTCTTTTTGGCGTCATCAATGCGCTTATTGATGTTGTCAAGCTCAGCAAGCTTCTTGGTGATTTCGGCTTCAAGTTCGGTCAGTTTTGCGTACCAGTATTCATAATATGGATCAGTGGGGGAAACGGTAGCCGAGCCGGAATTATTGGAGCTAGATGTCGAGGAAACGAAGAATCCGGTTTTTCCGGTCTGCGGACCTGTATAAAACTTACCGTCGTTGACGCAGAACCAGATAGAACCTTTAGTTTTATCGTAGCCTCTGGAACTTGCTGCACCCATCAGCTTGCCATCGTAGTTGTATACGTTATTTTCGTGGAGGTAGTAATAAGACGTCTGTCCGTACAGAGATGACGTATCAGGATTCGAAGTCGTATCCGGAATAGCCATCTTAGCCGTATATGCGGGGTAAGCACTCGCATTTACGCTTGTATAATACTTTCCGTTTACGAAACAGAAATAAGGCGCCGCTTCGCTGTGTGTTGAAGTAACAGCTTTTACGATATAGCGGTCGCCGGTAGAGCAGGCAGCATTAGCATAATCAAGGTTCGGATAATAGCATACGCTGCTTCCGTTTGTTACAATATATACGAACTCAGACGCGTAGTGATAACGAGAGTTGTAATAAATGTAATCATCGCTGGTATAATCGTATCTGGGGTTGTCATCGCCATAGCTGTTGGAGTTGGAAGTAGTGGTTGCTTCGTAAGGCTGCCAGTCACGAAAGTCGGCACCAAAGGCGATAACAGGGGTGATATTCGGGACAACCATGCCTTTGAGCCAGTAATAATCGTTGGTGAGAGCCTTGTAGTGAGTTCTGTTAGAAGTGTTTCCGTCTTTCAGAGCAAACCACCAAGAGTTATTTGACTTGGATGTAACATCAACATGCTCGATATTATCCCAGTCAATAGTGTTGCCGTCAACAATGATGCGAGGGAAACCATCGAGGTCAGACTTGTTGGAAATCGATGTTGTAACAGAGCCGGAAGAGGACGCAGTCGTGAGATATATTGTCAAATAATCGCGGCTGTTTGTCACGCTGTCAGCGTCGAATAAGTCGGACTTATCGTAAGTATAAGACAGCAGGGACTTTGCTTTTTCAAGTAGAGCTTTGTTCGCCGTTTTAGTTGTTTTCTGTTCCTCAGTGTCAGTGTTTACATATTTCACATAATCGCCATTCAACAGACCGTTGATATAAGCAACATACGGTTTGAAAGCGTCGTTGATGAGAGTCTGTTCCTCGGCGAGTATCTTCTTCATTGCACTTTCAAGGTTAGACTGGCTGTTGAAAGTGAGGATCGTTGTGCCATTCTCATCGTCCACCTTAGCTAGATGATCGTAGATAGTATCGTTGAACGACAAAGTCACGCCGTCAAAAGCAGCATTCGGCAGTGTTTTCACCTGATTGACCAGTTTTGCAGCTTCATCAATGCGAGACTGAGCAACAGCCGTTCTTGCGGCAGGATTGGATTTGTAGCAAGTCATGTAAAGTCTGCGGGGGATACGATTCAGCGAAGCACTGTCAGTAGCACCGGACGAACCAGACGAGGAACCGCCGCCGCTGCTCGGCCACCATGACCAGTCAGAACCCCATGACCACTGACCGCCATTTACCCAAGGGTCAATAGTGGTATAGTATGCTGACGCAGATGCGGTGAGTGCAGACGCAGTCATTACAGCAGCCATCGCGAGCACAGCAAGCCTTTTTGTTTTCTTCATTGGATTTTTGTCCTTTCTCTATATGTCAAGTCAAAGTTGTCGTAGGGGCAAGAAGCCCCGTAAGATTATTATAACACACAAAGACATAGTTGTCAACACTAACATAATCAAAAATGCACGTTTATGTGCAATTTGAGTTCAACAACCACAATAAACTATACGAAAATATAGTTCAAAGTTGGTAGGAGACAAGAGCATAAGGGAAAATGTCACGCATTTTGTCACGGGGGTGGTACAAACCTGTCACAAAGTTGATTTTTGAAAATCAAACTCTGTACCACACCATATTTTACCATTATGTTTCCTACAATTTGTGCATTATTATAAATGTTTTTATTGGTGATTATAGTGCAGTCATTTTGCACAAAGTTAATCAACAATTTTATTTTTTAAGTTGGTTGAAAAACTAATTTTCTTCGTTTTTGATATGATTTTCAAACTCTCTCGAAAAACTTTTCAAAAAAGTTTGTACCATTGTGACATTTAGATATGCTAACGGTACAAAGTTACTCTTTCATCTCAAACTTTGTACCGCATTTGTACCACCCATTGTGACAAACAAACCCTTTATTTATAATATATTATATACTCTTGGTACAAAGTCACGGGTTATATAGTATTAAATTATTAGTAATGAAATGATAAATATGTGCATTATGACTATACGTGTTTTATATTTTTTCTATATATATAAAGGGTTTCAAAAAAGTTTGTACCAGTGTACCAGAGCCCATTTTCTGTGTGACACTGCACCTGTGATTTCAAACAGTGAATGACCCCTGTTGCGGGTATCAGAACAAGAAAAAAAATCTCCTCACAGGGTTTTATTCCTGTGAGGAGTCTTGTGAAAAAAAGATATGACTATGTATTGCATGATATTTCAAAAATCACTGTCCCCAGATTTGGGTGCAGTGAAGAACTCATTAAATAGAACCCTGTGGTGAATTATTGAAAAAAATATCCACAGAATAAATCTGTGGATATTTTTTGTGAAAGGATTTTATGAGCGATTTGACAGGTAATTGGTTGCAGATACAGGAGTCGAACCTGTTGTCTCTAGGTTATGAGCCTAGTGAGATGACCGTTTCTCTAATCCGCTGTATCATTGGAATGACGGGTTTTACACCCGTATCACGGCTTGACGCCGGATGTACCCTGACTATACCATTTCAATTTGTGATCGGAGCGATTTGTCTTTAACTTCGACATGAATCGCCCCGTAAGCTCGGCTGCGGGAATTGCACCTGCTGTCTTTCCTGACTTCTATTGCCGAGATGGGGGAGGGCTTGACGCACCCCTTTGCTTGACGTTATCGCCGCGATAGCTTTTCATATTACTGCTCCAAAGCTATAAACGAGACACAGATGCTTGTGATCTTTCATCTGCTGGTCGGGGAGCTTTTCAGCAAAGCGTACCAATAGCTCTGCTTAATCCTTACAGGCGTCTGCGGGCCGCCTGCCACTCCGTTATTTAACAGCTTGACCGCACTGTGCATAGAGCGCTCACTCTTTTTGCAAGAGCTTCTTACTATCATTTACAGCTCAGGTCCCTATGCCGACCTTTGCACCAGCTTGTGCAGGCTGATTATCTACAGTTTGAGATTACTGTCAACTGACGGTTTATCCGCTTGCCGTCAAACGTCAGATGATGATGCCGCCGCTGCACATTGCTCGGCGACGGACATTCGATGATTTCACCTTCCGTCCTGCTGTCCGGACTTAATGGTAGCGATAGCTGGACTTGAACCAACGATCCCATGTGTATGAAACATGTGCTTTAGCCAACTAAGCTATATCGCCATAAGCGACTTATCACCACCCCGGCATGACGCAAGTCATGCCAGAAAAAAGAAAAAACCCGTGGATTTTGTCCACAGGTTTTTTCTGATGAAAGGAGGATGTTATGGCATTGTTGGTACAGACGAGAAGAATCGAACTTCTGTCTTGCTGTCCTTGTTTTTAAGGTGCGCACCGCTGCTCTACCACTAAGCTACGTCTGTATATAGAACAGAACTATCCTCTATCGCCTCAGGGCGGCACGATAATATGCGTACTACAGTCTGCTTCCGATGTTCCACAGTCGAGTTAAACTCGCTGGTCCGATCTCTGTAAACCAGCCGTATTACATATCACCGCATTCGAGCGATAATTCTGTTTAATAAAAGACCGGCATGACGCAAGTCATGCCCGAAAGAAAAACCCTGCACATATAGTGCAGGGTCGTTTCTTAAGCCTGAGCAGGCGCCTCTGCGGCAGCCTCAGCAGCAGCACGAGCGTCCGCCCTAGCCTTTGTCACAGCCTGAGACTCCTCGAAAGTGATGTTCTCGACAAACACTACGGTGCTGTAAACGGGCTTGCCGTCCTTCTCGTAGTTGTTCATGCGCAGAGAGCATTCAGCGCTGATCTTGTCGCCCTTGTGAATGAGTGCGAACGGACTCTTTGCATAGTCCTTGACGTACGCTTCCACCGGAATCATCTGTGCGTCGCGCTTGCCGTCCTTGTTCTTGTAATTGTTTTCAGCGGCGATGGTGAACTTCACCTTGCTGGAGCCGTCCTTGTTTGCGAAAACAGCGGGGTCTGCAGTGAGTCTGCCTCTGAGAATTGCGAAATTATTCATGTTCATGGTTATGTTCTCCTTTTTTGAATAAAATAGTGGGCGGCAGGCACGCCGCCCTAAGTTTGAAGTGTCCAGATAATTTTCGTGTTTTTCAGCAGCTATAGTCGCCAGACATTGAGACAGCTTATTTCAGTCAATTATCTTTTATAGAAAACCCGACAGTTGGCAACAACTGTAAGCGCTTTCCTTTTAAGACAATTCTTATCCCGTATGTCACTATAGTCGCCAGACAGGGAGTGACATGAATCAGACAAAATCGTCTTTAAGAAAACACCGACAGTCTGCAAGGACTGTAGACCTTTCTCTTTTGAAAAAAATCCGGCAGTCGGCAACGACTGCCCGTTTCTCTTTTGATTTTGAAACAGTATAAACTAAAAGCCGATACAAAAGTACACATAATTGAGCATTTTTGAAATGATAGGCTTGACAGTTCGATATTTATATGATATAATAATATAAAAGACATCACTGTTTTGACATCATTGTTTCGACAACATGAAAGGCATATTGCTATGACATCAAAAACAAAATCAAATAAAAAAGATGACCGTTGTCGTTTCACCGCGTCAGTCGATACAGACACCTATAACATGGTGCTGCATTGGGCTAAAAAGAATGGTATAACCATAAACGAGTTCTTGAAAAATGCGATTGATTTCTATGTCGCATATCAGAACAAAGATTATGATATACCTACTCTTGAAGTTCAGAGACTGAATCAGCTTGTGGATACGACAGCGGTTTTGTCGTCTAATGTATCAGCTCTCGAAAAAATTATTACGTCCGGATTTGACAGTCTGATTTCTCTCACCAGAGGGGATAATTATCTTCTTGATGAAGACGATGGGGAATTGGACGAAGATATTGATGAAACGAGGTGAGCTGCTATATGGGTCTGAAGATAAATTACAACAATCCTTTGCCTGATGAATACGAAAGAGAGATGCCTTCTGGGTTAAATCCTATGGAGAGACATGACTGGCGTAAACAGAAAGTAATGGATCTTCGTCGGAAGGGACTTGCGACTGTAGCCGCAGATGGAACATGTAAGTTTGTAATAACACAAGGAAAAGAGGAGTTGAATGTAATCGCTGAATCATCGAGTCATGTTGAATCGACTGTGATATCAACTGCCGGTGAATCAAGTGATACTGAGATTGAATCCTCAGTTGAAAAAAAGTCTAGTTCATTTTTGAAGAAGACTACTAACATATCTAAATCGCAGACTGACGAATGTATTCGTAATATTCCTAAATCAGTTATGGACGCTCTTCGTTCTTTGTTTCCTTGTTCGGCGAGCAAGGCTGATTTGGTTTCAGCTGCTGTTTACATTGTAACAAACGGTGCCTGCGAGATATCGGACAAAGCTATGGAGCTTGTCGAGAATTATGAGTCTGATGATAAGTTGGTTTCGATCAACGAAAGACTTTCTCATCTTGAGAGAGCGACAAAAATTCAGACGACTTTGCTTCAGTCGATAGAACTTTGTACTTGTTTCAATACTTTCGACAGGCGCTACGGTTCTACTCAACCTAGAAAAAGTCCTAAAAATACCGATTTCAGGGAGCAGGACAATCTTGATATGCTGGAATGTCTGCGTGAACAGGCTGTTGATCAGCAGCGGATAGATGAGCTTGAACGAGGTCGCCAGATATACAATCAGACCAAAGATAAGAATGATTAAGGAGATAACATGGTCGGAATCTTATGTGAGAAACCCAGTGCTGCAAAGAATTTTGCAAAAGCTCTGGGCGGTTCAAAGGGTCGGTTTGCTGATACAGATTATCAGATAGTAAATGCGCTCGGTCATTTGTATGAGTTTGCTCAGCCAAATGATATGGTCGATGATTCCAAAGCAAATCGTTACAAATCATGGGACGTGAAGAACCTGCCGTGGAATGAGACAGATTTTTCGTGGAAAAGAGTCAAGAAAAAGAATATCAACGATGTTCTTAAGAATATCAAGACGATTCTGTCCGGTTGTGATGAGATAGTCATTGCAACTGATGTTGACCCTACAGGCGAGGGTGAGCTTCTGGCTTATGAAATAATCGAAGAGCTGAGGCTCAACAAGAAACAGATCTCCAGAATGTATTTTGATGACGAATCTGTTAACGAAATACAGAAAGCGTTCAAAACTCGTAAGACGATATCGAATTTCTATGGAAACCCTGATTACAAAAAGTCACTGTATCGTGCTAAGTTCGATTTTCTTACGATGCAGTTTACGAGAATTGCGACAACGTGTGGCGACGGTAAGTCGGTTGTACGGCAGGGGAGACTGAAATCGGCAATGGTCAGCATAGTAGGCGACGGTCTTGCCGCCGTTGCCAATTACAAGAAAGTTCCGTTCTATCAGAATCGGTTCAAAGACGAAAACGGCAACGTTTATACGAATTCCGATGAACAGTCATATCCCGATAAACATCAGGTTCCGAACATTTATACAAGCAGTCCGGTAATTGTTGACAAAACTGAGCGTAAATCCACTCCGCCAAAGAAGCTGCTTGATCTGGCAAGTTTATCTGCTATACTGGCACCTAAGGGTTTCAAGGCGAAGCAGGTTCTGGATACATATCAGAAGATGTACGAGGCTCAGATAGTAAGTTATCCCAGAACCGAAGATAAAGTTATTTCACCTGAACAGTTCAACGACCTGCTTCCGCTTGTGGATAAAATCGCCGATGTGGTAGGTGTGGATAAGAAACTCCTGACTCACAGAATACCGAGAAGCACACATGTTAAGACCGGCGGTGCTCATGGTGCTAACAGACCGGGAACAAACGTTCCAACGAGTCTTGATTCTCTGGCAAGCTACGGCGCACCAGCCTCTGCTATTTATGAACTTCTTGCGAAGTCTTATCTCGCAATGCTCGCCGAAGATTATATCTACGATTCTGAGCAGGGTCATCTGGTGAAATATCCTGCGTTTGCAGCTAAAACGTCTATTCCTGTCTCAATGGGCTGGAAAGCCGTTTTTGACGACAAAGACGAAGATGAGCAGGACGATGGCAGACATCTGGGTAAGAATGCTGAACCGTTTGTTTACGAGGGCTTTCCACCTAAGCCTCCCGTGCCGACTATGAAATGGCTGATGACTCAGCTTCAGAAGCATGATGTAGGCACAGGTGCTACGAGAACAAGCACTTACGCAGATGTAACATCTGAAAAATCAGCATATCCACTGCTTGTGGATAAAAAAGGCAAGATCACAATGGCAGAGTGCGGTGAAATCAGCTATAAACTTCTGCCTAATACGCACATCGGCAGTCTTGCTCTTACCGAAGAAATGCAGCAGGATATGAGAGATATAGCTGCTGGCAAAACAACAGCTGAAGCGTGTCTTGCAAAAATTGCAGGATACGTCAGAGAAGATTTAAGAACAATGACCGCGAACGGTCAAACAATTCAGAAGAAAGCAGGTAATAACATGGCTACAGATAAGGAAAAGTATGAGGGTATTTGGTCCGTTACAGGAAAGACTATTCGTTTCACACGTGAGTGGGGCGGTCACAGATTCACAGATGAGGAGTGTGAAGATCTTCTTAGCGGCAAGGAAATCAATGTAAACGGTTTGGTCAGCAAGAGTGGAAGTACATACGGCGTCAAAGGCAAGCTCAGCGAGCTTGAGTACAACGGTCATAAGTATGTCGGTTTTGAGAGAACTGGCTTCGCTGATAGTGCAAACGGCGTTCCTAAGGCATGGTGCGGTCATACGTTTACTGATGACGAAAAGACTAAGCTTGAAGCTGGCGAGGTTGTTCATGTTGAGGGATTGGTCAGCAAGAAAACAGGCGGTACGTTCAATGCTGACCTGTCGTACGATAAGAACGAAAAGAAAATCGTTCCGCACTTTTGATTCGGAAATTTCTGCGGTCGTGTTATAAACATGACCGCAGAAAATGTTGTATAAGGAGCACAATATATGGCAGTTAAACAGTCGTACGGCATCAAGACTCCGATGCTGTCCACAGCATTAGATACAGAAATAACGCTTCAGAAAGACGGCGTCGGTCTCAGACCGTTGCCTATAAAATTCGTTATCATTACCGTCGTATCAGGCTGCGTCTGCGTCGGTGCAGTTCAAAGTGATTTGGTTGCTGTTGGTAATATAGTGCAGAAATTCATTTTCGTGTGTCTGTGGATAGCTATGACTGTACTCTTGTTCATGACGGACAAAACAAAACGCATGAATTTGATGAGTATCGTTTCTCTCATAAGTTATCTTACAGTACCGTCAAATCGCAAAATCATTACCCGCCGCAATGTACCTGCAACACCAATGCTTGATATGTGCAATATTAAGGGTATAGACGATACAGGAACGATAAAATTCGCTGATAAGCATTTCGGATATATGTACAGAGTAACTGGAACAGCGTCGGTGCTGTTGTTTGACGAAGATAAAAACAATATTATCAACGCTGTTGATAATTTTTATCGCAAAATTGATCCAAATGTTGAGCTGATATTTATTTCTCTGAAAGAGTCTCAGAAAGTTTATAATCAGGCTGCAGCAGTCAAAACACGTTATAATCGGCTCAAAGTTTCTGATCCGGATTTGAAGGATCTTTGCAATAATCAGCTGACAATGCTCAGGGACGTTGTGGGTTCGAAATATCAGTCAATACATCAGTACATGATCGTAAAAGCTGATTCGCTGGAAACCTTAACGGCGGCAAAGATAACGCTTCAGACGGAGCTTGACACATCAGGATTGTTTATCAAGAGATGTATTCCGTTGTACGGCGATGAAATCCTTGATGTGTTGTCAACAAGTTACACATTTAATCCGTACAATGATTCTATTGAAGTGTTAACACGAAATACAAAGAAAGGCGGTGACGGCAAGTGAGAAATATTTTCATGAAGAAACTCAAACAGGCGTCTGAATCAGAGGAAACTGCCAAAGATGTTCATGATAGCAAGGCGGTTGTGAAAGATGACAGTTTGAAACGCAGTGAACTCATTGATATCAAGGTGGAAATGCTGGACGATGATGAACCTGAAAAGAAAGGCTTGGCTAAACTTTTCGGTTCTAAAAAACCTCGCAAGGTTTATTCATATGAAGATAATCCGCATTTACTTGCTCTCCGTCCGCATGAGTGTTATATGTTCTTCTCTGATTATACGAGAATAGACGACAATATGTACTCCTGCATTCTCGCTATGTTTCATAACAACGGTGCGACAGACCGTTTCGGACAGTTTTGGGGGCTTGGTCTGCTTCCTCATAATCTGCCTAAAACAACAAAGGTAATCAGATTTGAACAGGTGAACAGGCTTACAGATGAGTGGGTCAATCAGCATCAGACTCGTTCGGAAAAAGTTGCGGAGGCAAATGCAGGCGAGCAGGGCAGAGGCGGTACAAATACGACCCGGCGTAAGGCAGGCAAAGCGTCAACTGATTTGGAGACGATTGCTGCCGAACTGCTGAACGGTGCGTCCTATCTTCATGTTCATTATCGTCTGCAGGTTTTAGCTCCAAGTCTGAAAGAGCTTGACGCAGCTATAGACCAGATAAGAAAGGACTACATTGACGCTTTTTCGAGTCTGACGTTAGAGCCTTACCAGGGTGAGCAGAAAAAAGAGATGTCAACGCTGCTCAGAGATAACGACACTAAACTGGGTACAGGTTTCTACTACACGTCTACTGAGTATGCGGGCAGTTACAGCCTTGTGACGCATGGCATAGAAGACCATGACGGAGAGTTCGTAGGAACGATGACAGGCGACGTTAATAATTCCGCCGTATTGTTCGATATTGACTACTTCCCGAAGCACATCGTTCTTGCCGACGGCGTGTTTGATGACAGGTATCAGGATAGAGTACGCCGCAGCAATGTCTGGGGTTCAAAGATAGCACAGGCGGCAATTTTGAACAACCATAAGGTTGTTCACTTTCTGTTATCACCTGTGAACATGGACATGGTTTCTCCCAAATTCGAAAGCTTTACAAATTTCGTAAACATGACACAGGGCGACCTTAATATGTTCGAGTTTTTTGGTGATCCAGAGGCTGAATTGACGCTTTTCCCAAAACAGCTTGAAAAGATCAAGATAATGACCGAACAGATATCTCCGCCTACTGAAGACGATAAAACCGTCATTCGTGATTCACTCAGCGAGGCTTTGACGCAGTTCTATAAAGATAGTCATATGTGGATCGACAATGCTCAGTATAATCGTGAGAAGATAAGACTCATCGGCATTCCGCACGAACAGGTTCCCAAGCTGGAACAGTTTGTTATGAACTTGGACCAGAAACACAAAGCTCTGTTAGCGGCGTCGATTGTTGATAATGAACAGGTTCATGCTTACAGCACACTGAAATCCATATTCAGGTCCATGCTTACCAGCAATGGCGACTTGTTTAACACGATTACTAACAGCGTTTTTGATACTGTTACTGAAAAGAACAGAGTCATCTACGATTTCAGTGAACTTCTTCAGCGTGGTTCTGGCATCGCTATGGCTCAGCTGGTGAATGTTGTGTCGTATGCGCTGTCGGGTCTGGACAAAGGTGATTTAGCCATATTTCACGGCTGTGACAATATCACTTCTCAGGAAGTCAAGGGATTTCTCAGACGAGAGTTTGATTTCTTGTATAAACGCGGTGGCAGGACCTGTTTACTGTATGATGATGTAGCGGCATATATGCAGGATCTGGATTTCAATCAGGCAATAAGAGCTGACTATACTATCACAAGCACAATGACTCCGGCTGACGCAGCACTTTACGAATCCTCGTTCGGCATTAAATTGCCAAATACGCTGAAATCACTCATTACTGCACCTAAGTCAGACAATAATTATCTGCATAGAGGTGTTGATAATATCGTGTTCAAGCCTGATTTGTATGTTGGCGTCAAGCATGACCGTTGAAAGGGGTGTATGATGTGATAAAAACAAAATTTGCAAAAGTTGTATCAATGGCTCTTGCAATGGTTTTAGCAATAGATATGTTCACCCCGTCAGGAGTGGGACTGTCAGTTCGGACATATGCTGCGTCGAATGTTCAAACTGATCGTGCCGATGAAGGTAAGAAGAACATATCTGATGATATTGACTTCTGGAATGATATCAATGTCGATCATTCGTTTGCTCATCAGGTGCGTATGGCTACCAACTATGCTAACAGACAGGTTTCTGCCGGTAATACCATAGGCGGCGGCAACGGTGTTGACGATGTTTATGGCAGTTCATTGGACATGAGTAATATTGCACCTTTTTTCGGATATTCATCAGGAGAGGTCGAGTATGATGAATTGAACAGTCCTGAAAACACCAGGTCGGCGGCAACTGATAGAAAAAACGGTGTTTTTTATTCTGTAGACAGCGTTGCTTCGTCAGTGGTGACAGATCGTACGTCATCTGTTTCATGGTTAAATCTTGGCGCGGGCTATGAGTATTATTCGTATGGCTTGCTGCTTAATCTGACAGGATTGGATTCGGTTGGTACAAGTGCAACTGACCAGACGCGAAATCTGTATGGACTCATAGCACAAGGGTCATATCTCGCAGCAAGTTCTGTGAATATGATATTTGAAACATGTTTCAAATTTCTTCAGGCTACGAATCCGTTTGTCTTTTTCAAAGATATAAACGTTGATGTTGGTAAAAATGAGCTTTCAGCAATTGACGCAGAAGCGGCTGCTGTTCGTGGTGGTGATTCTGCTGCTGTAAATTCTGTGGCAAGTTTTTTCGGAAAGATATTTAATATGTTCACCAATTTTGCGTGGACAGTATCTATTCCGTTATCTTTGCTGTTTATTATCATTACGTATTTTCTTACGAGACGCGGTCGGTATTATATAGGTAGCAATCTTAAGAAATTCGTTGTCAAAGTAGTGTTCATTGCTATGGGCATACCGATACTTGGTTCAGCTTATACACAGGTTCTTGATGGGCTTGCTGACACACAATCGGCTTCTGACGAGTTTATTACTCAGGCTGTAAGTTATACATTCGTCGATTTTGCAAGCTGGGTGGCAAGCAGTCGATTGGATCCGCCTGCTGACGCAACATTAGGTATATTCATAGGTTCTCAGAATAGATTGAGTAATTCGGTTGTTGATACAATGACTATCAGGAATCTTAGAAAGACATGCAATGCTATCAATGTGGCGAGCAATGTTTTTAAGTTTTCGGGAACCAATGGTCTGACGACATCGAAAAATTCAGGAATCCTTATCAAAGATTACATATACAGCACCGGCACCGGTGCAAATTTAGCTACGTCTACTGCTTCAACTGCGTCAGAATCGTATTCGAACAGACAGGCCGTAAGCGATTTGCTCAAGTCTTATACAAATGGCACTAAGTATACGGCTACGATGTTTGAGTCAAGTGTCGTTGCATGGATGCAGTCCAAAAAAAGTTCTGTCATATCTTATGGTGATATGTTTGCACTATCAGCAGATAAGTACTCATTTTCGCAGAACGCTGAGCGCAAGATTCATTGGCTTCAGGGAACTGTTGATTCAGGTACCATCAAATATGACCCGACTGACTCAGCTAAGACCAGTACCTATGCTGATGTAGCCAGGGCAAGATTTGCGACCAGTAATGATTTTGCAGGTGTTGGTTATAACATATGGAATAACGGAAAGTTGTGGGGCAGAGCTATACAACATCCGAGTGGAACAGTGATGTATTCCTTTACAGGTATACCAGCTGGTGATTCCACTTACGGTATTGATTGCTCAAAGCTCACAGGATTTTCTACTATGTCTATGTATACATATCTGACATCAGAGTTTACGCAGACCGGTATAACAGCCTATGGAGATTCTTCATCAGGCTATACTCAGGAAGCACATTATGCTATCAATCTTATAGGTGGAAACGCATTAATGCAGTTTGCATTTCTGTCAAATATGGTTGCCGTACTGCTTGGATATTTCTTCCTTGCTGTTGTGTATGTATTCAGGACTGTCTTTGATATATTGTTCAAGGGATTCCAGATCATGGGACATGCCCTGCTTGCAGCTGTTGGTTTCTATAAATCGATAGGAACTTGCATATGCATGGTTGTCAATATGATAGCACAGCTTTTCATAACCGTGATTTTCTTTTCATTTATGACAGACGTGCTGTTTATGTGTACGTCCATATTTGATGAGTTTTTCTTTGGCTTATTTGATAAAGTCACTGGTTATCTTACTCTGGGTTCTAGTGATCAGATTGCGTCTGCTTATGCAGCTGATGTTCTTGTGACATTATCGTCTCTCCTTTCTGCTTTTGTCATAGTGTTCTTTGTAAGTTTTGCCATAAAATGGCGTTCTTATATAATGTCCATGATCAACAGCATGGTCGAGAATGTTATCGGCACACTGCTCGGTGTAAATCTCAGCGGTTCTTCCGATGGCGTTATGGGTGGTATGGCTAAGGCTGCGCTCAATGACGCTGTCAATGTTGCAGGTGTTGCAGCAGGCGTCGGCGGTGGTGTTGCACTAGCTGGCGGTGTTCAGGATATGATAAACGACATGGATTCCAGAAACGATATTGATAGTGATAGTGCCGAGCAGATTGTAAACGATAATGCTCAGAGTGCAGTAGACGCGGCTGTTAATCCCTCTGTTGGTTCTGGTTTTGATGGCGGCTCTGGTGCTGAAGAGGGTGACAGAGAAACTAAGGCGATCGGTGAGGACGCTCTTATGAACGGTCTTGACAGTGATTCTGATGGACATGATGTTTATGCAACTGGACATGGCGGCGCTGGTGGTCGCATACGTGGTGAGACTGAGAGTACAGACCGTGCTGATTCCGAGGGTGTATCTGAGGTTGATGCAGAAACTGATGAACAGGAGTCTGAGGCTCATTACGGTGGTTCGTATGAAAGCTATGGTCCTGAATACTCAGGCAGTGCTTCTGGTTCTGCGTTTGCTGGACCTGTTCCGATGTCTGGTTTCGGAAGCGTCTCCGACATTGCGTCTTCTGATGTAAAAGATAATTTTGAGCTTAGCGGCGATACTTCTGATACAGAGGAGCTTGGGAATAATCGTGCGAATAATGCGGCTGATTCAATCGGCAGTGTATCTACAGCGGCAACTGGTGCAGTTGTTGCAAGCGACAGCATGACAACAGCTGAGGCAGAGTCTGGTACAGAATGGACTCAGGATGACGCTGAAAATCAGATTTCGTCTGGTATCAGTTTCGATCCGACCAGAGGCATTGTTATGACATCTGTAGGTGAGGACGGTACTTCTTCTGACGTTGCAATAGGCATGAACGGTTTGAGTCTTGGCTCAACTGACGCCGACGGCAATAAGACTGTCAATACTGTCAGCACTGACGGCATTACCACAGCTTATACCGGCGCAGATGGTTCGGCAGAGACTGTTACCACGACATTCGATGGGCTTAATTCTAACGTTACTGTTGAAAGGACAGACGCTGACGGAAACAGCGAGACTATTACAAGCGGTCTTAATGGTTCTACAGTTGAGCGCGTCGAGATGACAGCTGACGGAAGCACGAAGACTACAACTATCAATCCCGACGGTACTTCTACCGTTGAGACCGATAATGCAGAAACAGGTTATCATTCTGTTAAGACTGTTGCGGCTGATGGCTCTGCTGTCGAAACAGAAGATGTCAATGGTGTAACGACTGTTACCGAGACTAATGCTGACGGTGTTGTTACCAGTATGACATCCACAAGTACGAATGCTGATGGCAGTGAGAATATGACAGGCTATGAGCTGAATAATGATGGTTCTGTCACCAGAACTGTTCAGGCAGGCGGTATCAAGACTGTGACTACTGAGAGCACGGATGGTACATCTGAACAGGTACAGTCCGTCGTCCTTGATAATGGTACGACAGCTGAAACCACAACAACGTTCGACGCTAATGGTCGTCAGACGGGTGATACAAGCACTGTTATCAGATCGTCTGATGGTAAGAGCGTAATTTCAGAAAGCGTAACTTCTACCGGTTCTGATGAAACAGGCAATTATACTCTCACAACAACCACTTCAGCCGCAGGAACTATTGATCATAAGGATTACGGCAACGGTCATACTGTTGTTACTGAGACTACTGCGTCTGGCGATGTTGTCACAACAGAGGCTCATGCCGGTACAAACGGTAGTGTTGCTTATACTATCACAGAAACAGACGCTTCTTCTGGTGAAACCAAGACAACCAACATTACCAACAGTGGTGTTGGTATGACAGTTACAACTGACGCGGACGGCAATGTGATAGGAAGAGATTCCATTGAAAGAGGCAGAGACGGTTCTATCAGCTATGTGACTGCGTCCGGAGGTTCGTTCTCTATGGCTGAAACAGGCAATGGAGCAGACGCAAGCAGAACAGCAACCGTTACGTATTCTTCCGGTGGTTCTGATATTATTTCCGTTAATAAACAGACTGGCGATACAACTACAACTTCCGTTGATTCTACGGGTAGTACAAGCACAGTAACAGTTAATGCTAAGACAGGTGCAACAACAGTAGACGCTGTTCGTGCTGACGGTTCGACTGTTCAGGCAATGACTGACGCAAACGGCGGTTATACCGAAACCGTAACACAGGCAAACGGCGGTGTACGCACAACTGTTCGTACCAGTTCAGGCGAAGCCGGGGTTGAAAAGACCACGTATTCAGATGGCGCAGGCAATACCTCTTCTGTAAGAATGGAGGGTGATAATGTAGTTTATCGCTCCGGAACATCTTCTGATGGTTCTTCTTACTCTCAGTCTTACGATAAGACTGCCGATAGCTGGACAACAACTCAGAACCTTGCGTCCGGTGATGCTGTCACAACAGTTAAGCAGGCTGACGGCTGTTATTCTCGTAACATAGAGTATGCAAACGGCGCGTCCAGAATGGAGACTCTTGACGCAGTAAACGGCACAATGTCTGTATCTACAGTCAGTGCTTCGGGTATCACAACCACGACAACGCAGTCTGCGGCAGGGGTTGTATCTTCTGTACAGACAGGCAGTATGGGAATCGATGAGCATATTGACAATACAAGCGGTGTAATTTCACGTACGCTTAGTGTTGCCGGTCAGCAGTATTCTATGGTGACACAGCCCGATGGTTCTTCCATTACATCGTTCACGCTTCCTAATAATGCGGCATGCTCTTATACTACAATGTCCGATGGATCTCAGGTAAGCACGATTCGCCAGGCTGATGGATCGAGCAGAACGGAAACAGTTGCTTCTAACGGCAGCAGTTCTATCGTTTATACAGACAGCAAGGGCAGCGTGGTAACAGAGTCAAATGCTGTGACGAGACTCAATGACGCTTATGCTTCGTCTGTAGCGTCGTTCAACTCCGGTATGCAGTCTGTTCGCGAGGGTATGAGCGCATTTAATCTCTCCGGTACTTCTACTCTGAGCTCTGCGGGAATATCGTCTCAGACGATTTCTCTGGATGGTCAGGACTATAACATAACTAGGATGGCTAACGGTTCGTGTGCCGCGTCTTTCCAGATGGACAATGGAGCAAAGGGTGTTTATGGTGTAGGTGCTGACGGTTCTCAGATTTACACCGTTCGTTCATCTAATGGTTCAAGCAGAGTAGAAACTGTTTACTCTAGTGGAGATAGTTCTGTGATTTATAGAAACTCGTCGGGTGATATTATTACTCAGCAGTCTGAAATCACTCAGCTTGATAATTCGTATGCAGGCATGATGACGATGTTCAGCTCCGGTATAAATGCTGTTCAGAAAACAATGGGTTCTATGGGGGTTGACTCTGATATCAGTATTGGTTCCATGAGGACCGGCAGTCTGAACGCATTTGAGATTCCTGCACCCACTGTTAATATGACTATGACGGGTATTTCTGAGAATGCAGCGTTTGCTTCTGGCAATACATCAGGTATCATGCCCGGTACTCCCGATGAGGTATTCAATGATATGCTTTTCAGGTCTATGACCGAGGGTATTGATATGGACGCTCTTATGGCGTCTGCCTCTGTTACATCTGGGACTCAGGCAACCGGTCAGTCCGGTTCTTATGGCAGATACGACACTTGGAGCGGTGGTTCTGCAACCAATAACAGCTCCGATGATAAGTAAGTGAGAACAGAGCAGGGCTGCGGTGTTCAGCCGTGGTCCTGCTTATTCTTTTTGAAAGGGTGAACAAAGTTATGTTTCTTGTGCTACTGGAAGATATACCAACGCTTGCTAGTTCTAATTTGATAGCAAGTATTTGCACAAATGTTGCAAATACAGTTAAGGCCGTCGGGTCATATATCATTTTGCTCATGGGTCTGGTGCTGATCATCATGGCCGTGATACAGATAGCGAAAGGTTTTGTGTCAGGAAAAGCACAGTGGCTCATCACGCTCGGTGGTTTGCTGTTTGGCGGACTGCTTATATTTGGCGGTTGGAGTATAATAACAGGTTCGTTCGGTGCGACCGGCAAAAACACATTCGATTCTCTCATGGGTGGTATGACGCCTACAGCGGGGACGGTGTTGAGTAAAACATCAGGCATGACAGGTATCGACGCAGCACAGAATGCTATAGTTGTTTTGCAGGACGCCTTTTTCGTACCTTTTGCAAAGGCTGTTGCTGTAACAGTTGGCATTATTCTTACTGTTATGGCTGTTATTCAGCTTTCGAAGTATTTTATGGCAAAGGGTAATTCTCAGATTTCGTGGAAAAAGGTCGCTGTTATGGCTGTTTTAGGTTCTGTGCTGTTTACAGCAACACCTACTGATAATTCAGCGGGCTGGACGTGGATTACTAATATAGCTGTTGGTATCACACGTGATACAGTTGCAGGCGCAGCAAATGGTACTAACACCAGTCAGACAAACGGCTATCCGAAACCCGTAGCTGTGACTACAGCGTCAACATCTGCGTCTGAAACTACTCCGACTGACGCTCCATAAAATGTGAAAAATATTTAAAAATAAGTTAATTGTCCACGGCGTGGTCAGTTAAGCGATTAAAAAGTACAGATATTTCTGCATTTTAGAATTACCACGCTTGACAAGCCGATAGTTTTGTGTTATAATACAATTAAGCAATTTGAGGCGTTTGAGTGTAATTTTGTATCGGGAAAAGCCGAAATGCCACATCTTTGACCGATATGGTTGGCTTTGGACGTCTTATTTGCGTCAGCTGAAAGCTGAACGACATCTTTGACTTTGACATGAAATGAGGTGACATCAATGTTTTCTGCAATCGCAAGCACTCTGAGTGCGGCTGCAATGACCGCAATGGCTCCTATGCTGGAGGGTGAAAAGAAATTCGATATTATCGGATTCCTTGGCAACACTACCGGTTACGTTAAGAACATCGGTCATTACGTTATGATGCTCGCAGGCGCTATTCTGATCATCGTCGCTGTTATTCAGATCGTTAAGGGTCTGGCATCCGGCGGAAGAGGTCAGGTGAACTGGGTTATGTCCATTGCCTGCCTGCTTGTCGGCGGTCTGCTTCTGTTTGGTGGTTGGAACTTGGCTGCGTCCGTTGCGGCAATAGGTGCTGACACTATGACAGAAATCAGTGACGGTACGTACAACGACGCAGGTGTTCAGGGCGCAAAGGACGCGTCGGGCGGTTATAAGACTTCCTGACGGCTGCGACTGAATCTCACCCTTGCTCTGGGTGGGAGATAGCAACATTCTTGAGCGAAAGGGCGTAGATTTTTCTACGCCCTTATTTGTTTGAATAATTTGCGTGGAATATTGATATAGAAAGGCGAGTACATATGACTGTTATTAAAACGCTTTGGCAGAATAGACGTCATTTCAAACTGCAGATATTTGGCGTTACTGTTTTGCTTGTTGTTACTATTTTTCTGATAAATTTGCTGACAATCAAAACGGCTTATGACAAAAATGTCAATAATTATATGTCATCGACTGTTCAGTATACTTCGTCGTTTACGATGAGTTTGTCGGGTACGACAGGCACCATTGAAAAAATATATGTGGACAGTACGAAAACAAGGTGCTTTATTCTTGCTCAGCTTAATAGTACGTCTAATATCGCAATGGACGCGGCTAATTATCAGATGCTTCTGACAAATACTAATTCCGACGGCGTTGCCGAGGGAAAACCAAAAGAACAGCTTACAGGTGAATTTTATATGTTTGGTTCATCTGGACGTATTGGCTTGTATATTAAGTCGGATATTCCGTTTGAGAACAGAATGAAGAAAGTTTCCATCAGAAGTTACAAGCAGTATTTGGGCGATACTTCGCCGTATTATGTGTCTACACCAACTGACGCACAATATGACCAGTGCCACATTTTCTTTAATCCTGGTGGAACATCTGCAACAACAATGCCTTTTTTGGAAACACATGCTGACGGTACTGATTTCAGTATGAGTGAAATTTATCGCCAGACTGATACTGCAAATGCGTACTCCGATACACGAGCAAAGTTAACGACCTGTATCAACGATATGCTCACAACAGTTCAGCAGGTGAGTGAATACAAAACTCGTTTGTCTTCGAATTATGATGTCGCTGTTCCTGAATCACCCACTTGGTTCAAGGATGAGGGTTTTGACGTATCTAAAACAGTAGATGATAATGGTGATGTAATCGAACAGCATTGGGTTTATATGCCTGCAACCATTCTTGAAGGTGGATTGGATTTTGATTGGTATGCAGGTGATGTTGACAGTGGATATTTTCATCTTGTTACAGACAGCAATGATATGGACCTGCGTGAATATCTTCTGGCTCTTTCCAGTATGCCGAATCGAATAAAAGCGGATCAGTTCAGAGTTGAAACGTGGTATTATAATGATGGTACAGAAGTTGCTTTCAATAAATCCATGATGACTGATTATGAAAAAGAGGTTCAGAGTGTTATGGATAATTATGTTTCTTTGCTCAACAAGTATCTTGATCTGAAAAAATCGTATCAGACTGATTATCTACCTGCTCTTCTCAAGTCGGAGTTTGAGTCTCAGACCATCGGTCAGGCATACACCGTTAATAGAATTGATAATGTTCTGTTGACGTATTAAGGGTGGCTGACATGGATAAGGCAATGAAGAAAAAACTGATAGCTGTTGCCGTGGCAGCAGGACTTATTGTCCTGCTGCTATCAGCTATAGCTTTAGTACAGAGCGTTGTGACAGATGTTGTTGACAAACCCGATGAAACATCGGGTGCGCATGAGATGATTATCACTGATGATTCTTTGCAGGAAACAACAGGTGTAGTTGATGTAACTGGCAAAGACGTGGAACCTGTTGATACAGACATGCTGTTTGCTGATTTCATGACTGTTGATGATTTCAATATTTTTGGCGGTGATACGCTTTCCGGTATAAAACAGCTTACTCTATCATTTGATAGCCTCGATATCAGACCGGGAATAACACCTGGTATGATTATTGATACATCTCACTGGTACTCACTTCTGGAGCACGAAATGCTTGACTCTGGTGAAGTTGGGTATATGATTCTCAACAATGATTTCTGGACGAACGATGAAATCCAGCTTAATAATGAAGCGACGGCTCGCAATGGTGAAATCGTTCTGTGGGTTCGTAATTATGGTTCAACAGCAGCTGAGATGCGTGATTGCGTCGTTTATAAATACAAAATCAATTACAGAGGATGCAGCAAGATTTTTACCGAACAGCCTAAGCTCAATTATCTGAACAAATATGTTCTGGGTTATCAGGGCACATATGACGGCGGTCAGACTGATTATTCGTCTGATGACGATGGTGAGTATGTTCGTCATATTTACGGTAATGTAAATTCCTGTCAGGTTATCTTTGACTCAAGCATGAATGAAGGATTGTTCGCTGTCACTGTTTTTTGTAATGAGTTTTACGGTCCGGATTTTGGTATAAAGGACGGTGATAATAATGGCTGATGAGTATGTTAAGACAAAAACTCAGCTCGACGGTGTTGATGAACAAGAGGAACAGGCTATAAAAAATGCTGTGACAAAATCCAAGGGTAGTTTTGCCAGCAGATTGTTCAATAAAGGAGCGAATGCCGGGGCAAATTTGGTCAAAGGTGCAGCTGATGTGGGAACAAAGGTTGCGGCGGGTGGTCTTGCCGCTGTTCAGTCCGTGTCTGCAACATCATTAGCTGTTGTTCTTAGTACTGTTCTGGGTCTTACGTCTGGAATGACAGGCGGTGATGATTATCCGGTTGCTTATCGTGACGATGCTTCTGATGATGTCTATCAGTGTGTTGACCATTATTCTGAAGCATATGCCGGTCTTTTTGGTTCTCTTGACGACCAGCCGTTGCCTGATCAGGACAACAACGTTTTGCTCAGATTGAAAGAAATAAACGAATGGTCAAAGGCTTATGTTGGACAGAGCGTTCCTGATTCATTAGTGTGTGATGAATCGACCTGTGTGTTTTATGGCAATACCGGATGCACCGACCCTGATCACCCTGTGAAGAGAGTCAGCAATGGCGAGTACACGTATTATGATACAGGCGGGCGTATCGATTTGGCAAATGTTATGCGTATTCATGACTTTTTTCGTGAGTACGGATTAACAGATGTTCAGATAGCGGCTATATGCGGAGTCATGACAATCGAATCCCGCGTCGATTTTACATCTCTGGAAAACTATAACATATCAGGCGAACGTTATAATCTTGACCCGTCGGCAACGACTTCTGAGTTTGGGTTTAAGCCGTGGGCAGAGGGTTTAGGCAGCTCTCCTATCACAACTGCGTCTTGTATTCATCAGATAAGCAGCAATACATATACCGGACCTGACGGTGGTATGGACTATGCTTCTTATGCAAGTGAGCATGACGCTATCTGGAAACTCGGTATAGGCATCGTCGGTTTTACAGATGGACCGGGTTTTCAGGTCAACACGTGTATCAGAAATTATGCTGATTATATTAACGATCGTGTTCGGCTGATACAGCGTCTTGTCGAGGGTACAAAAGGCTGGCAGGACGATCTTCGCAAAAGAGCCGCTGACGCATATACTTATGCGTACGGTGCTGTTGGTACTTCGTTGAGAGGCACAGCAAATAATTTTGACGTTGCTCCATCTACTGCTTATGATTACAAAAAGGCTTGGAAAGAGTATCAGAAAGCAGAAAAAGAGCTTGAAGAGGCTGTTGATGAGTATAACAAGCTCGCTGATGAATATGTCGCAGCGGCTAATGCTATACGTGGAAATGGCTGGGAATATCATAGCTATACAGAAACACCTGTTTCAGGTGATGTTACCACAGCTTATCATATCCGATTTGAAAAGCATGATATCCCTAAAGACCATGTGAAATATACAACCGATTATGGTTCTGGCAAGTTTTACACAACCTGTGAGCTTGAAAAGCTGAAAGAGACCGGACCGAGTGAAGTTACTATCAATTACACTGAGTATAATGGTGTGAATGAGACTGATATCGTATATCCACAGATGGAACCGATTTATGAGGAAGACGATAAAGGTGCTTTGTCAACATTCAGTTTAATATGCAATTGCCCACCAAAACCGACACCGCCTAACAAAACGGTCAGTGATCCGTGTCCGGGACACCCTGAGGGTGAATCTTGTCCGGGTCATTCACATACTGAGCCTGATTATGAAGACCCTACTTATCTAGCAGAATTAGCTGAGTATAATAAAGCTATTGCTGAGCATGCTACGGCAGAGTCTTTAATCAGCACGGCAAATGGGCTCGTTGCGTCTGTTCAAGCTCAGTACAAGGTCGTTCAGGAAAAGAAGAAGATTTATGACATAAAGCTTGCTGATTTCAATGCTAAGTCTCAGGCTCATGCCATATCTGTTGTCAAGTTCTATAATGCTCTTCAGGATTATTATACTGCGGCAGAGTTTGATATGGAATCAATGATTCACGACGCTTCTTTCCGTAATACATCGATTTATGATGAAACGTTCTTTTACACAAGAGCCGCGTATGAATATAAGTTTGACGCGTCTCTTGATGGAGAAAAACTTACATACAGGCGTTTGTTTTCTGAATTGCTGAATGACGGCGAGGCTGACGCAGATACGGGTGAAAACCCTACTATTAAAGAACTGCGGCTTTATTATGAGCTGTGGCAGAATTATGCAAAATACGCAACTAATCTGCCGCAGAGCGGTAAGTATATCAACTGGTGGACGCCGGAGGTTCAGCTTCTGTTCTTAGTAGGCGGAAGCTATCGTCCTGAGCTCAACAATGGCAAAGGTCTGAAAATAAGCGATGAATATCGCTTATCAACAAATCCCGAAAATTGTCCCATCTGCTCCAAAGATGTTCCTGAATATGATAATGTTGGACAGTTTTATTATAACTGGATGTCTACATGGGCAGGCGATGATTATACGGGGCGTGATATCACAACTGCTACTGAAAAATTCTTCCATGAAATGATATCAGGTGGATTTGATGACGGTTCGTTACAGCTCAGGACAGAGTATGCATATGCATATTATTACATGTTCCAGTACGGTTCACCGTATCAGAAAGCTATAGCGTATACATCTGTTAACGGTCAGGCAAACGATATTATGGACGAAATGATAGCTGAGGGCAGATGGCAGACAAATTCTTCTAATACTTTGTCAGACACAGCTATGCCGCATAATGACAAGTGGAAGAAATATCAGACTGCGACTGTTTCAAGACAGTGGGAGATAGATACGTCTACTTCAATGTCATCGTCTTTGTTGGCAACGCTTGGCAAAGAGCAGTCACATTCTAAGGTCAATTTGCTTGAGAATATCTGGAACGGCTGTCGTTATGTCAATGTCATCGATAATTCGACAATCGGCAATGCAGCAATTTATCTGACGGACAATCCGTTGATTTATGCCGATAAATCTGACCCGTATTATATTATGAAATACGGTGATAAGGAAAACTCGGCAACAGAGCCCGTTTCATCGCTTTATAAAGTTGTCTACAATGTCATCAATCAGAGGCTGTCTGATAACGGTAAACCTACGATGGGCGGCGATGATATGATGACCGACGGTTTCACCTTTGTGAAAACGGCTGTTTTATGGTCTGGTTTGGATAAAGAGTTTGAAAATATTACAAATAAGGACGAATTATCTAAATATCTTCAGGAATCGACCAGTTCTATATGGAACGGCGGGGAGACCTACAAGACTTCGACAGCTGTGGGCAGCGGCAATACGAAGATATGGGAGCAGCGTAAGCTAGGACCGTATTATAACAGCGGTGGCGGTGTTTATTATAAGTACAAATGGTATCTTGTACCACGTGTGCTCAACGATACACCCTCAAGTAATACAGGAACAGGCTGGTATGACGGTATTCGTGAAGACGAAGAAGCCAATAAGCCAAACGGAGACCATGACGAAGATCTGGACAGCTGGTATGTTCATCATGTGGACGAGCATGATGTGAACAATATGCCGTCTGTATATAAAGGTTATAGTGAAAACGGTTATGTTCGTGACAAAAACGAGAACGGAATGCTCGCAGACTGGGTGCGTGTTGACTGGGAGTGTTGGGATCCGGAGTGTGCTGTGTGTCACGGAAAGGGTGGTCACGGCGATACCAGCAAACTTCTTGCCGGTGATATTATCATAGGACCGACTACGGTAGGTATGTGGCTGGGTGAAAGCACTGTTCAGTCTATGTATCCTACTGAAATAAACAGTACTGATAAGCTTGTATATGTTGGCGGAAATGATGCCCAGAAAATTAAGAGTATGTCTGACAGCACTGGCTTTACATGGAGTAAGCCTTGCTCTTTGTATGTAAATCATGATACAGAGTGTATTCACACGCAGCCTACTACAAGTCTTGAAACTGCCGACCCATCACATTGCGAGCCGTATTATGCGGCTGATAAGTGGACCGTTTATCGTTTGTCTGTTCCGAATTATACAGACGATTATCGTTCCGCAGGCGTGACTTATAAATACAGCGGTGATGATGAGTGGGAAATCTGGTATAAATATCGTTACAAGGGTATGGAACCGTCTGCTGATACCAAAGAATATCTGCATAAGGTACGCGAAGATGTGAATGGTTAAAAAGATTGAGAGGGGTGATAAAACACCCCTCTTTTATTCGAAAATGCACATATATGTGAGGAAAACGCTTGACAGCTATTTTGATGTGTGATATAATAGTTGTATAAGAAATGACATTATTAAAGAGGACATCATTGTGAGACTTTTGCCAGATAGAAATATCAAAGCTAATTATAAAAAGCGTTACGACGCTAACTATGAAAAGCTGATGGCATATCGGCAGAGGAGAGCCGAGCAAAAAGCCGAAAAGAGTCCGCTGACAGTGGATAACATCAAACAACGTGCTCTTGGAGCCGTTGTTTTTGGTGTGCTTGTGTTCATTCTGTGTATGGCTGGTACATGTTTGTCTGGTATATATGAGGATAAACAGGCTGAAATAGCTTTGCTTGAGTCGCAGATAACAGATGTTGATACTACTATAAAAGAATATCAGGTCATCAATTCTGAGGAAAAGTATCAGCAAATCGCAGACGCTATTGCTTGGATTGAAGATTTGCAGACACAATATGTTACTAATGACTTTAGAGATACGTTTGACGCGTATGCTGAACGATATCTGGGTGATTATAATTCGAACTGGGCAAAGGATATCAAAACTGTTGTTGACCCCGTGTGGAAGGGGTATCTTGATAGCTCAGGTGATTTGCGAACATCTGTTAATATGCTGTTCATACTCTATAGCAACGCTGCTCCTGTTATGGCTGTTCGTGTAAGTTACAGTATAGACGGTTACGGTAATTTAGGCACAATGACATATTGCAGCAAGGCGGTGTTTGTATGAAGAAATTTCTGAAAATTCTGGTAATAGCCACAGTTGTCTTGACTGTGTCGTTTGGCGGTGTGCTGATACAATCGGCTATATATGATAACAAAATTGTTTTACTCCAGCGTCAGCTTGATAAGAAACAGATCATAGCCGATGATTTAATAGCTAAATCTCGGCGGACTGATATGCAATCTGTGACGGACAAGAAAATCATAAGCGGAATTTTTGAACGAATATTCACGTTTTATGATTTAGAGGGCTTTGAAAAAGCTCGCAGTATTGCCATCGATTACAATCTTCCGACAGCTTTTGTAAACAGTTTTTATGATACGTCTGAGCTATCGGGTATATATGCTGAATCGATGCTTGATATTGTATGCAAATACAATTCGGCTGAGATATATTTTCTTGATAGGGAAGAAGACGTAGGATATTATTATGCGACAGTGAAACTTGATACGGTCAAGTACGTCAATAGTCAGATTGAATTTGGCTTTTTTATAGCTATACAAGATCATGGCGATGAATCTGAGCGTATCAAATCATTGATATATTACAACATTGACTGACATCATTGAGAGGACATTATGGAAACCATGCTTAAACTCAGCGAAAAAAGATCGGAGAGGAAGTCTAAGGTCAAATCCGAGCCGACTAACGCAAAGAAAAAGCGCGATTGGGTCGCAATTGTTCACAAAGGCTGCCGTGTATGCATGTTCAGAACATTTGAGGGCATTCTTGCCGTTCTGGGTGTAACGATTATTTCTATGGTTGTCGGCAGTCTGCTGATACCTAACCTGACGTTCAGCATAGCGTCAAGCGTTGGAATCACACAGAGTACCGATATTTATACAGCTTGTGCTGTGTGGCTCATTCCGTCCCTGTTTTTTCTGATACTCATAACAGCCGCCACATTCTGTATTCTTCGCAAGTATATTGGATGGCTTCATAAGAAATTTTCTAAAGTTATTGCTGACGGCAATGAACGTGACGAAATAGTGAAAGGTGGTACGACATGATAGCCGCATTTGCGTATGATAAAAATACATCACCTATTAACATGATGACGCGGGCCGAAATTGAACGGCATGAGCCTGTTCAGTACATGGCGAGATGTTCGTTTTCCAACGTTTACTGGGACTTTGATCGTGACAGAAATTATGCGCCTCATCTGGTTTTCGAGGGCGAGGTGAATCGCATGGACGCTATTGACACAAAATTCCCTGGTGATGTTGATACGATTTATTTCGGTGAAAAGAATAAGCCTGCTATCCGGTACAGATATGATCTGAACGAAGACCAGTGTGCTGAGCTTGCTAAAAAAGGTTTCTGGTCAGAGGACAACGTTCAGTTGCCCGCTATTTTTACAACAGCTGTGTTTGAGCTTGAAACTTATGCTGTTGTCGAAGAAGTTATGAATGGCAAGAGCAGCCGGAATGTTCCTATTCTGAATATTGAACTTGTCAAGCCTTACGAAAATCAGTTTGACATAAGTGCATATGAGCTTGTCGGACGAATCATGCGCTGTAAACCTGATGAACAGAAAGTTGTTCAGAAATCGGTACCTGTTGATGTACAGCAGAGCATTATTGATGAGATTGAGACAGCTAAAGCCAAAGAAGCTGAACAGAAGCAGCGCGACCAGCAGGTTAGTTTCAAACAGCTCACACCAGAAGAGCTTGAGATGCGGAAGAAATCAGCTAATATCGGTGCGGCGGTTGCTGCAGAGCGTGACGCATTTAAGAGCGCAAGGGATGCAGGTAATGCTCGTGCAGAGGCAGCGCGCGAGGCTGAAAAGGCGCGTATTGAAGCTGAACAGAGCGAGATGGCTGATGTTGCAGCGGGTGTTACAGGCAGCGAAACTATCAAGGCAACTGAAACTGATGTTTCAAAACTTACAGGCGGCGTTGAGCAGAACAAGTTTGAAAGCAACAGCGCCATTTTTGATGCAGATTCAAGTGAGAATGATACAGAGATGCCTGATAAGGCGGCTGATTTCATGAAGAAACTCGGAGCTGTTGATATGGACGAATCTGTTGGAGCAAATGGCGAAAAGAAAGATGATAAAAGGGGCGAGTCTGGTTCGGGGGCTGCTTCCGGAGCGCAGGGTCTTGGCGTTTATACGTTTGAGGATCAGAGCACAGCTCAGTTTGAGATGAGAGCTGACGAGGGTAAGGGTAATGAAAAGCCTGAAGAGTCTGAAGAAAAATCTGACTCGTCTGATGAAGCACCTAAGTCTGACAATCGCGACGTTGATAATCGAAAGGCAAAACTCGCTACATCCATAAGTGATACAACAGTGAGCGCCGAAAAGTCAGACGATAAGTCTGATAGAAGTAAGTGACACCGGTAAGCGCCTGTTACAGCGATATTCGTTGTTTCAGGCGCTTTTATTGTAAAAGAGGTTAAGTTATGAAAGATTGGGTTATATGGCTGGGACTTCTTGGTATAATATGGTCAATATTTTACATTGTTCAGTTTTTTCTTGCATTTGGTACTGCGTATCGTTGTGCTAAACGAGGTGCTGATAACGGAGTGTCATTGTTTATATATCTGCTGAGTTTTACTATGGTGGCTTTTGTTCCGGGATTGGGTCTGCATTATTATATCAAATATATGAGACCTGTTGTTATTCAGAGAACTGTGCAAGCACCTCCTGCACAAAGCCCTATAATCATTCAGCAGCCTGCTCCTGTTCAGCAGCCGCAGCAAAACGTTATCAGGGTGATCGACGCAACACAGATGCAGAAACAGCAAGAAGTGCAGCAAAAACAAATGGATATGCAGGCTTATGCTTTGTATCAGCAGCAAATCGCTAGACAGCGTGTAGCGATTTGCAAGAACAAGACTGCTGTAAATATGAAAAAAGAGCCGCTAAATATGTCTGACAAGAAACAGGGGTGATTAATATATGGGTTTAGCACAGGGTATAGTCATTGTAAATGAATATACGATAAATAAAGGCGGAAAAGGTTCCAGGGGAAGCACTCCCGGCGATTATGTGACAAACTATATGTCCAGAGGAACAGCCACGGAGACATTAACACCTGTTAAGCTGACTGAGCAGGAAGATTATATTACACGTTATATGACTCGTAAGGACGCGGTTGAGCTTATTGATGACAAGGATAAAGTCAAACCTGAATTCAAGAGCATACAAAAATACGGCGGCGTGGCATTTGGCTACGGGAGCATATCTCTCTCAGACGAAAAGCTCAAATTTGCCAGTAAAGATATACAGGCACAGTTCGATAAAGGAAAAACGGTTATGAAAACTGTTCTTTCTTTTAATGAGGAGTATTTGCGAAATAACAAAATCATTCCCGATGGATTTGTCTGCAAAAAAGCTGGCGATTATCGAGGCAACATCGACCAGATGAAGCTGCGCATGGGTATTATGCATGGTTTGGACGCTTTGGCAAAGGATTACGATGATTTGCAGTACGTGGGTGTTATTCAGGTAGATACGAAACATGTTCACTGTCATCTTGCTATGGTTGACAGAGGCAACGGTAATATTACAGCTGATGGAACTCAGAAAGGGAAGTTGTCGGCTGGTCAGAAAGCGAAGCTGCGGCGTCATATTGATATGTATCTGGATGAAACGAAATCCATTCAGCGTATGAGCAGCAATGTGACTATGGATAAGCGGAACACGGCTATTTTTGTAAAACAGGTTTGTCACAGAACAATGGAGCAGAATGGAATGTCTCAGCTCTTATTGGCTTGTCTCCCCGATGATAAGCGTTTATGGCGTGCGTCAACGCACAGTAAATCTATGGAAAAAGCTAATGCTTTGACCAGAGATTATGTTCGTGAATTATTTGCACAGCCCGATTCAGGTTACGACAAGGTTCATAAGAGCATACAGAGATATGCAGAAACACGTCGGGATAAAGAAGATTTGTCACACGATGAATATCAGACTCTTATTCGAAACGGCGAAAAACGCGTTGAAGATGAGTGTGTTAATGCTGTTTACGGTATGCTTCAGAACATAAACAAGCGTGATAAGCACACACATACGCCTATGCTTGACCTGATGGCAATGCCTGCACAGGATATATCAAAAGATACGGACGAGTTCGGTGAGTTTACTTACAAGCTGAGAAGTTACAGTACACGACTTGATTATCATAAAAAGGAGCGTGACAAGGCTCATAAAATCAGGGAAAGCTATGAAGAGGCGAAAGAAAAAGGCGTTGTGTCAACTGACGCTCAGCCTTTGTATGATTTCTTCAAATTTGAGGAAGAGTATAATGAAAAGCTGATGTGTAAGTATCAGCATTTTCTGCGTTTTCTTCCGCCATCTGATAAATATGATGAAGACTTAAAGGAACTGCTTGATTACAGACAAAAGGTCAATGATGTCGATGGCATGTTTCATGACAAGACTATTAAGCGTATGACCGGCCGCAATGCAGAGGAATATGCTGAGCGTGTGTATGGTCAGAGTGGTGGTCGTTATATGACGACATGTCCTGAAGTAATTGAGACTCGACTTGAGCATATGCGTTCGAATCTTGAGAAGAAAGACAAGGATTTCGCATATAAGATATCGGTTGACGCTTTGACTATAGATCTGGATTCAGATGAACCTAAATTTAAGCGACAGGTAAAATATCCTTTTGACGAGGTCAAAGCATTGGATATTCACCATTTGAATTACGATTCTTCCACCGATATGAAAGTCAGTAAGAAAAATGCGGCTGTTTTTATTGAAATTGCCCGCAGACGAGCTGAACTGGCAGAAGCGGCAAAAGCGTATCTAGTAGCGTCAGGGCAGCGCAGTGAACTTGAAAACATCAATATGCGTGATATCCGACTCATGGCAAGAGTGGCTGATCGTATGGAAAAGAAACCTGAAATCGAATCCAAGCGAGCTGATGAAAAGGTTGTGAAACCTGTGCGTACTACAAGTTTGAGTAAGCGTTTTGATATGAGCATTCCTGTAAAGCAGAGTCTGATCGAACTGCAGATGAACGAGGACGACGATATCACATACGGTCATCGTAAATTCAGATAGCCTTTTGTGCAATTTGTACATATATTGCTATTAAATATACATATCTAAAAAATATTGCATAAAAAGGCATAAAAAGTATTGACTAAAGACCGAAAATATGCTAAATTGTAGTTAAGCGATGAGGATCCGCATCGCGTGACATCTGTGTCAAATCGTTATCTCTTTTTTAAGGGTGTTTCGGTTTGAGTTGACCCATTTTTAACGACATCATGGAGGTACAAATCATGGCAGATTTCAGCAAGGCATCTGGCAATTCGATGAAAGACGTTGAGCTCATCGCTGTTGTAAGACCTAACAAGACAGCTTATAAGAAAGACGAGGCGGGTAAGCCCACCAGTGAACCGCTGGCTCATTACGTTGACGTTATGGTCAACAACTCTGGTCTCAAGAAGGGCGAGATCAAAGAGGGCAAGGGTCAGGAGCAGCCTAACCTTTACACCAAGTCTGTTTCTTATACAGACAAGAACGGCGAAACGCAGAAAGGTTTTGATCACGGCGTAAGATTCACGCCCGGTCAGCTTGATACGATCAAGAAAGCCGGCGAAGGTAAGTCTCTTACAAAGGAAGACGGTACTATGTACATTCCTTTCAAGGCTGATTTGATGCCGCTGACAGAAACGGTCAAGGGTAAGGACGGCGATACCAAGAAGATGGTCGGTTATATCCCCAATACCAAGACTGTCGAACCCAGCGACACCAAACTGACTCAGAATCGTCTGGATAAGCATTTTGAGAACACCAAGGCAATCGGTGAAGTCAAGGATGCCGAGAGAGCGGCAGCTAAGGCTTCTAAGGACGCAAAACTGTCCGCTGACGCTTCCAAGAGCGCTCCGCAGTCAGATAAGGGCAAGGAGAAGGACACTTCTGCTGAGTTCCCTATCTGATGTGACCATCAGTCATATCCGCAGACCCGTTTCAACGGGTCTGCTTTTTTATTATTTGTGATATCGTTAAAAGTGCTTAAAACAGACTTAAAATACACATATATGTGAATAAAAGTATTGACAGGCTCTACGAGGTGTGATATAATATATATATGAAACCAAAATATATTGGTGTATGACATATTTTGCAGACAACTTTGTTTTGACATTTTTACGAGGGACAACATGACTGGATCACAGATTTATAAAAAATTAGCAGCCTGCCCTGAGTTCGCTGCGCAGTTTCCAATGCTTTCCAACTATGGTACACCGGTAAAGCCGATGACACGTCAGTTGATTGGCAGAGAGAAACAGCTGCGTCAGCTCAAGGCAGGCTTGCTGCGTCCTGAGCTTTGTAACGTTCTTTTATTGGGCGAGGCGGGTTCAGGCAAAGCTCTTGCTGATACGACGCTCATCCCTGTAGCAGATGGCAGAGGATATGTGGCAATATCAGACATAAAAGTAGGGGACTATGTTTTCGATGAAAATGGCAGCCCTACTAAAGTCCTCGGTGTTTTTCCGCAGGGACTGAAGCATGCGTACACTGTTACGTTTGAAGACGGTGCTAAAATCGTATGTAACGATAACCATTTGTGGAACGTATGCTATTATAGACGCAAGCGTGCTAAAAATGGCGAATTTGAAACAAAGACTCTTGCTGAAATCATAGATTATGAAAAAAAAAACAGTGATGATTTCGTTTGTTTTGTTCCCAGAAATGGCGCTGTTCAGCGTGACCCGAAACCGTATATGGTTCATCCGTATGTTTTCGGTGTAATTCTTGGCGACAATATTGTAAAGAAATCCATTTCTCTTTCTTTGCAGTGTGACGACAAGGACGCTGTTCAGAAATTTGCTGAATATACAGGCTATTCTAAGTATGTAGAGTTATGTGATCGCAGTAGTCGGTCGCATTCATGCTGGAATTTTGTTCGTACTGAAGATATGGACGGTACTCGATTTGTTCAGCTTCGTCAGTTTCTTGAGGAACACGGTATTAACAGCGATTATGTTTTTAATCCGACACAGAAATGTATTCCTGACGAATTTCTCCTCGGTTCGATAGAACAGCGCTATGAACTGCTCAGAGGGTTATTGGATGCAAATGGTACCGTGACGAGCGATTCAAGCATTGCTTATACAACAATGAGTTCTCGTTTGGCATGGTGTGTTCAGGAATTAGTTCGTTCATTAGGCATGAGAGCCACGATTGAAAGCTCCGCCGACGGACGTTATAGAACAGTGATCGACGCTTTTTATGAAGAAAAGCTTGACTTGTTCTATTCTTCTGCCAAGAAAGAACGGCTGACACAGCGTTATAATACATTCATTAAGAATGAACCTTTCTGCAAAGACGTGGGAATATCTTACATCTGTGATATGCAGACAGAGGTCTCGATGACATGTATTTATGTTGATTCGCCGTCGCATCTGTTTCAGGCAGGAAAAGAACATATAGTAACGCATAACACAGCTCTTGTTCAGGGCGCAATGGCGGCTGACAGCTCTCGCTGTTATCTGGAGATCGATGTTTCAAAAATGATCGCAGATTTGCGTGACAATAATGAGATGGCTGTGAAAATCAAATCTCTATTTGATGAATCAGCAAAATTCGTCAAGGAGTCTGGAACAGAATTAGTTCTGTTCATAGACGAGTTCCATTTGATTTGTATGCTGTCTGACGCAGCTGTTGAAGCGTTGAAGCCTCAGCTCGCCGATTCTGGTACAAGAGGCGTTCGTGTAATTGTTGCTACGACGTTTACTGAATTTCGGCAGTATATTTCGGCAAATCAGCCGTTGGTTCAGCGTTTGCAGCGTATCGAAATTCTTCCGCCGTCAAATGAAGCGATTGTATCTATTCTAAAATCATATGCCAAAACCTACGGCGTAGCAGATCAGATTCATGGAACTTATTTATATGAACAGATAATTGAGCTTAGTAATCGCTATATTCCTGCGAATTCTCAGCCGCGTAAATCCATTCTTTTGCTTGACTTGATGGTGGGCTGGTATAGAGCTGAAAAGAACATAAAGATGGATATCAATCTTCTTTATGATGTTCTTAAATATTCGGAGGGTATCGAACTTAATGTAAGCGTTGACGCAGTTGGCATCAAGAAACGTCTCGACAGCAAAGTGTTTTCGCAGTATCTGGCAACAAGTGCTGTGGCGTCAAGACTTCAGATAACAAGTGCCGATTTGAACAACAAGACCAAGCCGATGGGAAGTTTCCTTTTCACAGGCAGCACAGGCGTCGGGAAACGACTTGCAAATGATGTCAAAATTCCGGTATACACAGAAGACGGTTCAGTCTTCTGGAAACGCAACGGTGATTTGCAGGTAGGCGATTATGTGTTCAATCGAAACGGCGAACCGGTCATGGTGACGGAAGTTTTTCATTATTCCGCTTGTGAAATGCTTGAAGTCGAGCTCACAGATGGTCGCAAAATTCTTGCCGACCCTGAACATTTATGGCTGTATAAATCGAGATACGGAAATGGTGCGAAAACGTGGAGAGTAACAGACACGCAGAGCTTGATGGCGAAATATAGGACTAAATACTATTCAAAAGGTCGTCAGGCTCACACTATAAAGTTTGTTATTCCCATGAATCAGCCTGTGCAGTGGGCGTCAATAGCATATAAGGCACATCCGTATGTTGTGGGAGCATTGATAGGCAATGGTTGTTTGTCAGAGTCAGGCTTGTCTATTTCATCTGTTGATGAGGAATGTGTTGCTCATATAGCTGAGCTCGTTGGCGCTTGTGATTATGTACAGTCTAAATCAAGCTATACATGGCATTTTTATCATAACAAATACGTCAATGGCAAGCAGAACACACGCGTTCAGACTTCCGATATCTTTTCAGAAATTCCTGAACTAATCAACACTCATTCACGTGAGAAGTTCATACCTGAAATCTATAAGCATGGTTCTGTCGAGCAGCGCTGGGAACTCATCAGAGGATTATTCGATACCGATGGAACAATTGGCAGAGGACATCGGTTCTGTGTATCATATAGTACTTTTTCAGAAAAGCTCGCTAAAGATATACAGGAAGTTCTTTATTCATTGGGTGTTTCGAGCAGTATTTCGTGTCATCATCGCGTTGGTAAGAATGACGAGTATGATGTTCATGTAAAAATCGGCAACCAGGATAAAGAACAGTTCTTCTATATTTCTCGCAAGAGGGCTATAGCAAAGGAAGCAGCCGCATCTGATGAAACCAAAACTCGTATCAAAAAGTTTGGCGATGTGATAGGTATCAGAGACATTCGTAAAACAGATATCAGGTGTGACGCGACCTGTATCATGGTTGACGACCCCGAACATCTTTATCAGGCTGGCGATTTTATCGTAACGCATAACACTGAGCTTACAAAACAGCTTGCTGAAATACTGTTTGCTGATCCGAAACGACTTATTCGTTTTGATATGACTGAGTATTCTCAGCCCGAATCAATTGAGCGTTTCAGATCGGAAGTGACGTCCAAAGTATGGGCACGTCCGTATTCAGTGCTTCTTTTTGATGAGATCGAAAAGGCCTGCGGTGATGTTACGCGTATTCTGCTGCAGGTGCTTGACGATGGTCGTTTGATCGACCAGAATAACAGGGAAGTAAGCTTTTTGAACACGTACATCGTTCTGACAACAAATGCCGCGAGTGAAATTTATGAAACAGTCGGTAGTTATGTTAATGACGACAGTATGTCAGAAGCTGACCAGATAAAAGCTCTGGGAAAGTACATGAAAGTTATCAGACGTGCAATTGTTGAGGGTACAGGCGGCAACAAATTCCCGCCCGAACTCCTTGGTCGTGTGGACGCTATTTGTCCGTTCATGCCGTTGTCTGAGGCAACGCAGAAGAAGATTCTCGAAAAGAGAATGGATAAACTGCGCAAAGAGGTTGAAGACAAGCACAGCTTGAATTTGCAGTATGACAAGGAGAAGATACTCAGATTCATTCTTGGTGATAAGCTTGATACAGAAGCAAGCTCCGGTGGTGCTCGTATAGTTGCTACAAAGTTTGAAGAGAGCGTTGTGATCGAGGTTGCACGTATTATAAATCTGATACACAGCGAAAACAGCAATATCATTGACGCTGATAATATCAGCGGCATTTATGTAACAGTTGAGGGCGATATGGCTATTGACAATAAGAATTTGTTGGAAGGCGATGCTAATATCGTAGCTTATCCGATCGATAAAACCGGAAAAATGCTTGATATAAGACGATAAGGAGAACTGACCGATGGCTAAGAAAGAAATTAAATCAACATTGGGCGATTATTTTGATGAGTCTGTACCCAGTGCTATCAAGCGTACGATTACGGACAATGCTCCGTTTCGTATAACAGAAAATGGAAAGACATTGTATGTGTGTATGCTTCTTGATGCCGTCAAGATCGGCGGCATCAACAAGAAGTCACAGAATAATGCTCAGATTGGTGGAATGATCGAATGTGTCAAAGGTTCAAAGATCGACCTGTTTGTGACTGCCGAGACTATTGAAAAGGGTGAACTGCTGTTCATACCGACTCCGACTACATTCGACGGTCTTTCCGATTTTGGGCTGTTTACGGGCTGTGGTGATTATGAATTTGTAAAACTCAACAATAATCTTGAAATTGTTGAACGCACGGGTATATTTGGCACATACACCGATTTCCGTGAAATCAGTGTGGGGCATGCTTTGATTACTGATTTCATTACACTGCCTGCGTCAGAAACTGAAACATCTGATGGCGCAAAGAATGATGGTCAGAAGATTGCGTCGCAGGTATCTGATAAAGTTAAATCTGCGGCGACGGCAATTGCCGATAAAGCGTCTTCTATCGTTCAGTCAGTTGCCGAAAAAGTTGCAGACAATACAGGGTATCGTGATATGACTGGTGGAAAGGGACCTGTTGAAGCAGCACCGCCTACGGCGGTGCCTGCGAATGGGTCGCCAGCAGCTTCGCAGCAGGCGACTGTTGATTCAGCTTCCCAGACTGCGTCAGCTGAAAATGTAGTTGAAGAAGATATCGTTTATGACGAAGAAACGGTCAGAACAGCAGTTGTTCGTACATTTCATGCCGACAATCTTGACTTGCCGGTCAGCTCCGAGCCGTTTGACCAGTTGTTTACGCTCAATAATCATCTTATCAAATTTGATGTTGATCCGCGCGATACTTATGTAAATGAACATCTGAACAAAATGGCGGCTGACGCTAATCGTGATTTGAAAAAACTTCGCGCTGATAATTTGCACAAACTTCGTGAGAAGTATTTCATGCTGATGTCGCTTCGTGTTATCGAGATTCAGAAAGAACTCGATGTCAACAATCAGGATACAGAATATGGTTCTCAGAAATGGGCGCTTGAGGCTACTCGGAAAGACAGTCTGAGTAATGTTGATGAAAAAATCGAAGCGAAACGTAAGTCTCTGGAAGATGATTATACGGCAAGACGCGATGCATTTTGCAACGCAGCCGCTTCAGCAGCAAAGAACGATTTTAATGCGCGGTATCAGCGTTCACATGATGACGAGATGAATCGTGTCGAGGGTACAGTAAAAAGCGAAATCCAGAGCGATTATGATCGCGATTTACAGACATTGTATACGGCTCGTAGAAATGAAGCGTTTACACTGCTTGATTTGAATATCACTGAGGTTCTGACGGATCTTGCTGATGATTACAAGAAGATGTTTAATGAGGAAAATGCTTTCTATACCAAGTGTGCAGATGAAATGAGAGCATATGCTAAGGAGCTTCACGCTGAAGACGCGCAGCGTCTGGCTATCGAGGAAGAAAGAAACCGCATTTCCAATGAGGTCAATGACGCTCGTGCTGAAGCGGCTGCTAAGATTGACCTTATCAAGAAAGAATACGAGTCCGCACGCAATGCGGCTGACGCAAATTCAAATGCTCTCATTGAACAGGCTCGTACTCAGAATAATATGCTTAAGGAACAGATGTCTGAGCGCACAACAGCGTTGGAAAAGGATAAAGATAAACTCCAGCAGCAGCTTGATGAAACTATCGACAAAGCAACTCGTCTGCAGGAAACCATCAAAGCCGACTATGAGCATAGAATCATGCAGGCTGAAGACGACAGGGATTCTTGGAAACAGACGTTTGATTCTTACAAAGAACAGCACAAGCACAATAATCGTATCACAGCAGTTCTTGTTATTGCAATTACGATTGCGGCTCTTGCTGGCGGCTTCGTAGCAGGCGGCGTTTATTGGAACAGGACTGTTGCGGGTGAGCTTACCGATAATAAGGTGCCGACAGTGATAAATGTTATCGAGCCGACTAAAACAAACAGTACTGATGAAGCGACAACCGAGGTAACGGTTGAAGCGTCTGATTCAATGGAAACAGAGTCTGCGTCGGTATCTTCTATAAACAACAACTCGTCTTTGAACGAGGGTTGATATATACTATTATAATATGAGAGAGGATGATGTTTGATGGCCAAGAAAAACTGGGATATACTCAGACGTCAGGCGGCTACTGATACACTTCGTAACCGTGATGTTTATGAATCCCAGCAGCTTGATCGTACTAAAGTCGGAAAAAAGCAGTCGTTTTTCACACGGCATCTCATTGCAATCGCTGTTGGACTTGTTACGGCTTTGATGGTGTGGGCAATGTGGTCATATTTTGACGTATCTCAGCTTGATAATCAGTCGGCTGAGGACGTTAATATGGCAGTTGTAGTTACACAGCCTGCGCCTGATGAGTCAAGAGTCTTTTCCGATGTGGTATGGGCTAATATGCTGCTAGTTCCCGATAATACTTATGCCTCATTTGGGTATACATACGCTGATAAAAAAACCGGCGTTAAATATACACAGGCTGAGTATGAAACGTGGTTGGACGTTCATCGGCGAATCGATGCAGGTGAGTGTTCTGAATTGCTTGTTCAGAATAATGCTGACGGCACAAGAACATATACAGAGCGTGACCCAATGGACCCCGCTCCGGAAGAACCTCGTGAATTTACACCCGCTCAGATACTGAACTTCTTATCATACGGTATCTATGAAGATTATCGTTATGAAGATTTGGGATACTGTTGCAGAGAAGCTTACAGCAATACTTTGCTGACGCAGGCTGAGTTTAATTCGTTTGCACCGTATCGTGATGATGCATACGTTCAGTCATTGATAGATCAAGGGCTTGTGACACGTCAGGTTGTAGACGTGACAGCTTCGAACGGGGCTATCCAGAGGCGGGTTTACTATCAGGATACAGCTGTTGATAACAGCATTGTTCCGATTGTTCCTACAGAGGACGCAGGTGTTCGTTATACAACGCCAATAGAGCTTAGCAATGTCGAGTATGCTAACATGGTGCTTGTTGCTGATAATACAGCTTCTGATTTGGGGTTTGCTTATCGAGACAAGCGTACAGGAAAATTTTATACGCTTGTTGAGTATGAAAAACAGCAGCAGATATACAATGCTGCAATGGCTGGCAATATTCTTCTCTGGATCGATGCAGGTGATGACGGTTATTTTCAGTTTTATGAAACACCACCTGAAATTGCAGGGGACACGCCCCGTGAACAGTTCAACAGTTATAAAGAGCCCATGCTGATGAAAATGAACATGCGTGATTTGAGTCAGTTTTGGGGAGAATACGGTTATCCGTATTATGACCTTTATACTGAAATGTTTTATTCTCAGGCTGAATATGACGTTTGGAACGATGTTCAAACCAGAGTTGCTAACGGCGAGCTGTTCATACCTCAGAAAACACAAAGCGAGATAAGACGTGATCGTGTTGCCGTCACTGACGTAATAAGCGCTCATCTTGACCCATTGCCTGAAAAGCATACATATTCTGATGGATTTGCAAATGTGTCATTTTTGAAAGCATTTGGCTCTCTTGCCGCAGGACTTATCGTATATGCTTTGCTGAGAACTCTCTTGAAACGAAATCTGGACGCTCAGAATTTGATGAACGATACTTCAGATATCAATCAGTACGAAAATGACCAGCATATAGCGCTTCCTGAAGAAGTTCAGCGTAAGTTTGACTGGTTCCCTGACGCAGGCGCACATTCCCCTGTTCAGGTATCGTCTATGATATCTCATATGATGATATCGAATAAGGGTCTCAACAAGATAAAGCTCGCCAGACGTGCCGATAAGGATATAAAAGACGCTGACGGTGATATTCAGTATTACAGGGGTGAAATACTTCTTGATGACAAGGGCGAACCTGTTGTTGATACAGTCCCTTTGATCGATACGAAGTTCGCTGACGCTTTGTACGAAGCATCAGGTGCTCCTAAAGAAGTGCAGAAGACGTATGATCCTACAAAAATCCCGTATAATCCTGATGGCAAGGATCGTACGAAACAGATGGGAACGCATAAAACGGTCGCTGACGCGATAAATAAGACGTGGACGTTTCCTACATATGAGCCGCAGCGACCTGCAGGAGCTTATATAGTGGATACTGAGCCGGTCAATACGATGGTTTTAGCAATAACGCGCGCGGGCAAAGGTCAGACTGTAATCGAACCGACCATTGATATGTGGACTCGCGAAACTAGACCGAATAACATGGTCATCAACGACCCGAAAGGGGAGTTGCTTGTTAAAAACTATGTAAGAGGTACGGTCAGAGGTTTCCAGATAGTTCAGTTCAATCTTATCAATGCCATGAAGACGGATATTTACAATCCGTTAGGCATGGCGGCAGACGCTGCTCGCGAGGGCGACTTCACAAAATGTGCGATGTATGTCGATAACGTTGCGTCTGTATTCTTCCCTGTAGACGGCGCCGATGACCCTGTATGGCCGAACGCGGCGAACAATGCGTTCAAACGTGCTGCTTACGGTCTGATGGACTACTATCTTGAGGAAGAAAAGGAGCTCAGGCGGCAGGCTGAACGTATCAACCTTGACCCGAAAATTCTGGAGACAAAGCTCGACCAGATGTGGGGCAAGGTGACGCTGTATAACTGCTATCAGCTGTTCGTACAGCTGACATCAAAGAAGCTTAAAAACCCCAGTGTTGAGTTTCAGAATAACGCCAAACTCGCGAAAGAGTATCTTGAATCATTCGGTGAAAATGCAGATCAGGCGCCGCCGCACCCTAATCCTGAGGTTCAGAAACTCATTGCGGCGACAGATGAAGAGTATGACAAGATGATGAACGAAGTTAAAGTCAAGTCAATGCTCTGGGAAGATAAACCTGAAACTGACCTGCTTACGCTGTATTTCTCTGCTACAGATTTGCTGCCTAGGAACTCAATGAGAAATCTTGTAGCGAATGCCAACAACGCGCTGAAATCAATGGCAGGAGCAGAGAAAATGTTGGCATCTGTTTATGGTATCGCAATAACAGCGATGTCGTTCTTTACAGACCCGACAATAGCAACTCTGACTTCCGGAACGCCTAGCCAGAACGTTGATCTGGCAGGCATGTCGTTCCCGCGTCGCCTCGGTGTTCGTTTTCATAACGATTATATCAAGGCATATCATCTTGCTGGACAGCAGGTCAGATGGGACGCATTCGAAGATGAGCTTTTTGAGAAACCTTTGGGTAAGGATTTTGAGCATGAAGACTCAGTGACCCGTGAGGGTTGGGCTAGATATTACTTCAAAGGCATATTCCCTAAGGATGTAACGTATCTGCGCATGCAGATAAAAAATCCGAGTACAGGAATGCTTATCAAGGAGTTTTTCTTTAAGTTTGAAAAATCGTATCAGACAACGCTTGATGGTCGGTTTTTCATAAAAGATCCTGTTCTGGGAACCAAAATCGTTAAGAACGGTATATTGACAGAGCTTAAAGGAGTAAGACGCAGGTCTACCGGCGAGAAGCTGTTTATACCGCGCAAGACGACATTCAAGCGTGATTCGGTCGATTTCACACAGGAATCACCGGAGAAAAAGCGTACTAACGCTAAAGCAATAATCAGAACGATGTGCCGGTATTCAGAGAAAACAAAAATGGTCTTTCTTGTGACACCGCCACATCTCATGAATTATGCTAAGCTTATACTTATACTCATAAAACAGCTGGTTGACTTAAACTTCGACCAGTCGTACATGACAAAGAGCAATCAGAAGCCTTAATGATAATATGGGGCATCTCGTGTGAACCCTATTGTTCAGGGGTGTTTATGTGATTTTATTCTCATAAGCTAACGGTATCAGTTGAATAAGACCTGTCATCAAGCCTTACAAGGGGATATGACTTTATTTTATGGACGAAGCAGCTGACTAAGAGACCCTACGGTCCATACGTTTTATGGATAGCAGGTAATACCGTGCCATGTTTGTATCAAAGATACGAAAAGGGTGTAACGACTATGGTCGAGAGACCAGTAGGACGGGTGACGAGCTACCGTTCGAAGTGCCGAGCACATAGACACGTTTTATGTGAACAGATAGTCTATTCCCACTTTATAATAAGTGTTAAAGTATGACGAAAGTCAGGGTATATAGCTTTATAAAACAAGATTCATGCTGGATGAGTTGGGAAATCTCCAGTCTGAGGGTCACGGAATAAGTGGTTTCGAGACTATGCTTTCTATCGGATTGGGACAGGAACAGCAATTCACGTTGATATTGCAGACCCTGCAGCAGCTCCGTGACGTTTACGGTGAGTCAGTCGATAAGATCGTCCAGGGAAATACTTCCAACATAGTATTCCTGAAATCGACGGATGACGCTATGCTGGAAACGTTGGAGAAGATGTCCGGTAAAACGCACAAATCCTTTACCGATTCTAAGACGATAACCCGTGATATGCAGAAGTTGATGATGCAGAACGAGGGTAAAGCGTCGTACACAATGACAACGAGAGAAGTGCCTGTTATTTCTTACAATGATATGGCGTTTATCTCTGAGCGCAATAGTATCATATTCCGTGCGGGCGATAGTCCTGTGTGGAATCGTAACGAAACTATCCTGCCGATGTCGTGGCGGTTGTTTAAGAACACTATCACACAGCCGGGCAAGGATTATTCGCTTCAGACCATTCCTACGCTTTCGTCGGCTCTTGAATTTGATATCAGACAGAACCAGCCTGATTTCATCAAGATGCTCGATAAACGTATCGCTCAGGCTTGTAAAGCGGCAGAGGCAATGGACATATATAAGACCGCTTACAACTATACCGATACGGAATTGGCTAAGCTTGACATTGACGCTTATTCTGATGAGATCATGTCGCTTATCAACAGTATGCTCAACGATAGTCTGGGCAAGAATACCGAGGCTGTTGGTGATAGCGAAGACGAGTTCGACAGCGATGAGATGGTCAGCATTGATGACTGGGACGATGATATGCTCGATTCCAATTATGCTGATAGTATCGACGAAATCGGTTCGTATGGCATGATTGACAATAGTCAGTTAGAAGATAACGATGATGTTCAGCGTGAGGCAGCCAGACGTCAGGCACAGAAAGATGAGAGAGACCGTAAGATTTTTGCGGGTGGTTATATCTCAAGATCTATGCTGGTAAATCCTGACGGTTCCGTCAAATCTCATACTTTTGACAGAGATTTCTCTGAAATATTTGCCAATAATATGGGAGAAATTTTCCGTGACACAGACCATTTCAACGAAGTTGACAGTAATCTTTACGGTAAAGACGGTCAGCTTTATATTACCAAAGCCGATAACAGCGCAATCATTGCAAAGATGAATGCGGCGGCTCAGGACGAAGATACGAGAGTATATTCGGAAGAAAATATTAGCGATAACGACCTCAGCGAGTTCAACACGTATATTATTACGGACGCGTTTTATAAATTCCTCGCAAATCTGGATACATGGACATTTGCTAACGGGGTATTTGAAACGGAAATGGCTCGTCGTATGAATGGCTGATTGTCAGAAAAAACAGGTGTTTCGTAGAGAGACACCTGTTTTTATATCGGAAATGTTATTGTTTACACGATTGAATTCTTGTTTATCATACATTTATGACAATATAGCGTTGCTAGGCAATCAGCAAGACTGTTATGAGCAGTTGTACTGTTCCAATCGTAACTATAGTATTTTGCACACGTTGTCAACTTTTGCCATTTATAATCGCCGTATTTATTGTTCCATTCACCATACACAGGTGCAAATCCTCTCATTACATCTATTATTTCGATTTTAGGAATGATTAGACCAGATGATTCAAGAAAATCAAGGTCAAATTCTGTATTATAACCAACAATGACTGATGCGCTGTTGAGTATCTTTTGTATTTCAACAGCTTTTTCACCGACGGTTGGTGCGTCAACGACCATTTTAGGGGATATACCATTGATATTTTCAGCGTCTTTCCATTCTTTATGAAACAATGGACGAAGATAGCTGTTGAAAAGTGTTTCACCATGTTCGTTGACGATTGATAACTGGATTATTTCATCCGAAGACGCTGATAATCCCGTTGTTTCAGTGTCTATGACTATTAACCCTATGTACGATGAGAAAATTTATGTCAAGTTCATTCTGGATACTGTTTGTAAAAATATTTGAAAAAAAATTTTATACAATAGTGTGACAGTGATTTGTTATAATAATGCCCCTTTGCGGCGACGGTGTGACAAAATCTGCATTTTGAGATGCAAAAAGGCATTTGACAGGCTATCGATTATATGTTATAATATTATTGAAGACGGAATGCTCGTCGGAGCAAAGTACCGGACGCGTTTTGCAATAGTACATACGTTCTTGAAAATTTTGATGTTAGCATATACAATGATGTCAAAATAAGACGGGTGTACTTGTACATCCGTCTTATTTTTTTGACAGTTTTTTCAGACATCAGTGTTTTGACAGAAGGGAACAGACATCATGGCAAAAGCAAAACTGCTCAACGACGCACGTCGCAAGGATTTTGAGGTGCGTTCAGGATTGGATATACTGAAGCAGTATATCCCTAGTAAAGATTACACCGATTCGCTTATAGAGCATGTGGGCTCTGGTGCGCCTGAGTTCGATATAAGCGACAGCAAAAAGATTGATGAAAATCGCCCAGACGCTCGCAAACAGATGATCGAAAAGAGTGCGGCGATTTTGTCATATCTGCGCGACAATGGCTACGATTTCTCTATCGAAGCTGACCGCGAAAGTGGACAGATGAAAGCAAAGATCGCAGATTCAAACTGTGAAATCCGTCTGCTCGACAGAGACGAAAATAATCAGCACATCGGTCGCGTGTATGACAAAGGCGTGTCGTATTATTATTCGAGAGGAACAAACTCTCAGAGTAACAGCGGCGTACCTATCAATACCACACCGGAAATGGCAGTTGACTTGGTCCGCTACGGTCTCGGTGAGCGCGTTAACCGTATCAACAATGAGGGCGTGAAGTCTGTTGTTATTGACGAACCTGTCGGTACAGCACAGGTCGGCGGTAAGAATGGTTATAAGTCGCATACTTATACTACCATTGCAACCAACCCATCATTTACCACTCTCTATTCTCGTGAAAAGGCTATACCCAGCCCCGATTCTTCGAGATCCGGTACAATGTCAGGCGACATTTATATCCGTTGCACCCCTCGTAAGGATTCAGGCAATAAGATTCGTTTTCGTGACGATAAGGACGGACAAACTGCTTTTGAAAAAGCTGAGGCATATATCGAAGACAGCCGTTCAAAGGCTGTCGAGAATTTCAACAGCTTGTTCAAGAAAGACGCTGTTGATAAACTGGCTCAGCTCAAAGCGGCGGGTGAGTTCGAGGGTGTTCCTGAGTTTTCTGATAACAAGACCGTTGCTGACATGCAGAAGAGTTTTTATCAGGGCCGTCTTGACATATACAGCAACGCAGAACAGTATTCGGACGAAGCAGCTAAGGCAGACGCTCTGAATGCTCAGGATATGGATCTTGACAAAGATATTGACGCATTGTTCGGTAATAAAAGTCTTCGCTCAATCAATCCTATCAATGTAGCGTCTTATATGGATTCGACTAAAGGCTTGTTTACGAACGAAAACAATCTCGTGTCCGCACTAAAAATCGTACAGAAAGAAAACGCTCCGTATTATCTGGAGGGCGATGATTTTGCAAGCAAGGGTTTCAAAGAAAGAATGGTTTCTTTCAATGCCGACCCTGTGTATGATTCCAACGGTAAACAGACTTATCCCCGCAATATTGACCCGAACGGCAAGGACTACGATAAGCTTTCTCCGTTTTGGCAGAATATTGGCGAAGCTGTTCGTTCCGGATTGTCCGAAACAGGTGTTCGGGTCGAGTCGATAGATGTTGATGAAAACGGCGTCATTCATTATGAGGGTAATCGTCAGGTTGGCTTGACCATCAATGCCGAAAAGAATGTAGGCAAAGTTGTGGGAAATATTGGTCAGGTGTTCGAGCCTGATACGAAGGAATTCAATGACGACGGTTCTCCAAATTTGAAGAAGGGTCTCATTGAGACTAAGTTCAATTCTGACGAGAATTATTATATAGCACCGGGATATACGGCTTACGTTATTCCGCCCACAGGTCCGCAGGATTCTCGTACATATGAAGAGAGAACTCGTTTGAGAGGCTATGAGCAGGAAATGACTCATGCTATTCGCAGCACTCTCAGGCACGATATCATTGCTAACGATAATTACGACAATACGGCTGGATTAAATAACGTTTATCATCGCATCTACGGCGACAAGCTGAGTCTTGATTTTGAAAATCAGATGACTCAGGAAGGCAAAGATGTTGGTATGATAAAAGCCATCAACGAAACTTCTCTCAGAAGGGTTCGTTTTGATAATTGCTACAAAGACGGTACCAGCATTCTTGCTAAAGTCAATGCTGAAAGAAGCCAGATGGCGAAGCGCGGATACAATCTGTATACAGATAACGTTCGTGCAAATATGGCTGTTATGGACGCTGATACATCGAAAGGCATCTTTGACCCGATAAATACGGGTACTGGTACTAACCAGGGTGTTGTTCGTTATCTGACCAGTGACGCCGTTGTCAACGCTGACGGCAGTATAACAAGAGGTAAAGCGACCGATTGTCCTCTTGTTGAGCACGAAGATTTCAGGTTTTCTCGTTTCAATCCGCCTGACAGAAGCATCATGAGCATGATGAACGCTATGAATCAGAGTTCAACTGCTCGTGGACGCGATGTGAATCTTGCTGGTGAGAAAATTGACAAGATAGGCGTCGGTACGGCACATATGGCTCTCGGCGGCTACACGCAGGACGACGCATTTGTCGTATCCAAAGAATTTGCTGAGGCAAATATGATACGCGGAAAAGACGGAAACATGCGCCCTCTTAATATCGGTGATAAAATCTGCGACCATTCCGGTAACAAAGGTGTCATTTCATTTGTAGCGGACAGAAACGCTGATATGAGCTACTTTGACCCTGATCCCATTGCCGAGGGTATGACCGAGCAGCAGTGCAAGGATATCAACAACCGCAACAATACAAAGGATTTGCAGAAACGCGTTATCAACGTGTTCAAGGATAACCCATCTCTTGATGTCATCGGTGCTCCATATACTGCTCCATCACGTTTCAACGGCGGTACGGCTCGTGAAATGATAGAGAGCCAGAGCAAGGCAAAAGCTGCCGGAATGCCGACTGAGCTGAATATCGAGGGAAGACATATCGACGGTGGTATCGGTTATTGCAACTGGATTATCACGGATATGCCTGTCGATGAAAAGACGCATATCTATGAGCATGACGGTGACGGTGGTCGTAAGGCATCAGGTCAGTTGGTTTGGGGTCTGGCAGAGCTCGGTGCTAATAATCTTATTGACGAGATTTACAAGTTCAACAATGAACCGACTATAAAGACTCGTGAAATGATGCTGGTAACGGGTCTTGACCTGTCAGAAACCGGCGAAATTCACAGAGGTTATGCGCCGCATATGACCGGCAGGTCTGAAGACGGTGAACCGATATATGAACAGCGCAATGAATATTCTGTAAGGGATATCGCAGCACAGTGCCGGTACGTAAAAAGCGACGGAACAAACGAGCTGCATAACAAATCGTTTAACGAGGCGTTTTATAAAACTATGAGCGAGGACGGCGGTCTCATGAAACTTCCGTTCCCGATCGAGATGGCTTCCGGCGACTTGACCCCTGAAAAGTTGGACGAAAATGGCAAGGGAACAGGGGAGTATATGCTTCCTATTCTGGCAGGCAAGTACAGAAGCGGTCGTGAGACCGTGGATAACAAACTTGTTATGCACGAATATACGTCTTATTATAAGCAGATATTCGACGCCGCAGGGAAATACGTTGAGGCTGAAAGGTCTGGATCTGAAAAGACTATGCTTGAAGCAGAGTCTGTTGCTCAGAGAGCTTACAAGGCTATGGCCGGCAATATCACCGAGCGTTATTTTGAGGGTAAGCATAACATCTTCAAAGACGAAGTGATGCGTAAACAGCTTCACGGTACAGCAACGGCTGTCATTTCGCCTGACGGTTCTCTCGATCTGGACGAAATTTCGCTGACGGCAACTACAGCTCAGTCTATCGGCGTTAATGTGGACGATCCTAATGTGTCTACTGATCCCATTATTGTATGGCGTGACCCTTTGCTTTCTGGCGGCGGCATACGTAATTTCAGACCTCGTATTATCGAAAACAGACCGGGTATGCCGGGGTATGATGAGAGGAATCCTCTTAACAATCAGATAGGCATAGCCATGAACCCTTCGTCCGCTGCGTCCTTTGAGGGCGATTTCGACGGTGACTCTGTTGGTTTGTATGAACCTCAGACTAAAGCTGGTATCAAGGACGCCAGAGAAAAACTCAGTTTTCCGTCTCAGATTCTCAATCGTGAATGCATCAGCAGCGATGATAAGCACGATATGTATTTTCAGGATGGTTTGGACGTTGCCGCAGGTAAATACTATGACGGCTTGAACGGCGGCGATGTTGCTTCCAGAATGGAGAAAGCAAGAGATATTGCAAACGAGGCTTATGCAAATGGCGACAGGAGCGTAGGCAAGGGTTCAGCTAATCAGAAGGCTTTCGAAATGTTTAACGAGGCGATGCATGACGCACAGAATGCGGCATTTGGTCAGGACGTTATAAGCTATGCGTCTCCTGAAGAGCACATCAAGTCTCTTATGCCGATGATAAAATCCGGTGCAAAGGGCAGTGCGAAGAAGATCGTGAATGGTTATGCACCTTATTTCGGTGCGAAGTTTACCATTGATGAAAATTATAACGTCAATGACTTTGAGGATCTGGGCGCACCGTATGTAAGCGATGATGATCGTAAGGCAAGTTTGGCAGCAACTCATGCAAAGGCTTATCTTACAGGTGTTGCCGGTAAGTTCTCTCAGCACGCTGAGATGATGGCTCTTAACAGTCCGTCAGATGAAAACGAAATGTCCGCCTCTGCTTCTGCCACAGCGCTGACGCACCCCGTTACACAGTCTGTAATGCAGCTCAAGCATAATTCGGGCAGTGAAATCACTCATAAAATCGACATGACTCAGAACGTAGCACCTGCGCTGTGGGCTGGCTATGAGATAGAGAAGTGTGTTGACCAGAACGGAGAACCGTCATGGGGTGTTAAAACTGACAAAGATGGCAACAGTATGCCTGCTGATCCCGAAAAATGGAAACAGATGTTCCATGAATTTTATACTGATAAAGCTGGTATGAATGTACCTGACCCGAATCCTAAGTATGTCGATACAATGGCTAACATCATGACTGTTGAGGAAAACGGCAAACGGTACGTTAAGGGTTTCGACAGTAAGACCAAAGAAATCCTGCCGACAGAACAGCCTCTTACCCGTATGGCTTACGAGGGTAATTTCAATACTCTTTGTGCATATGCTGACAAGAGTAAGAACGGCGGTAAACCTGCTGAATTATTCTCAGGTACTATATGCGGCGTCATGGCGCCCAAAACTATCAGAGATAATCTGGCTGAAAAATCCAAGGCAGACATTGATCCTAGCTATTCACCTGTTTATAAGTCTTTGTCTGCAAAAGATACCCAGTTCAAAAACGGTGTAGAAACACCGTCTGTGGATATGGTTGACAGATACATTCAGTCACATGACGGCGAAGATATCCATATGTCGGCTGTTCGCGAAAACGAGGCTGATATTAAGGCGAAGGTTTCTCAGCCGTCAGTAGTTGCAGCTAATGATGACAAATCGTTCACAGCAATGAGCTATGACGAAAAAATGAATGTATACAAATCTGTTGCTGAGAAATGCCACCAGTATACGCTTGACAAGAGCAAAACACCGCAGTTTACTGAGGCTGAAGCGCAGGCATATAACGAAGCAAAACAGCAGAGCATAAGCAGGTCTAAGTCGAATGGTACGTCTGCTGATCCTGAGGCATTTGCAATGGCTGATATGTACATGAAAGCCCGTCGCAGCGTTGCCTTTGACAAGCTTTCGAACGAAGAGTTCGAAAATGTAGCAAAATCAGTTGCGGGTAAATACGTAGAGGCACGTATGACTGACGGAAAGAAGCCTGTTTTCACAGACGCTCTTGAAAGGGAATGCGATGACCGTCTGGTAGAGCAGAACAACAGGGTGAGGAATTTGCCTGCTGATGAAAGGGTCGCTTTCGTACAGGCAAATCCCGATCAGTTCCGTGAGCGTATCACGTGTACTCGTATTAAGGCTGAGATTGAGGCTGCGTATGCAGCTGAACATCAGTCTGAACAGGCTGTTCAGACCGTGAAATCGTCTGGAAAGACTCAGAAACAGGCTCCCGCAAAGGACTATTCAGCGTCTGCTTTACCCAAGGTCAAGAGCGGTGGGGATAACCAGCACGGCGATAGCGACTATGGTGAGTGAGTACAAAAAGCCAGATAAATGTGAATATTTTAATCCATTTTTAGCATTTTATATTGACTTTATTCTGGTTTTGTTGTATAATAATTGTAGGCAATCATACCCATGTTTCACATGGGTATGACCGTACGACAACTTTGACTGACATCTTGATAGTGACATCTGTGACATTCAACAATGGAATAGCTGACAGAATTTGATTTTGATATCGTATTTGTTGGCGAATGAGCGTGAGTGTACATGTTACACTCACGCTTTTCTTTTTGCAAAGGGTTTTGTTAATGATAGATTTTTCCAGAGACGCTGATTATGCGTCAATCAAACAGCGTTCGGTTGAAAAAGATTCTGAAAAGAAAAAATTCAGAACCGGAGAACGAGCTATTCGTGTGAATTACGATTTTGCTGATCGTGATAAGCAATCGGAACGTGATGATAAACAGGCTGTTTATCAGCCTGAACCGGCAAAAGTTGAACCGATATCGACCCAAACGCAGAAGTTTGACAGGAACATCGGAAAAAAAACATACTACAGCAAGAACGACGATTTCGAACTGACGAAATGAGGCGATGAATATGGCTGATGAAAATAAAATGAGCGTTTCTGATGAAAAGAAGCTGTATGAACAGCTGATCAATGAAAAGAAAGAGGTTCTCAAAAGAACACAGGAAACGGTTGAGGATGACACCAAATATGGTATTCAGCCGAAAAGTGCTATTCCGATTCAGCGTCTGCATCATCTTGGCGTACCAACCAGCGTCATTCAGAAGGGAACCCAGGCTTTGAGTGAAGCTGGAATGATGCTGACAAAATCTGACAAAGATATTTGTGAGTATTATTCCAATTATGATAAAAACGTTGAGCAGAACAAAAGCCAGGTGGCAAATGTCATAAAAGCTGTTGACCGACAGGATGAAGACGCAATGAGAGCAATGAATGATCTGAATGCGACAAAGCTGCGGTATAATGCGTATAAAGCAAGCGTAAAGCAATCAGAACGTCTGGCAAAGGCTAATGAGCTGACGAAGACTGTTGTTGATGATAAAAGCGGGCTTTCAGGTGATTTAGCGGATTATCTGAGTCTTGATAAGTGAGATTGAGAGAGGTATGATCTTATGAAAGAAAAAGAAAGACAGGAAGTTTATGAGGCGTATGAACACGCAAAGAAAGACGCTAATGCCACAGGAATCGATGCGTTGACGCGTGATGTTCGCAGGACAAGCGAAAGCGCGGTCGAGGGTGCTAAGCAGGCAGGAGATATGGCTGTCAATGATATCGATGACGAACTGACTGCAGGCGCACAGAAGATTCAGAAAGACGCTAACGACGCTGTGCAGAACGTCAAGAATGACGTTAAAAAAGAAACCGGTGTCGGAACCAGAGATCCTCGACGGTTTGACAGCGCAGAAAAGCTGACGGAGAACATCAAAGCACCGGAAAAGGACGATGATATCTATGTGTCCCGCAAGAGAGCGCGTTATCAGTGAGAGGGGAGTGACGGCTGATGGCTTATTCGAATCTTGCTTCGACTTATTTATCAGAAATCGAAGCATATGTTATGGCTAATGAGAATGGCGCTGATGCAGTGAAAGCCGAGTATATGGCTAAGCTCGATTCTGTGTCCACAATGGGCGATTCTCAGAAAGCAACAGATGATTACTATAAAACTTTATTCGAGAATTACGGGAACACGAACTATAATATGTTCGATGAAACCAGTTCTGATAGAGCAAAAGACGTTGATGGGAATCCTAAATATACTTCTTACAAAGAAGATTCAGACGGTCTGTATATCAATATCGAAGGGTCAGCGTCTGAAAGAGGATTGTACCATGGATACAATGTTCAGAAAGCAGAGGGCAATCTTGATCGTATCAACAACGGTTGGAAGGACAGCTATCATCTGGAAAATGTTGTCGATGACAAAGGCAACGTTAAGAGCTACGGTATAGATTACTATATTGAGAATGCTCGCAATGACGCTGAGCGCGAAATGCTTCAGTCTAAGAAAGACGGTTTGCTTGCTGAAAAAGACAAGTGGACTAAAATCTACGATGATGAGTCTGCTATAAGCGACCGTGCATATATGGAGTCCGAAATAGCCACTACGAAGTCATATCTCACGTGTGGTTTCAGAGACGGAGACAGCGACGCCGTAGAGAGGAATTCTGTAAATCTTGCCAAACTTCAGGTCGAGTATTTTAACAAGTACGAGTCCAAGGAGCTCACAGGCGATGAGCTTGCGTCACGGCAGGAGTTCATCAATGAATTGCGTAATTCGCTTGAGAAAGATAATAGTTCGCAGTCAGTAATCGAAGATATATTCGGCAGGGACGAAGTTGGAGCATCTAACGCAGCTCTGTCACCTAAAGAAACACCTAGCCCAACGGCGAAAGCATATGAGACTAAGATAGATTCCGAGATGTCTCGCACAGAAAAGATGGAGTTTATCGATGATTTCGAAAAAACAGGCTATTCGACAAATATGACCGGCGATAATGAGTTCCGTGCAAACAAGAACAGATATGTTCAGTTCAAGCAGGACTGTGACATGGAGCTCAATAGCAATGACAAAGAGTGGCTGATTAAGTGTTATGAGAGCGAGGGTGTCAATAGCGCTGATGAAGCAAAAGACCACGCAGCCAGAAAGCCCGTTATTGATCAGTACAAGAAAGATATCATAGCTGATTTTGAGAGTACATCTCCTCGTATCAATAGTCAGGCTGACGCAGAAGCGTATGCGGCAAAGAAAGCAACTGTAAACTCATGGAAAAAAGAGCTGGGTCTGGATAAAGAATCGGAAGATGATAAGTCAGTTTCATCTGAAACTACGATTTCAGACGCTGAGACACCAAAAGCCGATGCACCGGACGCTGACGAAAAGCCTGATCCTTATGCATTCACACCTGAGCCCAAGCCTGATGGTATGTCCGACGCTGATTATCAGGCAAAATGCAAAGCTGATAAACAGGCTCATATCAACGATGTTAACAGCAAAATGGCTGACGCAGTCATTCGCGGTGATTACAGCGTAGGACAGGAACGCATCGAAATGCTCAAAGCAGAGGGCTACGATTATACTCAGGTTCAGGCTATTGTAAATGAAAAAATGGCTGTGTATCAGGCACAGACCGCAGTAACTCAGCCAGAACCTGTTTCCGAAAAGGTCGAGCCTGTTTCTGAGAAAAACGAAGCTGAAGAAGTGGCGGAGGTTTCCGGCGAAAAACGAACGGCTGTTCCACCAGCTAAGTCTACGGCAAAATCATCAAGGCGGGAATTATCTGATGAAACAGAGATATCAAACGACGATACCCTGACTAGGGGCGAGCATGAGTCAACTTTGCCTGAGGGGTCTGAATCTACAGAGAAAAACATTTCTCGCAGGTCTTTGAGTGAAGATACAAAAACAGAAGAGAAATCGGCTGAAAAGCCTATTGGTAAAACTGTGAGCGAGCAGGAGTCAAAGGATAACGTGTTTGTTCAGAATCCTGCTAAGATCAGTCCGTATATCTCAAACCCGAAGATGGTTGATCCGTATATTAAGAATCAGTCAGAGGGTAACGTATATCTTGATCAGTATGACGCATTCAATCCGAATGCGAAGGACAAGACGGTGAACACAAGTCGTTTTGACCGCGCAAGTGAACTCGGTCAGGTATCTGGCAACAACAGCGAGAAGTCAGCACAGTATGACGAATGAGGTGATTGATATGGCAGAAACAACAACAATTACACAGAGTTCAATCCCTGCGACTACGACGTTTGCGGAGAAATATGGGTCTGATATTGGCGATAATAAGATCGTCAAGTTAGCGTCTGGTATCGGGGGAGCCATCGCAGGTGGTTTCCTCGGTAAAGCTATCGGTAAGAATAAATCTACAGGCATCGACAACCCGCTTGCAACAGGGTTGGGTGCTTTAATAGGCGGTGTTGTTGCTTATAAAGTTATTCCTGAGATTACCACCGATGTTCAGCGCGGCAATCAGTATATCGATCAGCAGGTGTTGGACGGAAAATCTGAGGGAAATTTGTGGGATAGATTCAAGTCTGTCAGCACAAATCTTCTCAATTTCGGCGGTCAGACGAATACACCGTCTGTTACAGCCACAAATGAAGATATCATAGACGTATAAAATGAGGTGACATATTATGGGTCTTGGCGAGGGTATAGGCAATTTTATCGGTGGAACAGTCAAGAATGTTGGCGGCTTTTTTGTTGACGCAGGTAAAGCTATAGGTGCACAGACGACTGAATTAGCCGAGAAGTGCGATGGAAGAAAGGCCAACGAGGTCAATTTCCGCGAATCAGCCGGTAGTTATTCAACCATTCTCAATATTGGCGGCGCAATAGGCGGCGCTTTAGGTGGTTGGAAGCTGGGCGAAAAATTCGGAACAGTTGGAAAGGTCGTTGGCGGTGTAGGTCTTGCTGTAATCGGCTCTAAGCTGGGTTCTATGGTTCAGGAAGTCGGTACAGATGTTGCAGCCGCACAGGACTATTCCAGAGAAGCTGAAAAGAAAGGCGCCAAAGGCAACTTCGGAAAAGCTCTTTGGGGTAATCTTACGAATTTCAAGGGACAGTCGTATGACGGTGCTATCGGTTCGGAGCAGACTGCGGAAGCAGATGGTCCTGATATTTGAGAAAGCAGGGTGACATGGCTAAGAAACAGTTAAAAGTCAACACCATGTATGGTGCTGATGGGCGGCTGAGAACATCGTATTTCGATGGTGAGTCAGCAAAGGTTGCCAAAAAGAACGTTAAATCGTTCAACAAAGAGCTGTCAAAGTACGAAAAAGCGTATGTTGATTATGTTGAGCTTGATATTGAAGATTCGAAGATGTCTGATATCAATACTCGGTATATTCTTGGTAAACTTGGCGTTGCCGAAAAGTATGTTGATTTCGTATCAAAAGATGATCTGGCAAGGCAGCTCGGTGATGAAACAACAGCTATAGCTGGTAATAAGCACAGCCAGAAGCTCGGCGTCGGCGCTAAAATAGCCAGTAAGTTCCAGCCGTTTTTTGAGAAACAGGCACAGAAGCACACCAGCCTGCAGAAATTGTCAGACAGGGTGACTAAGGCAGCAAATAACGGCAGAATGCCGTTGACCGCCGACTCCGCTGCGATGATGCGTATAGCTTTTGATAAAAAGTATTACAATGACTGCCGCAGACCGGGAGCCGATATCGACGCACTGCGTGAATCGCACAAGAAATCAATAGAGAATCTCACAAAGATGGCTATGTTCGATGGCGTAGAGAGGAATGAGTTATCTGCAAAGTTCACAGAAAAGCTCATGAATCAGATGCAGGTCGATGAATCGATTACCGATATTTATGATGGCATGGCTAACGGTTCTATTCGTCTTGCAGATGCAAAGCCTGTTGTCAACGAAGACGGTAAGCCGATTCAGGTCAAAGGACGGACATTGTTTGAGCAGTCTGCAGGCTTTGTCAGTGCGGCAGTAAATAAAAACGGTGAACATGAGACGCTTGACGCTTGGTCTTTTGAAACGCGTGAACCTCAGAGCATTGAGTCCATTTTAAGCGATTATCAGGACAAACTTGACCGTTATTTTTCTGGCTGCGAAACTGAGGCTGATATAAAGCGTGTTGTCGCCAGTGATTCGTATCGTAATCTTGAGCGCAATGCGAAGACGTTTGCCGCAGCAGATTGTCCAGATGACGCGGCTAAATTCAAATATGAATTTGCCAGATATAATCTGGATAGCACCAAGAGGTGGGCAATCGAACATGGCGGCAAACAGCCGTTTGCTAGTCTATCGGTTCCTGTTCCGTGGGACGAACGCACCGAGGGAAACTCTTTTGTCAAGAATTATTCTGTTGATGATTATTACGATATCAATGACAGAAACGATGTTCACGACAAGGCTGTTGTCGATGCAGCGTTGTTATCTGAAAATGAGCTTTCCGAAAATATGGCGCAGGAATGCACAGCTAAAGCTGATGAAATGAACGATGGCGACGCTCTTAGCAAAAGGCTGACAGTTCTGGAAGAACAGTTCAAGGCTCAGAACGAACAGATGGAAGCTCTCAGAGCAGAGAATGAGGCTCTTAAGGCTGAATTGTCTGCGGCTCAGAGTTCGGTCGAACAGAATATATCGTCTAAAATACAGCCGATTATGTTTGACGAAAATAAGCCCGAAAAGCTGGAGCCGGTTGTTGAGCCGTCTGCTGATTCTAAGAAAAGCATTTGGGAGAAAGCGTCGGCTGTCATAAACGCAGCTAATGCAGTCAGCATGATCGATAAGATACGTGAACACGTTCAGTCGGCATATGCAAATAAACCGGCTATTCTGGATGTCAATGCTGTTGATACTGAAGAAAAGGCTTCTGAAATTCAGACTGCAACCACACTGGCTTTGGAAAGCAAGGAACAGGATACGGCTCATACAGTTCATGACGAAGTCAACGAAATTGTTGAAGTTGAGTCCAACGAAAAAGAGGACGCAGATAAAACTAACGAAGACGAGGAGCCTGAAGAACAGGACGAGTCTGTCTCAGAAGTCGAATCTGAAGAAAAAAATCAGAATGATCATGATGCAACACCTGTTTCTAGTAGATTCCAGAGTTTGCCGGAGATATCTTCGGCTGGCAGGCTTGAAAATCAGAGCGAAGCTCAGAACGAGGGCTTTGGTTCGTAAGAAAGGCGGTGGTATCGATGGCACAGTCACGTGTTAGCGTCATGGAAGAGCGCATCAAGAAATTTGACGCGTTATGCATGAACGTTGATGAACAGGAACAGCTTACCAAGTTGAATGAGGCTGAGGTTCTTACTCTGAAAGAGCGTAAGAAGAAAGCTGCAGGTTTTGTTTGGAGCAGTTTCACTGCTGTTGGACTGGGCTCACCGGTTGGAGCTGTTAATACGGTTCGCAATGCTCAGCAGTTCAATAAACAGCAGGAAGAGCTGAGCAGAATTAAGGATGAACGTGATAAGCTCCGTCAGCAGGCGCAGGGGCGCTATGAGAAAGCAGCGGCGCTGAATGACAATGTTAAATACCAGCAGAAAGGAGATATGGATTATGAGCGATGAGATTAAGACAGCTGATGCGTTGCCGGAGAATAAACCGAAGAGCTTTACGATAGGCGTCGGTGAGGCTGATCATACGGTGCTTAAGGGCGCCAATATCGAAAATTCCAACATCGGACATATCGGCGATAAAATTGAGGTCAAAGATGGCGGCAAAGTTATGACAGCAGAAGCTGTTGCGGCTGAAGCCAAACTCAAGCAGGCTAAGGCTGATGATACAAAAGATAAAGTCGGAAAGACGCTCAAGGACATTTTTGTTCCGGGGCATAAGGTTTTCGGCGATATTGGCACGGCACTTGACAACGCAACCGGCTGTAAGAAAAGCACGTCACGCTATGACGCAGCTATCAATGAGCTGGCTGGTAGCAAGAATGTACAGATAACTAACGACAGCGAGCTGTCGAAGTAATTTTTATAGAAAGAGGTATTATTGTTATGACTAACGAAATCGAAGTAAGATCCCAGAGAGAACTCACAGAGGTCGAAGAAGACAAGAACGTGCCTGAGACTATCGACGCTTCCGGCTCGACAGGTGGCACAGGAAACGGTGTTTCTGTTAATGCGGCAGGGTCTAAGATCACTGTCGGTGTAGGCGAGGTCAACAACGCAAGAGGAACCGGCGCACAGATTACTAATATGCAGGGTGATATTAATTTCGGCAACGTATCAGCGCCCAAGGCGAGCCGTTTTGACAAACTGCCACCTGCACCGGAGACAAAGCGGCTTGATAACGAGCAGGAGCTCAGCCGGTAAATGCCTATCAATCTGTAAAAACAAAAGAAAGGAACATGTTCATATGAAGATAAGAAAAATGATGACCAGCATGATTCTTGCTGCATCAATGACATTAGCACAGATACCGTTCAGTGATTTTGTAGTGATGGCTGAATCGTCCATCACAGCTAATTCCAGTCGTGACGACATAGCCACGAAAGTATTTGGTGTAGAACTAGATAGTTCGAAAGCCGCTGTAATGTGCAACACAATCAGACTGTATAATGGAACGTTTTCGACTAGCACTCCTAATGGAACCGTTAGTGGTTATTTTACTAATAGTATCGTAGCTGTTGATCCAAGAATAACAGGTGAAATCACTGTAAAAAAATATTCATACTCAACAACATCGTATAATTATAACGATCGGGTGCTCACATGGGGCGATACTTCTTCTTCTGATGGTAGACGTGAAACCCATGTATATAATTCTTGTATTATATCCAATAGTAATGCTGGCTCTGCTACTCCCTCTGTATCTTATGCCTTAACATACACCCCGTCAGCAGAAGATATAGCAAACCACGTAGCAATTATGGAAAATAAAAGTAATGACTGTGCTCCTATTATACGCAGTCTTATCTCTCCTCCCGGACACTTTCAAACAGGTTCTATAAATGCGCAATACTACAAAACCCTGCAAGCAGGTGTGCCAATCTCTGTAACATATACAGATACATCTGTGGGTTTATGTTTAGGTGATATAGTCACATATATAGAGAATGGCTGCAAATGGGTTTCAGACCCTACATCCAAGTTCTCCTCGACTTCCGTCAACAAGACATATCTCGACGCTGATTTCAGTGCTGGCTTTATTACCGATTCCGATGGTGCTGTCACATACTCTTCGTCTAACACCAACGTTGCAACGATTGCATCCAATGGTACTATCTCAATCAAATCTGCGGGTACTACTACCATTACTGCTAAGACAGCGGCTACGTCAGCTTACAATGAGAGCACTACTTCGATGACTCTGACTGTTGGGAAAGCAACACCGTCGCTTTCTAATATAAAAGCGTCCAAGAATTTGGCGTATTTGCAGACTTTGAGCAAAATTACTGTTTCGGGTACCGCAAAAGTAGGCTCTAAGACTGTTGCCGGTACATGGAGCTGGTCTGATTCGTCAATAGCACCGAATGTCGGCACGGCGTCTTATGGTGTTAAATTTACACCGAGTGACGCTAATATCAATCCTGCTACTGGCACATGTTCTGTTACAACGGTTGCAAAATCAGATTATGATTTCACTGTATCAGCATCAGCCATTACATATGGCGATACTCTCAGTGCGTCTATGCTGACAAAATCGTCATCTGTTGCAGGTACGATCACATGGGATTCTCCCTCTGCAAAGCCTGCTTCTGCAGGTTCCTATACTGCGGCATGGACGTTCACACCGTCTAATTCGAACTATGCTGTCAAGAAAGGCACAACGAGTGTTACGGTCAACAAGGCGCCGCTTACTGTCAATATCACAAGCATTGGCGCTCTCACATATGGTCAGACTCTTAACAATGCGGCTGTGCAGGGTACGGCTGTTTATAAGGGCAAGACCGTCCCCGGACATTTCTCATGGGTCAATGGAGCGACTACACAGCCTCATGTTTCTGACAGTGGTTCGACCAATTATCAGCTCCAGTTCATACCTGATGATTCGAGTTATGAGACGTTTTCTACGACCAGAACAGTTATTGTAAACCAGGCGGCGGCTATTACAAATCCTTCTTCAGTAGCGCTCTCGGCTACACCTATAACATATCTGCAGCCTCTGAGTTCGTCTGTTATATCTGCATCATCTGCTCTGTCTGTTGCCGGTCATTTTGAGTGGGTAGATAAGTCTTTCACACCCAGTGTTTCTCAGAGTGGAACTGCATATGCCGTTAAGTTCATTCCCGATAATGCGGCTGATTACAAAGAAACTACCGGTCTTACTTGCGTTATTACTGTCAATCCTGCAACACCCAGTATGGCGGGCATAACTCTTACAGGAACAGGCATCACATATGGGCAGACTCTTGCTGACTCTACTATCAGCGGCAGCACTCCTGTAGCGGGTCGTTATGAGTGGGCGAGTCCGAACACTAAGCCGTCGGTTTCTGACAGCAATTCGACAGAATATGACGTTGTGTTCATACCAAGCGATGATGTGAACTACAATCGCGTTAACACCAAGGTTAAAATAACTGTCGCAAAGGCAACACCTGTTGTTACGGATTCCATGAAGTCTTCGATTCATGCGTCCGCAATCACATATGGCGATACTCTTGCGGATTCTACGCTTGACGGTACAACTCCTGTTGACGGTCGTTACGTATGGCAGAATCCATCTGAAGCACCTGACGTAGGAGACAGTGACAGAACATCTTATGCAGTCAAGTTCGTACCTACTGATACGATCAATTACAATGTTGTCGAGGGTCTTGCCTGCACACTCACAGTCAATAAGGCTACTCCTAATATAACAGGCGATATGCAGGTATCTATTCACGCAAGTGCTATCACTTATGGACAGTCCCTTGCTGATTCCGTGTTGACAGGTACAATGCCTGTAGATGGCCGTTATGTATGGGCGGATACGTCCATAACACCCAGCGTAAGCAACAGCAATGCAACTGAATACGAAGTAACATTTGTTCCTGACGATCTGGACAATTATAATGTTGTCACTGGTCTTAAGTGCAAGCTTACTGTTAACAAAGCAACGCCTGTCATTACTGACGATATCAAGTCAACGATAATCGGCAGTGATATAACTTACAAGCAGACGCTTGCGGCATCTGTCCTTTCTGGTGACACTCCGGTTCTCGGACATTATGAGTGGTCTGATTCATCTATTGCACCTTCTGTATCTGACAGCAACAATACGGATTATAGTATTGTGTTCGTACCCGACGATACGGCCAACTATACGACCGCAGCCTGCACTATCAGAATCAAGATAAATCCGCTCACTCCGACTATGACTGACGTTATGAGAGGGTCTATTGCCGCATCTGGTATCGTATACGAGCAGTCTTTGGCAGATTCTATACTCACAGGTGATGTTCCGATTCCCGGTCATTATGAGTGGTCGGATTCCAGCATTAAACCGTCTGTTTCAGACAGTGGTACAACGCCGTTTGAGATCACATTCGTTCCTGACGATAGCGTCAACTACACCACAGTTTCTGGCATTACAGCAACGCTTGAGGTTATGAAAGCGACGCCTGTCATTTCATCATCGGTTCAGGCTACGCTTAAAGCGTCTACTATCTCGTACGGTGAGACCCTTGGTGATTCTGTTATCTCAGGTGATGTGCCGCTTGCGGGACACTGGGAATGGCAGAATGCCGATCTTACACCTACTGTATCAGACAGCAATCTGACCGAATATGTTCTCATATTCATGCCTCATGACGCTGACAATTACAATACTGCGTCAACAACTATAAAGATAGCTGTCGATAGAGCAGTTCCTTACTTCACATCTGATATGATAACTGCGTCGGATATTGCTTATGGTGATTCTTTAGCAGATTCGGTTCTGACAACTTGTCTACCTACCCTTAACGGCGCTGATATCACTGGTTCTTTTGCTTGGGCTGATGCTGGCATCACACCCGACGCAGGAGACAGGGAATATGATGTTGTCTTTACTCCAGACGATATGATGAACTTCACGACGGCAACGATATCTGTTCCGGTTACAATTCACAAAATTGCACCGGATATCAGCAGCGAGATAAGATCAACTATTGCTGCGTCCGATATCACATACGGGCAGACTCTCGCTGACTCTATGCTTACTGGTGACGTTGTGATGAACGGTCATTACGAGTGGGTCAATCCAGATACCAAACCTACAGTATCTGACAGCGGGGCTACTCCATATGATATCATCTTTAAGCCTGATGATTCGAACTATGCAGATGTGATGATGACAGTTACCGTTAAGGTAAACAAGGCTGTACCTGTTATTTCTTCTGATATTCTCAGCGGCATATCTGCAAGTCCTCTGGACTATGGTCAGAAGCTCTCTGAATCGTATTTGTCCGGAGCAACTCCTGCGGCAGGTAAGTATGTATGGAAATCGGGTGATGAGATTCCCACTGTTAATGGCGAAAATAACTTTACAGTCACATTCATACCGTCCGATCTTGTAAACTATGAACCTGTTGATGTCGGCAGTGTTCATGTAGTGGTAAACAAGTCCGACCCGCAGCTCACTGAACAGGACTGGCTTGCTATCAGATCAAGCTGGATAGTTTACGGTCAGACGCTCGGTGATTCACCGATCTACAACGATTCGTCCATTCCAGGTCGTGTTACATGGGTGGACAGCACCATCAAACCGACCGTTGCAGACAGTCAGCGTTCTGAGTATGAAGCTCTGTTTGTTCCTAACGATACAGACAATTACAACATGGTGCGTCTGAAACTGAAGATAACGGTCCACAAGGCTATACCGCAGTTGCCGAATGATATAACGGATAGTTTGGTTATTCCTGCAATTAAGATTGGTCAGAGTCTCAGTGATTCTGAGATCATCTGCTCGGATACCAGTATACTTCCCGGTAAGTTTTCATGGGTCGATCCTAAGATGAAGCCGACTATGGCAGATAGTGATACCACGCCGTATAATATCACGTTTGTTCCTGATGATACCGTAAACTATGAAACAGTAGGTCTCGCGTCTACGATTCATGTTGATAAGCGTGATGTAAATCCCGATAACCCCGATAATCCTATCAATCCTGTTATCAATACTAAGGACAGCATTTCTGTTAAATCCGGTGCTGACGTGGTCTATGATATTAGCAAGTCCATTCACATTAAGGACTACACAGCTGTTATCAAGACGATATCCGATCCAAACAGTATCATTGACAGTATCGTCATTATTAAAGATAATACTGTTTCTTTCAAGATAAAGACAGGCGTTGCTCAGAGCTCTGCTGACCTGGTATTTACTATCACAAGCGATACCTACAAGGACTTCGACTTCACTTTAGCAGTTGTTGTTGATGAGTGTGCTCACAACGGTGCTACGCATCTCAGAGGCAAGATTGATGCTACGTGGGACGAGTCTGGTTACACAGGCGATCTTATCTGTGATACTTGCGGCGTAACTCTTAAGTATGGCGAGGTTATACCTGCGCTTAAAACCGAGTGCAAGCATACCAAGACACATACTGAGGGTAAGGTAGCCGCTACTTGTCAGTCTGAGGGTTATACGGGTGATATCATCTGTGATGACTGCAAGACTGTCGTAACAAAGGGCACTGTTCAGGCTAAGACAGCTCATATTGAGGGTGAGCCCGTGATTGTCAAGGCTGCTACAAGAACCGAAACAGGTATAAAGGCTTGGTACTGCACGTTGTGCGGTGAGGAAATTCGCACAGAGGTGATTCCGAAGCTTACTGGTGGTGGCTCTGGCGGTTATATTCGTCCATCACGTCCTATCAGACCTACAGTTGATCCAGTTGATCCGGTAACTCCTGATAAGCCAGATCCTACAGATCCAGTTGATCCAGTAACTCCTGATAAGCCTGATCCTACAGATGATCCGATTGACCCTGCAAATCCCGATAAGCCGGGTACTGACGAGCCTGACGAACCTGTTACTGACGAACCGGGTGAAGATAAGCCTGTTACAGAGGAACCTACCGTTCCAGACACTAATGAGCCTAGTGAAGATGAATCTGATGATGATAAGCCGGGTACAGAGGAGTCTACTGATCCGGATACTGACGAATCCGGTGAAGATAAGCCTGCTGGTGAAACAAATGACACTTTTGAGCCCGGTGATTTCAAGGATACATCTGATTCCGATGATGGTAAGCGCGACGATGCTTCTGATTCCGACGGTTTCAATTCTGACAATATTCCTGACAACGGTGTTGTAAAACAGGTCGGCATTGCCGCCGGTGATTATGAGCATACTCCTGACGATGGGCATATGCATCGCTTTGCAAGTTGGACAATTAAGTCTGGCAATCCTCATCCAGTTTACGATCATATTTGTGAAGATTGCGGTCTTATTGAGGAAGTTGCATCAGACACCGATCCTAATACCTGGTATACTGACTCAGATAATCCTTATACTGGTGTAGATACGTTGCCGGTAGCTGCGTCTGGTCTTAGTGCCGTTATTGCGGCCGCTATGGCTTTGTTTAGAAGGCGTAAAGATAACTAAGTCACAGAGTTATCATTTCGGTTTTGACTTTGCTTGGGAAGCGCGTTAGCTGCTTTCCAAGCTAGTTAAAATCATTACATGAAGAGGTATCATTGTTATGGCTAACGAAATCGAAGTAAGACCCCAGAGAGAACTCAATTTACAAGACGATTTTCGCATGACGCTTGACCGGCCTGTAACTGTGACAGAGTTGCAGACTGTTAAGCAAGAGCAGGCAGGTTCGAATCGGAATGAAGAAACGGAAATCATCGCCGCACAGGACGGCGTTAAGCTGGTTGCTGATTTCAGCCGCAGCAAGAGCGTCATGAAAAGGCGGCGCGGCAAGAAGAAAAACGGCAGTCGCAAAAAGAAAGAACGACAGGAGCGCGAACAAGATGCACAGAACGGTAAAACGCGTAAATACGTAAAAGAGATGCGGAATCGGGAGATAGTCAGGAAAAAGGCTGTCGATTTGAAAAAGAAAGCCGCATTGACGCCGTCTGTGTTTGACGATAGGGTCGCTATAGCCGCTATAAATGGCAGCCGCAGCTTTGACAGCTTAATATACGGCAATTTTCCGTCAGATGTCGGAGATAATTTCGACGATATTGCCGATAAAGTTCTTGATACGGATAAGTCGTGATTTTCAGAGGAAGTGAGTACTATATCTGATGAGAAATTATTTGACAAACTTGTCGTTAAGATAGACGATGATAGCAAAAAACGAGCGTACGATCTCAAAGAGCTCGATAAGATGGTGTTTGTGATATCGATATGCTGCGGGTTTCTGTTCGCAGCAGGTTCGACGCTTGTTATTATATCGCTTGTATTAATGTCGCGCGGTTGATCATAGCCCCTGTTTTTTTTAAAAAACAGGGGTTGTTTTTTTTTTTTTGCTAAAAAATAGCATTACAACAGCGTCGCAGCTTGACAATATCAAGATGATATGTTATAATTGTTATACAGAAACTACACATAAATGTGCACTTTATAATATATTGTATCGCTAAAACGACGATTGTAATTTAGCTTTTGACATCTTTGACTGACATCGTGGAGACTGACATAATATGATTTTTAATCTCGGTGAACTTTTCTGCGGTCCGGGCGGACTTGCATATGCGGCGACTCATGCTGATGTTGGCGACTCTGATTTCAAAATATCACACACATGGGCTAATGATTATGATAAAAATACCTGTGAAACGTACAGACGAAATATTTGCCCCGATAATCCTGATTCGGTATATTGTGCCGATGTGAGGCAGTTTGATTTATCGGTTCTTGCTCCAATAAATGCTTTTGCATTTGGATTTCCTTGCAACGATTTCAGCTCAATAGGCGAGCAGAAAGGCATGAACGGAACTTTTGGTCCGTTATATTCATACGGTATACGTGTGTTAGAAACACACAAACCGTTGTGGTTTCTTGCTGAAAATGTAAGCGGATTGAGCAGTGCTAACGATGGAAACGCATTTCAGACTGTCCTTACGGCTATGAGAAAAGCTGGATACTGTTTGTATCCTAATTTGTACAAGTTTGAAACCTACGGCGTGCCGCAGGCACGTCATAGAATAATCATTGTCGGGATACGGGACGATCTCAATTATGAGTTCAAAATTCCATCAAACGAGGGATTTGACACAATAACATGCAAGCAGGCGATAGAGAACCCGCCGATAGCAGCAGACGCATTGAACAACGAATTGACGCGGCAGTCGCCGATAGTTGTGGAAAGGCTTGGCTATATCAAACCAGGACAAAACGTTTTCACAGCTGATATGCCTGATCATTTGCGCTTGAAAGTAAAGGGAGCGACGATAAGTCAGATATACAAGCGTCTTGACCCGAATAAACCTGCTTATACTGTAACAGCAAGCGGGGGCGGCGGTACTCATATGTATCATTGGAGCGAAAATCGGGCGCTTACAAACAGAGAGCGTGCTCGTTTGCAGACGTTTCCTGATGATTATTATTTTGTAGGTTCGAAAGACAGCGTCCGTAAACAAATCGGTATGGCTGTTCCACCCATGGGTGCTAAAATTATTTTTGAAGCTATCTTAAAGACATTCGCAGGTATTCCGTACGAAAGTATGGAGTCTAATATCGGTTCTATTATTTGACATCATTGACTGACAACTTTGGAGAGACATCATGACCGTAATAAGCTTGTTCAGCGGCTGCGGCGGGTTGGATCTGGGTTTTGAAAAAGCCGGGTTTGATATCGCTGCTGCTAATGAGTATGATAAAACAATATGGGCAACATATACAGCAAATCACATTAATACACGACTCATAAAAGGTGATATTCGCAGCATAAAAGAGTCTGATTTTCCTGACGAGATCGACGGAATAATCGGCGGACCGCCGTGTCAGTCATGGTCAGAGGCAGGTTCGCTCAGAGGTATTGACGATAAGCGTGGACAGCTTTTTTATGATTATATCCGCATACTGCGTGACAAAAAGCCTAAGTTTTTTCTAGCAGAAAATGTCAGCGGAATGCTCGCCAACAGACATTCAGACGCTGTAAAGAATATCATATCAATGTTCGAAGAATGCGGATATAATGTGACCGTGACACTGGTCAATGCAAAGGATTACGGCGTCGCTCAGGAGCGCAAGCGCATTTTCTATATTGGCTTCAGAAAAGATTTGGGTGTGGCGTTTGATTTTCCTCGCGGCTCGACAGCAGATGATAAAGACAGGCTGACTCTCCGTGATGTTATCTGGGACTTGAAAGATACAGCTGTTCCTGCAGGAGATAAAAATAGGCACAATTCTGCTGCCGTAAATAATAACGAGTATTATACCGGCGGATTCTCGCCGATATTTATGAGCCGTAATCGGGTCAAAGGCTGGGATGAACAGGCGTTTACGATTCAGGCGTCAGGTCGACAGTGTCAGCTTCACCCACAGGCGCCTAAAATGGTGAAAGCCGGGAATGACACTTTTGGATTTGTCAAGGATTCAGAGAGCTTGTACCGGCGGCTGACAGTCAGGGAAGCGGCGAGAATACAGGGTTTTCCTGATAATTTTCGGTTCGTTTATACGCACCTGAACGACGCATACAAAATGATAGGCAACGCTGTTCCGGTCAATCTGGCATATGAGATAGCGACAGCGATTCGGGAGCAGTTGACGAGCGTTTTGAAAATTCGTTAAGACGAAAGAGAGGTTTATTATCATGCAAATGGCAGAGTATCAGCAGGTCAAAGATTTTACATACGAACAGTATTGCGATCATCTTCAGGCTAAATACGGCATCGGATTAGCCGATTATATGACGAAATCGTTCAATATCAATTCTAAATGTCAAAGGACGAAAGACGGTCTTATTGCACATCATAAGAAAGAGGATACAACAATGGCGATGCTGTCTATGAAAGTGATAGCGATGCGTTATCCTTTCGATTGGCAGAAGCGTGAAAATATTGTATACTGCGATTATCTTGAGCATTTATTGCTTCATGTGCTTATTTGTAAATACCCGTCTTCCGACGAGCCTGATTTTATGAAATTAGGTATAAACTACGTCGTAGATTTCATTGCATCGGAGCTGAATGACGTATACAGCGGCTGGGTTTCAAGATCGCAGTGGAGAAGTAATTGTTACGGTAAAATCATCAACGATAAAGCCGTTTATCTTGAGATCTTGAGACAGTTCATCGAGATTGAAAAGATGAACAGCAATTTCAGCGTTGATATGCTGTGCAAGAGTTATAACAAACCGATTGGTCTCTGCAAAAAGAATGAAGCGATATATGACGCTATAAGAGGGCTGTAAGGATATCTGTTCTTTGCGATTTTGAAGGAAGAACGATAGTTTGGTGAAGATAAAACAAGATACTAATTAGCTTATATGAAAATGAAATGGGGTTTTGTTTATGAATTCTGCATTATCAGCTAAATATAAAGAGGCTTATGCGGGAATGCTCTGGCTGATATTGCAGGGTATTATACTTGAGTCATTGAATTGGGTGGATATGGCTTGTGTAAATAGCATTTCAGCTGATGCAATTATTGCTGTCACCTTTGCACTTGTTATCTATAATTTAATTTATAATGCGCATAATGTATTCGCTAAGGGACTTAGAGTTATTGCTTCCCGTTTATATGGTGCAAATGACAGGAAAGAAATCGCATCTAGCTTGTCAGCCACTGTAATAATCACTCTTAGCATTACTATCACGATTACAGTCGTGTACTTAGTAGTCGGAAGATGGGTACTCGGGTTATTTGCTTTGACAGCGGAGCAAGTTGAGCTTGCAAACAGCTATATACTGGCTCGTCTACCTGGTTATATTACTTTTTCTATCACTAGTCCTATTGTTCGTAGCCTTGAGGCACAGGGTCAAATAGCTAAGGTGACAAGGTTACGTTCTTGTAATGTGCTTAATATTGTACTTAGTATTGCTCTATTGCAGCCACTTGGAGTATTTGGTGTCGGGTTAGCTTCAGCCCTCACCGAGTTGGTTGAACTTGTGCTTATACTTGCGGTATTTAAGCCTAAGTTTGCTAAACCAAGAGCAAGGAACTTTGTGGAAGTTGCAAAGATTGGCGCTTCGTATCTTCCAGAGAGTTTAATAAACCCGATAACGAATACTGTTGTTTCTAATCTGTGCTTAATTTACTTGAGTACAGAGGTTCTGGTAATTAGTCAGCTAGTAAATAAGCTCTATGATGGTGTTCTTAGCATCATGTATGCCACAACCCAGCATGCTGAGTTGACGGTTGGTCGAGAATACGGTGCTGGCAATGCTCAGGGTATTGCAGATGAGTTCAAGATATTCAAGCACTGCTATATACGATTACTCCTGATACATATACCAGTTACAATGTTGCTAGGTTGGGCTTATCTGTCCATTGTACACGTAACAGATATGACCTTTGCTCTTATATTGCTTTTCGTCAGAATAGCGTGTGAAATTGCTTATTATACTGAACTTCCTGCCAGACGAGTACTGTACATCTTTGGCAATATAAAGCCAGCAATGCTCACAAAGATGTTTGGTTTGACTATTCCTAAGTTAGCGGCTCTATATATCTCACTTTTATGTGGTGCAGGTGCTTTCAGCCTGCCTATATGTTATTTCTTCTGTGACTTACCATGTATGGTGGTTAGTTTAACAATTCTGCATAAGAAGAAATACTTGCAGGGTGAAAAAAGTGGGTTATTCACAATAGTTGAGAAGGACTAAGGGTTATATTATGAGGCAAATTACTTTAAGTAAATACAGAAGTACATATATAGCAATGTTTTGGCTTATGTTGCATGATTTGATATTTGTTGTGTGCTCTTTAGTTGATATATCATGTGCTAATATGATTTCAGGGGATGCTGTAATAGCTGTATCTGTAGCTTGTTCTGTACATAGTTTGATGTTTAGCTTACATAAAATATTTGCAAGGTCTTTGAGAGTTATTGCGTCTAGGCTCTATGGTGCTAAAGATGATGCTGGTGAGCGGAGCGTAACATCATTATCGCTTATATTTTCCGTTGCTGTCGCTATAGTTGTGGGTACTGTCGTTCTAGTGTTTGGAACAAACATTTTAGGTTGGTTCTCCATGACTGATACACAAATTGATTTGGCTTATTCATATCTTCAGTATCGCACAGTTGGGTACTTCATTTATGCTTTTGCAAATCCACTTATTAGACAACAAGAAGCACGGGGTAAGACTGGTGCTGTTACAAGGCTTAGGTTGATAAATCTCATTAATGTACCCGTGAGTTTGCTGTTAGCTCCTATCATGGGTGTAGCTGGCATCGGATTGGGTACTACAATCGCAGAGACGAGTGAATTTATCCTCTTACTTATTGTATTCAAGCCTAAGCTGGGCAAGCCCGATATGAAGTATGCTCCTGAGTTGCTTAAGTTAAGCCTTTCTTACGTTCCAGAGTGTATTTTCAATATGTTGATAAACAACTTCGCTATCAATATGTGCTTAACCTATCTCGATTCGGGTATTATGGTTATCAGCGAGCTTGTGAATAACCTTTATAACAATATTGTTGATGTCATATATATGACTACTCAGCAAGCTGAAATAACAATCGGTCGAGAATACGGTGCAAAGAATCAAGTGGGTATTGCTGATGAGTTTCAGAAGTTTAAACACTGTTATACAGTGATTTTACTTTGGCATATACCTGTGACAATGCTCTTAGGCTGGATTTATCTAGGGTTTATAACTCCAGTTTCTGACCTTACATTTGCACTTGTACTACTTGCAGTGCGAATGTTAAGTGCTTCAGTTTATTATGTTGGATTGCCAGCTATGCGGATACTGTACATATTCGGTGTTGTAAGACCAGTTATGCTGACAAGATTGTTTGGGCTTTGCATAATGCAGTTGCTGGTGCAGTGGATTTCTCTTGAGTTGGGTGCTGATGCTTTCTGTATTCCGATTAGCTACTTTGCTGCTGACTTAATATGGGGTATCATGAATGTTTGGCTGATTAGGAAACACAAATTTTTGAAAGCAGATATTGCTAATCCCGTAATAAGAGAGGCTGATATATGAAGCAATACTGGTTATTCTGTTTAGCAGCAGTTCAAGATATAGTGTTTTGTGCTATAGATAATGCTTTTGCTAATAATATTAGCCTTGACGTTATCATAGTTATAAATACATTCCTAATCATTCAATATTTCTGCCTCAGACCAATGAATTTAGGTACATATGCTTATCAGGCTTTACAGTCAAGACCAAAGAATTGCTTAGTTTGCACACTCCTAATGAGTATTCTTGTGAGTATTATCATTATACTGTGTGCAAAACCGCTCACGTTGCTTTTCGACCTGACAGCGAAGCAACGGGAAGCCCTAGCTGAAGTAATCATTTTATTTGGCTTTTGTACTCCTATACAGGGCACTTGTAGATTCTTGATGAACTATTGTGATTACAATAATAAAGCTGTCTTGGTTATAGTAGGTAGTTTTCTTACCTATATACCAATGCTTATCGGTGATTGGCTTGCTGTCGTTACTGATACGGGTGCCTTTGGGCTTAGACTAGCAACCGAAATTAGCTGGCTCTTATACTTGGTTGTACTCTTACCTAAGAGTGATATACTCAAAACAGATGATAAAGTTGACTTCAAGACAATTCGTCATTGCTTTTATACGGGTAAAGAGGACTGCATATCGCAGATGATTACCCGGGGTGCTACAATCTTCATGACTAGCATGGCTTCAACACTAGGTACAGCTGCTTATGCTGTGCATGCAGTTGCTTTGGGTATTACTGATTTGGGTGAATGTTTCCGTGAGGCGACATTAAATTATGGTTTAATTGAATTGCGGGAGCATAGAGATAATTTGTACAGTCAATCACTTAAAGTGCTTAAGAAGGTGTTTATCCCTGCCTTATTCCTACCTTTGCTTCTTGAAGGAGTACTAGTGATTACAACACATGGTAAGGTGGAAATTATAGATACTTTAGTTGCAACAGGGATATACAGCTTATCTTTTCTTGTATATCCCTTATATGATATATCGGCAGCAGCAATACGTTTAAGTAGCGTTAGAGCGTCATTGCTTTTGACTAGTATGTTAACCGCTATTTGGAGAGTGCCAATTTTGTGGATATTAGTACAGTGTTTCGGCGTTAGCATTCCTGTTCTGGGTACTATCTATGTAGCAGATTATGCTACACGAACTTTAGTTTACAGAATAATGCTTAAACGTGACAGTGCTAAGGTTAATACCGCAGATATTGTAGTTTAGGTTCGTCTGCGACCTACGTCTAAACCAGCAGGGTGCATCCTGCTGGTTTTTTTCTTAGTATCATTGGTTGTTGAAAGGATTGTTTATGTTGTTGCTTCTTGATGACTTAAAATAAATTAACCATTTTCTTCGGTTCCATTAACTGGAAAATAAAAGGATAGTCAATCTCTTTTTTTCTCAATTCACAGAAAAAAAATATCCCCTGCGTCTTTCGGCGCAGGGGATTGTTGCGTTTATCAGCCCTCAGTTGTTGCTTCAGGTTCTACGATTTCATAATCGGGAACGGTGATCGGAGCAAGATTGTTGAAATTGCTGAATTCGAGGAGAACATTGATGTGTGAATGCTTAGTTGTGTCAGTGCGGTTGCTCGAAGTAAACCAAGTAAATGATATAGACTTGATATTATAGTCTTTATCAAAAGTGTAGGTCAGATCGGATGTATATTGAATCGGTAATTTTTCATGATCGCCGTAGTCCATACTGAGTGCTTCATTTTTGTTGGGATTTTGCATCAACCCTGTAGCATTGACACATATTTCGTTATCAAACAAATTACATAAGGTTTTAGTGTAATCAGGAAGTGTGATAACTATATCGCCATTTTCCTGACGAACAAGTTCGCAGACATGGAGATCATTATCTGTCCATCCGTATGCACCGTCATCGCCGAAGATATAATCGGACGCTAAAAATCTGAGCAAACCATAGGAATCAAGAACGGCATTTGTCATTGTTGAATCAGTCTGTTCAGATGAATCGCTTATCCACTTGTTATCCTTGCGATATATCGTTTCGATTTTGTCTCCATTTATCGTTTTGTATCCCTCATAGATATCTGTATCAGTACCTGCGCCGATATCCGTAAATGTCGAGTTAACGTACACGTTGTTGCCGGATACAGCAAGAATATATTCATGCTCAAATTTGCCTTGTGCAACGTCGCTCAGCCGTATTGGAGCAGACTCATACATCGATCCGTCTGCAATTCCAGTCATCGTTTCATGAATTTCGAAGCTGTCAGCGTTTCTTATCTTAGCGCCGACTTCGTGGAAGAACGTGTAGTTGTCAGGCAGTTCGGGCCACTGTTCAACAGGTTTAGTCTCAGGCTCAGCGAGCGTTGTGAGTGTAGCGACAGTAGTCAGAGCAGGCTTATCTGTCTGTGCAGACGGGGCAGGGGAGTCAGAATCGGTCTCAGGATCGCTTTCTGTTGTGGCAACAGAAGCCGTATCTGTTGCAGAAGAAGCGTCGGACTCAACAGGTTCAGAGGATGTCGTATCGACTGTAGACGGAGTTGTGGCAACAGACTCTGTTACGGACTCTGTTACAGAATTGGAAGCGCTCTGGTCTGAGGTCTCAGAATCGATAAGACTCGGAGTCTGAGAAGCGCCGCAGCCTGTCAGAGCGACGGTTGCCATGATAGCTGCAAGAGCAGCAGCAGTTGATCTTTTCATTATATTACTTTCCTTTCCATTATTTAAGTATGACTCGCCTTACGAACCTGGAACTCAAGATTGCTGAGTTTGAGCATTTTCTTTTCGCTATCAGCGCCTGTTGTCTTGAACAGGAGACCAAGTTCGTTTGAGAGAGCCAGTGTTATGTTCTTATCAGTGTTGTCGAAATGCATTGTCAATACAGATACAGTTATCTGTTCAAGTATTTCGTTTGTTTTATCGTCATACACGAACAGTCGATCCATACAGGGATTATCTTCGTCAGGACGAGTCGCCCCGTGTCCACCGAAGATGGACATATTGGTAAACTCAACAGATTTACAGCCGTATGTACTGTTCATATAGTCGAGATACCGGCGAAAATCGCCGCTGTATGTCTGCATGATGTCGAATGCCATGACGTCGTCAGCTTCGTCTGCAATGACAAAGCTGACATCGTAATTGACGAGAGTATTGTCTTTGATTTCAGTTGTCGGAATATATGCGTCGAACACGCTGTACTTGGACTTGAACACAGAGAAGCTGTCATCAGGAATCGTCTTGTTATTCACAGTGATGACTGTATCAATGTAGTTCTTGAACGTACAATCATAGTTCTTTTCAATATTCTCCTTGAAGGTTTCAAGGGTTGTATTGTTGTTGTTCAGCGTCTCAATATAATCATCAAATGTCGTGTCGAGGTTTTCGAAATACATTTCCAGATCCTCTGTTGAAACACCGAGAGTATTTGCTGCTTCGGATATAGTTGCCTCGTTTACAGCGGGTATCGTTTTCGATGTCGTTGCGTTACATGCAGTAAGACAGCTTGCTGTGATTACAGCAGCCATGATTTTGCATATATTTGATGTCTTTTTCACATTTGCTCCTTATGTTGTCGTGTCAAAGTTGTCAGTCGATGTCGTCTGAATCATCGTTTTCAGATACCATCTTCAGATAATCCTCGTTGGGGTCATTAAGAATACGCTTGAAAACGTTAGACGGAGCGAATTTCAGAGAAACATATTCACCTATTCTTTCTTTAGTGAAGCCTGCTATATGACCTTTATGTGTTTTGAGCATAAAGGTTCCGAAACAGGCTAAACTAACGTTATTGCCTTTCAGAATTTCACAGGCGAGTGTTTCCATAAAAATGTCATAAACGTCTTGTGCTGTCAGCGACTGTTTGTCGGTCTCAGAATCAGATATCATAAGAGCACTTGCTCTTTCTATCATTTTTTCTTCAATACAAGTGATGAACTGTCGCTTTGTTATTTTTTTCATGCTGATTTTTGGCTCCTTTCTGTGCCAAAACAGCCTATGATTGCATAAATATTATAACATAAAACAGCAGTTTAGTCAAGAGAAAATGCTCATTTATGAGTATTTTCATATATTGTTCAGACAGAGATGAACGTTTTTAGAAAAAAACCGGCAGGTGTCTAACACCTGCCAGCCGAAGATGTGAGCATGGTCATACTTATCTCAGTTCAATCAACTCAGCAATGAACGGAGCGTCTTCACTGATTTTTTCGATAGTACTGCAGTCAGACCGTATTTCGAAATTATCGCGAATGAATTTCTTCAGATAATCGGCGTTTATTCGGTCGAAATCACGGAAGTAGTCCATACAAATATCGCTGATTATACCGGCGTGTTCGCCGTGGTCAGCATGGATCAGTTTATTATCAGGTCGAAAATACACCCACGATTTATCGTGAGACTTGTCATATTTCACGTATTCAGATTTACAGTCATTGTTATGCTGCATGAAATCGTAGATGCAATCTGTTATCTTGTCGATTTCTTTTTCACCGAGCGTACAGCCGTTAGGGAAGAGCTTAGCAGCGGCGTCTTCAAAGCAGCTGTCAGGTTTACGGTCGAAGCATTCATGGAATACAACGACATCTCGCTTTTCATGACGCATTTCGAATCGAATACTTACCAATATTCGGAGCATAGCACCAATATTGGTGTAGGTGAAATTGAGCTTTTCAGTCATTTTGACTCCTTTCAAGAGAATTTTTTTGTTGTTAAAACGGGACACATTCTCGAACATATTTGCGCTGGTCTTCTGTTAAAATGGAGTTTTCAACATAGGCGTAATGAGCGTTTAACCATTTTGTAGCGATGTTCTTGAAATACCTATCACCTCGAACAGTTTGAGCAGTTGTGAGGTCCAGAATACCGTTTATGTATTCACAGCTGATAAAACGATTTCGACTGTTTCCCGTCACCAAAAGCTGGTCGATGAGTATTTTACCTGTTTGATTCATTATTAATGGTGATGATTCGATCGATGCCTTGTGAGTTGTTATATCTTCAATTGTCAGGCAAAGCAGAAATTTATCACAAACATCATGATCTACGTTGAAAATAACAAAATTGCTGTCTTTAGATGCGGCTGTTTCAGGTTCTGTAAGTGCAGTGCAAAAATTCGAATTTGTCATATTCTTATATCCTTTCATAATAGTTTGGCAATTATACCGACTGGCGGCTTACGCCAGTAAAATTTTGAAGAAAAAATTTACCAATAATCGGAGCCATAGCTCCGATTATTGGTATGAATCAATCTCAGAACATCTTGCCGTCGTAAGCACTCTTAGGAAGCGTATTGAAATCGTACTGAGTCAAGCCGTCTAATCCGGTGACATTGGCATGGCTGCCTTCATGTATCATGAGATTGGAGTCTTCGTCTATGTGTACAACGATGCAAGGCTTGTTCAAGCCGAATGCATAGCCGCATTCCCATGCTGTTCCGGAATCGGAATAATTGCCGTAGTAGAGCATGACAACAATATCAGCTTCCTTTATTGCGGTCACGTCCATTGCAAAGATATTTTCGGACCATTCTCTGGTGCCGGCTTCCGCGCGGTCTTCATGCTCTCTTGGCGAATAAACGTCGAGACCCTTACGGCGCAGTATTTCTTCCGCCGCAGCAACGTTGCGAATCTCTTCGTTGTTGAAAAACGGTGATGCTAAGTAAACTTTCATGCTAAACCTCCGTTGTTGGATATCAGGTTTAAAAGGCTCTGTTTCGTGTGTATTGCAGCGCCTTTTCTGTTGAAAATGATGGGTATGTTCTTCTGATCGAAAGCAGTCGTGTACATCTCTGCCCAAGCGTCAGCAATTTCGTTGGGAACATCGTAGGTGCTGTAGAGGAACACATTCTTTTTCTGCGATAAGAGTTTGTTATACAGCAGCATTGATAAAAGAACCGGTTCATTATTGCGATTATACAACTGTTCAAAATCCTCAGCAAACAGGCATATATCGATGCCATACCACGTTTCGTCATCGTCTGCTGTTTCAATTTCACTGCATATTGTATTAGTCTGTACGTCTCTGTCAACAGGCAAGTTGCCGCTTAATGTTTTAGCCGCATTTGCACCTTCTTCTGAAAGATTCACCAGAGTATCATATGGACTGATTTTCTCAGGGTTCTCAGTATCATAAATCAAACCCTTATCTATGAGAAAAAGGATGTAACTGTCATATACTGCCATGTTGAAGTCTTTGATGATGCTCTGATCATGTCCAACGCTGTAAATTGAGGACTTGATGTTTCTGTCCCATAACATTGGGAATACTGCACAAATGACTTTTTTCATAGCAGGGGTGCTTTCACTTATCCATTTGATTTCCATTAGAGCCTCCTGGGTTTCATAAAGTAAGTTCCTCCGATCGTTTTTCTATATTACTTGAAATACTTGTCACAATAGATCTGAACAGCATCATCTGACATTCTTATGAGTGCAAACTTCAGCTGATATTCTATGCGGCGGGGAGATTCCTGTCCTGACAGTTTGTGTCCGATGAAATCTTCTATTGCGGCGGTTCCTTTCTGCATGACTGCTTTGATAAGTGCCATATTGTCTGAAATTCTGACTTTATCGTAGTCTATCAGCTGCGGCATGACAGGACCATTTGAGTCAAGGCAAAGGATCGATGCATGATAATCGTTTGCGAAGTCGATGCATTCGATCAAATCATCAGGAAGCATGTTACGGGTAATAGTGAGTATGTCGTTGATATAGATGAACCAGCCATGCTGTTTGCCCATTGTTTTCTTTTCATACACGGGCAAACCTGTTTTTGCTCTTTCAGCGTCGCATTCATCGTCAAGAAACTGTCGTGTTGACTGTTTGATATGCGCAGTGCTTATGGTTATAAGACTGTTTAGCTTGGGAACACATGACTTATCATCGGGAATCTGCTGTTCCGTGGAATTGTCGTTCCAGATGATCATCTGCTTTCTGAATTTATCAGAAAACCCTGTCCAGTACATCATGGCTGTAACAGCGCCATTCGACTGCGTGATGAGGAGATTTATATAACTGTCATAAACCTGTATCATCTTTATGGACGGAAGCCATGCCACTATGTTTTGGAACGTGGTATTTTCGATAGGGTCGCTGTTTTCCGATATACAATTGTAAAGGAAATTATATATCTGGTCATATTTGGGAGAAACTGTGACCTGATTGTTCATGTCGATAAGTATCATATGAAGTATTCCTTTCTTTTTACAGAACAAGTTCTCTAGGAACGCCGTTTACCATGCCAATAACTTTGGTGATACCAGCGTTGATTATTTTTCTCCTGCACATCATGCAGGGCTGTGGACTGGCATATGTGCCGTCTGCCTCTCTGCCAACAATGTAAAGAGTTGCCCCCTGACATTTGTACCGACCGGCAGATGTGATAGCGTTGTCCTCTGCGTGGATAGCCACGCAGAGTTCGTATCTTTCACCGCTGGGTACACCGAGCGCCTGTCTAGCACATGTTCCTGTGTCGCAGCAGTTAGGTTCACCTCTTGCCGCGCCGTTATAGCCGGTAGCAACGATTTCGTCATTTTTTACAATAACGACGCCGTAATTGCGGCGCAGACACGTGCTGCGTTTGAGCACAACATCTGCTATGCTCAAATAGTATTCGTCTTTGGATATTCTGTTCATCATCTTAATCATCTCTAAATACATCTAATGTATTCAAAATGACCATTAATAGTCACTGAGTTTCAAAATAATCAATAATCTGACCAAGTATAGCCTCTTGACCAGAATATGTTGCTATTGGGTTTATAAGGTCTAATACTAAGACCAGCATAATCAAGAAAAGCATAATACCCAAGGCTCTAAGCAGAAACTTCAAGACTGAAATAATACCCAAGCAAGATGTACTGATGAACTTTTTAATTTCAGCAGCTTCATTACTTTCCTTCGGAACTTTATTTCTCTTAGTCACTGAACAACCACCCCCTAACAGTATCAGCCAAACTGAATAGCCAATTAATAAACATCATGGATAAGGAGAAACCACCAGTGTTGATTGCATGTATCTCATAAGCTATGTAAACGCAGCCTAAAATAATGATAAACATTGCAATCAGCAGATTCTTTAGGCTAAATAGTTCGGAAATACAATCTAGGACCTCATCTTCTTCATCATGAGGATTTTCATTTATCTTGGTTTCCATAGTACCCTCCTGTGGATTTTCAATTGTTTCATTATCAGATGTGTTTGTTGTTTCTTTATTTCCACAACCAGCAAGCAGCATGGCCGCTATGAGAATGATTGAAAACGCAAGTTTGTGCATTTTATTCATTTTATTTTTCCTATTCTGCAAGAAAATGGTTTACCAAAGTCTTACTATTATTCCGTCTGGATTCACATACATGCCAATATATCCGAACCCAGAGCATTCGGGTGCAGTATGATTGTGGATGTAGACGCACTGCTGTTTTTCCCCAATATCGTGTCGGTCGTTTGCCCATTCATCAATATGGTCACTGACGTACAGTAAACAGTCAACTTTGAATATTTCTTTAGGACTCATGACCATTCGGTCATGAATAACATGATAGACGAGCATGTGGCGTGTTTTTTCCAGCTCAGATATCAGTGCGGCTGTTTTCTCCGATAAACATTCGTGTTTACCAGAAGGCAGAGAGCAGAGAACTGTGTTGTTATCAGCAAATTGTTGAATAACATCAAAACTCAATCCCCATTTTATCATGCGGAAAAGAGCTTCTTCTTTTTTCTGTTTAAGACTGGGTGTTTTGGTCATTGTTTATGTCCTTTCATTATCGGCAGGATTCACAATGTAGTCAATCGCTTGCTGCGGCATCAAAGATGTCACGTTCGACATATCAACACATTTTCGATAACATTTTCCTGCCGGTATTTCTACCACACGTCCGTTCTTGAGATGACGAAGATGCGCTTTTCGTTCCCACTCAGGCGTATGGTATTTTATCAGTTTTTCGTGATCAGGAGGCTCAGGTCGTGTGTCAGACATAATCTTTATATTGCTCCCGAGTATGCGAGTCTTTCGCTGAGGTCTGTTCTGCAATATAATGTCTGTACTGTATGTAATAGCAGACGCAACAGGCTTTGACAGCTTTTTTGCCTTTAGATAGCTGTTCATAATAAGTATTGCCGATGCGACAACTGCGTTTATAGTTTCGATATGAGCCTCAGCTAGTTCAGTCTGAACACCCATCTGTTGTGATGGATACATACCATACATATCGTAATATAAGCAGGGTATCATGTCTTTGAACAGACGATAAGTCGTTTTTGGCAGATGCTCATGATGAAGCACCATGTGACTGGCAATATTGAGAAACCCCATTTGACCTAGATTACAGATCTCTACAACATGGTAATCAAGCGAATCAGGCTTATTTGGAAATCTTGCCAGTTGAGCGTACGCTTTTTCGTTGAGTTCGATATGCTTATCTGTTTTCAGGTCACAAATGGTTTCATCAACACCAGGACTGATTCTTGACGGACAGTACTGTATGCAGACTATGCTGACAGGAACAGTCAGAGCTTCTTTGTCTGAAAGGTGGAACCGATTGTATTCGCAGACAACATAGCGAATACCGATGTTGAGATAATCGTACATAACCCGGTGGACACGGTAGAATACCGTGTCAGATATAATGATATCAAAGTTTTCGCTGTTTGACCACAGCATAGCTATGTCAGGGCTATCTTGGAGAACGGAGAATGCTTGATTTGTTAAATCGTCATTTTTCATGTATTCTCTGTAATCAACCGTATCAATGACTGCTGATTTTGCTTCAGACGACCATATGTTTACAGTTTGGTCGATATCCTTACAGCATGACAGGATATAGTTGAACTGATTTTCAAAGCTCGTTTTTACAGCAGCTATTCTGTTGTTGTAGAACTGGAAATCAGCTTCTGTTCCAACTGTTGGCTTGGAGCATGTTTTGCGAAGAAATTGAGCAAGTTTCTGATTCGGTTTGTTTTCAAGAGGCTTGTATTTCAAGTCATTGAACGGAATAGTCATTGCAAAATTCCATATCACATCGGTTTCGCCGTTTGGTTTTTCAGCGACAAGGTCATAATGCAGTGTTTTTATTCCGCCCGGCGATGTTTGCTGTTTGTGTATCTTATGTTTTTTCTGTTTCATGATGACACCTGCTTAAAATCTTTCAATTTTACCGTTGGCTTTGATGAGAATATCGCCGCGAGATATGTAGCACTGAGCATTGATGGCATCTTCAGCACAGCTGACGTCTATCTGATATGAATCGTCTCTATATTCAGGCTCAGAGGGAAGAGGGAGTTCGTCTATTTTTGCAGTCGCCTTTTCCAGTGCCTCTTTCAGATTGTTCGCTTCAACGATTACTGTGGACACCGCTGTCCACGACACAGGAATGATAAAACGATTGTCTTCGGCTGTGATTGTTTCGAGTTTAGCGAGATCAGCAGGGGAGAGGTTTGAGTTTGTCATTTTATAATCACCTTTCGTTTTTAATAATTATTCCGGCTGGCGGCTTACGCCAGTCAATTTTGGTGCTAATGAGAAAAAATGGTTCGGATTTTGCTTTTTCCTGTCCTTTATAAAGTGAAAGCAATGAGCTAAATCAACTTTATGGAGGAAAGAAAATGATTTACACGAAAAACAATGGCAAAAAGAACCCAATTCTCGATGGTAATACGTTTACTATTTGCTGTAAATGCGGCAAGGAGATTTCTGTATCTTTGAATGAATTGTTCAAAGCAAAGAAGAATAGCCCATTGTCAGCAGAAATAATATGCGCAGAATGTACGATGAAACTGTTAGACTCTCATCGAAAAAAAATTAGATGATATGTTTTTGCAGCGAAACAAAATTGACAGGCGCGGGGTTCCTGTCAATGGTTTCATATGACGCCGATGTCACAAATTGGTGTATATCTCACTGCCATTAGGTGTTTTAACCACGTCAATGCTCTGCGTGAAACGAGATTTCATTTCAGGGTCATGTGTGATGGCGATGATTTTGAGGTTGGAATAACGCTGCTGTATTGCTTCAAGAGCGTCACAGTATGCGTCAATTCCGTTTGAATCGAGGAACGGCGGTTCATCGATGAATAAGAAGCCGAGCTGTGTGCCGCTTTCACTGGATTTGATTTCAGCGAGAGCAAGTACAATGGAGAGCGCAGCTTTTACACGTTCGCCGCCACTGCGCGAGAGATATGGCAAATCGCCGGTAACGGTGTCGCAGACAATGATATCGAGAGTAGCAACCTCTTTCTTTGTGGTGAGCATTTTCTCGGTCTTGAGTTCGATGGACATAGTGTTGTTGGACATCTGTCCAAGGATATTGCTTGCTGTTGTCTGGAGAACGGGAATGATAGAGCGTATGATATTGTGCGGAATTCCGCTCTTGCTGAACGCTTTCTTGAGCCAACCAGCGTTGGACGCAACATATGCTGATTTATCCTTGAGCTGTTTCAGCTTGGAAAGCTGTCTCATATCGCTCTGGTACTGCTTGAGTTCGAGTTCCAGTCTGCCGATGACCTTGTTGTTATCAGCAATGTTCTTGTTCAACAGGTCCTGACGGGTTCTGCAGGCGAGTATGTCGGCGTCTATTTTGACGATAGCAGCCGTATCAACGTTTATGGCATTGCGTTCGTCTGTTTTCGTACTAATATCGCCGTCAATAAGTCTGATTTCCTGAACCAGTTCTTTGATACGCTTATTTGCCGCAGTCATTGTTGCTTTTGCAGCGGCGATTTCGTTTCCCTGTGCAGCAATATCGCCGATAGACTTTAACTCAGATATCACAGCGTCATATCCAGATATGTCTTCCGTAAGCGCAGATATCTGGGCTATGGCGTCATTAAGCTGAGTCTTTAAGTCTGTCAGCTTTACTGTAGTATCGTCTCTGAGTTTGCTGTATTCCGTGATCTGATTTTCACAGGTTTCCAGCTGCTGTTTAAGCAGGGGAATACTGGACGCCTTGAGAGCGCTATCTTCGTATGAGGACAACTCTTTCTTTTTCGCTTCAATATCAGGCATTCCGCTGCTGAGAGCGCTTATCTTATCTTCGATGACGCTGCGTTCAGCTTTGAGCTTTTCTGATTTCTGAATGAAATCACAGAGTTTTGTGTTGTATTCGTCCGTAACAGTCGGCTTATCAGCAAGAGCCTGTTGTGCGTCGGCGAGGAACTTGCACGTTGCTTTTTCAGCAATAGGGCAGCCGGATTCGTTGAGAATCTGAATCTTGTGGTTGATTTCGTTGAATTTTGCATCATACTCGATTTTGAGATTAGTCATTGCATGATTATTCTCAGAAATCTGAGTATCCTTTTCAGCGAGTTCAGTCTCAAGAGCTGTTATTTCGTTCCTTCTGATCTCAAGCCCAGCGATCTCACGCTTGACCTTATCGTAAAGAGCCGCCTTAGCATTGATATCATCAGCGGAAGACAATTCTGTTTCAACCGTCTTTTTGAGCTGTTTAGCTGAATCAAGCTTTGTTTCAGCGTCTCTGATGGTATTTTCAGCCAACTGTATATTGCTGTCAAGCTGATTTTTCTTATCAAGCAGAGTCTTGTTGAGTGCAATTTCCTCAGATAAAGACTTTTCTTTTTCGACAAGCTCATTGTAGCGCTTGACCTTTTCAGAATAAGTTTTTTCATCGGAAGCAATTGCGTATGCGTCAGCCAGAATAGTGTTCTGCTGTTCCATTGCGACAGAAAGCTGCTGACGCTTGGAATTGAGTGATGTTATGTCAGTTGTGAGACGATTGTATGAATCTGAGTCTTTCACAAGGTTTTCACGCTTGATTGTACAGATAAGCAAGTCGTTGCTGCAGTCTGTGAGCTGACGATTGTATGTTGCGCCATTAGCTGTTGCTTCGTTAAGATTCGTCTGGATCGCATTGCCGTCTTTCAGATTTGCAGTAATATTGTTTTCGTCATCGGTAATTTTGTTCAGCTCACGCTGACAAGTTGTACCGAAATCCGAAGCGGCTGCCGCGAGTTCATCGTAGATATTGAGACTCAGGATATCGCCAAGGATATCCATACGAGTATTCTTGTCAGCCTGCAGGAACAGTCCATAAGCGTCCTGCATGATCAGACCGCAGGATTTGAGAGTCATAGCATTCATGCCAACGACTTTCTCTATGGCGGCCTGAGTATCTTTGAGCTTTTCTTCGCTCATATCGACCCAATTACGGTTTCCATTGCTGTCTGTTACAAACTGTGCAAGGCTGAGAGTAGCTTTGCCTGATTTCTGACGGGTTCTTGTGACCTTGTAGACGTTATCGCCGATAGAGAACGTAAACTTGATGCTGCCGCTGCGAACATTCACATCATTGGTTATCCAACCGGTGATATCTCCCTCACGAGTTTCTTCATACAATGCATCAAGCATTGCGTCCATGAACAGACTGGATTTGCCAGCACCATTGTCGCCGTTTATTACGCAGAATCTGACGTCATTGTAATTGAACACGGCGTTTTTATAATTGCGGTAATTTTTAACCTCTATTTCGATAGGGGTGAATGTGCCGATATTATAGTTGGTCTTTTTGCTTGCAAGAAGCCTGTCTATGATAGGCTGTGCCAGATTCAGGCAGTCCTGTATCTGAACATCGCTGATAGAACCGTATTCAGACTGTTCATTCTTAAGAAATGCTGACAGATTATCACCAATGGATGCTGTGTTACGCATCGCTGTTTTATCAACAGTGATGTTGATATCCTCAGGAACAATTTCCTGAATATAGAACGCTTCTGTTGCTGCATATAACGCTTTTTCAAGCAACGCCTTGTTCAGAGCCATGTTGGTAACGTCAGAGCAAGTATAGATCACCCGGACGATATCGCCTGTCATAGGTACGCCGATATAAGGCTCAACATTGTAATCCGATGCAATTATCGCACTTAGCTGAGCGTCATCGAGCCGAAGAGTATGGAATTTTCTGGACGGAATTTCGACGAACTCTGAAGTAACGTCATCATGATCGGTGATGTAATGCATGTAAAAGCCGTGAGGATCTCTCTCATCATTGAATGTGAGAGCACAGAGCGAGCCTGAATAGAATGTATTCGGGCATGAATCAATCTTCTGAGGCTTATGAACATGACCGAGGCAGGTGAGCCAGTAGTCACTCTGAATGAGTGTGACAGGGTCAATAACCACTTCGTTCGTCGCAAAGATGTTAGTCCGACCGTTCGGCATTATAGAGCCAAGTACGGTATAGTGCGTCACAAGGATCGTGGGCAAATTGTAAGCGTCGGCTTCTTTCTTCAAATCCAGGATTGCGTCCCGGACTTTATCGCTGAAATAGTTATTTTCAGCTTCTTTGTCCATCGGTACATCGGATTCCATGCGGTGTGTCGTTTTGTCGAAAATAGGAACGAATGTGACAGCCGCAAGATTGTTGATGTTCTTGACGCAAGGTTCGTCTATAATATAGACCTGATCATTGTCGTGGAGAGCGGTGGAAAGCAGGTCGTAATGCATCTTTCCGTCATGATTCGGTGTACCGCGAAGAACGCAGACAGGTGCAATTGCAGACAGCTGATTGATGTAGCCAACAATCGCATTGGTTTCCTGAAGACCTCTGTCTGACCAAGTTTTAGCCTGATGGAACACGTCACCGGCAATTATGATGATGTCGGGATCGAGTTCTTTAGCTTTGGCTATCAGATATTCGATATATGCACATATATCGAGATACCTCAGATTTGTGCGGGATTTGGACGCCGGGGCAGGGAAGTTGCCCAGATGCCAGTCCGCTGTGTGAAGAACTTTTAACATTTTAGGTCCTTTCTTGTCATACCAAAGATGTCGTCAATGATGTCTTATTATAATAAGGAAGATGTATCACCCCTTTCAATGTCGGCAGCGGTTTTGTCAGATATTATCGAAATTAAATTTCTGTGTATAATCCTCTTGTTCAGCGTTGTTCCATACCATAGCCTGAAGATGACCATCAACGGGCTTCTCTATAAGAACACGCGGGAAAGACAGAACATTATCAGACATGCTTTCATCAGGTATGAACTGAGTGTCTATACCCGGATAATCAACATCACAGCTGATGTCGGTTTCAAAATGTCCGTCAGCAATGAGTGTGTTGAGCGAGAACAGTTTCGCATCCATGAGAACAAGAACAGCTCTGCCATTTTCGATGGAATATATTGAGAATATATCTTCTCTCCATTCGAGCACAGGCACAGCAGTTTCGTATTTTTCCGTCTCCATGAATGACCGAGCTCGTTCTGGGTCAGAAAAAGTGTACATATTTACGATTTTTTCATCGTTTATTTCGACAAGAAGCGTCATACATTGTCCTTTCTAACGGTAAGTTTTTCGTATATACTGTGCAGTTCGTCCCATTCAGTAAGTACCGTATCATATGTTTTAGCGAATGTCTTATTGTGAGCAACATGGCATGTTGATACAAGCACAGGACGACTGTTCATATCAGCGTTGAAGCTGCGTATTACATGCTCGCAGTCATCGAACATTATGCCAACACCGTGTTTTTCACAAAATTCAGCCTTACTTTCCGTTTCTGGCAGACAATAGCATTTGTCTATATCCAGATAGAAATACTTGCGCAGTAGCTGAAGTATGGGTAAAGCGTCCTGTTCAGGGCGCCAAGTTACGACGCAGTATTCAACCTCAGGATTGGTTCGCTTGAGGAGTTTGAAAGCGCGGACAGCAGCCGGACTGACGTACTCAAGCGAAAGCCACGGCAGTTTCTTTTCGAATTCGTTGTATTGTTCATCAGTGAGTTTGAATCGGTCACGAAAATGATATACAGATTCGTCCGGTTTATCAGGAAGCCCCATTGAGCGGAGAATAGCTGGTGCTTCGACTTTCACCATTAACGACGTACGATATAGTACGTCATCTATGTCTATTCCTATGAGCATATATGCTCCTTTCTTGTCATACCAAAGATGTCGTTATGTTTGTTTTGTTAAATTAAAACGGTCTATTGCGCGTGGACACAACAGACCGTTTCTATGACTGTATGAGCCAGAAGTTTTATTTCGTAACTCACTATAATAGTATAGCATATTATGTGAGAAATGTCAAGTTAAGGTATTAACTCACAGCCTTTGCTTTCTTTGAAAATCTGGGCTGAAAATTCTTTGACAGGTTCAGATTCCATGCCAGAGCCTTGTCGATTTTAGCCATCTGTTTCTCTGACAAATGACCCTTGTATTCAATAATACGGGTCTTATCCACAGCCACTATCTGTTCACAAAGTGCGATACGATTGATGGTTGCTGTAGAAATGTTTACGTGGGTAGGGCTCTCGGATTTAGGCTGAGTCGTTATGTAAACGACCTGAACAACATTGCTATGCTTGTTGATGTGATTTGCAGATACGATCACAGCATGTCTGTTAGACCACGTTTCAGAACCTGTTGATGTTGTATTGCCTTTCTTGACATAGTAGATTTCACCGCGTCTCGGATACGGCATGGGCGCAGTCATCATTATCTGATCTCCGGAAGGGAAGTCCCCAGCCATGTTTCTGTAGCGGCAATGGCAGCCTTAAGAGTTGTCAGATTAGAAAACTGCTGACGTGTAGACGGCGCGATAGAGATATCGTTGCTCATATCGACCCACGTAGTCGAATCGGATGCTATTCGGAAGACTGAGTATCCGAGATTAGTCTTTCTGAACATGAACTTCACGGTCTTTGCATGGTCGGGTGACTGTACGAACCCCGTAACATAACCGTCGGCGCTCTTTTTGACGCACTTGGGAACAGACGGTGGTACACGGTTGGAAGTCTTGGTTTTAGTGTGAGAATTCTTGCGTTTCATAACGATTGTTTTCCTTTCGTATGTAATAATTATAGTACATCAGACTATCTGTTGATAAGGTAAATATCGATACAATTTACCCTCTGAATATGATTTTGAACGTTTTACAGCCACAATCAGGACAGACATACTCAACAACATTGGTGATATTTTCGTCAACAAGCAGCTCTGCACGTTTTTTACATTTTGTGCATACTGCTGTAACTTTGACGATCATAGCGATATTGTGTTCAGGTGCTGTTTTCAATGTTGTTTTCATCATGCTGTCCTTTCATCTTTGTTGCTGAATTTTGATGTGTACCATGCGGTCGTAAGACCGCATGGTACATTTGTGCTGTATTGTCAGGAAACGGCTGTGTCCGTATCGGTATTGCTGGCTGTATCGTCTGATACAACTGTTGACGCAAATAATACATCGTCTTCATCAGGCAGGCGAGCCACGATGGTATCATAGCGGGTCTGGATAACGGCGTGTGTTGCTGTATCATAGGCAAGAACGTATTCGCACTTCTTTGCACGGGTCAGAGCAACGTAGTACATACGCTTTTCTTCCTCTTCCATCTGATTCTTGTTCTGGTAAAGCAGGATGACGTTGTCAAACTCCAGTCCCTTAGCGCTGTGAATAGTGGAGAATATGAAGTTTGCAGTATTGGTGCTTTCTTTCTTATCAGCGTTGCGCTGAGAAACCAGAGACTGTTTCAGAGCATTCTTCTGTATCTCATAGTTGATGAGAGTTTCACCAACGATTTCTGCAAGACGTTCATGCGTAATAACACCCGTGTTGAACTGCGTAATAGCGTCACTGATTACGCTGAGATTTGCCGCCTGCCATTCATCAAGCATTTTTGTTACGGACGTAAGAACGTAACTGTAGTTCTTTGACTGTGGCGTGATGTGCATACCAGTCAGGTTTGCAATTATCTCCAGACGCACCCTCTTGCAAAGGTCTGTAGCGTTAGACGTGGGGAGTGCCATCAGCTGAAGACGATTTGCGGAGACATACTTGCTGAAATAAGCAACAGACGTGTTCTTTGCAGGTATAATGCTTACAAAGGATTTGCCGGGGTACAGTTCTTCCAGTTTCTTCTGGATCATAACAGCGTCACGGCGCTTATATGACAGTACACAGATCTGTTCATTCTTTGCGAGCTTATCATCTATCCATCTCTGCATATCAGGTGATTTGAGTTTGCCGAGAATGGTGTCTTCCATATCTGAAATTCGGTACAGATGGCTATAGTTCACAACAACAGCCTCTTCAAAGCTCTGCTTGGTGATAGTATTGAGCTCAAAGGACTGGAGCTGAATATTTGCGTACTGATTAGCCTCGATATCGTTCAGCAGAGAATTTGCAAAATGAAGAATGTTCTGATTTGAACGATAATTTATGTTGAGAGGGAATGTTGCGAACAGACCGCAGCTCTCAATGGTATTCAGCGCCTTGGGGTCAGACGCACGGAATTCGTACAGTGTCTGAGAGCAGTCGCCTACCAGATAGAGGTGGTTCTTCAACTTGCATGTAAGGTTCAGGAAGAAGATGAACTCAAACACAGCGTTATCCTGCACTTCGTCAATGAGCAGGTGTTCAATATCGAACGGAATGGTCATTGTTGCGTACTCCAGATAGCAGATGATGATCTCCAGCTGGAAAGTTGTCTGACCGACTGTGTCAAGAATTTTCATAATATCATTATAATTTTCCTCAACAAGACGGAGCAGGGTAGCATAGTCATTGTTCTTTTCCACACGGTTGACTGCCGCAATAAGTTCAGGAATCAACGGAAGACTGTTTCTGTACAGTTCGAGAGAATTTGTGAACGTCGAACCCTCGCCGCGTCTTGCCAACGATGATGAAAGCTGATGCGTCGGGTGATTCTTGGTGTAGATTGTGTCGATCATCTTGGCAATAGTCATGGACTGGATACCGGGGCATCTTGCCTTGATATTGTCAGCAGCCGCGTTGGTAAAGCTCAACACCATAACCTTGTTCAAATCCACTCCGAGACTGTCAAGATAATCAAGACGAGCCTTGATTACAGTAGACTTTCCAGTGCCAGCACCAGCCTGAACCTGATTCAACGGACTGCTTGATGTAATCGCGTTGAACTGCTCGAAAGAGCACCAACTGAGGTCAATCGGTTTCTTGGAAGACCCAATGGTCGGAAGGGGAGTGAACTGAATCTGTGACAGGTTGTCAAGTGTATCCTGAAGCAGAAGACTGGTGTTCATCTTAGTGAAATTCTTGATATCGTCAGAATTGAAGCGCTGCTTCAAAGCGGCGTAGAGGTCCTTATACTGCTGTAGAGATACCTTATACTGAGCAATGTATCTGATGATACGACTCATGGGGAAGTTTGTGGGATCCTTATCGTAAGCAGACATTATTACGTCAACAAGGTTTGTCTGCCAGATTTCACTCTGTCGGCATATTCCAGCATGTGTGTTGTATGCTGAAAGATATGTCTGAAAAGCAATGATATCCGAAGAAGTAACACCGTATATCGCTTCGAAACTCTTCATCGGATTTTCTGTAAAGAAATGCCTGCTGATTGTGACCTGCTTGTTGTTCTTTTCAACATTCATTATCAACAGCACATACTTTATCGAGCAGCGCTTACCAGAGGACGCAGATGCAGACGCTGGCGTCTGAGCATTAGCCACAGCTGAACTGTTTGACTGTGTATTTCCGTTCGATGCCTGCGTTGCTAAAGGCTCAATTATCGAAAAGGAAACAGGAACGATAGCAGCATATGAATCATGGGTTGAGGATACGTTAAAGTTTGCGGAAAGTCGGCACCAAGAAGTGTCAAAGTTTAATGCACCGGGTATAAGAACCGGAATGTAAGAACCCAGAGGGTTAAGCGGATAGGTCGTGGTCTTGCTGTACTTGTTGGTATCGGAGCTGATGTCCCACTTTGGTGCAATACTGTTTATAGGTGTATTGGCTGACAGATTGACAGGGAACATTGACTGGTTGAGTAAACCAGCAGCCTTGCCCGATCCGGTAATATCCTTGCTAAAGAATTTGGCAGAGTAAATCTGCTTACTTGCTTTAGTCAAGGAGTTGATATCACCATTGATTTTAAGAGGCATAAGGTTATTTTCCTTTCATATTTTTAGTAAAAATCTGACCGTCGCACCGCAAGGTGCGTACATGGTCAGATTATTGATGTCAAGCATTAAGTACGAGACAATAACGATGATTTTTCGTTTACTTTTTTACAATGACTTTGAGCATATTTATGTCATCGAGAATCATTTTACATGGATTGTATTCGGCGGGACAGTAGATTGCTTTTGCGTTCTTGGCGTGGTTAATGATTTTAATCACAGAACGTTTGCTGATATACTCATTCGTCTTCTGTATAGACGTATGTTTCCTGTTCTTCGTCATATCGATAACCCTCGCGTTCTAAGTCTATATCCCACAGCTCAGCCGCAAGTTCATATGCTTCTTTAGAACCGCCCTCGTACTCGGAGATGGTTTCTGTCAGACCCTTGAATTCGCCAATGCCTATGTTATAGCCGGTGTCTTCATCAGCCCAGCGGAGATGTATGGTTACATCCGGATATTTCTCGGCAAGAGCCTTTATCACAGGTATCGGCGCAACCCATGCTGTCTGAAAGCAAATGGTGTGGTCGTTGATTCGGTTTGTATCTGATGCGTTCCACTTGGTACCCCAATTTCGATTACACCACTCATACCATGTCGGTACCCCATACTCAAGAATATTGTTGAGATATGTTTTACCGAGCTTGATATTCTTAGACTGTACATCAGTCATCGCTGCATCGAGCTCTGAGTTGAATGCGCTTGCCTTTTTCACGAGTTCTATAAACTCGCTGCGAGAAGCTTTCTTTTCGCCGTAGTCCTTTGTACCAGGGTTTATCGCTGTAATGATGCTGCTTAACGCAGTGTCAGTAATACTGCCGCAAGTGACGTCAAGACTCTTGGGCATTGGAATGATTTTGTTGAAGTCAATGCAATTCTGACCGTCATCTGATCGAATAGCATTGACGACTTTCTCAATTGCATCTTTATTGCCAGAAAAGCTAATTTCGTTTGCTACATAGTTAGGCATTGTTTATATGTCCTTTCTTTATTTCCGGTTCAAAACAAGTTGTATCAAAGCAGCAATATCTTCGTTAGGGAGTTCCAAACGGCACCATTCCGTATCGAGATAACCTTCTTCGCCTTTTGATACGGTCTTTGCAATTTCAAGCTCTACATGCTCTGCGTCCGGATGTTTATGCGGAAATACAATGCATATTTCGGCGCAGATGGCATCAGAAAGATCGATGTTACTGTGGCATAATTCATTGCGCCACTCTGTAGGCACACGGAAGTACGCAATGATGCGCATATCACCATCTTCCTCGTTGCTGTTCTCGCAGATGGGGTCAAGCGTGTCATAGTCATCGAGTGTTATCTTAGATATGTCAAATATTTTTGTGTGCATATTCATATTCACCTTGTGTGTAGTTGTATATATCAGTTGATAATCACAGGCTGTTTCCTCTTGTCGAAAAGTCGCCGCAGCGATAATCGGCGTCTCACTGGATATTTGACCGAGCATGTTAAGTCGGCACCTGTTTTCGCATCATACCTGATTTTCGATATATTCACGGACGATATTGAAAGCAGGACGAGCACCAAAATCAGGCACATATTCGTCGCGCATTTTCTGTAAATCGTCTGGGTCAATCTCAGGCTTGAGATTTATCGAATGACTGATTTTAGAAATTCTTGCAGACTCTGTAGCATAGATATCCTTGATGATATCTACATACGTATCAGCAGAAATCGTGTTGAAGTTGATGATGTGTTCGAAACGGTTGATAAGTTCCGCGTCGAACCATTTCTTCAATTCCTCAACTTCTGTGGTCTTAGAAATGGGAGAACCACTGCCAAAGCCGAGCGTTTTCTTGACTTCCTTGTGCGCCGCGTTAGTTGTGGCAATGATGATAGCCTTAGAGAAATCTACAGTAGTGCCGCGATTGGTCTGAAGCAGACCTTCGTCAAACACTCGCATGAACAGGCGCTGAACCTCTTTGTGACCCTTTTCAAACTCGTCAAGCAGAATTATCTGATACGGGTTAGATTCAAGGCAGTCAAACGGCAGCTCTGTCTTGGAATCGCTTCCTATAAAACCGGCGCTGGAACCTATAATGTTGTTTATAGCGGTGCTATGACTGTATTCAGTCATATTGATGATGATAGGTTTCTTACCCGTAATAGTTTCCGCTATTATTCGGGTTATTTCGGTCTTGCCGACGCCGGACGTGCCTGTAAATAGGAATGTTACAGGCTTTTTTCTGGGAAACAGTCCCTTTTCGTGATTCCTTATCACACGAAGTATCTGATCGATAACATCGTCCTGACCCTTTATGTGTGACAATTTCTGACGAAGGGCGTCAAAATCGGTGTTTTCCTGTTCGGCATTACCCTTCATCATCTTTATCGCGACATTGCGGATTCTTGCTTCGGTGATATTAGCCGTAGGAACAGCGGCAAGAGCCTGAAGAGCCTGCTGCGCAGCCTGAACGATATTGGGGTCAGGGTCAGACAGTTTCGCGGTCAGCTCTGACTCCTTGATTTTACGGGCGATGAGCTCATTTGCAATTGTCCGGTCGAACAGCGTCAGTGCGTTGTCAGGGCGGTGAGAGCCGATGCTTACGTACTGGTCGGCAATGGGAACAATAGATTCGAGCGCAGCGTCAGAGATGCTGAACTTGTCATTATAATGCTTCAGAAATCCCGGGAGACTGTGACGAAGTATTTCGACAGTCTGAGTCTGAGTAAGCTCGTCTACGATAATGCGGGAAAACCGCCTGTTGAACGCAGGGTCTCTGAACAGAGTAGTGCTCTCCTGAAGAGTGGTAGCGCCGATGCAGTGGAAATTACCACGAGCAAGAGCAGGCTTCAGTATCTGAGCAAGTTTCTGATAATGGTCGCTCTGAGATACCAACTGGTGGATCTCGTCTATGAAAAGAATGACCTTGTTTTTGGGGTCGGTCGCAAAGTCGATAACAGACTGCAGCTTCTGCTCAAGCTGTCCTATAAGACTGCTTCCTGAAACGATATTTGCAATAGGAAGCTCGTAGACGGTATAACCTTTGAGCTTATCAGGCACAAGAGGGTCGTTTGCCGCAAGGCGATATGCTATATCCTCAACGATCTTAGTCTTACCAACGCCGGCAGAACCGATGAGTAGCGCATTGGGCTTATTTTTACAAATAAGCGTAGCCAACGTCTGACGTATGACATTGTCACGGAACAGTATCGTGCCCGATGTCTTGAACTCCTCATTGTAATCAATGAGAAGCTCAAGTACTTCATCGTTATTATCGGCGGGCGGAGACATGAACGGTCCGAGAATACCACCTACGTTGTTTATATTGCAGCCATTGTTTCCCATAGGCGGCTTGGAACCGGTATTTCCAGTCAGGTTCGTAAGAGCCATTTTGTTTCCTTTCTTTGTTTCACTGCTTATGCCAGAATATGAGCTCTGATATTCGGGTCGTTATGTTCGCAGGACTTCACAAACGACATAGCGCAATCACATATGTAGCGCCAGCTCATATTTGCACACGGCATATAGTACAGATTCTTAGGGTGCTTGATGAACGAACTTCTTGCCGTCCATTCAAAATCGGTTATCATGATGCTCAGCTCGGCTTCGCGCTTCTTATTGCCGTTGATAAAGTGCCAAATCTGCTCAAAATCAGTACCACCAGTGACCTTAGGTACTTTCTGAAACTCGGCATAAATCTGAGAGACAGACTTTCCAGCACATTTCAGTAGCGTTGTCTGTGACATCAAGTGTGAAAATGTATTGAAATACAGGTTCACATTCAGCTTTTTGGCAAGCTGAATAGCAAGTTTTACACTCGCTTCGTAGTTTTCTTCGGAAATGCTGCCTGATGTATCCAGATAGAGATGCAGGTCCGGTCTGTATTTCGTAGAGACGATTTTCCCCTGAAGATTGTAGTTATCAGGGTCACGGCGGTTGGGCTTTGCGAAGCTCGACTTAGACTGCTTGTAGATGTTTTGGGTCATACGTTCAGTCTTCATTTTCGAGAGTATCTTACTGATATTGGCAAGATACTCATCACGGGTCATAATCTTGCTCTTGAATTTGCAGAGCTTTGCCTTGCGATTCTGAGGTCTGTTTGCAGCAGCTTTTATTGCCATAGCCTGCGTCTTTCTGAGCTGGCGTGCAATAGGTGCGAGCTTGTTGAGTGTGGTGTTGGACACCATTTTGATCTTCTTTGCGATGCTTATTGATTCATTGATGTCTTTTACTTCTGTTGCGATAGCGGACGGAGAAGCCTGCGCGAACTGGTCAACGTTGATGAACACTATGTTCTTAGGACAGAAGAGGTTCTCAAAATCGAAAGGCATGAGTCCAGCAAGTGTTGTTGTCTTGAAATATGACATCAGGTGCGAAATCAGCAGTCTCGCAAAGCAGTATTCGTCCAGATTATCAGTTTCAGTATCTCTGATCTTGAAACTTTCGGTCAGACCCTTGAGGTCCAGCTTCATGAAATCGGATACAAGAGCCAGACAATCCGGTGACAGATTGCTCTGAACAGCTGTTACCATTGACTGGAACCATGTCTTGAATTCGTCAAAGGCAACATCATTCATAAAGTATACGCCGAATGCTTCGAACCGGCAGTAATAAGCAAAGGTGGCGAAAAATTCGTTGTAATCAGACTTGCCTGCAAGAAAGTTTCTTGAAACAGGGATGATATCCGTTGCAGGTGTGTATATGGTCACAGGGTCAGGTTCATCTAGTCTTGCCTCAGTGCCGCATGACACGGCGAATAAGTCTTTAAGCAGCAGCTTCGTATTGCGATTGTAATGCAGAAGAGTTTGTCCGAATAAGCTGCGGCATTCGTCTTCAGCAGCAGCGTCAACAACACCGGTGCAGCAGCGCAGCATAAGAGCATTCAGATCTGCGTCAGACACCGACGATCCATCCAGCTGAATATCGACAGGGGTATTTGGAACAAGAGCGTTGCGAAAAACGGGGGAGAAGACGTCCGTCATATATTTGCCCAGATCAAAATTGCCTCTGACAGAGGGAATGTAGACCGGGTCAAGAGAGCAGAGCTTCTGATTGTGTACGGTTATCACAGCAATTTTCTCCTTTCTGTTTATAGGACACGCTGTCCGTTTATGTTTATTACATACTGAACGTTTGTGTTTGAATCAGCCACGGCAGGCACTGTGGGCTGAGGAGCAGGCTGGTTCGACTTAAGCAGCTCTTTATAGTTGCTGTGCTGCAGTGCGAACCGGACCATCTGGTTAGCAACGATAGCCTGCGATAAACCTGTTATAGTTGATATTTCTGATATCAGATTGTATAACGGTTCACGAACTCGAATCCGTCGTCTGTCTATTCTCATTTTTATCACCTCACATTTTATCCGTTATTAAAAGTGGGACCGTTTAGATTGATATCGTAGGTCACTGTACAGGTTGGTCTTTTGTCTGCATTTGTGCAAGAGCAAGCATACATTGTCAGTGTATCAGGCGCAGTTATCGGCGTATTACTGTCGCATGCGGTGGGATCTTCAAACTGTATGTGCTTAGCCGAAAAATCGAGCATATTGTTCACAACGGAAGACATCGGCGCACCTGTAACACTAGCTGTGTCCGATATAATGTTGTACAGTTCCTTGTCAACACGTATGTGATAATTAGGGTTTGGTGAATTGCGTTTTGTAAATACGAGTGTATCGTTCATGGTGTGTTCTCCCAATGCTGTCGTCAATCAATCAATCAATCATGAGGAGCATCGCTGTCTGCAAAATCATTTCTTCGAACAACCGTTTATTTTGCATTATTTCTGCAAAATCAGGTTCGAAAAGTTTTTCCTGTTTGATATAGTCGATAAGTTCTCGCATAAGTTTGTGGTCTATATCGACAATGCCGTATTTGATAAACACGGCTAGAATGGTTCTGGTGATTTTGTTCATATTGCGTGCTCCTGTGTTGATTTAATCATGATGTCGGATGATTTGAATCAACGGCGGCAATGAGCCGCCGTTAGTCCAAACAATGTGTTATCAAACGTTGCTGTACATCTCAAGGGCGTTGCCGATCTTAGTGCCGGAATTGAGAACTGTCTCCCAGTTTTCCTTGTCGTATTCCTCGCTTGTGATCAGATTCATGAGCATGGTCATATCTTCGGGGGCTATCTTGCTGACACGGGCTGCGACCTGCTGGATAAGATTTGCATTATCAGTCTTTTCGTATATTGCATATACGAGAGTTGCGGACAGCTCAGCCTCATTCATGCCAGCAACGTAAGTCTGCAGAGCTGTCATGTCAGGGCATCTCTTAAGGTCCGGATAGCACTTCGGCATCTTGGGTGTTCTGGACGAAGTGGCCGCAGTCATAGCGTTTACTCCGACGTGGATCTCGTTTTCAACACAAACGGAGAAATTGGTATATCCAGCATGACCGACAATTCCTTCCATAAGCAGGTTTGTGTTGATGCCCTCTACAGTTGCGGGAGTCGCCATGAGCTGAATAAGCTCGTCCTTATCAAACTGATTGAGCCAGTCAGACAGAGACATGATGGTTCTCGGAGTGGTTATCTGCTGCATACCGTCCCCGTCAGTGATGATATCATCAATACTGAAAGAAGCGCTATCGTCGTCGGCATCATCGCTGCTATCAGAGTTTGCATTTGCATTCGCAACTTCGATAGACTTGCAGAAGATAAGCGATGGGTTCTTGGTCAGAGCCGCACGTACGAACGGATTGAGATCATCGCGCAGTTCAAGGAACGTCTGTGTATCAGGTTCGGTTCTGTACAGAACGAATCTGGAGATAGACGCCTCATCGAGAGAGGTGATATTTCCCTTATCATTACCGGCGATCATTACTCGCAGGTTTGCAGGTAGCTTAATTGAGCCAATACGTCGCATAGTCGGGATAGATAGTGCAGCTGAAGTTACATCAGCGGTGGTTCGGTTGATCTCATCAAGAAACAGAATTGGTGTCTCTCTGGGGTGAGACTCAGCATACTCAACAGCGTCCATGATGGTTTCGTGAGGGAAGAACACCTGCTTGTAATTGCCGTCAGTACTTGCAGGAACCAGTCGTGCGCCGGTAAGGTCAGCCTTATCAGCAAGCTGGTTTACAGCCAGCGTAAAGCACTTTGTCTGCATCGACGCCGCCAGAGCTTCTGTCCAGCTGGACTTACCGATACCGGGCTCTCCGAGGAGCATTGGTATCTTACCTGCGTTCAGATCCTTTGTAACAAAGTTCGTGAGCATGGAATTGAATTTCATAAGTTTAAGTTCCTTTCAAAAATTTCAAAATAGTTTCTGTAGAAAGCAATCCGAGGGCGGACAACCGCCCTTAACGGCGGCTTGGAGCAGAGGATCGTCTGAAGATACGAATATCGAGACGGCGTATGGCGTTTGTGATAAGGTTGGAAATGTTATCCCAATAACTCAATTCACAGTCATATTCACCGTTATAAACGTAATACTCAACAACAGCCTCAACTATAGCGTTCACATCTTCGTCTGATAAGCCGATGTCATCACGCGACAGATGTTCGCGAACATCGTTACGAACATAATCAGACCAGAGATATCGGTACAACTCATCGCGTTCTGTTGAACTGAGTGTTTTAACGAATGAATGCATTTTTTCAGAAAGCTTGTTCATTTTTCGATCCTTTCCGCAACATTTTAGTTGCATTTAATACCAGTTTGTGGTATAATTATGAGTAGAAAATTTCCGACAACTTTGACAGACATCTTTGGAGAGACATCATGAAAGGCGTAAATCATATCATAACCGGTATTTCTACGGCAGTAATCGTCGATACCGGCATCAGAGCCGTGTCATACGAGCTCGAAAGTTCGTTTTACAACGACATGTTCAGCTTATTAAGCTGGCAGTTTGCTATCGATTCGCAAACGGCATTCGGTTATACAGCTTGGATCGTTCTAGCTTATATGGTCAATATCGTAATGTTTATTTTTGGCTGTTTATTGCCTGATTGCGATCAGAAGAACAGTATAATGGGGCGAATGCTCTATGTTCCTGTAGAGCATCGAACGTGGACACATACGATTTGGTTCGTTATGCTTTTTGCCTTTATAGGCATAGGAGCACCATGTTTTTTATGGCTGGCATACGGATACACGCTGCATTTGTTTTATGACAGCCTTTCAAAAGGCGGTATATGCTGGTTTTATCCATTTTCCAGATATAAAAAATGGGCGTCTGGCGCGCAGATAAAGAAAAATCACAAGATTTATCTTTACCGTACGGGCGAGACGTCCGAAACGATATTGATGATACTGATATCCCTTGCGGGACTCGGTATGCTCATATATGCTATTTACTTGTCAGTGGCTCACGGCGGTCTGCCATTTCATGGAGAATCGTTATTTGCTGCAAATCCAACGTAACTGAGCCATCGTCATCATGATGCACTATATTCACAGTTGTCGAAGAACCATCGATGTCGATATATGCGCCTTGCGGCACTTCTGTCAAGCTTATACCATACACTTCTCGTGATTTTTTTCCAAGCTCAGTTCTTGACGCCAGAAAAACAACGTCGTTGATTTGAGCAAGCTGATCATGCAACGCCATGCAATCGGGACAATCGTAACGAACGTAGATAACGATTCGACCTTTCAGGTCATCAATATCTATGTTCGTTTCTTTTATACTTCGTCGGTTGCACGTCTGCATTTCTCCGTATGTCAGGTCGTAAACACCTGTATCAGGATTTCGTACCATTCCGTGAGATATTGCGGTACTGTATGTTATCAGTATGTTCAGTAGATTACCGAGAAACGCTCCCGATATTGCGAAAAGTATCAATATAAATGCTTGCCAGTATGCCGCTTTTTTGCGAGCGCGATCATCTGCCTCTTGTTCATGTGAACGGCAGAATTTGTTTTGCCGTCTGAACAGAATTATACCAGCGATCAAGCAGGGGACTGCTATAACAGCCGAGTATAACGCCGCATCAGACAACGGTAGAGATTTGAACATTTGATGTCCTTTCAATGATGTCGGTCAAGGATGTCAGAAAAAATGTCAGGATTTTACCCGTGCAAACGCAGGAGCGGATGTAGCAAAACTGTTCATTACTTGATAAAGCAATAACGGTTTGCCGTCACGTGTTTCATCGTGTTTTTCGCGATATGGAAGTATTTCTGTGACAATTTGATAAATCATGAGGATTTGCTGCTGTTCGTCAAGACGTATTCGACGAGCAAACATTGGTATATCCAGCATGATGTTCAAACTTCGGCGTATCGAGCCGATAACAGCAAATTCGTATCTGGACATATCGTTATGATAATCTTCCGGTGTTTTTTTGAATCGCTGCCTGAAATTGTTTACCACAGCTGTTTTTAAAGTTTCATATTGAGGGAAATCCAGGGAAACATTTTCAAAGCACATGTCATAATCTCGTTTTATGAGATTTTTCTGTGAGGCTTTGAGGTTATCCCATATTTCCTGAAACTGGATGGGTGCGTTTTCTGTGGTATATATTGGCGGAAGAGTATTGTTCGTAAAGGTTACATAATGATGTATCAAGATTTCATAATAGCCGTGTTCTTCTTTCATGACGACTTTATTGACTGTGGTCTCGTCCAGCTGCGGGCAGGGGAACACAAGGTGCAAGCCCTTGCCTGACATTGAAATATCGCCGTATAAGAACGGCAGTTTCAACAATGTTTCTTTTATATCGTCCGGACAGGTTTTTTCAACGTCCAGAACAACGATTTTGTCTCTGACAGCGTCCAGGCTGTATACAAACTGCTGAGGAATTGCATTTACTATTCGGAGCAGATTGTCCAAGTCTGTAAGACATGTTTCATTCTTTGCGCCTATGATTTGACCCGTTCGTTCGAATTCGACTATATCAAGCGGCTTTTTGCCGTCAACATTTACAGTCCAATATGGCTTGGGAGCCAAGTAGCGAATAACGTTGTTGTCAATAAAATCCCATATCATATCGTGAATTCCTTTTGATTGTAATAGAAATTAACGCGAAGTCCGACCGGTTTTCGGACTCCGCGCATATTTCGTTAGGCGAGAGTGGTATCAGAGCTGAATACCGCTGGCAGCGCCGATAGGAACGAGCCTGTTGTTAGCGTCGTACATATAACCAGCAGGCGGTATGGGAAGATTGTTTGTGGGAGCGGGAGCCGGCGCAGGTGTCGGAGCAGGTGCAGGCACAGGAGTGGGAGCTGCCGGAACAGGTGCCGGCGCTGCATAAGGTGCAGCTGTCGGTGCCGCAGGTGCAGGTGTAGGCTGTGCATTGTTTGCCTGAACCTGATCTCTTACAGCGTCTACATCAGTGTCAGTAGTCGGCGGTACGATCGTGAAACCGTGCTCAGCAAGAGCGGACTCACTGCTGGTGCTGCCGAAGTAGCGGACAGGTCTTTCGTTCACAATAACAGTATCAAGAGACATACCCTTGTTCTGATTGGTCGAGAAGAATCTGATCATAACAGTTACAGGTGTGCCAGGTCTGAGCTCACCTTCCAGCGATACAGGCTCAAGCTCCTTGGACTGCGCGTTCTCGCGGCTGTATACGGCGGGAAGATTTCTGCTCTTATTGAGCGCCGTAAAACACAGGCCCTTTTCCTGTCTCTTATACACATCTCCGAGCCCACGAGACCGGAGCCTATCTCG
>OWIP01000006.1_pt1 | contig 149427 bp, 109 predicted proteins | sample 1732581 | NCBI WGS metagenome assembly OWIP01 (sample SAMN05065731, study PRJEB22554) | human gut metagenome | biome: ENVO:2100002; feature: ENVO:00000062; material: ENVO:00002003 | host: Homo sapiens | place: USA
GCGCCGATGGTACTGCAATGCAATGCGGGAGAGTAGGTGGCTGCCTTCTTTACTTGAGGTCTTCAGAGTCAAACGACTTTGGAGACCTTTTTTTGTGTGCCCATAGGTGAGTATGGCATCCTGTAGGGGGTGCACTTGTCCCAAGTGCACCAACCAAGCAGTAGTACCAATAGTTTTGTTGGTGCAGTTGAGACAACTGCACCCCCTGATCCTGGTAGATGTCTTCAAATCCTGGTAGATACAACCTGCATCTTCCAGCCTTTAATCACTTCAAAGCCAATTGACTGCGCCGCTGCTGGAAGATATGGCAGATTTTTTCATCTACTTTATTTTCTGCGCTAATAAGCATTCTTATAGTATTTAGCTGTGGTTTATTGTCTTTGTAGTTAATATTTTATGTGATATTTTTGGGATTTCAGATAAAATGCATTAATTTTGCAACGACAAAATGAAGAAATATCGACTTATTATTGAATTATGCTTAATAGCTTGCTGATAGCATCAATAAGTAGCGATTTTTTTTTAGAACTAAAGTAGCTTAATAAACACATTTCTTAATTTCATTTTAAACTAAAATAAATTTATGAGTAAACGTATCAACAACTCAAAAATTGTTGCTTGTATGCTCGCGCTCGGCTTTATGGCTGTAGGTTCGGGCTGTACGGACAGCGACTTCGATTTGTCGAGCATCGATTCTACGATCGGACTGGGAGGCGATGGTTTGCAGCTTCCTGCCTGCAGTACAGAAGACATGCTTCTCGACGATGTGCTCGATTTGAATAACAGTGACTTTATATCGATCGCCGACAATGGTGACTATATCTTCACCAAGGATGGTGAGGATATGACACCTGCACACCCTAATATTGATAAGGTGGAAGTGACGGAGGCTCGTATCAACAACAACTTCAAGGTGGAGATACCGGTCAGCTCTCTTACGCAGGCTAAGCGCAAGTCGGCACGCCGCGAGAAACTCCACACCCCCGCAAGCGTTGAAGGCAAGGCTATCGAGTTTCATTATACAGGTACGGCCCCGTATGAGATTCGTGAGTTGACATCAGCCAAGTGTTCGGCTGACGTCACTATCCGCGTGAACGTGACCAACGAGTTGAAGAAGGTTGTGCCGACATTCAAGACCATAACCATCCAGCTGCCTTCGTATATGAAGCTCAATGTGGCTAAGTGCTCACCGATGCAGCCGGAGTATGATGCAGAGAAGGGCATTGTGACCTTCCGCAATGTTTCAAGTTCGGCGAATATCGCTCTTAATGCAACAGTAAACCGCCTCGACCTTAAGACTAAGGCTACAAAAGAGAACCATCTTACTTTCACACCGGGCAAGAATGACGCTGACGGTGTTATCAATCTTAACGGCGAGGTGCTGATGGGCGTTACATTTGATGAGGTGAACTTGGGCAACAACTCTACAAACAACTTCTACTTGTCGGCTTCGATGTCTTTGGGAACAATCGTCATAACGGAAGCTACCGGTAAGTTCGACCCAGAGATTAAGCTTGAGGACCTCGGCAGCGTTGACATCAACGACGTGCCCGACTTCCTTACGGATAAGGATGTGACCATCGACCTCTACAATCCGGTTATTGATCTTGTTGTTACGAGCGATATTGACGTGGCAGGCGTAGTATACAGTACGCTGACAGCAGAAGACGAGCACGGCAATGATATCGCTAAGGTGGTGATTCCGAAGATGACTACAAAGCCGAACACCAAGACACATATCTGCATCTGCAAGCGTCAGGACGGTGTAGACAAGTCGAAGTATGATGAGGTTTTAGAGGTGCCGAACCTCTCTGATATAGTGAAGCGCATACCGAAGCGCATACGTTACGTAGCAGAGGCACATGCTGATGCAACACGTGAGGGAACACTCGTGCTCGGCAAGGAATACACCATTTATGCAGATTACTCGATGTCGGCTCCGCTCGCTTTCGACGAGGGCGCACAGATTGTATATACCGACAGCATAGACGGATGGAACTCAGATATTGACCAGTTCAGCTTTGCAGACGGTGCATACATAGAGTTGACAACAGACATCGACAACAAGGTGCCGGCATATCTGGAGGTGAGCGCATACGCCATTGATGTGGACGGCAAGGAGATAGCGCAGAACCGAATCAAGGTAGACGTTTCTAACAATGTGGAGGCGTCGGCAGACGGCGAGACAGCAGTGACAACGCCGCTTAGAATACAGTTGAGCGAGGGCGAGAAGGGCGCGCTGAAGACCGTAGACGGCTTGGTGTTCCGCATCGCAGCTGCTTCGGGCAAGGGATCGGAAGCCATCGTCGGCAAGACCATCAACGCCTACAAGCACACGCTCACGGCACGCAACATAAAGGTGAAACTCGTGGGCAAGATAATCGCAGACTTAAACTAATAATGATTAGACTTCAACTAACATGAAAAGAATTGGTAAATATATACTCGCCGCTTCGCTTGCAGCTATGGGGTGCAACGCGATGGCGCAGGGACTCAACTCGGCATACTTCATCGAGGACTATAAGTTCCGCCACACTATGAACCCTGCTTTCGACAATGAGCAGAACTACGTGTCGATACCGGCGCTGGGCAATCTGAACGTACGCACTCAAGGCAACTTCGGCATTGGCGACGTACTGTTCGACAATCCGCGCTACGGCATCGACAGCGACAAGAAGAAGACAACGTTCATGAACCCGTACATCTCTACGAAAGACGCTTTGGCTGGCTTCGCTTCGGGCACTAACCGCATCAATGCCGATGTAGACATCACCATTCTCTCGGCAGGTTTCAAGAAGTTCGGCGGCTACAACACCATATCGCTCGACGCCCGCACTAACGTAGGCATGGCTCTGCCATACTCTCTGTTCGAGTTCGCCAAGAACACCGGCAACAAGACCTACGTCATGGACGACATCAACGTGCATGCACAGTCGTTCGTGCAGTTGGCGTTTGGCCATTCGCGCAAGATAAACGACAAGTTGCGTGTCGGTGCCAAGATGAAGCTGCTCTTCGGTGCAGCCCGTGGCGACGTGCAGATAAGCAATCTGCGTGCCGACCTTGCAGGCGAGGACAAATGGACAATGCAGGGTAGCGCAAAGGCTAACATCTCTATGAAGGGCTTCGCGTTCAAGCAGGAGGAGAAGGAATACAAGCAGGACGGCAAGGGCACATACAAGTATGTCAATGATATCGACATCGACGGACCGGGTCTCGGCGGTTTCGGTATGGCGTTCGACCTCGGTGCGGTATACAAGATAAACGACGACTGGCAGGTGAGCGCCTCACTCGTAGACCTCGGATTCATCAGCTGGTCGAACAACGTGACGGCTGTGAACAAGCAGGAGACCTTCGAGTTCAACGGATTCCACGACATCTCATACGACAAGCACGACGCAAACGGCAATCTTAAGGACAACTCGTTCGAGAGTCAGGGCGACAAGTACGGCGACCAGCTTGCCGACTTCGCCAACCTTACTGACGAAGGCGACCAGGGGGGCCGCACAACCGGCATCGGCGCTACGCTCAACGTTGGCGCCGAATACACCTTCCCGCTCTATCGCAAGCTCAAGTTCGGTTTGCTCAGCTCTACACGCTTCAATGGCAAGTACACATGGACTGAGGGTCGTCTGAGCGCCAATGTATCTCCGCTGAAGTGGATTGACGGCGGCATAAACTTCGCCTTGAACAGCTACACAGCAAGCTGCGGATGGGTTCTCAACGTGCATCCGAAGGGCTTCAACATGTTCATCGGTATGGATCATATCCTTGGCAAGATGAGCAAGGAGTTCATTCCGCTTAGCTCGAACGCAAGTGTGAACCTGGGTTTCAACGTTACGTTCTAAATAAAAACATCGAAGAACATATATAGGTTGTTTCTGCAAACGAATCGAAAGCAGCTCTCAACCGACACAATACAAAAAAATCTCCCATAACCTGCAACGGGTTATGGGAGATTTTTTTGTTTTTATGATTCAGAACCGTTGTTGTGTATGTACATTCTCTTTAGTCGGTGCAGTACATTCTTATTAGTAGGTTCTGCGTATTTTCATTACTTGCAGTTAGGGCACCATGGCTTCAGCTGCTGAAAGAAGTCGTTACCCTTGTCGTCAACGAGGATGAAAGCAGGGAAGTCCTCAACAGTGATCTTCCAGATAGCCTCCATGCCGAGCTCCGGATACTCTACGCACTCGATGCTCTTGATAGAGCTCTGCGAGAGAACAGCAGCAACGCCGCCGATTGTGCCGAGATAGAAGCCGCCGTGCTTCTTGCAAGCGTCTGTCACAATCTGTGAGCGGTTGCCCTTAGCAATCATCACGAGCGAAGCGCCGTGATCCTGGAACTCGTCTACGTACGGGTCCATACGGTTGGCTGTTGTCGGGCCCATAGAACCGCAAGGATAACCCTCTGGAGTCTTAGCCGGACCAGCGTAGAGGATAGGATGATTCTTGAAGTAAGCCGGCATCTCCTCGCCTGCGTCGAGACGAGCCTTGAGCTTAGCGTGAGCGATGTCGCGAGCTACGATGATAGTGCCCTTGAGGTTAACGCGTGTGCTAACCGGATACTTAGAAAGCTCTGCACGTACAGCGTCGATACCCTTGTCGAGATCGATCTCGATGCCGGTTGTGCCCTCACCCGGACGACGGAGTTCCTCCGGAATAAGCTCAGAAGGATTAGCGTCCATCTTCTCGAGGAACACACCGTCCTTAGTGATCTTAGCCTTGATGTTGCGGTCAGCCGAGCAGCTAACGCCCATACCGATAGGGCAGCTTGCGCCGTGGCGTGGCAGACGGATTACGCGGATGTCGTGAGCAAGATACTTGCCGCCGAACTGTGCGCCGAGACCGATCTTGTGAGCCTCCTTGAGGAGCTTCTCTTCGAGGTCGATGTCGCGGAAAGCGCGTCCGGTCTCGTCGCCTGTTGTAGGCAGCGAGTCGTAGTACTTGATAGAAGCGAGCTTCACGGTGAGGAGGTTCTTTTCAGCCGATGTACCGCCGATAACGAATGCGATGTGGTACGGAGGACAAGCCGCTGTACCGAGGCTCTTCATCTTCTCTACGAGGAACGGCAGCAGTGTGCCCTCGTTCTGTATAGTAGCCTTTGTCATCGGGTAGAAGTATGTCTTGTTGGCAGAGCCGCCACCCTTAGCCACCATTACGAAGCGATACTCGTCGCCCTCTACAGCCTCGATGTCGATCTGTGCGGGGAGGTTGCAGCGTGTGTTCACCTCGTCGTACATGTTCAGCGGAGCGTTCTGCGAGTAGCGCAGGTTGTCCTGAGTGAATGTGTTGTAAACACCGCGTGAGAGAGCCTCTTCGTCCTCGAAGTCGGTCCATACGCGCTGTCCCTTTTCGCCGTGGATGATAGCGGTGCCGGTGTCCTGGCAGAAAGGCAGGATGCCTTTGGCAGCAGTCTCGGCGTTGCGGAGGAACTGCAGAGCTACGTACTTGTCGTTCTCCGATGCCTCAGGGTCAGAGAGAATCTGAGCCACCTGCAGGTTGTGCTCGCGGCGCAGCATGAACTCTACGTCGTGGAACGCCTGCTGAGAGAGCAGTGTGAGCGCTTCCTTCGAAACCTTAAGGATTGTCTTACCCTCGAACTCGCCTGTGCTTACGCCTTCTGTGGTGAGCAGGCGATATTCAGTAGTGTCCTTGCCCATCTGGAACATAGGAGCATACTTGAAATCTGGTGTTGATGCCATAATGTTATTTGGTTTAAATTAAATTAGTTCTTTTGCAAAGGTACATTTCTTTTGCGAATATTGCAAAAGAAATGTGGTGAAGTTGAGATGATATGTTGAGGTGTTGAGATGTTGAGATATGCATTTGTCACCACAACACCATCTCACCATCTCACCACCTCACCATCATTAATATCCGAATATCTCTTCTGTCGACACGCGCTTGATAGGTGCAATCTTCTCGAGCGACTTCATGTCGAGGTTCTTCTCGTCACCGAGGATGAGGTAGAGCCACGGCTTGTTAGCCATGTTGTCGTGCTCGAACTTCACGATGTCCTCGAGTGTGAGCTTCGGCAGAGCCTCGTATACGCCGCGGCGGATATCGTAGTTGATGCCGATGCGTTTGTTGCCGAGATAAGAGAAGATGATGTTAGCCTTAGTGATGCGCTGCGACGCGATGCGCTTCATGGCAGCCTGCTGAGCCAGTTCGAACGCCGGCTGCGACTGCGGCATTGTGTCGAGAATATTGTTGAACACGCGGATGCAGTCCATCATCTTGTCGTTCTGCGAGATGATATATGTATAAGCATGATTGGTCTGCTGCTCCTTACGCTTCGTTGTGCTGTAGTCGGCGAATGCACTGTAAGCAAGTCCGCGGCTCTCGCGCAGTTCCTGAAACACGATGCCGTTCATGCCGCCACCGAAATACTCGTTGAACAACGAAATCTTAGCCTCGTCCTCCGGAGTCCACTTCTGGTTCTCGTTGTGCAGCTGCATCATGTAGATGTTCTTAGCGTCGTACGGCGCAAGGAGAATCTCGTTCTTCGGAGTCTCCACCATCTTGTACGGCTTGTTCTTAGGTGCGTCCTGCAGAGTCTTCGCCGTGATATGGTTCTTGTCGACGGTAGCAACCAGCTGCTTCATAGCGAGCGGACCGTAGTAAACCACGTCGTGCTTGTAGTTCTTCAGCGCAGCAATCATGTTGACAACGTCCTGCGGATTGGTCGTTACGAGTTCTGTGCTGTCAGGCACGTTCAGCTTCGAGTTGTACTTGCCGTAGAAGCCGTAGCTCTGCAGCGCACCGAAGTTGGCCTTTTGGTTGAGTTTAGCGTCGCGTCTGCCCTTCAGCAGGTTGTCTACGTACTTGTTGTAAGCCTCGCGGTCAACCTTTGCGTTGTTGAGCATCTGCTCCATGAGCTTCATAGCCTCGGTCATGTTCTCGCCGAGACCGCTGAGCGATACCGTCATCGTAGACCATGTAGGGTTGAAGCTGTATTCGCAGCCCAGCTCGTAGAAGCGCTCCTTAACCTCAGCAGCCGACATCGTTCCGGTGCCGAGCAAGTCGAGATAGTCGGTAGCGTAAGACAGCCACTTGTTAGCCTCCGAACCGAAATCGTACACGAAGTGAAGCTCGAAGAGGTCGTTCTGCTTGTTCTGTATGTAGTAAACCGGCTGCTTCTTCTTTGTAGTAGTGCGAGCGAAGTCCTTTTCGTAGTCGAGGAATACCGGCTCTATAGGCTTCACCTTCGACTCCTTAATCTCCTTCACCAGAGCGCTCTGCAAGTCGCGGTTAGAAGGTATCGGCGTGATAGCCGGCTTCTCTATCTTCTTCTGTGTGGGGTCTTCGCCCTGACGCTTGTAGACGATGGCGTAGCCGTCAGTGAAGTGGCGCTTGGCGAAGTCCATAATCTGCTCCTTTGTGATGCCTGCGATGCGGTCGAAGCGCTCCACCTGCGTCTTCCACGGGCGTCCGTAGATGAAGGCGTTGACGAACGATGTAGCTCGACTCTCGTTGCTGTCGAGCGAGCGCAGGAATTCGAGCTTCATGTTGTTCTTCACCGAAGGCAGCAGCTTGTCGCTGAACTCGCCACGCTTCAGCTTCTCTATCTCGCCGAGCATGATAGCCTTCACCTCGTCGAGCGACTGTCCCTCGTTAGGCTGACCTATCATGATGAACTGCGAGTAGTCGCGCATGTCAATCTTACCTGACTGCACACCCTGGCAGAGCATCTTCTGGTTTACGTTGATGTCGATGAGTCCGGCGTTGCCGTTGGCGAGCATGTGGTCTATCACGTCGAGCGTGTCAGCCTGCAGCGAAGCCGAGCCGTCCATCTTCCAGCCGAGGAACACGTTCTCAGCCTCCTGTCCGATTACGGTTGTGTCAACCGGCGCCGTGAGGTCCTTCACCGGTGCGAAGTGCGGGTATTTCACCTGTTCGCTCTTCTTCCACGAACCGAAATACTTGTCGATGGTAGCCATCACAGCCTCCGGGTCGAAGTCGCCCGCCATGCAGATAGCCACGTTGTTCGGCACATAATAGTGCTTGAAGTAGTTCTTTATGTTCGTGATAGACGGGTTCTTCAGATGCTCCTGCGTACCGATAGTGGTCTGTGTGCCGTAGGGGTGAGTAGGGAAGAGCTTCTTGCCGAGCGCCGCCCACTCCTTGTCGAAGTCGCTTGAGAGGTGCATGTTGTACTCCTCGTACACAGCCTCAAGCTCAGTGTGGAATCCGCGTATAACCATGTTCTGGAAGCGGTCTGCCTGGATGCGTGCCCAGTTGTCCACCTCGTTCGACGGAATGTTCTCCACGTAGCACGTCACGTCGTTGCTTGTATATGCGTTAGTTCCGTTGGCTCCGATGGCAGCCATCAGCTTGTCGTACTCGTTCGGTATGAAATACTGCGCAGCGATCTGCGACACCGAGTCGATCTCGTGATAGAGCTGTCGGCGCTTTTCGGGGTCGGTCACGGTGCGGTAGTGCTCGTATCGGCGTTCGATGTCGTCGAGATAAGGCTGTTCCTTCACTGCGTCTGTGGTGCCGAAGAGGCGTGTTCCCTTGAACATCAAGTGCTCCAGATAGTGAGCCAGACCCGTTGTCTCGGCAGGGTCGTTGCGCGAACCTGTGCGCACCGCCACGTAAGTCTGTATGCGCGGCTGCTCCTTGTTCACAGAAAGATAAACCTTCAGTCCGTTGGGCAGCGTGTAGATGCGTGTCTGCATCGGGTCGCCCTTCACGGTCTCATACTCGTAGGCCGAGGCCTGACTGCCGAATCCTACCGAGAGGAGAGCGGCAATAAGAAAAGACTTGAATTTCATTTGTATAGTTTTGTTGAAATAGGGTTACATATATAGTTTCTGGTTCTCGAAGTCGACCTCCTTGTCGAGCTGTTCGTTGAAGTTGTTGAACACCTCTTCCTCCACGTCGCCCAGACGATACTCCTTTGCGGCGTCCTTCTTTATCTCGGCTATCCACGCGCGGCGCGCCGTGACATAGTCGCGCTTCACTCGCTCCACGTTCTCCTCGTTCAGTTCCGCGAAGCCGTAGTAGTCCATTATCATCTGGTACGACCACGCCCATCGGTATTCAGAGTAGTTGGCGTTTATCTCCTCGAAGCGTTCGGCTATGCCCTCGGTAGTGTCTATCTCTCCAGAGAGGATGTCGTCTACGAGGCGCTGCTCCTCAGACACAGGCAGCAGCAGACCCGATAAGTCGGTCCACGGTCCGGTGCCAACGGTGGTCGTCGGTTCCACCGGCGCATGGCGTTTGAGCACCGCTCCCATGTATATGCGCAGCGCTATGTCGTAGTATTTGATGCCCTTGCGCAGCGACGAGTTCTTTATGACGTACTCGTGATAGTTGTACGTAGAGACGTCTTCGCCCGAAGCGTCGCGCAGGTCCTCCAGAATCTTCTTTCCGCGCAGTATCTCGCCCACGGTGAACGGCGAGAGCCAGTCGAAGTTCACAATACTCTTGCGTGTTCCGGCGGGGCGCATGTCGCGTTTCGGCCATTTTCTGATGTCGCGGTACAGACCGACGGTGGTCAGGTTGCGACCCGGCACGAGATACATCGTGTCGTTGTAGGCTATGAGATAAGAGAACGGCAGCGAGCGTGTGTCGGGATGATACATCAGTTTGCCGAAGCACACCGAGAAGGCTCCGATATGCGCCGGCATCAGAATGTAGGCTCCGCTGGCAGTCTTCGATCCGCGCTCGAGCGTTCCGTAGTGCATCGGTCCCATCTTGTAGGCATGGTTTGAGAAGTTGGTAGCCGAACCGGCGTTGTAGAACGAGAACTGTCCGCCGATGAGCAGCGAGCTCTTGTGGTGCGACGCCGTGAACGGACCGCAGAACGCTGCGCATGCCTCTCCGTTCGCCATGTACGAGTTGGCGAAGAACACGCTGCCCGCCGCGGTGAATCCGTTGCTCAGCTTGCACGCCTCGCCCACGAAGCAGTCTTGCATCTTCACGCTGTTTATTATCGACGATCCGTCGCCGATGATAGAGTTCTCGCAGATGACGCCCGTGCCGATATACACCGAAGCGTTGCTGTTGCTCATGAGCGTGCAGTCGCTGAGACGTGCGGCGCCCGCTATCTCGCAGTCGTCGTATATCACGGTGTTCGTAATCTCCTTCGTGTTCACTATCTTCACGCGGTTGCCTATGGCAGCCATGTCGGGCGCCGTGCGCTCTATCTCCTCACGTATCAAGCGGCGTATGGTGTCCTTCAGCGGTCGGTTGTGGAAGTGCTTCACCATGAGTGCCGCCACCTGACTGGTCAGTCCGTGGAAGAGGATGAGGTTGCCTTCGCCCACCTCGTTGAGCACCGATATGAGGTTGCCCTCGCCGTAGGTGGCTCCGTCGGTGGTCTCCATCGTGCATACGTTAGATATGATGCAGTCGTCGCCGATGGTGTAGTTGTTGATGTAGCCCGAGATGTTCTCGATAAGACAGTTGTTGCCTATGGTTACGTTGCGCAGGGTGGCGTTGTTCACGCCAGAATGTTTCATGAAGCCGCGACTCACCTCCACATTGTCTGTGAACGCCCCGAGGCGAATGTCGCCGTAGAACATCACGCGGTGGAAGAAGCGTGGCTCGAAATCTTCGCTCACCTCTATGCGCTGCCAGTCTTCCGCCCAGCAGCTGTTGGCCTGTAGAGTCGAGATTTCGTTTTCGGTTAACTTGCGATAAATCATGTGCTTTTGGTGTTGAGATGTTGTTATGTTGAGGTGTTGTAAAGATGTTGTTGTGGTGAGATGTTGAGGTGTTGAGATATGATGTTGAGGTGTTGTGGTGTTGAGGTGGTGTAAAGATGTTGTGATGTTGAGGTGTTGTTGTGTTGAGATATGCATATGTCAACACAACACCATCTCACCACAACACCATCATATCTCACCACAACACCATCTCACCACCTCACCATCTTATTCCACATCCATATACAGGAAGTCGTTGTACGGATACTTCTGCACGTGCAGCTCGCGCACCTTTCGGTATATCGTCTCGCGGAACTCGTCGATGTTCAGCTTCTCCTTCGCCGAGATGAACATGCAGTTCTCGCCCAGACGCGCCATCCATGTGCGCTTCAGCTCGTCGAGCGTGATGTTCTCCTTGGTCATCGGCGTGAGGTCGTCCTCCTCCTTCTCGGTCCACGTGTAGTTGTCAATCTTGTTGAACACAATCATCGACGGCTTGTCGGCGCATCCCAGCTCCTTCAGCGTGTTCTCCACTACGCGTATCTGCTCCTCGAAGTCGGGGTGAGAGATGTCTACCACGTGCAGCAGCAGGTCGGCTTCGCGCGTCTCGTCGAGCGTCGACTTGAACGAGTCGACCAGGTCGGTGGGCAACTTGCGTATGAAGCCGACGGTGTCGGCAAGCAGGAACGGCAGGTTGTCTATCACCACCTTGCGCACCGTGGTGTCGAGCGTAGCGAACAGCTTGTTCTCGGCGAACACCTCGCTCTTTGCGAGCATGTTCATGATGGTCGACTTGCCCACGTTCGTGTATCCCACGAGCGCCACACGTATGGTGCGACCGCGGTTCTTGCGCTGAGTGCTCATCTGCTTGTCAATCTCCACGAGGCGCTGCTTGAGCAGAGTGATGCGGTTGAGGATGATACGGCGGTCCATCTCGAGCTGCGTCTCACCCGGTCCGCGCAGACCCACGGAGCCTTTGCCGCCACCGGAGCCAGAGCCACCGCCCTGACGCTCAAGGTGCGTCCACAGGCGCTGCAGACGCGGCAGCATGTAGCGATACTGCGCCAGCTCCACCTGCGTCTTTGCGGCAGCCGTCTGCGCGCGCATGGCGAAGATGTCGAGGATGAGCGACGTGCGGTCGAGTATCTTCACCTGCAGCACCTTCTCGATGTTGCGTATCTGCTTCGCCGACAGCTCGTCGTCGAAGATAACCATGCCGATGGGGCGCTCAGCGTCCTCCTCAGCCTCTATGTATTCACGTATCTCCTCCAGCTTACCCGTACCCACGTACGTCACCGAGCTTGGTCCGCCCACGCGCTGTGTGAAGCGCTTCACGGTTACGGCGCCCGCCGTGTCGGCGAGAAACTCCAGCTCGTCGAGATATTCCTTTGTCTTTGCCTCGTCCTGATCCTTCGTTATCAGACCGACAAGAATGGCTGTCTCAGCCTTTACTTCAGATATTACAAATTCTTTCATTCCGGAAATATAAAGTTATGTTTGGGGTGTGCTGATTAATCATTCGCAAAATTAACGAAAAAACTTCATACCACCTATTATAAATAAGAATAAAATCGTCACTTCTCGATGTAAATCCTCACGAAAAGTCATCGTCACCCGAACGGAATCCGATCTGGCGGCGTACGGAATCCGATCGGGCGGCGTACGGAATCTGATCGGGCGGCGTACGCAAACGGTGGAAAGAACTGAAAATTTGAACGACAAATATCGGTGTGTAATTTGTAATAAGATAGTTAATCGCAGATTATTTTTAGTGTCGTTTGTGCTTTTATACAAGAAAAAATTTTTTGTTCAAGAATAAATTCTTACTTTTGCAGCGTTAAGAGAGTTAAATCGTAATTATTTAAGTACAGATTACGAATAAGTTAAAACCAACCAAAAGTTAATAGTTATGAAACAGTACTTACTCATGCTACCAATGATGTGCCTGACCGCAACGGCAAGCATGGCACAGACCTCCTACGACACAGCCTTAGAGGCAAAGGTGGGAGAAAACACCTACAATGTGGATGGTGACGATATGCAAACCATCATCTGGAAGTACACAGCAGAGAAGAACAGTGTCATCGGCGTGGGTCCGCTCCCCAACACATACACCTATCCGTCGGTATGTGGCGTGCAGGGAAAGGACACCGTCAACATGAAATCAGCTAACCTCAAGTACGGCATCAACGGCTATCCGATGGAAGCCGGTAAAACCTACTTCTTCCTCGTACAGGGACGCGGAACAACCGGATTCTTAATCGACAGCGTCGACGATCTGCCTGACGTCGGCGGCGGTCTGCAGCAGGATGCTCCAGTGAACATCGTGCCCGGAACCATGACTTTCGTAGGCGACGCCTACAACACATCCTATGCTTCATACAAGGCTTACGCCAGATATACGGCTACCGAAGACGCACAGCTGGTGCTCACCACCGGTTCATACCTGTCAGAATCGTTAACCGTTAACGGCAATAGGGTAGAGTCGGAATACTCGAACAATATGTATGTCACAAAGCTGGGCGTAGAGAACGGCAAGACATACGACTTCGTGTTCAACATCACACAGCCCGTCATGTTCAAGTCGGAACTGGCACACCCGCAGCCCGGTTCGCTGGATATGCCGTTCGCAATGGTTGAAGGCGACAACACCGTGCCTGCCGACTACGGACAGTACTACTATACCTACACACCTACAAAGGCAGGATTCTTCACCATTACAAGCGACAACGAACTGCCCGGCGGCGTTGTCAAAGTTTATAACAACAAATACAGCATCTCTTACGACGGCGTGCTCGCAAAGTCGGAGCAGGGTTCTTATAACGTACGCGTAGAGATTGAAAACCCGGGTACACAGCTCTATGTTCTCGTCGACAAGATTGACGGTACAAGCGATCCTGAGACATTCCGCATGGCTATGGAAGACTATAAGGAAGGCGAAAAGGAGAGCAATCCGATCATGATCGAGTCGCTCCCTGCACAGCTTACAATGCCCGATGCGTCAGGCACTATATATTATGGTGTAGACGTCGCGGCTAACACCAACCAGCTGCTCGTCGTGAAAGCCGACCGAACAGTCGCTGAGGGCACTACCGTGTCGGTATATCCTGAGGGCAACCAGTGGAGCGGAGCTACCGGCACATCAGGCGCAGAATATAACGTGAACACATCGGGCGCCGCACAGCGCTTCATCATACGCTGGTCGGCTGTGGAAAAGACACCGCTCAGCTTCTCTGTAAAGATGAAGGACATAGAGAAGGGCGAACTCATCACCAATCCGCTTGAGGCGGTTCTCGGCAAAAACGACCTCGCAGCCGAAGGCACACGCTACTATAAGTACACAGCCACACGTGACGGCAAGCTCTCGGTAGAGCCTACCAGTCCTGCCATCACAGTGGAGTTCCCGCGCGGCACCGACTCTTGGAGCGGCACATACGACGCTGTCGTAAACGGCATCAACTACTCGGTTGAGGCTACAAAGGGAACCGAATACCTCATCAAGCTGCAGAACTGCAAGGCAGGTGACGCGTTCACACTCGCAGAGACCGACTTCGCTGCTGGCGAAATACGCTCATTGCCTATCGACATGGAGAGCGGCGAATACACATTCGCAAGCAATCAGAGCAACGTATGGCTGCGCTATACAGCGAAGCGAGACTGCATGGTGACCGTAGACTTCGACGGCGACTTCAATACTGCCAACACCGTAGAGTACGGTAAGGACGGAAAAGACCAGTATGGTTATGACAGATACCTCTCACCGATGATTACAAGCACACTCGTAGGCGAGACATCTACCAACATCTATCGTGGCACAATGGTGCTCGCAGAGAACGAGGCGTTGCTCGTACACCTTAAGCTCGTAGGCAACGCCGAAGGCAAGAAGGTGACATTCGCAGAAGGCGACGTTCCGGCAGGCTACGCTGCCAACAATCCTTGCGTGCTCAAGCCTGGCGAGTCGGTAGACGTAAAGAGAGGCTCAGAGTTCTGGGTATTGGCTAATCTTACAGAGGGCGACAACCTCTTCAAGACCAACACCTACTGCCGCGTATACACCTACAGCAACGAAGAGGACGCACTGAACCTCACCAACGAGGACTATCCTAACTTCGACTATAAGTATGAGGACAACCAGGAGTCTTACTGGCTCACAAAGACCGTAGACGCCGACCAGCCTATCTACTTCCGCTTCATACCCGACAACGACTTAACATTCACTTATGTAAAGGGTGGCAAGGAAGAAACAGGCATTGTTTCTGCAGAAACTAACACAGACAGCAACGTAGAGGTGTTCACCATCGGTGGCGCTAAGGTGGCTGACAGCACAGACGCTCTAAAGCAGGGCATCTACGTTATCCGCCAGAACGGCAAGACCTTCAAGAAGGTCGTAAAGTAAACGAAGAAGACGGTCGTAAACGTTACGACACAAATGATCAAAGAATAATGTGATATAGAAACGCACGTAAAAGAACGGTGCAGGTCTGCGGACACAACTATCCGTGTCCTGTATCGTTCTTTTCGTTTTATTCACCATAATAAGAAAATATAAACGAATAACACAAAAAATCATTTAAAAAGCTACATTTATGAAGAGTTTCAAAAAACTGCTGTTGGCCTCTGCCATCGCAATGGGCAGTGTGCATGGCGCTAACGCCATCGGAGCATACCCAAGGCCCATCGTGATGCGACAGCCCGACGGCACAACCTTGCTTGTACGGATACAAGGCGATGAGAACTATCATTTTGTAACCACGTCAGACGGTTTCATGTTGAAGAAAGACCGCGAAGGATTCTTCTGCTATGTCGACTACGACATGAAGACCGGAAAGCGCATTGCGACAAGGCAACGCGCTCACAACATCAACGAACGTAACGGGGCGGAACGTCAGGTAGTGGCAAACCTCGTGGCGGCACAGACCATGAACGCCGACTTCCTCAAACGCACTAAAATCATGCGCAAGGCGCCTGCAAAGACGCTCGACCGCAAGATTGTGGCTCCACGCAGAGCCATGGGTCAGAACGCGCTGCTGAAGGAGTCGCAGTATCTCGTGATACTCGTCAACTTCGCAGACAGCACCATGCGCCACTCAAACGAAGACTTCTCACGTTGGCTGAACGAACCGGGATATAACACAAACGGCGGTACGGGCAGCGTGAAAGATTATTACCGCGACAACTCAATGGGTCAGTTCGTGCCCAACTTCCACGTCGTGGGACCATATACATTGTCTAAGCCTACCGCCTATTACGGCGGCAACTACAGCGACACGCAAGGCACCGACGCCAATCCGCGCGACATGGTGCGCGAGGCGCTCGAACTGGCACGCGAGGACAATCCGCAACTCGACTTCTCGCAGTTCGACAACGACGGCGACGGCGAAATGGACAACTGCTACATTATATACGCCGGATACAGCGAGGCAAGTACAGCAAACGACGACGATATCTGGCCGCACTCTTGGAACATGGGCACCGACAAACCCGAATACGACGGTATAAAGGTGAACAACTATTCCTGCTCGGCTGAGCTTGTAGGCATGCCAGGCGCTCCGGCTGTTCCGTCAATGGACGGCATCGGAACGTTCACTCATGAGTTCGGACACGTTCTCGGTCTTAAGGATATGTACGATACCGACAGCTACGACAACGGCGTGGGTCTCGACCCCGGCGACTACAGCCTTTATGCTTCAGGCAGTTACAACAACGAGAGTCGCACTCCGCCGTGTCTTATGGCGTTCGAACGTATGCAGATGGGATGGATGAGCGAAGGCGCAGACATCAAGGAGTTGCGCGACCCGGAGGACGTGACGCTCGAAAGCATTGCGGACAACAAGGCCCGATTCATCAACGCACAGCCCGGACGCGAAGCCGGAACCGGCATGGAATGGTTTATCCTGGAGAACCGCCAGAAAACCGGATGGGACCGCTACATCCCGGCACACGGTCTGCTTATCACCCACTACGACTATACCAAGGAAATGCAGGATAAATGGTGGAGCGTCAATGGTCCGAACAACTCGGCGCAGCATAGATGTATGTATATCGTGCCGGCGGACAACATCGACGACGCCAACTCGCGTAACGGCGACACTTATCCCGGAACATCAGGCAACACCGAATTTACAGATACATCCAAGCCGGCGGCAATCGGCTGGAACAACGAGCTGCTCGGAGTGCCCGTGACTAACATCAACGAAGGCAACGGACTCATTACTTTCCAGGTGAGCGGCGGCACAAGCAAAATGAAGACTGCGAAGACTCTCACTCCAGTGGATGTGTGGGACACTCGCGCTACGTTCAAGGCTGAATTCGGAAACGTTACGGCTGCCGACATTAAGGAAGCGGGATTCTGCTGGGCGCTGTCTACCGACACATACGAGCCGAGTCTGGACGACAAGCAGTATAGCAGCTCAGCCAAGGTGGAGAAAATCAGCACTTCGCCGTCTCTCACCGTGACAGACCTTCTGCCTGGCGTGGAATACGGCGTGAGAGCATACATGAAGCTCGCAGACGGACAGACTGTATACGGCGCTACGCTGCCTTTCTCTACTGAATGTGCAACTGCGGAGATAACCGTCGACAATCCTTTCCACGACAACTTCCTCTCATGGACTAACGGACAGCCCGACTGCTGGCGCATCATCGACAATAATGGCGACGGCACTACATGGGTGGCTGACGAATCGTCTGGATCTATTGTCTATTCGTTCAACTACTGGAACGATGCTGACGACTATCTCGTTTGCAAACGTCGCTTCCATGTGCCTGAGAACGGTACGCTCTTCTTCACCAGAGGTGTGTCTGAGCAGGCATCTATCGAGAATCTTGAAGTGCTCGTTTCTACAAAGTCGAGCGATCTTAAGGACTTCAATCTTGTAGAGCGCTTCTCGTTTGCCGACTTCTTCTCACAGCAGCACATGGAGGAGGTTGACCTCAGTAAGTATGCTGGCAAGGATATCTACATCGCTTTCAGATGCTGCTCAGACAAGATGCAGGGCTATCTGTGGTTGTGGGATGTGATGGTGACTGACAAGCTGAAGACTCCAGTCATCACAAAGTTTGGGCGCAACGGAACGGCTCTCCACGCTGAATGGACACCGGTAGAAGGCGCTACAGGCTATTATCTCTACTTCGGAAAAGAAACCGATAAGGTGAACGAGGAGGCTGCGTTCGCGCCTATGTCTTTCTATAAGGATGTGACGGGCGACGTAGAACTCAGTACGGGTCAGCTGTTCTTCAAGAGTTCGGGAAGCGTAACGCTGAAGGAATTTGAGGAGGGCATTAATGATTGCAAGTTTATTGTCACTACGAGTGGTCCGTTCGGCACTTCTGAGTTGACCGTAGAGGGCACTAAGGATCTCCGCACATGGCAGACTGTAGGACCGAAGACCGTGCTCAGTCAGTACGACTCGGAAGGTCAGGAGGTTGATCTCTCTGCGTATCTCGACGGAAAGAACTACAAGAAGCTGCGCTTCAACTTCAAGCACGGCGGTCGCAACGGACGCGTGAAGTATCTCACCCTCTTCTACAACAACGGAAAGGTATGGAAAGACTTGGCTGCAGGCGGCGTGTCGGGCACAAGCATCGACATCAAAGAGACGCAGGAAGGCGAGTTCGACAATGGACGCTACAAGATTTGGGTGGCTTCGGGATGGCAGAACATCTTCTACGACGAGTCGGAACCTGTCTACTATGATAAGTCGGCTACCTCTGTCAGCGACGTTATAGACGGCACTTCGATGACGCTTACCAACAGCATGAACGAATTGCGTCTGGACGGCATAGAGCCAGGCTGCACAGTAACCCTTACATCGACTACCGGCGCCATGCTCTACACGGGCAAGGCTTCGGGCACATCGCTTACCATACCGACATCGGGCATGAAGGGCGTAGCCATCGTGAGTGTTGCTGCAGAGAACGGCACATTCCGTACAAAGACAATCATCAGATAAGTAGAACCCTTAATCAGCAATATTGTATATGAAACCAAATAAAATCACGTCATTGTTACTGGCTGCGACTGCTGTCTCGCTGGCTTGGGCTTCCGTCGGAACCTTCAAGAGCGCGATGGGTGCTAAGAACAATGAAAGCGAAAAAGTGAGACCTTCGCAGAAGGTGATGGAGAAAGCGCTGCACATGGCGGCACCTGCTCCTATCCAGGCTGCAGCGCAGGACGCAAACGGCACACCCTATAACCTGCGACTTAACAGCGTGGCGGAGCATAAGGTGAGCATAGCGTGGACTTCTCCCGAGCCGGTCGACGGATTCTTCGAGGACTTTGAGGGACACTCCGACTTCGCCATTAACTCTCCGGGCAGCATCGGATGGACCTACATCGACGCCGACAATAAACCGACGTATACTTGGCAGGCGTGCACGTTCCCTACGCAGGGACAGAAGATGGCGTACGTTGTCATGAATCCGTGGCAGACTGTGCCGGCGGTGAACGACAATCCCGACTATAAGCCTCACTCTGGACAGAAGATGCTTGTCGGCTTCTGTGCGGTCGACGCGCAGAACAACGACTATATCATCTCGCCAAGACTCAACTTCGACGCCGACTTCCAGATTAGCTTCTGGGCGCGCAGCTACAAGACGGGCGAGAACTACAATGCGGAGCGCATACGTGTGGGCTATTCTACAACTGGCACGCAGCCTTCCGACTTCACGTACGTTAATGAATCGCCATACGTAGAGCTGCCCGCCGAATGGACGCTCGTGGCTTACGACATACCCAAGGAGGCGCGCTACGTCACTATCAACTGCGTGTCCGACGATGCTTTCATGCTGCTTATCGACGATATCTTTGTCGGCACGAACAAGGTGCGTCCCGAGTCGGCAGGCATGGCACGCGCTGCAGCGAAGAATCCCGTAGTGGGATTCAACGTATATCGCAACGGCGAGAAGCTCAACACGAAGCTCGTGGAGAGCGTGAACTACGACGACGAGGTGCCTGACTACGGCGACTATACCTACACCGTAACGGCTGTGAAGAAGGACGGCACGGAGACGGCGCAGAGCGCTCCGCTCTACGTGAACGTGCCCGACACACGCATGCTGCCGTTCTTCGACGACTTCGACGACTGGACGCTGCATGAGGACAAGTGGACAAAGACACAGCAGGACGGAAGCACAGAGTCGAAGTGGTCTATCGACTACTACGAGTATGGTCTTATCGACCCGTCGGCTACATACAGTTGGTCGACGTTGCAGAACTACGACCAGGCGCTTATGACAAGAGTGCTGCACACTCCCGACCGCACGAACACTTATCTGCGCTTCAATCTGAAGCTGCGCAACAGCGAGCAGACCAACGTCGACTATCTCTCGGCAGAGGTGTCGTCTGACGACGGCAAGACATGGAAGGAGATAGCGACTTTCGACAACAAGAACGGCGGCTTCGAGTGGACTACGTTCCAGTATGCGCTTGCCGACAATCTCTCTTCTGACCTCTTCCGCGTGAGATTCCGTGCGCACGGCGCCGATGCCAAGTGGATCAACTACTGGTATGTGGACGACGTGAAGGTATGGACGCCGGTGTGGACTTCGGCACAGCTCGACGTGAAGACTGCTTCGGCTGCCAGCGTGACTGACTGCGACGTTAAGCTCACAGCCGACCACTGCGCCGTGATAAATACTACGACTGACGCTGCCGGACACGTGAACTTCGACAAGATAGAAGAAGGTGTATACGAAGTGGAGGCAAAGAAGGACGGATATAACGTATATAAAGGTAAGTTCGAGATAAAGAACGGCGGCAGCAACCGCATCAACGTTGTCATCACCAAGCCTACAGCCGACCTTTCGTCGAAGGAAGTAAGCGCTGACATCAACGCCGAGTCGAGTCTTGTGAAGACATTGCGCATGACCAACAACGGCGACGGCGAACTGGTATGGCATCTTGCAGCCAAGCCAGCCAAGCTGTCGGGCGACGATACCAACAGATGGGAGAAGCAGCCCTCGTTCACAGCGTCGGGCGACTTGCAGCAGTCGATTGGTTTCGACGGCGAGTTCTACTATACTACATCATCTATCGAGCTTGGCAAGTTCTGGAAGTACGATAAGAACGGACGCTTCATAGAGCAGTTTAGCATCCCCGAGATGTACTACAAGCTCTACGACATCACGTACGACGGACGCTACTTCTACGGCAGCGACTGGTCAAACCGTCTCTTCCAACTCGACTTCGACAACCGTCGCATCGTGAGAATAATAACCGTAAAGGACCAGCCCGACCTCAGAATAACCCACTGTAGCTACGACCCCGACCGCAAGGGCTTCTGGGTAGGAACCTTCACCACCATCGGCTTCATCGACAAGAACGGTAAGATTCTCTCGCGCTTCAGTAACATCAGCAGCAGCGAGAGCGTGTCTATCTACGGCTCGGCTTACGACAACGTGTCGCCTGGCGGTCCGTATCTTTGGTTGTCGGATATGACAGCTGAGACGACAGAGCAGATCGACAAGGTGCAGGTACGCCAGTTCAGTACAGCGAAGCGTGCGCTTACTGACGTGAAGCACTCGCTGACCGACGCTCCGGGATATGTGCTTGGCAGTCAGGCCACCGGACAGAACTACGTCTGCGGTCTCTTCGCCTCTACAGACATCACGCCCGGCAAGCTCACTCTCCTGGGTGCGCTCAACCAGATGCCGAACCTCTTCTTCCGCTACACTCTTTGCGAGACAGACAAGTGGCTCGACTTCTCGCCGCGTCACGGCAAGCTCGCTCCGGGCGCATCGCAGGACATCAGCGTGCGTTTCGACGCTCTTGAGGACATAGTGGGCAACAATCATGTAGCTGAGGCTGTGCTTATGGCTAATCCGGAGATAGGCGACCAGACCGTCAGCTTCAAGCTCAACGTCACAGGCGAGTCAACATGCCCGCGACCGCAGAACGTGAAGGCAGAAGCAGGCGACGCTTGCGCCGTCATCTCATGGCAGAAGGGCAACGGATCTGCAAAGGCAGACAGCTACAACGTATACCAGGGCGACCGCAAGGTGAACGCTTCGCCCGTAACAGGCATGACTTTCACCGACAGACAGCTCGTCTACGGCGAGTATATATATAAGGTGACAGCCGTATACGGCGGCAAGGAGTCGGCAAAGAGCGACTCTGTTAAGGTGTTCGTGAAGAACGGCGCACAGTATTATCCGCCGGTAGGCGTGGCAGCAAGCATCAACGGCAACAAGAACGTGAGCCTTTCATGGCAATCGCCGCTCTACGGAATGGATAAGCCATCCACAATGACCTGGGCGACCGGCAAGCATGAGGACGACATAGGCATGACAGACGGCGGCATCTTCTATGCAGGTGTGAAGTGGAACGCCTACGACATCGCCGCTTACCGCGGAAAGCGCGTTGCTTCAGTGGCTGTGCAGCTCGTCAACCCTGTTCAGTACATCGCCCTCATCATCAAGAAGGACGGCGAGAACATCTACAAGAAGCAGTATAAGGGCGACTTCAAGTTCGACGGCACTCTGACAGCCATCCCCGTAGACGAAGACATACGCCTCGTGCCGGGTCACGAGTATCTGTTCTGCTTCGAGATAAAGAGCGACGCTGGCGTTCAGCCGCTCGGCATCGACGACGGCAAGGCTGTGTTAGACAAGGGCGACCTTCTCTCTACCGACGGCGAGAAGTGGTTCTCGGCAGCCATTTCGGGCATTGAGGGCAACTTCAACATCAACGTGAACCTCGATCCTGCCGACACCACCGAAGAGAAGCCCCTGGGCTATAACGTATATCGCAACGGCGTGAAGGTGAACACCAACCTCATCACCTCTCAAAGCTACAACGATGTGCTCTCCTCAACAGGCATCTTCTCTTACACCCTCACATCCGTATACGCAAACAACGGAGAGTCGGCAGAGAGCAAGCCGGTTGACGTAGAGGCATACGAGATAAAGGACAAGACAGCTCCGCACGCTGTCAATGCCGACGTAGAGCGCAACCGCACCATCTCGCTCCGTTGGGACAACCCGACAAAGGAGCCGCAGGTGATAAAGGCTGACGTAGCCAAGCGACCGGTTACTACCGTAGACGGCTATCCCGAGTATGTAAGATCGTTCTTCGGTCCGAAGTCGGGCATGGCTGTCGTCACCGACGGCACATACGTCTACACATCCGTATACAACGAGGACGGACGTATCGAGAAGTACGACTTCGACGGCAACAAGCTCGGCTCATACAGCGTGGACGGCATCGAGGGCGTACGCAACATGGCATACGACGGCGAGTGGCTCTACGTAGCCGACAACACCACCAACATCCACCGTATCGACCCCGCAACGATGGAGAACAAGGAGGACATCGCCATCTCCGAATACTCACGCCACCTGGCTTACGTGCCTTCTCTCGACGGCGGTAAGGGCGGCTTTGAGGTAGGCGACTGGCAGACCTCAATCTACGTGACGAAGAACGGCGGCAAGATCGGCACCGGTCCGATTCTGAAGGGCGCTTCAGGCACAGCCTATCACAACGGCAAGCTCTACGCCTTCGAGCAGGGTAACGACGCCAACAAGTACACCATCGGCATCTACGACGACGAGAACGAACGCGTCGGATCGATTGACCTCGGCAAGTATGTAGAGATAGACGACATCGCGTCGGTATCGGCTGGCGGTATGTCATCGTTCACGGGCAAGGACGGCATCACCTACCTGCTCCTTTCGTTGCAGCGTCAGGGCGAACCGGTACAGTTCGTCGTTCTCGACCTCGGCGGCTTGACCACCGTGGCTGGTTACAACGTATACCGCAACGGCGAGAAGCGCAACGCGGAGATGCTCACACACCGCTACTTTGAAGAGACCGAGACAAAGGAGAACGAGTACGACTACGCCGTACAGACCGTCTACATCAATGGCGAGACATCCGACTTGTCAGCCGTGTCTACAGTAGAGATTGTAAGCACCGGCACCGCCAAGACTCCTGTCAACACCACCGCCAAGCAGTCGTCTTACGGCTACAACGTGCTCCTCACCTTCGCCGACCCTGATATGTATCAGAACGCAGCAAGCAAGGAGAACTTCGAGAGCGCCGGCGTCGGCGAGGAAGTATATCGCGTCGGTGGCGAGAGCTATCAGTCGGGATGGACAGTGTCTGGCGACGAAGCCTTCGACGGCAGCAAGTCGATAACAGCCGACGCACAGAGCAGCGCATTCGGCGTGATACCTGCCGAGGGCATGAGCTATCTGCGCCTTGCAGCCCGCAACGCCGACGACCACAACGGCGAGGGAACGCTCAACGTCTACTATTCTACCGGCGGCACCAACCGCGCCAACTTCATCTTCCTGCAGTCGTGGAAGACCTCAGAGTCTTGGCAGGACCTCCAGTGCGAGCTTCCGGCAGGCACCGAGTACGTAGCTCTGTCGAAGGACGCAGCGCAGCCCAAGCAGTATGTCGACGGCGTGGCTCTTTACAGCAGCACGCCGAAGAGCAATCTTTACGGATTCAACATCTATCGCAACGGCGAAAAGATAACCGCAAATCCAGTAAGCGGCGTCTCTTACGTCGACCGCAACCTGCTCGCCGGCAAGTACAGCTACGAGTTTGAGCTTGTGACAAAGACATCAGCCGTGAGCGAGAAGTCGGCACCCGTAAGCATCGACCTCTACTACGACAACGGTTCGCTTGCTCCCACCAACCTCCGCGTATCGCAGGAGGCAGAAGGCAACCGCCTCTCATGGCAGTTCCCGGCTCTCGGCGAGCCCGTCTATCTGCGTTGGCACGACGGCTTCAACTATAAGGCAGGCGGCTTGACCAATGGCGGCGCGTTCTTCGCAGGCGCTTGCTGGTTCGCTTCCGACCTGAAGGGATACGGCAACCTCGCTCTGAGCGATGTAGAGGTATACATCAACCAGATTCCTGAGGCGCTCTTCCTCCTCGTCTACGAGAACAACACCCTCGTACGCCAGCAGTTCGTGCCCAGTCTGAAGCAGTATTCGTTCAACACCATCCACCTCGAAGAACCGCTTAAGATCGACGAAGGCAAGAACCTCCGCGTAGCGGTATACATCGAGCAGAACGAGATAACGGTTCCTCTCGGATACGACCGTGGTCCGGCACGCAGCGGCCGTGGCGACCTCTACTCTGCCGACGGCATCACATGGCAGACAATGGAGGCTTCGGGCTCTGAGGTAGACGCCAACTGGAACATCTCAATCGGACTCAGCCCGTACTCTAACGTACTTCCTGGCACAGAGAACAAGGCAGCCAAGAAGCTGCCCGCATTCCAGCCCAAGCGCAAGGCTAATGCCGACATCTCATTCAAGGCTGTCGACGCTAAGGGCGAGCCATCGTCCGACAAGAACGTCTTTGAGGGATACAACGTATACCGCAACGGCGACCGTCTGAACAACGAACTGACGACAGACACCGTCTTCACAGACGCGACAGCTTTGTCCGACAAGTATCTCACTTATCAGGTGTCGGCAGTCTACTCTGTAGCAGGCGAGAAGTTCTCAGACAAGGTTACCGTCATAGCCACAGGCATCGACGGCGTCAACGGACAGAACGGCGTTACGCTCAAGGTAGAGGACGGACAGCTTGTAGTGCTCGGCGCTCATAACGGCGACCGCATCACCGTAGCTTCGGCAGACGGCAAGCTCATCGCAAGCGACATCGCCACCGACGAGTATCGCCATACCGTAAGCCTTGCATCGGCTACCACCGGCACATACGTAGTGAAGGTAGGCAATGCCACATTCAAGCTGAACATCAAGCGTAAGTAACAACAACACATAAAGCCTTTATCGGCTTTATCTGAATACCGAGAGGGTGGGGCAAAGCTGCCGAAAAGCAGTTGTTGTCCCACCTTCTTTTTTATGTTTTCGCTGCAAGGATTCGACATTCTCTCTGCAAGGATTCGACCTTCTTGCTGCAAACCCTCACGAAAAGTCATCGTCACCCGAACGGAATCTGATCGGGCGGCGAACGGAATCTGATCGGGTGGCGAACGCGAACGGTGAGAAAAGCTTAAGAAAAGGATCGAAACTTCAGTAGTTTAACCTATGTTAAAAGCAACCCTTCCGCATACAGCCTATACATTATTTCGCTATATTTGCGATACATTAAACCTAATCCACAGCTTATATATGTTCAGATTATTTTTAATAATAAGTGTATTTATGATAAGCTCATGTTCTAATACACAGCCACCCAAGAAGAAAACAATAAATTATTTGTCTTTACATGAGCAACAGAATATGGAAAAGAAGTCTATGATTCTAATTATGGATTTCGGAGATTCCGAGTCTCAAATAATAAAGTGTTGTGACTCGCTGTTGACCTATGGTGTAGGATATGTTGAGACTGCTAATAAAACAATATCTGAAGGGGATGTTGCGTGGAATTCTGCTTATCCGATTATCAGAAAAAGACTTGGAGCTGCTCAACAAAAGACAATACAAGTGGCAATTTCAAAATTGGAGAATACTTCTTATCGTGATTCTGTTATTGTTAAGGATAATGTTGAATACACCTTGTATGTTAACAATCATAAAGTTGCCTCTGGATACAAGGCTCGTATTAAAAATTTCCCTGCAGATATACAGACAACAATAAAGCAAATGAGATCATGGGCTTCTCCACTTTATCACAAAGAATACGGGGCATAATCGTGCGTTTAATTTAGAGGGCGCAAAATATGTATAAAAACGATCATATTAAACATCATTAAGAATATGGAGTCAAGTAATACAATAAAAGAGGGCGAATGGTTTTGTGCTATAGAAGGCTTAGCCATCGCCGAAAGAATCTATAAAATTTATTTTGAGGAATACGACCGTATCCCTCAAGATAAAAAAATAGGCGATCTGAATATGTCTGTTGTGCAATATCGTCTCTTTTGTGATTTTGATGGACATCCAATAAAACGGAATAGATTCAAATACTTTAACGCAGACTATTGCAGTCCGATGCGCATTAAATGGGAAAGGATATTAAAAAAGAGTATTTCTAATAATCCAAAAGAATACGCATCTTTTGAAAAATTCTTAAAGCAGCCCAAAGAACTAAAAGGATGTGTCAGATTAGAATATGTTTTTGATGTACGAGAGAAAGACAATGTAATCAGTGGCATTAATGCCATTCGTGAGAAACTGCCTTCAAGATTCACGTTCTCAGATTTGCAGCGTATTGCCGAGGATAATCATTTCGCAATCAATCTGAAAGATTTCACAGATGATACCTTTGGCGCTCCGATATATATTCGCATTTATCTGGTTTTTATATACGGAGATAGCATAGGAAAAAACATTCTGTTCAACAGGTTGGATTTCGAAATTCATGAGAGAGTGAATTGAGAGGGAGAACATTCACAGCATGCTTCAGACAATGGAATTGCTGTTTTACCGTAGCGGAGGTCTCCGGCCTCCGCAGCACCAAGTTCGTAGAATAAGAATCTTATGCGAAAAATTATTAAGCGACTATTTATATCTGCAATCACCTTTATTCTTTTAATCGTTGCAATATTTATATCTATAATTGATATAGAAGAAGCTATAGAACCTCCAAAGGGAGCTGTTAGAATAGGTGATTTAAAGGATATTTATTGGCTAAAGAAAATATCTGTTTCCCACAACTCGATGAGAATATGTATATACAATGATTACAATGGAGATTTGGCATTAGATGCTGATTTTCCTATAGTACATTTTAACGATACAACATTAAACTGTATTTGTGCTTTTGACCCGTGCCATTTACTCTTGTATAATGGGCATACTGTTGAACCTTCTAAAATTTATGGCGGATATCTGAAATAAATTCTACTTAATGAAAAAACATGAAAAGATATTTAAATCATACTATTACAGAACAAAGTTATTGTACATTACTATGTCATAAAATGATGGAAATATGATACGTTTGTTTGCTTTAATTTTATTATTGGTAGAACTGACAAGTTGCTCGCAGTATAAATCAAAGACCGCAGAATTCTGTCAGCTCGACAAGATAGACTCTGTACGTTGTTATAGTCATTTTAAGAACAAGGAAGTCACCATAAACGATACAAATGTATTGAACAAAATAAACAATTGCTTAAAAAGAAGCGTTCTTCATCATGACGAGCGCTTCGTAAAACATCCTCCTTACTACGGAACAATTACAATATTCAGCAATGAAGATTCTATAATATTTGATGTACATGGTAATACCTTGAAGCAAAACGATGATGTCTACTTGGAATGCTCTACCAACATCATCCAAATTATTAATTCCATCATTGTTAAGAATGCTGTTAATAAGAAGAATGAAAAATATGAAGATGCTATGACGGCTGGTAGATAGCTGGTAGATAAAACTGCTATCTGCCAGCCGTCAACCCACTACCCGACAACGCATTACACGCCTGCTGGGAGATATGGCAGATTTTTCGCATAAACAGACTTTTAAAAACAATTGTTGCTCGGTTGGTGCACTTCTTGCTCGGTTGGTGCACTTGAGACAAGTGCACCCCCTGAAGAGGAATTTGTTTGTAAGCAAAATGTGGCAGTTTGTTTAAAAACTCCGATTTCTTAAGGCTGAATGAATAATAATGTGTATATTTGCAGCGATTATCAAGAGAGTTATGCTTTTTTTTTACATTGAATAATATAGAGTCTAACTAAAAACATCAAGACTATGAAAACAAGATTGTTGCAAGCGTTGCTTGTGCTGTTGCTGCTCGCGCCGTCGTTGGCTGCACACGCCGACGAAGCCGACACCACGCCGCGCCAAGCACTCGTGTTGAAGTTCGTTGATGATGCCACGGCAAGCTTCTTCCTTGCCGACAAGCCGGAAGTGGGCTTTGCCGACGGAAAGCTGACGGTTACATCCAACGGCGTCGCTACCGACTACGAACAGTCGGCTGTGGCGGAGTTCTATTTCGACTACGTCGTGCCTACAGCCATTGTGGGCACAGAGGGCAAGGCCTTCTCGTTCACGTACGACGACAACCGCACCGTGAAGGTGAGTGGTGCGAAGGCTGCTGAGGTTGCGCTCTACGCCGCCGACGGCACACTCGTGATGCGCAAGCGCGTAGCCGACGGCACCGTTGTGCTGAGCCTCGACAACTGCAAACCAGGAGTTTATGTACTTACACTTGAAAACGAACAAACTTTTAAACTAATCAAGCAATGAAAAAATCGTTACTTATCATCTCGTTTCTCATCTCTGCGCTCGCACTTCCTGTGGCGGCACAGCACACATTCGTTAAGAACTCGCCGCGCTTCTCTGCACCTGCCAAGGCTGACGAAGCCAAGACCATGGCTATGAGTCATGTCGTGGCGTCGTACTATACAGCCGCTTCTGAGGCTACAGGCAACTGCGACAACTATTATCTCGTGGTTTCGGACAAGACAAACGCTGTTTTCAACTCTGCCGAGGGCACCATCGTGGCTACAAACGCTAACGTGGCTGCCATCGACTTGTACGCTCCGGCGGGCACTGGCACCGAATTGCCCGAGGGAACGTTCAAGGCTGGCGAGGGCAGTCTCTATTATGATGCCGCCTACTCTTACACCACAAAGTACGGATTCACCGGCAAGCCCGGCAAGGAGAACGCGCTGACGGGCGACGTGACCGTGAAGAAGGGCGCTGACAACTCGTATACCGTGACCTTCGCCGACGCCAACGGCGTGCAGTATACCTACACCGGAACGCTCAGCTTCGTAGACATGAACACCGGCACGACGGTATATCCGCAGATTCCTACCGACGTGAACACTACATTCACCGGCGGTATGGCTTACTATCACGGCAATCTGATGGAGTCGAATACGGGTAATATCTACATCAACCTCTTCGACTGCGACTTCGACCCTGAGACAGGCAACATGAAGGGCACCGGTTTCAACCTCGCCATCTGCGCTTTCAACCGACTCTTCGGCGACCCGAAGCAGGCCACGATCATCCCCGGCACATACACCGTGGCTCGCAACTTCAAGAGCGAGACCTACTTCCCAGGTATGGAGATAGACTATAACGGAATGACCATTCTTATGGGTACATACATCAAGCGTCGCAAGACTGTGACCGGCTCTGATTCCGACTACGACTATGCTTATATCACCGACGGAACGGTAGTAATCACCGACGGCGACGAGGAAGGCACATTCAACTTCACCATCGACTGCACAACAGACCGCGGACATAAGGTGACGGGCACGGCGAAGAACATCAAGTTCAACATCGTCGACGTGTCTGACGACAAGGAGAAGTACGTAGAGTCGAACCTCGACCGCGACGTGAAGCTCAATCTCGACTACATCAAGAAGGCTCGTGTATACTTCCTCGGCAACCAGAACGGCGTGAACATCTACACCGTCGACCTCGGCTCGCCGAGCGGAAAGGACGGCGAAGAGGGCGACTTGCTCCGCATGGAGTTCCAGACAAACCCGGGCACAGCATATCTGCCGTCGGGCACATACGAACTGATGGAGAACGACCACCTCTGGACCAACCTCTACGCGCCGTACAAGATGACACGCGGCTACTTTGACAACGTGGGCGGACGCACCGGCACACGCTACGAGCACTTCGAGAAGGGACGCTACTGCGTTGTAGACAGCTTCGCCTTCGTATACAGCGGACGCGTGGGCGTTGAGCAGCTGGCTAACGAGGAGTACAAGTTCACTATCGACCTGGCTGACGGCAAGGGCTACCAGATTCAGGGCGAATGGAGCGGACCGGTGGAACTCAACTACGACCCGTCTACAGGTCTTGGCAAGGTAGAGGGCGCTGAGGCTGAGACCGTGAAGTTTGTTGGCAACAGCACGCTTCTCGTGAGCGGCGCCGCAAAGGGCGAACGCCTCTCTGTATACACCGTAGGCGGACAGCATGTACTCTCTGCCGACGCCACCAAACCGGTTGACGTGGCGGCTCTGCACAGCGGCGTCTACGTCGTAAGAACAACAAATGGAGTTATAACAAAAATAGTAAAACGATGAAAAAGACCGTATTGACAATGCTGTGCCTCATGGCGATGGGCGCCAGTTACGCACAGACCACAAAGCGAATAATGACCGTTCAGCAGAAGGACGGCACAAAGGTAGAATATAAGGTGGACAACGTGGAGCGCGTGAGCTTTTCGGAGCGCACATACGCCGATCTCGACAACCAGTGGGCGCTCAACGAGAACGTGAACGACGTGAAGACCGTGCTGCTGAAGGAGACTGACGAGTATAGCTCGTTCATGCTCTATTCTGTAGAAAACGCAACGAGCGACCTTGCGCTCCAGCCCGACGTTACAATCACGCTGCCCGCAGCGTCAGTAGGACATGATGTAGACCTCGCCACTCTTGCTGAGGCAGGCGGCAAGCTCGTTTGCGGCGAACGCGAGTTCAAGAAGGGTGCTTTGAAGGTGAAGTTCGACAAGTTCAAGAAGAACGTAACCGTATCTGTTGAGGCAGAAGACGGCGCCGACGATTTCCGTTGCGAGTATACAGGCGCATTCAGCCGCACCTACGACGCCAGCAATACTTTCTCTGTTACTGATACGGAGCAGGCAACAACCCGCTTCTCTGTGCTTTCAGCTCTCTGCGTGCAGCCTTCTGCAACGGGCGAGCCTACCAACTTCGCTTTCGCTGACGTAGAAGCACAGGCTCCGGCTGACTTCCTCAACGCCAAAGCCGCAGTATGGTTCAGCGTTTCGGCTGCGAAACTCTACAATGGTACGGTAGACATGGCTACAGAAGCAGACAGCTACACCTTCCGCTATATCGACTATGCCACAAGAACCGTATACGACAAGGTGAAGTCGGGCTCCATCACCACCGCACAGGGCTTCGGCGGACAGACTTACGTGAGTCTTGAAGCTGTGCTCGAGGACGGCAGAACCGTGAGCCTCTCTTACTTCGGCACGTTCGCAGCTGCCGAGTCGCTCGACGAAATCATACCGTCGGTAGTGGCAGAGAACGAATACAAGTACTATAACTCTGACGGCGAACTCTCTATCACTCGTCAGCTTGGCACATCGTACATGAAGGAATACAAGGGCAACATCACCTTCTACCTTATCCCCGAAGGCGACGGCAAGACTTCTTCAGACAGAGTGGAGGTGAAGGTAGGCAGCGACCTTATCAACGCAGGCGAGATTGATCTTGCGAACGTCGGTCAGGAGAAGGTGTTCGACATCAAGTACAACGCCGGCGGCATCCAGCTGCAGTCGTACGCAGCAGGTCACGGCTACGGCAACATGCCAAACAACGGCACGCTCACTGTGAGCAAGGACGAGAACGGCGTGTACGAGATTCTGCTCGACATAACCAACAAGTACACTAACAGCTATACCTCTAACGGCGGCGACAACACTCGCATCGTTGTCAACTATAAGGGTACATTTGAAAAATATTAATTAAAGATGTTGTTGTGTTGAGATGTTGAGATGGTGACAAATGCATATCTCAACACCTCAACACCTCAACATATCAACATTAAAACAATCCTAATCAATGAACAAATCAAACATCCTATTGGCATCGCTGCTCCTCGTAGGCAGCTCGGCTTTCGCACAGAAGCTTTCGCCAAGTACGAGCCTGATGCTTCAGGATATGAGTACGCAGAAAAATGTGAAATCGGCAACAGCGAAGAAGGTGGACGCCTTCATCACCGTTGCTCCGTCGAAACAGCACGCAGCCGCCGACTGCATTAGTCGACTTGAGGCGCTCGGCGTGGAAGTACGCAACGTCGTAACCGACCGTCTGCTCACCGTGAGTCTGCCGCTTGAGGCTGTTGAGGCTGTAGCGGCACTCGACGAAGTGGAGAACGTGCAGGTAGGTACAAGTGTGCGTATGCTCCTCGACACCGCACGCAAGGAGACTGGCGTCGACGACTGCCACTCTACTACCTCCGAGCTGGGCGCATATACCGGCAAGGGCGTCGTTGTGGGCGTTGTAGACGGCGGATTCCAGTATTCGCACGTCGACTTCACCAACCCCGACGGCATCGGCACACGCATAGCACGCGTTTGGGACCAGAACGCCAACGGCGGAAAAGCACCCTCGAAGTTCGGTTACGGTAGCGAGTACGTCACCTACGACGAGATGCGCGCCGTCAACTACGACATTTCTTCTACGTTCCACGGATCGCACGTGGCAGGTATCGCCGCAGGCAGCGACCGCACGACGCCTTACTACGGCGTAGCGCCAGAGTCGGAGCTGGTCTTCGTGAGCTTCGGTTCGAGCAACGTGAACATCACCGACGGCATACAGTACTGCTTCGACTATGCTGAGAGCGTAGGCAAGCCCTGCGTTGTGAACATCAGTCTCGGTTCGCACCTCGGTCCGCACGACGGCACCTCGGCTTCCGACCAGGCTTTCGCAGCAATGGCAGGTCCCGGACGCATCATCGTTGGCGCTGCGGGCAACGAGGGCAGCACAGCGCTGCACGTAGGCAAAGACCTTGAGGATGGCGACACATCGCTCAAGACCATGATAGGCTTCAGCGAAAACTCTGCGAGCAAGCAGGCTTACGTGGACATCTGGGGCAGCAAGGGCGCTCCGCTTAAGGTGAAGGCAGTAGTGGTTGACGCTCTGAAGGGCAAGGTGATGTACGAGTCGCCGGCTGTGGAGACCGACGGCGAGACCGACGTGAAGTACACCTTCCCCGATGGTAGCGGCGTGGTGTCTACCGTGCAGATGGCTCTGCAGAAGAACCCGACAAACGAGCGCACGGAGGTGATGCTGATGTGTCGCGCCACAAGCATTGCTGAGAACCGCAAGATAGGAATCGTGGCTACGAGCGACGCAGGCACATCCATACACATGTGGAACAACGCAACCGAAGGCTACTTCCTCAATGGAGGCAAGCGCGGTTGGACCGACGGCGACACCGACTACACCGTGGGCGAGCTTGGCGGCGTGAGCGACAACGTTATCAGCGTAGGTTCGTACAACACCAAGATGGAGTACACCACGCTTGGCGGCGATGTCTACGGCATCAACACCGCTCTGGTGGGCAACAAGGGTGCTCTGTCGCTCTTCTCGAGTCACGGACCGACGCTCGACGGACGCACCAAGCCCGACGTGACGGCTCCGGGCTGTCTGCTCATCTCTGCCACATCGAAGTATTATGCAGGCTTCAGCTCGTCGACCTGTGCGGTGAAGTCGGGCGACGACTACTACGACGCCAATATGGGTACGTCGATGGCTTCGCCTGTCGTTACCGGCACCGTAGCTCTTTGGCTTCAGGCTAACCCGAACCTCTCACCGGCTGACGTGCGCGCTATTCTGAACAAGACCGCACGCCACGACAAATATACAGGCACAGCCGAGAAGTCGGACCGCAACAGCTGGGGCGCAGGCAAGATTGACGCTTTCGCAGGTCTGAAGATGGCGCTCGATGCCACAGGCATCAAGGACACGAAGGCAGGCGAACAGATGTTCAGCATCACTACCGACCGTGTGGCTCGCACCGCACAGTTCTTCTTCGGAAACGACGGCGCAGTTCGCGTGGCTGTCTACAACGCCCTCGGACAGCAGGTTTGCGCCAAGCAGATAGCTGCAAGCGGCGAGACAGTAGACCTCTCGCAGCTGGGCAACGGCGTGTTCGTCGTAAAGCTGCAGCAGGGCAGCGCAGAAAAGTCTGTGAAGATTGCATTGTAATACACTATTCATAAAAGACCGGCAGATTGTTCAGTTCTGACAATCTGCCGGTCTTTTGTATAAACTTATGCTTGCGCCGATAGTTTTTTTATTTCTATACAATCATTATTCGGGATTTTTATCTAAATTTGTAGCCAAATACTTAACTCAATAACAAATGATTATGCCTACAGTCAAAACGAGAATCTTTGCACTTGGCTGTCTGTTCGCACTGGCTTCTGCACCCGTTGTGCAGACCGTAGCCCAGAACGGACAGTACATCTACGACGTGCAGGACGGCGAGGCCGACATCTTCGGTCAGTTGCGCTACGAGAAGAATGTGAACGGAACCGGTCTGGTGAAGCTCAACACCGCCAATCCCAACGGCTACCAATGGGTGCACGATTACGGCTATCAGGCTGGCGTGACGCCTATCACTACAGCCGGCACTTATGTAGGCAGCGAGTACTACGCCTACGAGACAACGCTATACGCCAATACGCTCATGCCGCGCGCCATCAGTGTGGTGAACGTGAACACGGGCGAGTATACCGCCAAACGCGAGATTGTGAACTCGACGACCGAGGCACCTCTCATTCTCGACGAGATGACGTACGACCCGAAGACAAACCGCATCTTCGGTCTGCACTACGACACCAGCGCCAACAAGTCGTACATCTACGAGATTGACCGCAAGACGCTCGACATAGCTCTTGTGGCTACCATCGACAAGGTGCTCTTCTACACGCTCGCCGCCGACAACGGATCGCTCTACGCCGTGCGCAAGGGCGGCATGAAGAGCTATCTCAGCAAGATAGACATCAGCAGCATCAACAAGACCACAAAGACCTGCGAGTATAAGGACTTGGGCAATACGAACATCTATCTCGGCGACTTCAGTCAGACGATGGAGTTCGACAAGACGACGCATCGCCTGTGGTGGATGGCGCAGACGTCGGACGGCAACGCTTATCTCGTGGAGCTTAACCCGCAGACGGGCGCACAGATAAAGAAGGAGTTCATCGACAACGAGATGCAGCTGCTCGGCATGGGCATTCCGTATCAGTATGTGGCAGACGGCGCACCGTCGTATCCGCGCGCGTTCAAGGCTACAGCCGATGCAAAGGGCGCTCTCTCGGCACAGCTCTCGTGGACAACACCGAGCGTGAGCTATCTCGGCGCAAAGCTCTCGTCGCTCACAGGCACAAAGGTCTACCGCAACGACCAGCTCGTGTACACTTCTACCGAGACAACGCTGGGCAAGGCTGTGACATGGACCGACAAACCTTCGACCGACGGCTACTATATATATAAGGTGGTGCCGTACAACGCTGCGGGCGACGGCGTATACAAGGAGTTTGCGGCGTTCGTAGGCGAGGATCTGCCGGGCGCTCCGCAGAACGTTACGTTCACCACGCACGGCGGCAATGCCGAGATAACATGGGCGGCACCCGCAGAGGGGCAGCACGGCGGTTATTTCGACAACGCCAGTCTGAAGTACAACGTGGTGCGCATGCCCGACAACAAGGTGGTTGTAGAGGGCACAACATCGCTCCGTGCTACCGACGCCGTGAGCGTTCAGAAGGGCTACAGCTACATCGTGACGGCTGTGAACAAGAAGGGTGTGGGCGCTTCGGCTACATCCAAGACCATGAGCTTCGGACCCGAGGACAGCGTGCCGTTCACTTCGCCGCTCACCACGCAGGACGATTTCGACCGTTGGGTGACTGCGGACAAGAACAACGACGGCAACACATGGACATTCTACAAGCCTACGCAGACCACTACATACGACCGCTGCGACCAGAACGCCGATGACTGGCTCTACACGCCGGCGCTGAAGTTCGAGAAGGGCAAGACATACCAGGTGCGCTACACTTACTCGTCAGCCAACTGGGTGACTCCCGACAAGCACGAGCAGGTGATGGAGCAGATGAAGGTGTGGTTCTGTGCGGAACCGATAGCCACCGGTGCGGCGAAACTCATCAAGGAAACTGGCGAGTTCCACACAGCTTCGAACATCTTCCTCTACGGCAAGGACAATTTCCAGACAGAAACAACCGGTTCGGCACGCATCGCTTTCCAGGCGTGCAGCGAGGCTAACCACGGACAGATATACTTGAAGGACATATCTATTCGCGAATACAGCACGAAGGACCTCAGTGTGCAGGCACTCACCGGCTCGCAGCTCGTGAATAGTCAGAGTCAGCAGACCTTCACCGTCGATGTGCGCAACGAAGGCTCGGCTACGGTGAGCGACTACCGCGTGCTGCTGCTCAACGCCGACAACAACGAAGTGCTCGGCGAGGCTAAGGGCAAGACCGTAGCCAAGGACGAGACCGTGGAAGTGGCAGTCGACTGGGTGCCGGGAGCAGAAGGCACTATAAAGGTTGTGGCGAAGGTGGAGCTTGCTGGCGACACATATCCCGCAGACAACGTGCTGGCTACACCGCTCGAGGTGAAGATATCGGCAGCCGACGCCGACAAGTGGCTCACGCTCAACACTGACAACAGCTGGGGATGGCGCTTCCCGTTCTTCATGCTCGACCCCTACTCGCAGTGTCAGGCGCTCTTCCTCGAAAAGGAGATGCAGAAGAAGGGCATCGAGATTACCGGCATGCGCTTCCTCTACAACGGCAAGAACGCTGAGGCTTACACCTTCCCGGCACGCATCGGCATCAAGAATACAACCCGCACCGACATGCTCGACGAGGACGGCGGCAATGCGATGTTCGACGAGGACGGATTCACAACTGTCTTCGACGGCAACATCACCATCCAAGGCAATGCCAACGATCTGGAACTTGTAGTTAACCTCGACAAGCCGTACAAATACGAGGGCGGCAACGTGATTATGAAGTTCGAGTGTCCGCTCGGCACACAGTATATCAAGGACAGCACGAAGCATCCCGACTGGCACATGATGGAGATGGACGGCAACCCGCACATCGCCTACTGCAGTGGCGAGGACGATGGCGAGAACGTGTGGGGCGAACTGCTCATGCCGTTCATCAGCATCGCTTATAAGGACAACGGCGCTGCGGGCATATTTGCTATCGGTGGCGACAAGAACGGCGTAACGCGCTCTGGCGACTCGCTGCTCTTCGACGAATGCGCCGACGAGGCTCGTCTATACAGCGCTACCGGCGCACTCGTGGCAAGCGCACAGCGTGCTAACGCACTCAGCGTGGCTGGGCTTGCAAAGGGTGTGTACGTGCTCAATCTGGTGAAGGAGGGCAAGGTGCAGAGCCTTAAAGTGATTATTTAGAAGTTGAAAGTGGTGTTTTATCAACTATTTTCATTAAATTTGCAAATTGAATAACTAAAACAGTTCGGAAACAAACAATAAAACAATTATGATAGACGTAAAAGAAACATTGAACGGCGCTGAAGAGCGCATGGAGATGGCTGCTATGTATCTGGAAGAGCAGTTGGCACGCATCCGTGCCGGCCGCGCCAACGTAGCAATCCTCGACGGTGTACGCGTAAGCTCATGGGGCTCTATGGTGCCATTGAACCAGGTGGCTAACGTTACAGTGCCCGATCCGCGTACTATCGCTATCCGTCCTTTCGACAAGAAGCAGATCCGCGACATCGAGAAGGCAATCATGGACAGCGATGTAGGTATCACTCCTGAGAACAACGGCGAGATTATCCGCCTCGGCATCCCGCAGCCTACTGAGGAGCGCCGTAAGGAACTCGTAAAGCAGTGCAACAAGATTGGCGAGCGCTCTAAGGTGGAGATTCGCAACGCACGCCAGGACACAAAGGACAAGCTGAAGAAGGCTATCAAGGACGGTCTGTCTGAAGACCTCGAGAAAGACGCTGAGGGCGAACTCCAGAAGGTTCACGACAAGTTCGTGAAGAAGGTTGACGACTTGCTCGCTGCTAAGCAGAAGGAAATCATGACTGTGTAGATGCACGGATTAGTAATAAAGAATACAGGCAGCTGGTACACCGTACGTACTGATGAAGGTCTCGACGTAGACTGCAAGATAAAGGGCAACTTCCGCTTGAAAGGCATACGCAGCACCAATCCGGTGGCTGTGGGCGACATCGTAGACATAGTGCGCAATCAGGAAGGAACGGCATTCATCACCGCCATTCACGACCGCCGCAACTATATCATACGCAAGTCGCAGAACCTGAGCAAGCAGAGCCATATCATCGCTGCCAACGTCGACCAGGCTTTTCTAATCGTTACGGTGAACTATCCGCAGACAAGCACCATCTTCATCGACCGCTTCCTCGCTACGGCTGAAGCTTACAGCGTGCCGACGGTGCTGGTGTTCAACAAGACCGACATACTCTCCGACGAGGAGCGCCATTATCAGGAGATGATGATGCGTCTGTACGAGACGGTAGGGTATAAGTGCGTGGCTGTATCGGCTACAACGGGCTTGGGCATGGACGCCATTCTGCCTATGCTGAAGGACAAGAAGACGCTGCTGAGCGGCAATAGCGGTGTAGGCAAATCGACATTCATCAACCACATCCTGCCGGGAGCCAACCTGCGCACGTCTGAAATCAGCGATGCGCACAACACGGGTATGCACACCACTACGTTCTCGGAGATGCTCGAGCTGCCCGATGGCGGATACCTCATCGACACTCCGGGCATTAAGGGCTTCGGCACGTTCGATATGGAGCCGGAGGAGCTCACAAGCTATTTCAAGGATATATTCCACTTCTCGAAGGAATGTCGCTTCAACAACTGCACGCATACGCACGAACCGGGCTGCGCTGTGCTGAAGGCTGTCGAGGAGCATTACATAGCAGCTTCGCGCTATCAGAGCTATCTCTCGATGCTCGAGGATAAGGACGAGAACAAGTATCGCGAAGCATATTAAAGCTTGGAGCAAGTGCCGCGAGGCATAGCTGGGAAAAACAATGCACATAAATAAAGAGGAGAGTGTGTCAAGCCTAAACGTTGACACACTCTCCTCTTTGTCTTTATTAGAATGATAACTATGTTGTTATTAGAATGATAACTATATCTTTATTCGAACAGTAGTGATATTGTTATCCGAACAATTAGACTTTATCACAACCATGTCAACGTTTAGTCATCGTGTACCGAACGCAACCCGATTGGATTGCGAACGCGACCGATGCGGACGGCGTTCGGAATCCGATCGGATTGCGTCCGCAGTACAACGACTAAGTATATAGTTTTACGGTGGACGGCAATGAAAAGATTACTTGTCAATCTTTGCTATCTCCTGCGCTTCCCAGTCCTCCCACTGCTTCATGGCTTCCTTCCAGTCGGTCTGTACGCCTGCAGCAACGGCTTCCTGCTGCCGCTGCGCCTCGTCGCGCTCACGGTCGCGCTGACGCTTCGCCTTCATGTCGGCGATGGTGCGGTCGTCGAGAATCACGATAGCTCCGCGCTGGCGAGCGTCGAGCAGCTCCTTAAGTCCGAACGCCTTGCCCGGCTCGTTGAAGTCGGAGATGTTGAACTCGTAACCCACGCGCAACTGGTGGCGTATCTCCTTCTGTTTGGCGCGGTTTGCCGAGCCTTTCAGACTTAAGAGGCGCGCTATTGCGTCAAATTCGCTTTGCGAGTATTTGTTCCTTCCCATGTTTATGTTATGTTTCTATTTGTTAAAAAACCAACTTTTTAGCTTAAAAAACTTGGCGCGTTCGTCGGAAAGCTATATATTTGCGATATCATTTTAGAGATTTCGTCTATTACGAAATCGATTCATTGAGGTTGGCAGCATCCTGCGCCAACCTCTTTTGTTTTTTCTATACCCTGTATGGTCGGTGGTGATGCCCACCTCCCCATTTTAGAAGGTGAGCATGAATCCGAAGCGTATGCCGTTCTTCTTGATGCCAGGTCCGTTGTAGTTCATACGGCGGACGTAGTCGATGGCGAGCAGCTTGAAGATGTTGTGTACACCGACAGTTATCTCCCAATACGGCTCGTTGTTTCTGAACTCACGTGCATCCTTCGGGAACTGGAAGAGCATTGCGTCGTTCTGGTTGCGGTCAAGCAGCGGGTTGTTCTTGTCGGTGAGTGCGCCCCACATGCCCTTCACCGAGATATACTCGCGCCACTTCAGCTTCTTGATAAGCGGAATGCGGTTGAGCAGCTTGCCGTTCATGTCCCATGCTACTGATGCGAACGCATAGCGGTCGGTGAGGAACTCCATGTTTTTCATCATCGAGAACGTACCCTCCCACTCGAGGAACGTGATGTTGACCGGCGGCATGATGAGCAGCGGGAACGGAACCTTGTTCCACTGTACGCCTCCGTCCAAGTGCGTATCGACATATCCCCACGAACCAAGCCAGAAGCGCTTGTATATCTTCGCCTCTGTGAAGTTGAGGTTGTACTGTCCGCCCAATACGTTCTTGACGCCCGTAGTGTGGCTGAGTGAGAACTCAGGCGCATCGAGGTTCACCGGCCAGCGGTGCTGCTTGGTGTTGATGAAAGTCTGTCCCGGGCAGTAGCGCAGCATGATCTGTGCCTCCGTAGTGCGTATCTTTCGCACGTACTCTTTGCCGTCGGGAGCAGGGTTGAGCGTTGCGCCAGGCATCTTGATGAACGCAAGGTCGCCGGTTGGCTCGTTGCTCTCCGCCTTCAGCGACGTGTGGAACGAGAGTCCCCAGTCGGTCTCGTACACGAACGAGAGCTTCTGACGGTTGTAGAAGTACATCTGGTCAACCTTCTGCGTGCGGAACGACATGAACATGTTGTCCTTGTTATGAATAAGGAACTTGTCGGCAGGCGACATTACGTCGTAACCTGTCTCGAAGATGATGTTGCGCTGCGGGAACTCGAACGGCACATTCTTCTTTGCGTTGAGCGAGTAGGTGAACTCGCTGCCGTAGTAGTGGTTCTTCGACTTGGTTCCGTAGGCGTAGTAGCCGTTCCAGAAGAAGTGATTGCAGAGATTAGCCGTGGTACGACCGCTCAAGCGGAAGCGCCAGTTGTCGACAAAGTTGTTAGAGATGATGGTCGTAACCGGTCCGATGTCGAACTTCGACTTGGTGCGCATTGAGCCAGTCTCGACGAAGTTCTCAGCAAAGGCGCGCAGACCGAAGAGAATCCACTTGAAGTTCTTCGACTGTTCTATGCGATGTATGAACGCCTTCATCGACGACTCGCCGTGCGACAGCTCCACCGTGCGGTACTTCGCCCAGAAGTCGTCGTCGCGTATCATCGCGTCAGCCTCGTGCATGGTCTTCGCCTTGCCGCGGAACAGCTTTGAAGGCAGTTCGTCGAAGGCATAGTCGTTGTATCGTGTCGCCTTTGTTACGAGCATCTCGGCGCCCAACAGCTTCAGTTCGGCAGCCATGTCGTCGGCAGAAAGCGCCCACTCGCCGTTCGGCAGCTTGGTGTACTCCTGCGTAATCTTCATGTCGTGTACGAAGTTCACGTCCGACTTCTTGGGCAGAGTGAACGAGCAGCGCTTCACGTGCAGCGACGAGTCGGCAAGCACGTATAGTTCGCCACGGAAACCGAAGTCCTGCTGATTGTTAGGAATAAATTCGAGGTGATAGCAGAGGTCGCGGTCTACGTACACCGTGTCCTGAATGTAGAAACGGTAGAACGCGATGGCAGTCTCGCCGATAGGCGATGTGAACTGATACTGCAACAGGCGCATGTGGTCGTCGTAGATGTCCACGTCGGTGAACACCTCGCGCAGCATAGTGTTGAGAATCTCGCCGGTCTGCAGCACGTTGTTCACGCCCTCCGAACGCTGACCCTTGATGATGTCCTTCTCCACCTTCGGGTCTTTGCGGTAGATATGCTGCGTAACCGTCTCGTCAACGCTCACCGGCAGAATGAGTTTGCCGTTGTATGGCGAGGTCTCAATCTGGTCTTTCACGTAGGCACGCTTCTTGAAGAACTTGCTCGAGTCGAGATCTGCAGGCTTTATGTCGTTCAGCGAGAACGTAATCTTCTGATACTTGTTGTACTGATAGTAGTCGTAGTTCTCGAGATGGCTGCGCTTCTTCGCGGCGATGACACGCTTCATGAGCTCCACCGCCGGATTGTTCTTGCGCGAATAGTGTTCGCGTTTCTGCTTGATGACCACTTCGCCGAGGTTGTGTGCGTCCTCCTTCAGCACAATCTTAAGGTGCGAAGGAGTCTTCGGACCCACCTTTATGGTCTGAGGCTGAAAACCTACCGAACTGAACGTAAGCTCCCAGCCATTATGGCGCGCAATCTTGAACTTTCCGTCCAAATCGCTCGCCTCTGCCACATGATGTCCCTTATAGATGGCGCTTGCCAATGGTATCGGATAACCATCGGTATCATAAATTTCACCAGTAATCTGAGCTTTGACCGAAACGACCAAAGCTAATAAAAGCGTAATACTAAAAAACCTCTTCACCTTACTAATTGTATATATTTATCCTATTGTTCCTAAAAAATGGACATAAACGCCACTATATAAAGCATTTATAACCCTATTGCCGTTTCATTTTGCAAAGTTATACATAATTATTAAAAAAGACAAGAAAACTTTTTGCCTTTTAATATTTTTCTACTAATTTTGCACACCATTGTGTTTCTACGCAACACTCGCACGATATTTACACATTAATAATATATATAATTACATAACTTAGTACACTCTCCGATGAACAACGTAAAAGAAAAAGCAATCATGTTCGGCAAAGCTCAATGCTCGGCATGGGTGGCATCGGCGGTGGACTTCGGCATTACGCTCATACTCACCAGTATTGTGGACGTATGGTACGGCTACTCCACGTTCATCGGTGCGGTGTGCGGCGGACTCACCAACTGCGGCATCAACTACCGTTGGGTGTTCCATACGTTCGGCATGAAGAAGAAGTATGTGGCGCTGCGATACACCTTCGTATGGGTAGGCAGCATCGTGCTCAACACCGCCGGCACATGGCAGCTGACCGAGCTGAGCGGAGCAAACTACATGATATCGAAAACCATTGTGGCTGCATTCGTGGCTGTGTTCTGGAACTATCATCTACAACGCACATTCGTGTTCCGCGCCAACCGCAACAACCAACAGGCATAAGTCGCAGGCTACTTGCTGTATCGTACGGTAGCCCATCCGTATCGTACGCTTCCTCATGCGTAGGAATATCGTAAAAGTATAAGAAAAGAAATAACAAACATACAAAACGTAAAATAAAAGAATATGAATTACAGGGATTTCTTGCAAAAGGTTATCTATGCCATTATCAACCCTTTCATTAAAGGCATGATAAAGATCGGCATTACTCCCAACTTCATCACCACAACCGGCTTCGTGCTCAACCTCGTAGCGACAGCAATGTTCATCTATGCCGCCGAGCTTGCAGAGACAGAGGCTTACGTATGGATAGGATGGGCTGGCGGCGTCATTCTCTTTGCCGGTCTGTTCGACATGATGGACGGACGCCTTGCTCGTATGGGCGGCATGTCGTCTACGTTCGGCGCCCTTTGGGACTCAACCCTCGACCGCTACAGCGAGCTTTGCACGCTCTTCGGCATCTGCTACTATCTGCTTATGCAGCAGAACGACTGGCAGTGGGCTGGTGTCGTTACATTCGCAGCTATGGTTGGCTCGGTAATGGTGAGCTACGTTCGTGCTCGTGCCGAAGGTTTGGACATCGAGTGCAAGGTAGGCCTTATGCAGCGCCCCGAACGCGTTGTTGTTACAGCCGTTGGAGCCATCTTCTGCGGCGTTTGCGCCAATGTCTGGGTGCTCGTTGTGCCGATGATCATCATCGCCGTACTCGCCAATATCACCGCTTTCTGGCGCGTCATCCACTGCTACAAGGTGCTTACAGAGAAGGATAACAACAAATAACAGCAATGTTCAGTATAAAGCTAATAATAATCTGGGCAATACTCGTTGCCGTCAAGCCCACCCGCAAGTTCGCCTTGGCGCTCACGCCCTGGCTTGTCTTCGCGTGCAGCTACGACGGTATGCGCCTTTTGCCCAACTACGAGGTGAACCCCATCGACACACGCGGTATATACGAAGCCGAGAAGTCGCTGTTTGGTATCGGTACAGACGCCGGCACACTCATCCCCGGCGAGTGGTTCAACCTGCACAACTGTGCCTTCGCCGACTTTATGGCAGGCTTCTTCTATCTGTGCTGGGTGCCCGTGCCGTTAGGTTTCGCCATATATCTCTATCTGAAAGGTAAGCGCGAGATGTATCTTCGCTTCTCACTCGCCTTTCTGTTCGTCAATCTTGTAGGTTTTGTGGGCTACTACATTCATCCCGCAGCCCCGCCATGGTATGTCATTGAGCATGGATTCACACCCGTACTCAACACGCCTGGCAGCGTAGCCGGATTAGGACGCTTCGACGCGCTCGTAGGTGCGCCGGTGTTCCATTCCATCTACTGCAACAACTCGAATGTGTTCGCCGCAGTGCCGTCGCTGCACGCCGCTTATATGCTCGTAGCTACCATCTACGCCATAATAAGCCGTCAGAGCAAACTCTGCATCGGCATCTTCGCATTCATCTGCATGGGCATCTGGTGGACAGCGGTATATTCTACACACCACTACATCATCGACGTGCTGCTGGGCATACTCACCACTATTGTGGCGCTGCTCATACTCGAACGCCTGCTGCTTCGCGCCGAATGGGCGAAGCGCTTTATGGCGCGATATGCAAAAAACATTTAATTAGAACTAATGTAAGACTTTATTTATGTTCATATCCACGAATTTTTAATACCTTTGCATCTAAATGGATATGAACATAAATATACTATCGGACTCAGAGGTACAGACTCTGAACGAAATAATAGAAAACGCACAGAACATCGTGATTTGCTGCCACAAGTCGCCCGACGGTGATGCACTTGGTTCATCGCTCGGCTGGGCTAACTTCCTGACGGTTTGTGGCAAATCGCCAACAATCGTTGTGCCCGACGCCTATCCCGACTTCTTGCAGTGGATGCCGGGCGCCAACGCCATCGTGCGTTACGACAAACATATCGAACAAGCCACAGCTTTATTGCAGAACGCCGACCTCGTGTTCTGTCTCGACTTCAACGGCAGCGACCGTGTAGACGAGATGAAGGACGCGCTCGAGGCTTCGTCTGCCAAGAAGGTGATGATAGACCACCATCTCGATCCGAAGATGCAGACCATTCTTACGGTGTCGCATCCTAATATGTCGAGCACATCGGAGCTTGTGTTCCGCATCATCTGGCAGTTGGGCAAGTTCGATGAGATGCCGAAGGAGTGCGCCGTCAATATCTATTGCGGCATGATGACCGACACGGGCGGCTTTACGTACAACTCTACGCAGCCCGAGATATTCTTCATCATCAGTCAGCTGCTCACCAAAGGCATCGACAAAGACCGCATCTACCGCAACGTGTTCAACAACTTCAGCCATTGGGCTATACGTCTGCGCGGCTATCTGATGAGCCAAAAGCTCAACGTGTTCTCCGACCTCCACGCTTCTTACTTCACCATCTCGCGCCGCGACATGCGCGAATACCATTTCATAAAGGGCGACGCCGAAGGACTCGTCAACGAACCGCTGCGCATCAAGGGCATGAAGCTCTCAGTATCGCTGCGCGAGGACGACCGCCGCTACAATCTTATATGGGTGAGCCTGCGCTCTGTGGGCAATTTCCCGTGCAACAAGATGGCTGAGGACTTCTTCAACGGAGGTGGACATCTCAACGCGAGCGGCGGACGACTCAACTGTTCGCTTGCTGAGGCAGAGAAGATTGTGAGAGAGGCTTTCGCTTACTACGAAGGAGCGCTCACCGGATGGGGACCGCTGCCTAAAAGCAGAAAAGAGAACGTGTAAACAAAACGACAATAACATAAAATAAACAGAATAGAAGAATGAAGAAACTCAATCTTATCATCATGACACTGGTGGCTGTAATGGCTCTTGCTGCGTGCAACGACAGCGTTACCTACGCCGATCTGAAGAAAAAGGAGCGCAACGCTATCAACAGATACATCACAAGCCACAAGATACAGAAAATCACTGAGGCTGAATTTGAGAAGAAAGGCTTTGTTACCGACACTACCAAGAACGAATATGTACTCTTCGAGAGCACCGGCGTATACATGCAGATTGTGCGCAAGGGCGGCGGCGAGAAGCTCAAGGACGGCGAGACGGCTACCGTGCTCTGCCGCTTCAAGGAGTACAACATCCTCGAAGGCGACTCAGCGCTTCAGCTCACCAACATCACTCAGTACAGCTGGCAGGTAGACAAGATGAGCGTGAAGAACACATCGGGCACCTTCACCGGTTCGTTCATCAGCGGCGAGAGTCTCATGTACAGCAAGTACAGCACGCAGGCTGTGCCGTCGGGCTGGCTCGTTCCGCTCACGTATATCAACCTCGGACGCATTCCGAAGGGCGAGGAGACAGCGCTCGTACGCCTCATCGTGCCACACACACAGGGACAAAGCGATGCTTCGTCGAACGTTTACCCGTGCCTCTACGAACTCTCGCTTGAGCGTGGCAGATAGTCTGATAGCATCCCATCTCACCATCTCACCATCTCAACACCTCACCATCTCAACACCTCACCATCTCAACATAATACATTTTTAAACAAATACGATTATGACCCTCATTAAATCGATTTCGGGCATCCGCGGCACTATCGGCGGACCTACAGGCGACACTCTGAATCCGCTTGACATCGTTAAGTTCACAACAGCCTACGCTACATTCATGAAGCGCGGCGCTAAGGGCGAAGGACGCAACAAAATTGTCGTAGGACGCGACGCACGCATCTCAGGCGACATGGTACGCAACGTGGTTTGCGGCACACTCATGGGTATGGGACTCGACGTTATCGACATCGACCTCGCCACAACGCCTACAACAGAGCTGGCTGTGCGCTGGACAGGCGCCCTCGGCGGCATCATCATAACAGCAAGTCACAACCCGCGCCAGTGGAACGCACTGAAGCTGCTCAACGGCGAAGGCGAGTTCCTCACCAAGGACGACGGCAACGAGGTGCTGAGCATCGCCGAGAAGGAAGATTTCGACTATGCCGACGTCGATTCGCTCGGCTCTTACACACGCGACGACTCGTTCAACCAGCGCCATATCGAGAGCGTACTCGACCTCAAGCTGGCTGACGTGGACGCTATCCGCAACGCTAAGTTCAAGGTTTGCGTAGACACTATCAACAGCGTGGGCGGCATCATCCTGCCCGACCTGCTGAAGGCGCTCGGCGTAGAATATACCATCCTCAACTCTACAGCCAACGGCGACTTTGCCCACAACCCCGAACCGCTAGAGAAGAACCTGCAGGGTATAATGGACGAGATGCGCAGCGGCAAGTACGACCTCGGCATCGTTGTCGACCCCGACGTGGACCGTCTGGCGTTCATCTGCGAGAACGGCGAGATGTTCGGCGAGGAATACACACTCGTGAGCGTAGCCGACTACGTGCTGCAGCACACACCGGGCAACACCGTGTCTAACCTTTCTTCTACACGCGCTCTGCGCGACGTAACTGAGCGTCACGGCGGCACATACACAGCTGCGGCAGTAGGCGAGGTGAACGTTACGACAAAGATGAAGGAAGTAGGCGCCGTAATCGGCGGCGAAGGCAACGGCGGCGTAATCTACCCGGAGAGTCACTACGGTCGCGACGCTCTTGTAGGCATCGCTCTGTTCCTCTCTTCGCTGGCTCACAAGAAGTGCACGGCGAGCCAGCTCCGCGCCACATTCCCCAACTACTTCATCGCCAAGAACCGCATCGACCTCACTCCGTCTACCGACATCGACGCTATCCTCGAGAAGGTGAAGGAGATGTACGCATCGGAGAAGATCACGGACATCGACGGCGTGAAGATCGACTTCCCCGACAAGTGGGTACACCTGCGCAAGTCGAACACCGAGCCTATCATCCGCGTGTACAGCGAGGCTGCAACGATGGAGGAGGCTGACGCATTGGGCAAGAAGCTCATGCAGGTGGTTTACGACATGCAGTAATCGTAGGAGGCTACGGCATTCTTGCCGTAGTCATTGGAGAAAAACTGTATCAAATTGGGTTTCAGTTGCCAATGGCTACGACAGGAAAGCCGTAGCCTCCTATTTGTTATACGATTACCGCGTAGCAAAAAACGCATTACCGCATATCGGCTATATCATTACCGCGGTATGGTAACGTCATTCCCCGACTGCGGTAACAACATGGTTTGTGTAGCCAAACGCTTTTAGTTGTGTGATGCAACGCATTTAATTGTCTGAAAGATTTTGTTCAGACTCTCACTTTTTTCCCTTCGAGCCTAATGTTTTTCGCGATAAACGCCCTCTATCTTGTGTTTTTTTCTTATTTTTGCATAAGATAGGCTGCATCTCAGCATAATATTCAAGCAAGCTTGATATTCTGCATTCGATTTGCACTATCTACGCAAAACATCACATCACGGACAAAAACAAATTGCTATGAAAAGAACTATAATTGCCACATTGATAGTCATGCTACTGTTGCCGATGACGGCAATGGCAGACTCATATACGTCACTTTGGAAGAAATACGACGCGGCGGTGGGCAAGGACCATCCGCAAACAGTGCTGAAAGTGCTGGCACAGATAAGCGACAAGGCAGAGAAGGAGCGTGCCTACGGACATCTGCTCAAGGCGCAGGTGGCTTCGCTCGATTGGGTGGCGCAGCTCTCAAAAGATTCCATCCCGGCTATGGAGCGCCATCTGAAGAAGAGCGGCGAGACAGCCGAGCGCAAGGGCGACCGCGTGCTTGCCGCCATATACCAGTCGGTAATGGGCCGAATGTACGCCTCTTACCGCTACGCCTTCGACGACGCCAAGGAGCTTAGCGCCGAGTGCTACCGCCGCTCTATGGCGCATCCCGAAGCGCTTGCCGCCGCCTACTGCACCGACTATCTGCCGTTCGTTGAGGACGGCGTCGACTCGAAATACTACTACGATGACATGCTGCACATCATCGGCATTGCAGCCGGCGACTATCGCGGCATGCACGACTACTACGCTGCGCACGGCAAGCGTGAAGGTGCCTGTCTAACAGCCTTGCAGATGGTGAAGCAGGCGCACGGCAACAGCTACGCCACACGCGTGAAGAAGTCGAAGTACTTCATGTCGCTCGACTCGCTCGCCAGCGAGTACAGAGACCTCGTGGTGTGTGGCGAGGTGGCGATAGCCCGCTACGAGTTCATGGAGAACGCCGAGGACGTAACAGCCGAGGAGAAGAACAACTTCATCAACTATGCTCTTACGAAGTGGGGCGCCTGGACGCGCATGAACATTCTGCGCAACGCCCAGCGCCGACTGACGCTGCCCTCGGTTCATGCGCTGCTTGGCGGCGAGATGGCTCTGCCCGGTGTGCCGCGCAAGGTGATCGTACTGGGCGCCAACAACGTAGGCGAAGTGCGCCTCACGGCAAGCCGACTGAACATAATCAGTGCCGACCAGTACGACGTAAACCGCGACAAGGACTACGCCCGCCTGCGCCGTCATATCGTGACTACCGAAGCGCCCGCTACCGACGTGCGCCGCTATGTCGGACTGCCGGCTTACAAAACCGTGAGCGACACGCTTGAGATTCCCGGCTTGCGTTCGGGCTTCTATCTCGTCGAACTCTCTACCGACAACGTGAACGTGCCCGTCGAGCGCCGCATCTTGCGCGTCTGCAATATCTATCCGCTCATCGAGACGCTGCCCGGCAACCGTTATCGCGTAGTTGTGCTCAACGCTACGACGGGCGAAGCTGTGCCCGGCGCAAAGGTGTTGATGAACTTTGTGAAGAACAACGCCGAGGGCGAGAAACTTGAGGCGAAGCACTACGAGTGCGACGCCAACGGCGAGGTGATTGTCGAGTTCGGCAATCGCGAACCAGTGTCTTACTCTATATCTACAGCCGACGAGACAGCCTTCCCTGTGACGCCGATAAACGGAAAGTTCTACTATAACCGCACTCACTTCGAGACCACCTCGACAACTATCTATACCGACCGCCGCATCTACCGACCGGGTCAGACCGTGCACGTAGCGGCTATCGCCTATAAGTATTACGGCGCCGACCAGCACGCCGAGGCACAGAAGCAGCAGACCATGACGCTCACGCTGCGCGACGCCAACCGTAAGGAGGTTGCCGCGAAGAGTGTCACTACGGACGAATATGGTATGGCTTCAGCCGACTTCGTTCTGCCGCAGAACGGCTTGAACGGTGTCTACACGTTGCGCAGCGACTACGGCAATGTGCAGTACTACAACTTCACCGTCGAGGAATACAAGCGCCCCACGTTCGGCGTGGAGATAGAGAAGGCTGCGTCGCGCTATGCAGCCGGCGACACCGTGCGCCTCGCTGCCAAGGCAAAGAGCTTCGCCGGTGTGCCTGTGCAGGGCGCAAAGGTGGAGCTGAAGGTTGTGCGCCGTCCGTCTTTCTTCTGGCGTTGCGCTTCTACAGGCGCTCGCACGGAGACAGTCTACAGCGGCGTAGCGCAGACCGATAATGACGGAGCTTTCACAGTGAAGGTGCCAGTTGTAGTGCCCGAGCAGTACGACGAACGCCACAACCGCTACTTCACATTCGACGTTGAGGCTCACGTGACCGACGTTTCGGGCGAGACCCAGAGCGCAGAAACGGCTCTCCCGTACAGCGACCGCCCGACATTACTCACATGCGACGTGCCCGAACAGACACTCGCCGACGACCTGCACACCATCAAGTTCGCTTATCTGAACAACGCCGGCGAACCCATTGACGGCGATGTAACCTATTATATCGACAACGACCGCTACACCTGTAAGGCTAACACCGAGGTGCCGGTAGACGGAAAGTCGCTCGCTTCGATGCGCCACCGCATCGTGGCTTACTGCGGAACGGACACTCTGACGCAGTCGTTCGTCACATTCACGCTGCAAGACCGCCGCGCGCCGGTAGAGACACACGACTGGTTCTACGTTTCTTCGCGCCAGTTCAAGAGCAAGTCGGCGCCTGTCTTCATACAACTGGGATCTACCGACAGCATCCAGCATGTTGTCTACACACTCATCGCCGGCGACAAGGTGATAGAGGACGGCAGAGCCGATTTGCGCAACGAAGTGCGCACACGCTCCATCACCTATAAGGAAGAGTGGGGCGACGGCATCACGCTCTCCGTGGCTTGGGTGAAGAACGGCAAGGCTTATCAGCACACCGAGCGCATTGAGCGCCCGCAGCCCGACACGCATCTCAACATAAAGTGGACCACCTTCCGCGACCGACTCGTGCCCGGACAGCGCGAGACCTGGACTCTGAACATCACCAACCCCGACGGCACGCCGGCAAAGGCGCAGCTTATGGCTACGCTCTACGACAAGTCGCTCGACAAGCTGCGCCCGCACAGCCTGCAGTTCAGTCTGCCTATGTACAACAACGTGCCGTGGCTCTCATGGCGAGCGTTCTACAACCGCAATATGTTCGTCTACAGCGAGATGCCCATGAAGTTCCTGTACGAACCGCAGATAAATTTCAGCCATTTCTACGACGTTGCACGATATATTGGAAGAGAAGAAGTTTGCACAGCCTCACGCTCCGACAACGTGAAGATGTTTGCAAAGGCTGCCGTCTCTGGCGTGAAGGAAGAGAAGCTGATGGGTAGCAATGCTGCGTACGATTCTAACCGTAATGCGGCATTGGAAGACGCGGAAGCGCCTGCCGAGTCAGCCGCTGGCTCTGCTGATGCAGGCGCAGAAGGCAAGGCTCAAAGCACTACTTCCACAGTGCAGATGCGTCAGAACCTGAGCGAAACGGCTTTCTTCTATCCTGGTCTGGTGACAGACAACAAGGGCAACGTGCAGTTGCAGTTCACACTGCCCGAGAGCGTCACCACATGGCAGTTCTACGCCCTCGCACACGACGAGGCGATGAACAACGGCACACTCGCCGCAACATCCGTTGCGAAGAAGACAGTTATGATTCAGCCCAACGTGCCGCGCTTCGTGCGTCAGGCAGACAAGGGCGTGCTCTCGGCGCGCATCTTCAACACTTCCGACAAGCAGGTGAGCGGTTCGGCACGCCTCACGTTCCTCAACCCCGAGACCGAAAAGGAGGTTTGGCATAAGGATGTAAAGTTTGCGGCGAAGGCAGGCGAAACTGCGGTGGCTGAGTTCGCATTCGATATGTCGAAGATTGCTAACGACGGTCTGCTCGTGTGTCGTGTTACGGCGTCTGGTCGTGGCTTCAGCGACGGCGAGCAGCACTATCTGCCCGTTCTGCCCGACAAGGAACTCGTCACAAACTCGCAGGCGTTCACGCTCAACGAGGCAGGAAAGCTCGATATCGACCTCACGAAGCTGTTCGCTGTGGCTGACAAGAAGAACCGTCTCACGGTGGAGTACACCAACTCGCCGGAGTGGCTGATGATACAGGCGCTGCCGTCGATGGCAACAGCGGAGGGCGACAACGCCGTCTCGCTCGCCTCGGCTTATTATGCCAACGCAATCAGCCGTTCGCTGATGAACTCGTCGGATGTTATTCGCAAGACCGTTGACCTGTGGAAGGCTGAGGCAAAGACAACCGAGAATGTTACGTCGCTGCAGAGCAAGCTCGAGGGTAACGCCGAACTGAAGCAGATGCTTCTGAGCGAAACGCCTTGGCTCATGGACGCCACACGCGAGGCAGAACAGAAGCAGATGCTCGCCAACTACTTCGACGAGTCGCAGACAGCATACCGACTCGCCGACAACTTCTCACGACTCTCGCGCTTGCAGAACGCCGACGGCTCGTTCTCGTGGTGGAAAGGCATGGCAGGTTCGCCGAGCATGACGATGAGCGTGCTCACAACCTTCGCCCGACTCGACAAGATGGTGGGCGTGCAGCCCGAAGCGCGCAGCATGATTGACGCTGCGTTCCTCTTCATGGACAAGTATATCGCACAGGAAGTGAAGGCGATGAAGGCGAGCAAGGATGCAAAGAACCTGCGCCCGAGCGAACTGGCTGTCGACTATCTGTACGCCGTTACGCTGCAGAAGCGCCAGTTGAAGGGCACGGCGAAGGACAACGCCGCCTATCTTCTGAAGTTGCTCGCCAAGCAGACATCGCAGTTCTCCATCTACGCAAAGAGCGTGGCTGCCGTGGTGCTTGCTGGCAACAACTACGCCGCTGAGGCTCGCGACATGGTGCAGAGCATAAAGGAATATACAGTATACAAGGCGCCGATGGGTCGATACTTCGACACGCAGAAGGCGCTCTATTCATGGTTCGACTACCGCATTCCGTCGCAGGTTGCGGCTATCGAGGCATTGCAGTCGGTTGCTCCTGCCGACGTTCAGACCGTAAACGAGATGAAGCAATGGTTGCTGCAGTCGAAGCGTACGCAGGCTTGGGACACGCCGGTCAACTCCGTGAATGCGGTGTATGCGTTCTTCGGCGGCAACTGCGAATCGCTTGGCGCAAGCAAGCCTATGGCTGTGCTGAAGCTGAACGGACAGACGCTCGTCATGCCGAAGGCTACAGCGGGCATGGGCTACGTCAAGACCGCCAAGACAGGCGAAAAGATGAAGACCCTGAGCATCGAGAAGCAAACCGACGGCACGTCATGGGGCGCTGTCTACGCGCAATTCGTGCAGCCCACAGCCGATGTTGCTGACGCTGCGGAGGGCATGAGCGTAGTGCGCGAGGTGCTGAAGAACGGCAAACGTATAGCTACAGGTGGCGAAACACTCGCAGTAGGCGACCGCATCACCGTGCGCATCGTCATAAACGCCGACCGCGACTACGACTTTGTGCAGCTTGCCGACCGACGTGCGGCTTGTCTTGAGCCGCTCGGACAGCTCTCGGGCTATCGCGACGGCTGCTATTGCGAGCCGAAGGACAACGCTACGAACTATTATTTCGACCGTATTTCTAAGGGAAAGCACGTCGTAGAGACCGAGTATTACGTAGACCGCGCGGGCACATACCAAACCGGTACCTGCACCGTACAGTGCGCCTACAGTCCTGAATTCGGCGCACGCACGAAGGCTGTAGCTCTGAGCGTGGAATAGAACAGATAACACACACACTTTGAAAAAGTAACACATACGTATGAAGAAGATATTTATAAGCGTTGCGCTGCTTGCACTGCCGTTCTTTGGAGCCATGGCGCAGAGCATTGTAGCGACGAACCAGATAATCGACTGCGGACAGGTGTTGTATCAGACACCTGCCACTTTCGACTTTGAAGTGAAGAACAAGTCGAACAAGCCAGTGCGCATTACCGATGTGTGCACCAGTTGCGGCTGCACCGACGTGGCATTCCCGCGTGAAGCGATAGCCGCCGGCGAGAAGTTCACGATAAGCATCACGTACGATGCTGCCACTATGGGCCATTTCGACAAACTCGTGGGCATATACAATGAGGGCGACGACAAGCCGCTCTTGCTGCGTGTGCGTGGCAGCGTGGTGCGCGAGGTGGTCGACTACGGCGGCAACTACAACTTCATGCTGGGCAGCATAAAGTCTGACTGCAACGACGTGGAGTTCGACGACGTGAATCGCGGCGACCGTCCGCAGAAGAAGATACATATCTTCAACTCTACGAGCGCTGCGGTGCAGCCCGTGGTGATGCATCTGCCGGAATATCTGAAGGCTGACGTGTCGCCGTCTAACATTGCGCCAGGTCATGGCGGTGTAATCACCATGACGCTCGACTCGCGCAAGCTCGACGATATGGGTCTGACGCAGACATCGGTGTTCCTCGGAGCCTTCCCCGGCGACAAGGTGAACCGCGAGAAGGAGATAGGCATCTCGGCTGTGCTCCTGCCTAAGTTCGACAATCTCACGGCGCAGCAGCTTGCTAACGCGCCGCAGCTCTACCTTTCTACCACAGAACTCAACCTCGGCCGTTTCGACCAGAAGAAGAAACTGAAGGGCGAGATAGTGATACGCAACGACGGCAAGTCGGTGTTGAAGATAAAGAGTCTGCAGATGTTCACCGTGGGCTTGCAGGTGTCGCTCAACAAGCAGACGCTGCATCCCGGCGAGTCGGCTAAACTAAAGGTGACGGCAGAGAAACGACAGCTGAAGACGGCGCGCTCTAAACCGCGTGTGCTGATGATAACCAACGACCCCAAACAGCCGAAGACAACCATAAAGATTGTAGCCGAATAGTGCTGCGAGGTATCGTATTATAATCGGCGTGTCATATAAACAAGCGGCGTATTGTATAATAATAAGGTATAAAGAACGTAGAAGTATTACGACAGTAATTCTGACGGAATGAATTTGACAATAGAAATAGACGAGGGTAGTGGCTTCTGCTTCGGAGTCACTACCGCCATAAAGAAGGCTGAGGAGGAACTTGCCAAGGGCAATGAGCTCTACTGCCTCGGCGACATCGTGCACAACGGTATGGAGGTGGAGCGACTGCACGAGCAGGGACTCATCACTATCAATCACGACGACCTGCGCCGCCTGCACGACGTGAAGGTGCTGCTGCGTGCTCACGGCGAACCGCCCGAGACTTACGCTCTGGCGAAGCAGAACAACATAGAGATAATCGACGCTACGTGTCCCGTGGTGCTGGCTCTGCAGCGCCGCATCAAGCGACAGTACGACACGGCGCCCGATGCGCAGATCGTTATCTTCGGCAAGCGCGGACACGCCGAGGTGCTGGGACTTGTGGGGCAGACCGCAGGTGAGGCTATCGTGGTAGAGAAGGTGGAGGACGTGGAGAAGCTCGACTTCTCGCGCGACATCTATCTCTACTCGCAGACAACAAAGTCGCTCGATGGCTTCCATCGCGTCATCAACTACATTCAGCAGCACATCGAGGAGGGCGCTATGTTCCGCAGCTTCGACACCATATGCAGACAGGTGGCTAACCGTATGCCGAACATCGCATCGTTCGCCTCGCGTCACGACCTCGTTCTCTTCGTCTCAGGTCGTAAGAGTAGCAACGGAAAGGTGCTCTTCAACGAGTGTCGTAGCGTCAATGCGCGCAGCTATCAGATAGAAAGTGCAGACGAGATAGATATGTCGTGGTTTACGGAAGACGTGCGCACGGTGGGCATCTGCGGCGCTACGAGTACGCCGAAGTGGCTCATGGAGCAGTGTAAGGAGCGCATCGTGCAGTATAAATAGCTTATTTATTTGGTCTGCGTCGGTCAATACGAATGTTGCCATCACTGAAATAGCAAAACAAAATTTGTAATTTATAAAAACATCAATGAAAAATAGAGAATGCCCTTATTGTCATAAAAAGGTATCCTTAAGAAAATGCATAAAGTATATAATAAAAGGGACAAAGTATTCTACCACTTGTAACCATTGTGGGCAACAATTATGGTTGGAAAAGGAACCGCTACCTTTTATGTATTGTGTTTCCGCAGGTTTTTTTATAATGTACTTGCTTATGCAATTTTTTCTCTATTATTGTAATCTGGGTTTTATTGATTCTGTTCTGTATTGCCTACCTATTGCTGTTGTTGCAGAAGCGATTTGTTCGATAGTGGTATTGTATAGAATATATTTTAGAAAGTAAGTGCTAACCATAATTTAGTTAATCGCAAGTTGTATTGGATAGCAATAATAAGAAATATGTAGGGTTTCAAGTATAATAAAAAAGTCCGACAAGTGTATTGATCTTGTCGGACTTTTGTATGTTATGAAAAGTTGTATTCGTTAGAACTTCGCCATCTTGATCGCATCGATAGCGCATTCATCGCCCTTGTTGCCGTACTTGCCGCCGCAGCGGTCGAGCGCCTGCTGCAAGTCGTTGGTGGTGAGCAAGCCGTAGATGATAGGTATCTCGCTTGTTGTGTTGAGGCGTGCGATGCCTGCCGTTACGCCCTGGCAGATGTAGTCGAAGTGAGGAGTCTCGCCGCGAATCACGCTGCCGAGGATGATTACGGCATCGTAGCCGCCGTGCAGCACCATCTGGTGAGCGCCGTAGATAAGCTCGAAGCTGCCCGGAACGGTCTTGATGTGAATGTTCTCGGGCAGAGCGCCGTGCTTCTCGAGAGTCTTGACGGCTCCGTCGAGCAGCGCGCCCGTTATCTCCTCGTTCCATTCAGCCACCACGATACCGAAGCACATGTTGCTTGCGTCGGGGATGGTGGTGATGTCGTACTGTGAGAGGTTATGGAGTGATGTTGCCATATTTGGTTATTCGATTACTCTGAAACGCGCTCGATGTACTTGTCGATCTCTGAGCTCTGTACCAAAGAAGAGTTTACGTACTTCTTCTTGATGTCCTGATAGATCTTCAGAGCCTCGTCGTTCTTCTTCTGGCTCTCGAGGAGCTTACCAGCCTGGAGGAGGAAAGTCGGTGAGATGCTGTTGTTAACGTCGTCTGCCTTGCTGTCTGCCATGTCGGCAGCCTTCTTCAGAGTGCTGATAGCCTTGTCTACGTTGCCAGTCTGCGCATAAGCGTTAGCGAGTGCTGCAGTAGCTGTCGGGCTTACCATAGCGTCGCCCTTTGTAGAGAACTTCTCGAGGTATGTCACAGCCTCTGTGTACTTGCCGAGGTTGTAGAAGCTAAGACCTGCGTAGAGTTTAGCGAGGTTTCCAGCGTCGGTGCTGCTGTAGTCGCTTGCGATCTTCACAAAACCAACGTAGCCTGCGCCGTCGCCGTTGAGAGCCTTGTCAAACTGCTCTTCGTTAAAGTACTGCTCGCCCTTTGCGATAGCTGTGCTTGCCTTGTCCTCACGCGGACCAGCCACGAAAACGTTGTAAAGGATAGCGCCTGCTACAACGAGCAGAACTACTACTACACCTGTGATTATCTGCTTCTTGAACTTCAAGAAGAAATCTTCCTTGTTGTTGGTCTTCTCTACGTGAGAGTTAGCACCAAAATCAATTTTGTTTGTCATTTGTTATTTTGTTTTTATTTTTATCGGTTTATAGTCTGCAATGTGACACATTGCGAGGAGCAAAATTACTGATTTTATCTCATATATTGAAATTTATTCCACCTTTTTTTCTTTTTTCAATAATAAATGGGGTAACTTTGCAGTAATACAACGTGTTGTTACAGTTATAACAGTGACCCGCAACGGGTCTACAGGGTATATAATTACATGATATTACGCAATTTATCCATACTCAATTTCAAGAATATCGGGGAGGCTTCGCTTGAGTTCTCGCCCAAGCTCAACTGTTTTCTCGGCAGTAATGGCGAGGGCAAGACCAATCTGCTCGATGCTATCTACTACCTGTCGTTCTGCCGTAGTGCGTTCAATCCTATCGACTCGCAGGTGATAAAGCACGACGCCGACTTTCTTATGCTCGACGCTGCGTATGCTACCGACGAGGACGAGCCGGTGGCGGTCTACTGCGGCATGAAACGCGGACAGAAGAAGCAGTTGAAGCGCGACAAAAAGGCGTATAAGCGACTCTCGCAGCACATCGGACTCATTCCGCTTGTGTTCGTTTCGCCTGCCGACCAGACGCTCATCGCAGGCGGTAGCGAGGAACGGCGCCGACTGATGGATATCGTGATTTCGCAATACGACAACACGTATATCGATGCTCTCAACAGCTACACGAAGGCGCTACAGCAGCGCAACGCTTTGCTGAAGATGGAGCAGGAGCCCGACCCCGCATTGCTCGACATTTGGGAGCAGGAGATGGCGCGTCATGGCGAGACGATATTCCGAGCCCGCGAGGACTTCGTTGACAGACTCGTGCCTGTGTTCCAACGCATATACCAGCATGTGTCTGACTGTAAGGAAACGGTGTCGCTGAAGTATGTGTCGCATGCTCAGCGCGGTCCGCTGCTCGATGTCATTCAGCGCGACCGCTTCAAGGACCGTGCGGTGGGCTACTCGCTGCATGGCGTGCATCGCGACGACCTGGAGATGCTACTCGGCGACTATCAGATGAAACGCGAAGGCTCGCAGGGACAGACAAAGACGTTTGTGCTGGCGCTGAAGCTGGCGCAGTTCGACTTCCTGCGCCGTACGGCGTCGCAGACAACGCCGTTGCTGCTGCTCGACGATATCTTCGACAAGCTCGACTCACATCGTGTGGAGCAGATCGTAAAGCTCGTGTCGGGCGACGGATTCGGACAGATTTTCATTACCGACACCAACCGCGAGCATCTCGACCGCATTCTCGACAGTGTTAGCTACGACTATAAGTTGTTCGATGTTAAGGGCGGCGAGATTGTAGTTCACCAACCTACTAATAAATAAACGTGTATGTTCAGACGTGACGTGCAGTCGATCAGCGACTTGCTTAATATGTATCTGCGACGCGAAGGACTGGAGACGCCTTTGCTGCAGCGACGCGCCATCGACGCTTGGGAAAAGGTTGTCGGCGCCGGCGTTGCGCGCTATACCGGCGAGAAGTTCATCAAGAACCAAACGCTGTTCGTGAAGATTCTCAGTCCGGCGCTGCGACAGGACCTTACGATGATGCGTACCCAATTGGTGAAGCGCATCAACGAGGCTGTGGGCAGCATGGTTATTGCCGACGTACGTATTTATTAATAAAGACTGTTATTAGGTGCACCCCTGAAGTATCTGCTGAGTGTTTCAGCATCAATCGCTGCATCCGTAAATACTTCAAGCAGCACAGGGCTATTGCCCTTGCGTGTTAGAAGTTCGCTTATTCCGCGTTTCATTTCTTCGGCGTTGTGCGCCGATATGTATTCCACATTGTTCTGCGCGCAGATGCCTTGCGCCGTTGTCGTGTGGCTTGCGCCTACGAAGGTGTCAGCCACCGGACTCTTGTGCAGGTTGGGCAGCTGCTTGAAGATGCCGCCGCACGAGTTGTTGAGCAATAGTATGCGCAGATTGCTACCTACGCAGTTGTTCCATAATGCGTTCTGGTCGTAGAAGAAGCTAAGGTCGCCGATGATGCAGACGTTTAGGTCGTCGCTTGCGACGGCGAAACCGGCTGCTGTAGATAGCGATCCTTCGATGCCGTTCACACCGCGGTTGCACCAGACATAATGTTTGGCGTAGATGCAGGCGAGGCGCACGGCGGTGCTGTTGGCGTAGTGGGTGTTGATGCGCACGGATGAACTTTCTATCTGTTGTTCCAGGCATCTCACAGCAGCCATCTGCGAGTATTCTGGCTCGTATTTTTCGGCATGGTCTGCCCACTTTCCGAGCAGACCTCTCCAATCGTTCCAGTATTTTTTACGGCTTTCTTCGTTGCGCCATGCGGCTTCGTTATCGGCGTAGCGGTCGCTGTGCGTGTAAATGTTGCAGAGCGCAGGCATGAGCAACTTGAGGTCGGCGTTGCTGCATGTCACGATCTGTCGCAACGACATGAGTGGGTCGCTCGCGTGCAGTGGGTCTGCCGTGATGAGACACGACGGAGCCTGTGTCTGTCGCAGCCATCGGCGCGTAGCCTTGCTGACCAGTGTGTCGCCGATGTATATAATGTAGTCGGGAGCGTAGCGACTTGCGTCGTCGCACTCGCCGTCTTGCTGTTCGGGGTGGGTTGTCAAGCGTCTGACAGCCTCGTCGAAGTGAATGGTTTCGCTGCTGCTGTTAGACAGAGGTTCGGCGAAAACCACAAAGTGTTTGGCAAGTTCGCCGATGTCGAAAGGCGAACTTCCGAAGCCGTCGGCAGCCGTCTGTCCGACCACGATAAGCGGGCGCTTTGCCTTGAAGAGTTCCTGCTGCAGAGCCTCTATTGTGGCGTCGGTGAGAGTAACGTCGCTGTCGAGCATACGGAAGCGTCGTTCCTGCGGCAGTTCGGCAACGTCGAACGTGAAGAGCGGTTCGGTTATGGGCACGTTGATGAGTACGGGAGCCGACTGGCGGAAAGTGGCAGCGTGCATCGCTTCGTTCACAAGACGGTTGCAATACCAGCGCTCTTCCTCGTTTCGAGGCTCGGGCAGCGACACGCTGCGGCTCACAAAGCGATTGAGAGCGTCGGGCTGTGGCAGCGTCTGACCATCGAGTTGGTCAATCCATTGCTGCGGTCGGTCGGCAGCTATGACGATGAGCGGCACATGCTGGTAGTAAGCCTCTGCCACAGCCGGAGCCGTGTTGAGCAGAGCCGAACCCGACGTGACGCATACCACTGTAGGACGCTTCGTGCAGAGAGCCATGCCCATAGCGTAGAACGCCGCAGAGCGCTCGTCGGTGATAGGGTGGCAGTTTATTGTACCACATTCGCTGAGGTTATGCACGATGGCAGCATTGCGACTGCCCGGACAAACCACAGCGTCTGTCACTCCCCATTCGATGAGCAGCGATGTCAGTATGTTTATGTTTTCCTTGTTGCTGTACATTTTTTCTATGATTGTCTCACGTGCGATGCTTATTTATGCTTGAATAATTGTCGCATAGTGTTCATCTTAGCCTCTGTTTCCTCCCATTCCGACTGACACTCGCTGTCCTTAAGCAGTCCGCCGCCGGCGTAAAGTCGGTAAGCGACGCTCTCCATGCCTCCTTCTATCTGCATGCAGCGTAGCGTCACGAAGAGTCGGGTGTCGCCTGTGGGGTCGATAAGTCCGGTGAAGCCGCTGTAGTAGCTGCGTTCTCCAGACTCGTTCTGCAGAATGAAGTCGCGTGTTGCAGCCTTCGGCATACCGCATACCGCCGGAGTAGGGTGCAGAGCGTTGATGAGATCGCCGAGATGTTCCGAGTTGTTGAGGCTGAAACGAATGTCGGAGCGCAGATGAACGAGGTCGCCGGCACGCACGGTGTACGGTCCGTCTACGGAGAAATCGTCGCTGAACTGCTCCACACACTCCGTGATATACGTCTCAACGCAGCGTTGTTCCTTAATGTTTTTCGTGCTCCAGTGTATATCGTCCTTTCCTATAGCGCCACCTTCCACGTCGAAGTCGAGGTTTGCGCCGCTCAGACGCATCGTTCCGGCGAGTGCCATCGTGTGCATTGCACCGTCGGTACCGCCGATGAGCGTCTCTGGTGTGGCGATAATCCATGTTCCGCTACGCTCGGTTGAGAACAGCGTGACGAACATGCGCGGATATCTACGGCAGGCGCGTGCAAAGAGCGTGAGCGGCGAAATCTGCTCCGTAGCAGTGAGTCGCGCGCTGCGTGCAAGCACAATCTTCTGGAAGGCGCCTGCGGAAAGCTGCCCGTGATAATTGTGAAAGTCGACGGCGTAACGCTCGCGCTCCTCCTCATAATCGGCGTCAATGAGCATCGCAGACACGTCGCAGTCGGCGTTCAGCATCGCTTGGTCTGAACACGAATCCGTTTTCTCTGAGCATAGCTCCACTTCCTCCCAATCCGTCGGCATCAGGAGTATGGGGCAGCTTTCCGACGGTGCGAATGGAGCGATTACGAAGCCGCGCCGTCCGTTCAGTTCGGCGAGCGAAGCAATCTCTTCGGGTTCGGTTGTGAGTCGGTTGCGGAAAATGTGCGTAGAGTGTGGCAGTCGGAAATATACGTAGCTCATTCTATTTCGGTTTGTTCATCACAAAGTTGGTCACTTCTACCGACGAAATCAAGTCGCCAGCCCCGTTGCGTATGTCCACATGCCACTGGTGCAGCGTTTTTCCCTTGTGCAGAATGTGCGCTGTAGCGGTCACGGTGTCGCCGTCGAGCACCGCCTTCACGTGACTGCCGCTTACGTTGATGCCTACACATATATTGTTCGGGCAGAGAGCGAGCGAGCCTACGCCAGCCAGGTTCTCGGCAAGTGCGAGCGATGCGCCGCCACTGAGGAATCCGAAAATCTGACGATTGCGCTCGTCTACCTTCATGCGAGCCTGACATGTGTCGGGATCGGGCGTAGAGATGAACTCCATGCCGAGTGTGTTAGAGAGTCCGTCGCGCTTCAAGAGCACTTCCTTTATCTTGTCTATATTCATAATATCCAGTATTAAGTAGTCGTAGAGAAACGTTTTTCTCCTTTATATTATTGTTATGTTCCGAGTATTCTCCGTTATGTTCAGGATAAGATCCTGTTCGGTAAAAGATAAATTTCTGTTGAATCACTGCTGCTCTACCTTCTGTCAATAGCCCTCTCTGATGAAGTCGAGCGCTTCGCGTATCTCCTCGTCGGTGGCAGTCTGGTTGATGCGTATGTCGCCGATGTTGTGGAGCAGTGTGAAGTTGATTACGCCCGACGTGTTCTTCTTGTCGTGGCGCATGAGGTTGAGCAGAGTGGGGTAGTCGTTGCACGTGAACTCCGTCTGAGCGTAGTTCTCGCGTATGAAGCGTGCCGTCTGATGCAGCCTTTCGGTGGGGAAGCCAGCTTTGCGCGCACTCATATACAGCTCGCCAATCAAGCCGAAGGCTACAGCATAGCCATGCAGCAATGGTCTGTTCTTTGGTGCAGGTGAGATAGCTGCACCCCCCGTGGTTTGATTGGTTGGTGCAGTTGAGACAACTGCACCCCCTGCTTGTTGCAGAGCGAACTCCTCCAGCGCATGACCGATGGTATGACCGAAGTTGAGCGCCTTGCGTATGCCGTGCTCGTGAGGGTCTTCCGCCACGATGCGCTCCTTCACGGCGATAGACTCAGCCACCATGCGCTGCAGTTCGGCGAGGTCGGGCTGCGAGAGGTCGAAGTTGACGTGCTCAGCCCACATGCGTTCGTCGCTGATGAGCGCATGCTTCAGCATCTCGGCGTAGCCCGAACAGAGGTTCTCGGCGTCGAGCGTGTCAAGAAAGCAGGTGTTTATGATGACGAAACGAGCGTCGGCGAACGCTCCTATCTCGTTCTTCAGTCCGCCGAAGTTGATGCCCGTCTTGCCTCCTACCGCCGCGTCGACCATAGCGAGCAGTGTCGTGGGTATGTTTATGAAGTTGATGCCGCGCTTGAACGTGGCGGCAGCGAATCCTCCAAGGTCGGTCACCATGCCGCCACCGAGGTTCACGAGCAGCGAGTGGCGTGTTGCGCCGCCCCGTTGCAGTGCTGTCCACACGTCGGCGAGCGTGGCGAGCGTTTTGTTCGTATCGTCGTGACGTATCGTTATGATGGTGGCGTTGTGCTTGGTGAGCAGCGCTGCCACCTTCGGCAGGCAGCACTCCTGCGTGATGTCGTCGGTGAGAACGAAGACACGGTCGTGCTCCGACTCGGCGACGGCTGTCGCCAAGTCGTGCTCTATGTCGTTTGAAATGATAATCTGTTGTTGCATATCTCTCTTTAGAATCCCACGCGTGTCTTTTCAAAGCCCAGCGAGTGGAGCAGCTGTTCGAACTGCTCCTTGGCGTTCTCGCGCGCTTTTCGGTAGTTCTTCTCGGTGAGGCAACGGCGGCGCATCTTCTCCGCAGCGCGGTAGTACATAGCCTGTCGGTCGGCATGAGTCCACTTTCCCGACGCTATGAACGAGCGTGTGCGCGCCTCGTCGATGAAGTTGTCGTCGAGCAGCTTCACAGGCGGCAGCTTAGCCACGAGCGTATCGCCCGACATGGCGAGCCATCCTTCGCGCGTCTCCTTCAGGTTGAAGCCGATGCGCAGCGTTCCGTAGTAGATGCGCACCAGTTCGCTCTTCGAGAACACGCCGCGTCGCAGCGTGTCTACCATCTCCTCGTCGTCAATCTCGAGGAACGACCACTCGCCGATCTGCTCTATCGAGCGTATCAGCGTGGGCGTGATGTCTATCTTCTCGTTCTTCGTTATCTCGGGCAGCGTGGTGTTGTTGTTCGTGAGTCCTTTCTTCACGCCTACAATCAGCTTTACGGCGATAATCACCACTATCAGCACTAGCGCCAGCTTCAGCCAAACGCCCGCAGGCACCTTTTTGAGCGCAGCCATTACGCTGCGTCCTATCTTTTCGAGCTTCGGCATATCCTGCTTCTCTCGGTTCTGGTTGTTCGTCTCCATACTTTTGCCTTTTAAAGAGTTGAGTAATGTGTTGCGTTGTCAGCCTATCGGCGTGTAGCGTTGCCCTTGTTCTCTACAGAACTTGAGCTGATGATGCCCTCTACATCCGCAGGCGTGAATTTCTTGCGGAACGAGATGGTGATGTTCTGCGGCTTGTAGCCCAGCTGTCTGAGTATGGGCACGATGGCGTTGGCGGCACTCTGGCGCGCACGCTCCGTTATGTCGCTGTTGGCAATGTCGTGGATAATCACCTCGCGGCCCTGCATCTCGTAGCTCTGCAGCTCCTCCTCGCTGAAGTTGCTGCGCATGAGCGCCACATATTCCTTTATCTCGTTGTGGTCGATGCGCGACGAGGTGAGCACGATGCGCGGGTCGGGCAGAATCAGCTCGATGTGCGTAGAGTCGCGGCGCACGTTGTCGGCGGAGAACTCGGCGAAGTCGACGTAAGCCTTCAGCGTGGCCTCCATCGGTATAGCCACCTTGCGCTGTCCGAGCGGCAGCGTTATGTTGTAATTCTTGCTGAAGAGCTTGCCCTTCAGCTTTATATCGTCGTCGTGCGTCACAATTTTGTGCACCTGATACTCCGTGGTGTACAGTCGCGAGCACTTCTGTATCTGCATCACGAGCGTAGCGGTCGTGTCTATGCGCTCCACCTGCTCGGTCGGCTTCACCGGCTCTGGCGTCTTCGGCTGCTTCTTTCCGCACGAAACCATCATTGCGGCGGCAGTCATGCAAAATATAAACAATAACTTTCTCATGTCGATTCTGGTTTAAATACAGTTCACATTCCGTTTAATTTCTGTTTATTTGCAAAAGTACATTTTTTATTTGAATGTGCAAGCGTATTTTATATGTATGTGGAATATTTTTTATACCTTTGCTTGCATGAAAAAGACTAATTGCATAAAGAAAGTTATCCGCTGCGTGGCACTATGCGCTGCAGCGCTCCTTGTGGCGTCGTGTGCGGAGAAACCGAAAAGCGACAACATAATAGTGCACAAGCGCGCCAAGGTGCAGAAGAAGCAGACGCAGGCCATGAGCGGCTACGAGGACAAGCGCAACGTGGAGTGGCTCGGCGCAACCTATAAGGTGTGTGTGGAGCGCAAGTCGGACAACACGCTGCCCCTTACCTACGACGAGCAGGGCAACAGCTACTACGACAACCGCATCTCGGTGCGCGTGCTGCGCAGCGACGGGTCGGTGTTCTTCGAGCGCACGTTCCTCAAGACCGACTTCACGCAGTACATCAGCGACACATACGCCAAGGGAGCGCTGCTCGGAGTGGTGTTCGATTGTGTTGACGGCGACGCCCTTCGCTTTGCGGCAAGCGTCGGTTCGCCCGACAAGATGAGCGACGAGTACGAGCCGCTCGTAGTGAAAGTGTCACGACTGGGCGCCTTGAGCGTGGCTAAGGACACGAAGCTCGACACCGCAAGCGAAGACGAACTCGAAGACGAGGACGACGGAGTGTAAACCAGTATGTTCATTTCCAATAAATAATGTATTCATAAACATGTGTTTCCTACTAACCTATTGAATTTGATAGTCATTTAGGAACGATTACGTGAGTAATTTGGCTCTTAGAAAGACAGCAAAGACTCCGCCGCAAGTGCGGCAGAGTCTTTGCTGTCTATTTTAAATCAATGATAACGGAGAAATTTATTAGCTTTAGTGTAGCGCTACTCGTCGAAATCAAATTCGTCGTCGAAGTCGTCGAAACCGAACATGGCAGGCTCGGCGAACGCATCCAGTGCGCGGCGCTCCTTCTTCGTCGGTCGGCCCGTGCCGCGTGCGCGGTCTACGAAACCGCTGATGCGACTCATCTCCAGCAGTTCGTACTGCTTCGGGTCGGTCACGTTCTCGTAAATCTCCGGCAGGAGCTTAGCGCCCACGCGCTGCTCTATCGTCTTCAGAACCTTGAACGAGTAGGTTACTGGCGGCTTCTTAACGCTCACCACATCGCCCACCTTCACCGTGCGGCTCGGCTTCACGGTCACTCCGCCCAGCATGACGCGTCCGTTCTTGCAGGCGTCGGCTGCTATGGAGCGCGTCTTGAATATGCGCGCCGCCCACAGCCATTTGTCTATACGTGCTACTTCCATGTTAAAAGTAAAAAAGTAAAAAAGTAAAAAGGTTTGGGGCGAGTCACGAGTTTCTAAAACCCTGAGAAAGCCCTTTAAGCCTTACTCCGTTTTCTTCTTCTTTCCGAGCTTGTTGAACTGGTTCATCGTGATGTTCAGTCCGGCAAGCACAAAGCTCTTTATTATCTCCACTGCCAGGTCGATGCTCGGCTGCAGCGTCTGCATATCCTCAGCGCTGTACTTGCCCAGCACCCAGTCTACCTGCGCGCCACGCTGGAAGTCGGCGCCGATGCCCATGCGCAGACGCGCATACTGCTGTCCGATGAGCTGCTGGATGTTGCCCAGTCCGTTGTGTCCGCCGTTCGATCCGTTGCCCTTCAGACGGAAGTCGCCGAGCGGAATAGAGAGGTCGTCCACAACGACGAGCAGTCTTGTCTGGTCGATATTTTCCTTCTGCAGCCAGTAGCGCACGGCGTTGCCGCTGAGGTTCATGTATGTTGTCGGCTTAAGGATGAACACCTTGCGACCCTTCAGCGAAGTCTCCGCCACGAAGCCGTAGCGCTTGTCCTCGAAGGTGGCGCCCACCGACTTTGCCAGTTCGTCAACGACCATGAAGCCCGTGTTGTGGCGTGTGTGGTCGTACTCGGCGCCGGGGTTTCCCAAGCCTACTATTAAGAATTTGTCCATGATGTTGGGTTGTTGTGATGTTATGTTGTGATGGTGAGATGGTGAGGTGGTGAGATTTGTTGTGTTGAGGTGTTGAGATTTGTTATGTTGAGATGTTGTTATGTTGAGGTGTTGAGATTAGAACATAATTAATCTCAACATATCTCAACACCTCACCATCTCAACACATCTCTCACCATCTCACCAAATATAAAAAAGCGCACGCGTCGTCGACGCATGCGCTTTTTGTATTTCTATCTGATGTCATTAAGCCTGAGCCTGAGCAGCTGCAGACAGAGCGGCACGTGTCATCTTGATTGAGCAAACGATAACCTCCTTGCCTGTAACTATCTCAAGACCCTCGAAGCTGAGCTGACCGATCTTGATGCTCTTGCCGATCTGGAGAGCAGTAACGTCGATGTCGAGGTGCTCCGGAATCTGCTGGTAAGGAGCCTTAACCTCGATCTTGCGGATAGAGAGGTTCATGCGACCACCGTCACGTACACCCTGTGCCAAGCCAGTGAGCTTAACAGGAATACCGATTGTGATAGGCTTCTGGTCGTTAACCTCGAGGAAGTCTACGTGAAGAACAGCGTCAGTTACCGGGTGGAACTGGATATCCTTGAGGATAGCTGTGTGAGACTCGCCGTCGATAACGAGGTTGATAACATAGATGTGCGGAGTGTAGATAATCTTACGGAGCTCTGTCATAGGAACTGCGAAAGCCATAGCTGTCGGCTTGCCGTCCTGCTCTGCGAGGCCGTAAATGTTGCAAGGAACAAGTCCTTCCTTACGCAATGTCTTAGAAGCTTTCTTGCCAAGGTCTGTACGCTTCTGACCTGTAACGTTAATCTCTTTCATTTGTGTTACTCTAAATTAAGTTGATAAAATAATGTTTATGCCTTAATTCGCCATCACACGAGAATTTTTTATTTCTGTACGGATGTGCTCAAAAAAGCGGTGCAAAGGTACGTATTTTATCCGAATTGAGCAAAAAATACATTAAAAAATACACAATAATGTATGTTTCGCTTGGTAGTTCAGCCAAATTTAGCTATTTTTGCACCTGTTATTGAGACAAGGGTGTCGAAGGTCTGGCTTGCCCAGCGTTTCTTTAATCTATGCAAACAACAGCAAGATACGTATTATAATAAAGTAAGAGAAGGATGATCAACCGCGAATTAATCAGAATTAAGATAGTTCAGTTAACCTACGCATACTATCAGAACGGAAACAAACTCATGGACAGTGCAGAGAAGGAATTGCTTTTCAGTCTGTCTAAGGCTTACGATTTGTACAATTATCTTTTGGAACTCATCGTCGCCGTCACACAGGAAGAACGCAAGCGTGTGGAAGTAGCTACGCAGCGTGCTCTGCGTGAGGGAGCGGAAACGCCGTCACAGAAATTCGCCTATAACAAGTTCGCCGTGCAGCTCGAGGAGAACAAGCAGCTCAACGAGTTCGCCGAGACACAGAAACAGTCGTGGGCTAACAGCGTGGAGTTCGTGCGCGGTCTGTGCAACCAGATCGAGCAGAGCCAGACATACGCCGAGTACATGGCAGACACAGACAACTCGTACGAGGCCGACCGCGAGGTATGGCGCAAGCTCTACCGTCAGCTCATTCAGGAGAACGAAGACCTCGACCAGCTCCTCGAAGAGCAGAGCCTCTACTGGAACGACGACAAGGAAGTGGTAGACACATTCGTGCTCAAGACCATCAAGCGCTTCGAACCCGAGAACAAGGCAAAGCAGGAACTCCTGCCCGAGTATAAGGACATCGAGGACAAGGACTTCGCCGTGAAGCTCTTCCGCGCGACCATCCTCAACGCCGACCAGTATCAGCGCTACATGAGCGAGACATCGCGCAACTGGGACTTCTCGCGTCTGGCATACATGGACGTAGTGATCATGCAGATAGCCATCGCCGAGATGCTCACATTCCCCAATATACCGGTGAGCGTGACCATCAACGAGTACGTAGAACTCGCAAAGCTCTACTCTACACCGAAGTCGGGCTCGTACATCAACGGTATGCTCGACGCTATCGCACGCTACCTCATGTCTACAGGCAAACTTCTGAAGACCATCGAGGACCGTCCGCAGCGCCGTCAGGCACCGCGCCGCCCTGCAACACCGCGTCTCAACCGCGCACAGCAGGCTCTCGAAGACGGCGAAGTGCTCCGCACACGCTACGCCGAGCAGGCAGAACAGGCCGCTCAGGAGCAGTCGGACGAGGAGACAACCAGCGCAGAGTAAGCGTAATATAAAAAGAGAAAATTTTAAGAAAACAATAATATTAATGTTGTGATGGGAGATGTTGAAGCGCAGACAAACGTCAACAGCTCAACCGTTCAACCCGCAACTTAACTAAAACGAGAAAACAACAATGAACACAACAGTACTCGCTGCTCAGGCAGCACAGCAAGGTGGTGGCATGGGAATGATCATCATGATTTTAGCAATGTTCGTCATCATGTATTTCTTCATGATCCGCCCGCAGCAGAAGCAGCAGAAGAAGATTCGTGAGTTCCAGAACGCACTCAAGGAGGGCGACAAGGTGATGGTAGGTGGTGGCATCCACGCTACAGTACGCCGCGTAGACCTCACAGCCGGCACCGTAGACGTAGAGATCGCTCGCGGCGTTGTCGTTACAGTAGACAAGGCAGGCGTGTTCGCTGACGGCACACAGCAGCCACAGAAGTAATTTAGACACTTCGACCGCCAACGGCTTGAAGTTAATTCATTAATCGATGATTCGATGGAAAAACGCTTGACGCAAATAATAAATATGGTCAGAAACTTCCTGTTCAGCTCAGCTAACAGGGAGTTTCTGACTTTTTTCTTCTTTCTCGTGCTGAGCTCCATCTTCTGGCTGATGACGGCGCTCAACGAAACATACGAGAGAGAGGTAAGCGTGCCCGCATACCTTGTGAACGTACCGAAGAACGTCGTGATAACAAGCGACATGGAGGACACCGTGCGTGTCACGGTGCGCGACAAAGGCTTCGCGCTTCTCGCATACATCTACGGCGAAGGCGTGCGTCCGATTAACATCAACTTCCAGTCGTTCGTCACACGTCAGTCGGGCTACGGCGTAGTGCCGTCGCAGGAGCTGATGAAGATGGTTAACCAGCGCTTCAGCGGAGCCTCTAAGGTGGTGCAGGTGAAGCCCGACCGTCTCGACTTCTACTACAACTACGGACAGTCGCGTCAGGTGCCAGTTAAGATGGCAGGTATAGTGGTGCCAGGCAAGTCGTTCTACCTTGCACGCACACGCTTCTGGCCCGAGACCGTCACCGTCTACGGCAGCAAGCAGACGCTCGACTCGCTGCGCTACGTGAAGACCGTGCCCATCAACATCACCAACTTCAACGACACGGTTGTAAAGACCGTGGCGCTCGAGAAGATAAAGGGCGTGAAGATTGTGCCCAACACCGTGCGCATCGGACTCTATCCCGACATCCTTACCGAGGAGACTATCGAGGTGCCGGTGACGGCGGTGAACATGCCTGAGGGCAAGGTGCTGCGCTCATTCCCGCAGCGCGTCACCGTCAACTTCATTGTTGGTGCAAGCATGTTCCGCAGCATCTCGCCCGATCAGTTCGCCGTAGTGGTCGACTACAACGAGCTCATCGAGCATCCGTCCGACAAATGCAACATCCATCTGCGCCAATGTCCGCAGGGCGTGCGCAACGCCCGTCTGCAGATGACGCAAGTAGACTACCTTATTGAGGAGCAGTAGGGTGGTGAGATGTTGAGATGGTGAGATGGTGAGGTGGTGAGATTTCTCTGCTTCTCCTACTTCTCAATTCTATCTATTAGCGTTCTAAAGTATATAAGTATGAAGATAGCGATAACTGGCGGAATAGGTTCTGGCAAGAGCTATGTCTGCCGACTCTTGGAGCAGCGCGGCATCGAGGTGTACGACTGCGATGCTGCGGCAAAGCGACTCATGCGCACCTCCGACAGGCTGCAACAGCAGCTCAAGGCGCTCGTAGGCGACGCTGTCTACTCTGCCGACGGAGTGCTTCAGAAGCCGGTGCTTGCCGAGTTTCTTCTCGCAAGCGAGGCGAACAAGCTCGCCATAAACGACATCGTACACCCCGCAGTGGCAGACGACTTCGCCGCTTCCGGCAAGCAGTGGCTCGAAAGCGCCATACTCTTCGAGAGCGGATTCGACCGCCGCATAGCGTTCGACCATATAGTCTGCGTCACAGCGCCACGCCCAGTGCGCATACAGCGCATCGTGCAGCGCGACAACATCACGCCCGAACGCGCTGCCGAATGGATTGACGTGCAGATGAGCCAGCAGGAAGTGGCGCAGCACAGCGACTTCTGCATACAGAACGACGGCGAGAGCGACCTGCAAGTGCAAATCGACGATATATTAAGACAAATAGCAATCAATATTAATAATTAAATAAACATTAAAGACAATGGAAACAATTCTTTCAATAGCCGGCAAGCCGGGACTTTACAAACTCGTATCACGTGGCAACCGCAACCTCATCGTTGAGGCTCTCGACGCTACACACCGCCGTATGCCGGCTTTTGCTTCTGACCGCGTAACATCACTCGGCGACATCGCTATGTACACCGACGCAGAGGACATCCCATTGTGGCAGGTGCTGAAGAACCTCGGCGAGAAGGAACTGTCGAAGGAGTGCTCGCTCAACTACAAGAAGTGCTCTGCTGACGAGCTCCACAACTTCTTCGCAGAGGTATTGCCTGCATACGACCGCGACCGCGTTCACGATTCAGACATCAAGAAGCTCATCCAGTGGTACAACATCCTCGTTAACAACGGCATCACCGACTTCGAGGCTGTACTTGCACCCACAGAGGGCGACAACGTAGACGACCGTCAGGAGGCTGAGTAATGGTAAAGGCCGTTAGACCGAAGAAGAACTTAGGGCAGCACTTCCTCACCGACCTCGGCATAGCGAAAGCTATCGCCGACACGGTGGACGCCTGCCCCGACATACCGGTGCTTGAGATTGGACCGGGTATGGGCGTAATGACACAGTTCCTCGTCACAAAGCCGCGCCTTGTGAAGGCTGTGGAGATCGACAAGGAGTCGGTGGCTTATCTCAACGAGACGTTTCCGAAGCTCCGCGAGAACATCATCGGCAACGACTTCCTGCGCATGGACCTTAACGAAATCTTCGACGGCAAGCAGTTCGTGCTCACGGGCAACTATCCTTACGACATCTCGTCGCAGATATTCTTCAAGATGCTCGACTACAAGGAGCTTATCCCTTGCTGCACGGGTATGATACAGCGTGAGGTGGCTCTGCGCATCGCGTCTGCACCAGGCACAAAGGCGTACGGCATCCTGTCGGTGCTCATCCAGGCTTGGTACGACGTAGAGTATCTTTTCACTGTCGACGAGACGGTGTTCAATCCGCCGCCAAAGGTGAAGAGTGCGGTGATACGCATGACGCGCAATACTGTGACCGACCTCGGTTGCGACGAGCGTCTGTTCAAGCGCATCGTGAAGACTGTGTTCAACCAGCGCCGCAAGATGCTGCGCGTCAGCTTGCGCCAGATATTCGGCGGATCGGCTTCAGCAGAGTTCTACGCACAGAACATCATGACGAAGCGTCCGGAGCAGCTCTCCGTGGAGCAGTTCGTAGAGCTTACGAACATCGTGGAGGCAGAGATGAAGCGCCTTGAAATATAATAGGGGTGTACTTGTTTTTTTGTTGGTGCACTTATCTCTTTGTTGGTGCAGTTATCTCTTTGTTGGTGCAGTTATCTCTTTGTTGGTGCAGTTGAGACAACTGCACCCCCTGATAATAGCACATACTTCTTAGGGGGTGCACTTGTCTCAAGTGCACCAATTTATTAATAATACATACTTCTTAGGGGGTGCACTTGTTTCTTTGTTGGTGCAGTTCTTGCTTTGCTGCTTGTCAAAGCAAGAACTGCACCAACTTATTAATAACTCAAGTTTCGGATTTAGAATTGTGGTTGTCCAAATTTAAGTCTTCAAACAGGTGCGTAAATGTATCCATAAATAAATTCAACCTCGAATTCTAAATCCGAAACTTGAGTAAGATTAAAAAACTATGTAATATCCGCCGAATCACGTCACTTTATTTGTGCCCTGATCCGGCTCAGACTTGCCTGTGTTATGCCTAAATAGGTAGCAATGTTTCCCAACGGCAACCGTTGCAACAAATCGGGTTCTTTCTCTAACAACTCTTTGTACCGTTCCGAAGCAATGGCGGACAACATGGAAATTAGCCGTTCCTCGGTGGCAAGCAATTCCATCTCAGCATAACGCCGTCCCCAATTGGCAATATGCAAGTCTTCCGAAAACAATTCTTTCAGCTTTTTCCTCTCCAATACGTATAAGACAGAATCTTCCATCAGCTCCATCGTCTCATATCCCGGCTCATTGTTCACGTATCCTTTCATAGAAACAAGGGTCGCTCCTTCCTTGCCAACCCAAAATGTAATTTCTTTCCCGTCCACCGAAGTGTAAGCGCGGACAATGCCTTTCTTGATGAAAAAGATATCCTTTTCTATCTTGCCACTTTCCAACACGCAGAATCCTTTTGGGTACGAAACCTCAGTCAGGCATTGCCGCAATCTATCCAAAGACGCATTCGGCATGGCATATCTTTGATTGATGATTTCCTTTATATCCATAACTCATTGTTGTATTCGGTGTGCAAAATTATAAAATAGCACATAGAAAATGGAATGAACGGCTGTTTTTTTGCCAAATGCAAAATCAGTTTTTACCAAATGCAAAAAGCCATTAGAGATTACTTGCTTACTTTTGCACCTGAATTTAATAATTTATAGATATGAATTGGATAATCTTATTGTTGGCAGGATTGTTTGAGGTGAGCCTTACATTCTGCTTGGGTAAAACGAGAGCTGCGTCAGGACTTGCTTTTTATCTGTGGGGTAGCGGCTTCTTGGCTTCCACGGTATTGAGTATGACCATGCTTGCCAAGGCGGTTCAGACTTTACCTTTGGGAACGGCATACGCCATTTGGACGGGTATCGGGGCGGTTGGTACGGTCTTGATAGGGATATTCGTCTTCAAGGAGTCGGCCACTCCCATCCGTCTTTTCTTCCTGTTCACGCTCATTGCTTCTCTGATAGGATTGAAAATCGTGTCATATTGAAAGGAGACGGAAGATGAAGTATGAATTGAGGGAGAATCAAGGCATTCCGGTGCCTCTGCTGGCGCTGATGGCAGTTGCTACCGGGCTTTCTGTTGCCAACTGCTATTATAACCAGCCTCTGTTGGGCAGCATGGCTAAGGATTTCGCGGTAAGCGACTTTTTCGCCAGCATGGTGGCGACATTGACCCAGATAGGCTATGTGGCAGGGCTTGTATTTGTCATTCCGCTTGGCGACCTGGTTTCGCGAAAGAGACTGATATTGTCCAATTACATCGTTTCTTCGTGCGCCTTGCTTGCCATAGCACTCGCTCCGAACATCTATTGGGTGTGGGGCGCATCCTTGCTTGCCGGGGCATCTTCTGTCATGCCGCAGTTCTTCATTCCGTTGGTGTCGTATAATTCAGCTCCTGACCACAAGGTGCGCAACGTGGGGATTATACAGTCCTGTTTGCTCATAGGCATTCTTGGGTCACGGGTATTCAGTGGTTTACTCGCCGATATATGGGGATGGCGTTCTGTCTATTTTGTGGCTTGCGTGTTTATGCTCGGGTGTTTTCTGATGATTCGCAAAATGCTGCCCGTGTTGCCTGCCCGTTCACAAGAAAATTATGCAGGGCTGATGAAATCCTTGTTGCGTCTACTTTTCAAATACCCGTACTTGCGTATCGCGTCGTTGAGGGCGGCATTGGCTTATGGCTCGTTCTTTGCCTTGTGGAGTTGCCTTGCTTTCCGAATGAAGCAAGAGCCTTTCTTTGCGAGCGACGATATTATCGGAGCACTCGGTTTGTGCGGATTGGCAGGTGCATCCACGGTGGTTTTCATCAGCGGATATATCCAAAAGTATGGCGCAAGATTCTTCTCCATTGTCGGAGGATGCGTCATCTTGTTTGCATGGTTGTTGGCATTTTGGGGAAATGACAGTTACTTGTGGATGATAATCGCCATCCTCTTGATTGATGCCGGAATGCAGAGCATCCATCTGTCAAATCAGACCAGCGTGGTCGCTCTTGACGCATCCGCCATCAACCGGGTCAATACCGTTTATATGACTATTTACTTCTTAGGAGGTTCTGCCGGTACATTTGTTTCAGGTCTATTCTGGCAACATTATGGATGGATGGGTGTGGTAGGGGTAGGAGTTGCCTTTACCGCAGCTTCCTTGCTTACTAATTGCTTCAACTCTAAAACGGCATAAGGGTGGATGTCAAATTTCTTGTGCTTTTCCCAATCAAGTTTTTTGTTTTCTATTGCTGTATGTAATAAGTGTGTAGTTGAAAAAATCTGCCATATCTACCAGCATCTTACGCAACTCGCACATTATAAGCACAATAAAGGCTGGTAGATAAGTCGCCGGAAGCCTAAATCTTCCAGCCTATCTACCAGCCTTTTTTGTATATCTACCAGCCTATGCCGTTCTGTTTAGCGGCATAGGCATTTTTTTTAGCTGTTTTACTTCTGCAGATACTTCTTGCCGTTGATGATAACGATGCCCTTGTAGTCGGCAGCTACACGCTGACCGGCGATGTTGTAGCGTACGTTGCTCTGCGGCTTAACGGTTGTCTGAACGCCGTTGATAGAAGAAGCAGCGTCGTCGAGCACGAAGAGCATCGGCTTGACAGCCTTGTCCTGAGCCTCTTTCCATGCACCGAATGTGGTGTATGTACCGTTGCCGTACTGTATGAACTTACCGTTGTTTGTGATGGTGAATGTGCCGTTCTCAGCCGGCTCTACAGTCCAAGCCTTAGCCTCGTTGCCGAGCTGGAATGAAGCGTGCTTGACATTCTCGTCCATGTAGAGGTAGTAGCCGTTAGCGTCCTTGATAGCGTAGCCGCCCTCAACGCCCTCGAATGTGAATGCGTCGTTGTACGAAGACTTGATCTTGAGCTCGTCAACGATGCCGTCAACCTTGAAAGAGTTGAGGTAGCCGTACGGCTTCTCTGCGTCGTACTTAACCGGAGCAGCGTAGTAAGTCTTCTCGTCGCGCTGGGCAACGATGAGGTAGTCCTTGCCAGCCTCTACAGCAGTTGCCTTTTTGTATACGTTCATGTGGTAAACATAAACTGTGCAGGTAGCAGTGCCAGCGTTGAAGTCGTCGTTCTCCTCAGAGGTAGCTGTGATGACAGCCTTGCCCTCCTTGCCAGTAGCTGCGATAACGCCCTCAGCGTTTACGGTAGCTACCTCCTCGTTGTCAGAAACAAACTTAACGGCAGCTGTTGTCTCCTTTGTGAAGGTAGGAGCAGCGAATGTAGTGCCGAGCTCGTAGTTGACAGTTGTCTCAGAGAACTTCAAGCCAGCAGACTTCTTCTGTTTGCCTTCTGCCTTGTAGATGTTGATCTTTGTGATCTGAGTGTTGTGAGCAGAGAGCACCTTGAATACGTATTCGGTGCCGATAGCCTGGTTGTCCGCGTCAATATCAAAAGTGCTTGTTGCCGTAGCGCCAACAACCTTTGTGCTAACCTCGTTCTCACCAACGAAGATGTTCTGCTCAACCTTTCCGGAAGCACCGTTTCTACCAACAACCTCAATCTTTGAAACCGGGAATGTGAGAGTAGGAAGAGTCAATGTTGCGCCCTTCTTGCCGAGCATAAGGTATTTGTCCTTAGTGTTGTAGTAGTAGCCGTCTGGTGCAGCCAATTTAATAGAGTAAGTACCGTCAGTATAGGTCTGCTCTGTTGTACCCATTGCGTCCTTGACTGGCAGATTCCATGTGTCGTTTGAAGTGAAATCAAGAGTTACTTCCTGTGCTGACATTGAGCCACAAACAAGTGCCATGGCAGCCATGAATGTGTAGCGTAAAGTTTTAACCATAGTGTTTAAATTTTGAGTTTATAAATGTTTAGAATTACATTGCAAAGTTATATATTCTAAGCGAGAAAAGCAATTACAATAAGGTGAAAAATCCCGTACAATTCAAAAAACTCTGCTAATTCTTTGGGCGTTTCATTAAAATAGTTTAACTTTGCCTATGCGTTAATGCAAAGCAACATTATTATTCATTTTAAAAACCCCTGTTTATTGCCTATCGAAGCACATTTACTTAACAAAAAACGATTAAGAAAATGAAGAATTTAAAGGATATGACCGACGAGGAGTTGGCCTTATCATACGTCGATGGGAACAACAAGGCTTTCGATCTGTTGCTTTCGCGCAATCAGCAGAACCTTTTCTCATACATCCTTTTCGTGGTTCACGACCGCGAGACCGCCGATGACATCTTCCAGGAGACCTTCATAAAGGTTATCACCCGTCTCCAGGAGGGTCGTTACGTCGTCAGCGGCAAGTTCGGCGCGTGGGTGATGCGTATCGCCCACAACGCCATCATGGACTGGTATCGCGACCAGTCGTCGCGTTGCATCGTGAAAGCCGGAAAGGACAACGACCTCTCCAATATAGGTGGCGACGACCTCGTGGAGGGCAACATCGAGAACACCTACGTCAACCGTCAGGTGATGAGCGACGTGCGCCGTCTTCTCGACATGCTGCCGCCTATACAGCGCGAGGTGGTGTACATGCGCTTCTACCAGCAGCTCTCGTTCAAGGAGATTGCCGACACCACGAGCGTGAGCATCAACACCGCACTCGGACGCATGCGCTACGCCCTGCTCAACATGCGACGCATGGCGAAGAGCAACGGCATCTCGCTGCAGCTGGTGTAAGGTGAGGTGTAGCTTTTACTTATCGTAGGAGGCTACGGCATTAGCTTTCCGCTACGCGCCGCTGACTTTCAGTTCCTGCCGTAGCCTCCTACGATTTGCATTGTTAGCTGTTCAATTTGCCAATGTTACCACGCACCGGTAACCGTGTTTTTGCTATGCGGTAACGATGTTACCGGTTTGCGGTAATGGTATTACCAGTTTGCGGTAAATGTGTTTTTTTTCAGTTTCTCAGGCAAGGTTTCCTATCTATTGCGATTTAATGGGTTGAAACCGATTCTTAAATCGGCAGAAACTATAAGCATAAAGATAGAAAACCAATAAAGAAAAGTGATATGAAAACAAGAAAACTCTCTGTTTTAGTCTTGGGCTTCTTAGCCTCAGTGTTCGCTCTGAGTTCATGCGATATGGATTCGGACAACTATAATGTGCAGCGTCCTACGGCGCTCGTCACCGTTTATCCCGTCACCTCCGAGTCGTTCCGCATGCAGCTCGACGACCAGACCGTGCTCTTTCCTACCAACATGAAGGCTTCGCCCTTCGGCGATAAGAAGGTGCGTGCGCTCGTGAGCTACGAGTACGAGGACAACGCCACAGGCAACCTGCGAAACGTGCGCGTCAACTGGATTGACAGCATACGCACCAAGCAGCCCGTCGTGTCGAAGGGCAACGACGACGAGAAGCTGTACGGCAACGACGGCGTAGAGATTGTGCGCGACTGGGTGACGGTGGCTGAAGACGGCTACCTCACATTGCGCCTGCGCACCATCTGGGGCGGCGGCAAGCACATCATCAACCTCGTGGGCGGCGTCAACAAGGATAATGTATACGAGTTCGACCTGCGCCACAACGCTCAGGGTGACATCAGCGGCGTGCTGGGCGACGCGCTCATCGCCTTCGACCTCAACAGCATGTGGCCCGACCATCCCGAGGAAGTGAAGATAAAGCTCAACTGGAAGTCGTTCAGCGGCAAGAAGTCGATGGAGTTCCCGCTGAAGATGCACAGCGACAAGAGCGTGATTGTAACAGGCGACATAGCGAAGTCGCGTTTCGTCGATTAACCTTTCACCACATAAACCCTCAGAATGTTCCGATTCTCATTTCACAAGTCTGATAGCGAGGAGCGCCTGCTGCAACGCATGCAGCAGGGCGACACGTCTGCCGCGGAGCCGCTCTACCGGCTCCACGTGCGCTATCTGTCTGCCTTGTGCTCGCGCTATCTCACCGATGATGAGGACATAAAAGACGTTCTGCAGGAGTCGTTCCTAAGGATATTCTCCTCGATAGCCTCCTTCGAGTATCGCGGCAAGGGATCGCTGAGGGGCTGGATGGCGAAGATTGCGCTCAACGAGACGCTGAAGTTTCTGCGCGCCCGTAGCCAGCTCGACTTCGTAGACATAGCCGACCTGCCGCACGACGTGCCCGACACCGACCTGCAGACCGAAGGCATACCCACCGACGTGCTCCACCGCTTCGTGCGCGAACTGCCCGACGGCTACCGCACGGTGTTCAACCTCTACGTCGTCGACGACAAGAGCCATAAGGAGATAGCCTCGCTGCTCGGCATAAAGGAGAGCACGTCGGCATCGCAGCTGCACAAGGCGAAGGCGATGCTCGCAAGAAAGATAAAACAATATAGAACCAGTAATTCCTTTCTACTATGAAGCGAAATTGGAAAGAAGACATACACGACCGCCTCGGCAACTTCGAGACCGATGCTCCCGACGGACTCTGGGAAGCCATACACCAGCGTATGGCTCAGACGGAGCCTGCTCAGGCGGAGAAGCGCCAGACGCCTTTCGTCCTGCAGCCCGCTCTGCGTCGCACGGCGTGTGCAGCCGCAGCGTGTCTTGCCCTTGTTGCGGGATACCAGTATTTCGCCGACGGCGGAAAGGAGACTGTCAATGGCGTGAAACCGGCTGGCGTCAACGGAATGATTGCCGTAGGAGGCACGGTCGCATCCGACAATAGCCGATACGTTGCGTCTAAGCCTGCAACCGCATCAATTGTTGCAACGAATCTCGCCAGCGTGCGTGTAGCTAAGAACGGCGTAACGCCCGCTGCCGATGCAGCCGTGCTGCCGACGCAGAACGACGAATCTGCACAAATCTCAACACCTCAACATCTCAACCCCTCAACATCACAACATCTCAACCCCTCAACATCACAACCCCTCAACCCCTCAACATCACAACACCCCAACCCCTCAACATCACAACCCCACAACCCCTCAACATCTCTGCTTGCATACACGCCAGCCGACAACAGTCGGGGCAGGCATGAAGGCGCGGCTCGCTGGACACTATCCACCAGCGCCATGACCGGCATGGGCGCATCGTCAGTCACCAATTCTACCGCTACGTATGTCGAAGCCGTAGGTCCAGACGACGTGATATGGGCAGACAATCCGCAGCTCGGCATCGGCATCTTCAACCAAGGCAAGAGCGTGAAGACCGAGTACAAGCACCGGCTGCCGGTGCGCGTAGGGCTCAACGTGGCTTATCGCCTTACAGACCGACTCAGCGTGGAAAGCGGCGTGAGCTACACGCGACTCTCCTCAGACATGAAGGACGGCACAAAGGACAACTACTCGTCGGGCAGTCAGAAACTCGACTACATCGGCGTTCCGCTCAACGTGAAGTATCGCGCCTTCGGCTATCGCCGACTAAGCGTCTACGCCTCAGCCGGACTGCTTACGGAGAAGTGCGTGTTGGGCAAGACGACACACGAGTACGTGATAAGCGGCGAGAAGAAGAAGCACGAGGCGGAGGATGTGGCTGCGAAGCCTTGGCAGCTCTCCGTCAACGCAGCCCTCGGAGCACAGTTCGACGTGCTCCGCAATGTGGGCGTCTACGTCGAGCCGGGCGTGAGCTACTACTTCGACGACCGCTCCCCGCTCAGTACGATATACAAGGAGAAGCCCCTCAACTTCAACCTTAATCTGGGCGTTAGATACACGATAGGCAAATAGCCATGAGCTTATACCCTCTTCGTATTTTGCTCGTATTTATTGCATATAGCATAAAAATGTTATGTATTTTGTTGAATTTGTAACAAAATATTAGCTTTCGATGTAAAAATCTGTCTTGATATTTGCGTGTTTTGATTGATAGTCTTACTTTTGTAGCCGAAAACACATTTTATAAGTTCCTTCGAGTAAGAAGATGTTTTAAGGTATCAACCAAAATAATATTATGGACGCAAAACAAGGATTGTATACCTCAGCCTACGAGCACGATGCGTGCGGCGTAGGCATGGTGGTGAACATACATGGAGGCAAGAGTCATGAGCTGGTGGATAACGCTCTGCGCGTGCTGGAGAACATGCAGCACCGTGGAGCCGAGACTCGTGACAAGACAGGTGATGGTGCTGGCATAATGGTTCAGATTCCACACGAGTTTATTCTGCTGCAAGGCATTCCCGTACCCGAAAAGGGACGTTACGGAACAGGCTTGGTGTTTCTTCCGCAAGACGAGAAGCTGCAGAACCAGATTCTGAACATCATGATCGAGGAGATAGAACGCGAAGGCCTCGAACTGACACACCTGCGAAACGTGCCCGTCAACGAAGACGTGCCGGGTGTGGCAGCACGCGAAGTGATGCCCGCGATACGCCAGATGTTCGTGGCGCCTACGCCCTCGCTCTCCACTTCTTCGGAAGGCACCGATGCCGTTCCGCTCGAAACCAAACTCTACAAAGTAAGAAAGCGCATCGAGCGCAGAATCCTGCCGCTTGGTATCGATTCTTTCTATATCTGCTCTTTATCTTCAAAGAACATCGTTTACAAGGGTATGCTCACCAGCGGGCAATTGCGCCGCTTCTACCAGGACCTGACCAATCCTTACTTCACCTCAGGACTGGCTCTTGTGCATAGCCGCTTCTCAACCAATACCTTCCCGAAATGGAAACTGGCTCAGCCCTTCCGCTTGCTCTGCCACAACGGCGAGATAAACACCGTACGCGGCAACCGTGCGTGGATGAAGGCACGAGAGAGCGTGCTCAGTTCGGGCGCTTTGGGCGACATCAAGGACATCCTGCCCATCGTCGAGGAAGACATGAGCGACTCCGCCTCGCTCGACAACGTGTTCGAGTTCCTTATAATGAGCGGCATGAGTCTGCCTCAAGCCATGGCTATCCTTGTGCCCGAATCGTTCAACGACAAGAATCCTATATCGGAAGACCTCAAGGCTTTCTACGAGTATTACTCCATCCTGATGGAACCATGGGACGGACCGGCAGCGCTTATGTTCTCTGACGGCAGGTACGCAGGCGGTATGCTCGACCGCAACGGTCTGCGCCCGTCGCGCTACACGATAACCAAGAGCGGCATGATGGTGGTGGCAAGCGAGGTCGGCGTGATGGACTTCGAACCGTCGGATGTGGTCAGCAAGGGACGTCTCGAGCCAGGCAAGATTCTGCTTATCGACACCGAGGAAGGCAGGATATATTACGACGGCGAGATAAAGGACAAGCTGGCTCACGAGCATCCTTACCGCCAGTGGCTTTCTACCGGACGCATTCAGCTGGAGAACCTCAAGAGCGGTCGCAAGGTAGCCAACTCCGTAGCCGACTACGATACGAAGCTGCGCGCTTTCGGCTTCGGAGAAGAAGACATCGAACGCACCATCATACCTATGTGTACAAAGGGACAGGAGCCGGTGGCTGCCATGGGCAACGACACGCCGCTCGCCGTACTGAGCGAGCGTCCGCAGCTGTTGTTCAACTATTTCCGTCAGCAGTTTGCGCAGGTCACCAATCCTGCCATCGACCCTATACGTGAGGAACTGGTGATGTCGCTTACCGAATATATAGGACGTGTGGGCAGCGGAATCCTTACTCCCGACGAGAGCAACTGCAAGATGGTGCGTCTGCCGCAACCCGTGCTCACCAATACCGAACTCGACCTGCTTTGCAATATCCGCTACAAGGGATTCAACACCGTGAAGCTGCCCATGCTCTTCGAGGTGGAGAAAGGCGAAAGCAGTCTGCGCAGCGCTCTCGACAATCTGTGCAAGAAGGCAGAGGCGAGCGTGGACGAGGGTGTCAACTACATCATCCTCACCGACCGCGACATCGACGGCAAGCATGCTGCCATACCGTCGCTCCTCGCTGTCAGCGCCGTTCACCATTATCTTATCTCTGTGGGCAAGCGCGTACAGACCGCCATCATCGTTGAGAGCGGCGAGATAAGGGAAGTGATGCACGCTGCCTTGCTGCTCGGCTACGGAGCCAGCGCCATCTGTCCGTATATGACCTTCGCCATTATAGACCATCTGGTCGCAACGCATAAGATTCAGGAAGAATACCATACCGCCGAGCAAAACTATATAAAGGCTGTGGATAAGGGTCTGAAGAAGATCATGTCGAAGATGGGCATCTCTACTATCCGCTCTTATCGTGGCGCAAAGATATTCGAGAGTATCGGCATATCAGAGGCTCTGCTCAGAAAACACTTCGGCACGGAGCTTAGCACCATCGGCGGTATCGGACTGAAGGATATCGCGAGAGAATACACGGAGCTTAATCAGAGAGCTTTCTTCCCGTCTCCGGTTGTGAAGGCAGAGGAGAAGTATTTCCTGCCGAACAACGGTCTTTTCAGTTATAGAAAGGACGGCATAGAACATGCGTGGAACCCAGAAACCATCACGAAGCTGCAACTTGCCACACGCTTGGGCAGCTATAAGCAGTTTAAGGAGTGGGCAGCAATCGTTGACACCCATTCCGCTACGGGAGACACCGCAAAGGGCCAGCGCCCCATCTTCCTTCGCAATCTGCTCACCTTCAAGAAGGCTGCAACGCCTACACCGCTCGACGAAGTGGAGCCGGTGGAGAGCATCGTACGCCACTTCGTTACGGGTGCCATGTCGTTCGGAGCGCTCAGCATCGAGGCTCATGAGGCTCTTGCCTTGGCGATGAACCGTCTCGGAGCACGCAGCAATACGGGTGAGGGTGGCGAGGACAACGCCCGCTACCACACAACGGTGGACGGCGTGTCGCTTAGCAGCAAGACAAAGCAGATTGCTTCGGGTCGTTTCGGCGTTACAGCCGAATATCTTGTCAACGCCGAAGAGTTGCAGATAAAGGTGGCGCAGGGCGCAAAGCCTGGTGAAGGCGGACAGCTGCCCGGCTTCAAGGTGAACAAGATTATCGCCAAGACACGTAACGCCATACCAGGCATTACGCTTATATCGCCCCCACCGCATCACGATATCTATTCTATCGAAGATCTTGCCCAGCTGATTTTCGACCTTAAGAATATCAATCCGACAGCCGCAGTCAGCGTTAAGCTTGTGGCAGAGAGCGGTGTGGGCACCATTGCAGCCGGTGTGGCAAAGGCGAAGGCCGACCTCATCGTCATCTCAGGCGCTGAGGGCGGAACGGGAGCAAGTCCGGTTTCGTCAATGCGTTTTGCCGGCATCTCGCCGGAGATAGGTCTTGCAGAGGCTCAGCAGACACTCGTGCTCAACGGTCTGCGCGACCAGGTTCGCCTGCAGACTGACGGACAACTCAAGACGGCACGCGACGTAATCATTATGGCTATGCTTGGTGCAGACGAGTTCTCATTCGGTACGTTGCCGCTCATCGTGCTCGGCTGTCTGATGATGCGCAAGTGCAATACAAATACATGTCCGGTAGGCGTGGCGACGCAGGACGAAACCCTTCGCGCCAAGTTCCGCGGACGTGCCGAATACGTGGTCAACTTCTTCACGTTCCTTGCTCAGCAGACGCGCGAATACCTCTCTGAGATTGGCGTAAGACATCTTAAGGACATCATCGGTCGCACCGACTTGATAGAGGTTATACCGCAGGACAAGGCGTCAAAGTTGGGAACCATCGACTTCAGCCGACTGCTCCACCGTCCTGATACGGAGAAGGCTCTGTATTGGGATCGTAGCGAGTTCACAAAAGTGAGCGGCGTAAAGGACGAAGACATCATAAGCGCCTGCGAGAAGGCTATCGAGAACAAGGAAGAGGTGAATCTTGACTACGCCATCAAGAACACCGACCGTGCTGTCACGACCATGCTCTCGGGCGTAATAGCCAAGCGATATGGCGAAGAAGGACTGCCCGATTCTACAATCAACATAAAGTTCAAGGGTTCGGCAGGACAGAGTTTCGGAGCTTTCGCCGTACGCGGTCTCAATGTGCGTCTGGAAGGTGAGACCAACGACTATTTTGCAAAGGGACTCTCCGGCGGACGCATCAGCATTCTGCCTCCGTCGCGTTCGAGTGCAGACTTCGTGGCTGAGGACAATATCATTGCCGGCAACACAGGACTGTACGGCGCAACCGGTGGCGAACTGTATGTGAACGGTCGTGTGGGCGAGCGCTTCGGTGTACGCAACTCGGGAGCCACAGCCGTAATAGAAGGTGCAGGCGACCATTGCTGCGAGTATATGACCGGTGGTCGTGTTGTTGTGCTCGGACAGATAGGACGCAACTTCGCAGCCGGTATGAGTGGAGGTCTGGCTTACGTCTGGGACCGCGAACATACTTTTGATTATTTCTGCAATATGGATCAGGTGGAGATATCGCTCGTCGAGGAAAGCTCGGCACGCAAGGAACTCCACGAACTCATTCGACAGCACTATCTCTACACAGGTTCAGCCTTGGCACGTCGCATGCTTGACGACTGGAACCGCTACGTAGAGGACTTCATTCTTGTCACTCCAATCGAATACAAGCGAGTGCTTCAGGAGGAGAAGATGCGCCAGCTTGAAGAGAAGATCGCCAATATGCAACTAATAAACAACTAAGAAAAAGATGGGAAAACTAAAAGCTTTCATGGAAGTGCCCAGGCTGGAAGCCGGGTATCGTCCTTTGCACGAAAGAATACACGACTTTGGCGAGGTAGAGCAGACTCTCAACTCGCGTGACCGCATGGCTCAAGCCAGCCGCTGCATGGACTGCGGCGTGCCGTTCTGCCATTGGGCTTGTCCGTTGGGCAATAAGGATCCGGAATGGAACGACGCTCTCTGCAAGGGCGACTGGGAACTGGCTTACCGTCTGCTCAATGCTACAAACGACTTCCCCGAATTTACCGGCCGCATCTGTCCTGCGCTCTGCGAAAAGGCTTGCGTGCTCAATCTTACCGATCATGCTCCGGTCACCAACCGCGAGAACGAGGCTGCCATTACAGAGACAGCATGGCACGAGGACTATATAAAGCCGATGATCTTCCCGCGTAACGGCAAGAGTGTTGCGGTCGTTGGTGCCGGACCTTCCGGCCTTGTGGCAGCCAACCGCCTTAACCGTATGGGCTACGCCGTCACCGTGTTCGACAAGAACGAGGCAGCAGGCGGCTTGCTGCGTTACGGCATTCCAAACTTCAAGCTCTCGAAGCATATCATCGACCGTAGACTCGACATACTCGTAGAGGAAGGCATACGGTTCGTATACAATACGGTAGTGGAAACCAGTTCGCTACCCGAAGGTTTTGACGCCTATGTCCTTGCAACAGGAACGCCCGAGGCTCGCGATCTGAAGAACGTGCCCGGCCGTGAACTTAAAGGTGTGCACCTCGCCTTGGAGCTGCTCTCGCAACAGAACCGCGTCCTATCTGGAGCAGAGTACTCGAAGGACGAGCGTGTCACCTGCAAGGACAAGGACGTTCTGGTCATCGGCGGTGGCGATACCGGTTCGGACTGCATAGGCACAGCGCATCGTCAGGGATGCAAGAGCGTAACTCAGATAGAGATTATGCCACGCCCCGTAGAGGGGCTCGACGATCCGAAGAATCCGTGGCCTAACTATCCGCGCGTGCTCAAGACCACGTCGAGCCACGAGGAGGGATGTACGCGCCGCTGGAATATCAACACGCTGGAGTTTATAGGCAAGAACGGCAGATTGTGCGGCGTTAGAGTGCAACCCATCGATTGGCAGCCAAACCCTGAAGGCGGCCGTCCGACGATGGTTGAGGCTGGCGATCCAGAGGTGATAAAGTGCGAGGCTTGCTTCCTTGCGATGGGCTTCCTCAAACCGCAGCATCCCGATTATCCGGAGAACGTCTTCGTCTGCGGCGACGCCTTGAACGGAGCCTCGCTTGTGGTGAGAGCTATGGCAAGCGGTCGCGATGCGGCGCAGAAGGTGGATAGCTACCTGCAGTCGCTTTGAGTGAATTGAATGTTTTTGTAGTTTTTATTTACAATTAGATAGAGAGTATTATGTGCGGAATAGTAGCAATATTCAACGTTAAGGAGCAGACGCCAGAGCTGCGCAGCAAGGCGCTTGGCATGAGCAAGAAGATACGTCACCGCGGTCCTGACTGGAGCGGCATTCATTGTTCGGGAAGCGCCATACTGGCGCACGAGCGACTGAGCATTGTCGACCCGGAGAGTGGAGGTCAGCCTCTGTTCTCGCCCGACGGCAAGCAGGTGCTGGCTGTGAACGGTGAGATATACAACCACAAGGAGATAAGAGAAAGATACAAGGGGCGTTATGATTTCCAGACGGGCAGCGACTGCGAGGTTATTCTGGCGCTTTATCGCGACAAGGGCGTCAACTTTCTCGAAGATCTGAACGGCATCTTCGCCTTCGCTCTTTATGACGAGGAGCAGGACGCTTTCCTCATCGCCCGCGACCATATAGGCGTCATACCTCTTTATATAGGATACAACGCCGACGGAAAGGTGTTTGTGGCAAGCGAGCTTAAGGCCTTGGAGGGTGAGTGCGAGCGTTACGAGCCTTTTCTGCCGGGCCACTACTACTGGAGCAAGGACCCCGGAATGAAGCGTTGGTACAAGCGCGACTGGATGGAGTACGACAACGTGAAGGACAACACGGCGAGCAGCGACGCAATACGCAAGAGTCTTTGCGCTGCCGTGAAACGCCAGATGATGAGCGACGTGCCCTACGGAGTGCTGCTCTCGGGCGGACTCGACAGCAGCGTTATCAGCGCCATCACCGAGAGCTACGCCGAACGCCGTATAGAGACCGACAGCAGAAGCCGTGCCTGGTGGCCGCGTCTCCACTCGTTTGCAGTGGGACTCAAGGGAGCGCCCGACTTGGCGAAGGCGCGTCTGGTAGCCGACCACATAGGCACGGTGCATCACGAAATCAACTATACCATTCAGGAGGGACTGGACGCCCTGCGCGACGTTATCTACTTCATCGAGACCTACGATATAACCACCGTGCGTGCCTCCGTGCCGATGTATCTGCTGGCGCGTGTGATAAAGTCGATGGGCATAAAGATGGTGCTTTCGGGCGAGGGAGCCGACGAGATTTTCGGTGGCTACCTCTACTTCCACAAGGCTCCTTCGGCAGAGGAGTTTCATAAGGAGACCGTGCGCAAGCTCTCGAAGCTGCATCTGTACGACTGTCTGCGTGCCAACAAGAGTCTCTCGGCGTGGGGCGTGGAAGGTCGTGTGCCGTTCCTCGACAAGGAGTTTCTTGACGTGGCTATGCGCACCAATCCCAAGGCTAAGATGTGCAGCGTTCTCCCAGCATCTCGGTCGGGCGAAGCCGACCCCAAGGCGTCTATAGAAAAGCGCATCGTGCGTGAGGCGTTCGAGGACATGCTGCCTGAGGAGGTGGCGTGGCGACAGAAGGAGCAGTTCAGCGACGGCGTAGGCTACTCGTGGATTGACACCTTGAAGAAGATAACGTCAGAGGCTGTCACCGACGAGCAGATGGCGCATGCAGAAGAGCGTTTCCCCATCAACACGCCGCTGTGCAAGGAGGAGTATTACTACCGTTCCATCTTCGAAGAGCATTTCCCGAGCGAGAGTGCAGCCCGCAGCGTGCCTCACGAGGCAAGTGTGGCTTGCTCTACAGCAGTGGCTCTGGAGTGGGACGAGGCGTGGAAAAACATGAACGATCCGAGCGGTCGTGCCGTCTCTGGCGTCCACGAAAACGCTTTGTAGGGTGATGCCGTAAAAAGCGTGAATGGCAATGTAAAATAGAAAAAGCGGAAACCTTTACGATGAAGGTTTCCGCTTTTTATGCTTTATAGAGTGCTGGACAGCCAGCAATAACTTTGCTTAGAGGCAATGCTTCAGACTGTGTATCGTAGCGATAGGGTCTGCAGCCTTGAACACGTAGCTGCCGCTCACGAGCACGTCGGCACCAGCAGCCACGAGCAGCGGAGCCGACTTGTCGTCTACGCCGCCGTCTATCTGTATGAGAGCCTTGCTGCCCGACTCGTCGATGAGGCGGCGCAGGCGCTTCGTCTTCTCTACCGAGTTGGGTATGAACTTCTGTCCGCCGAAGCCCGGGTTGACGCTCATCAGCAGCACCATATCCACGTCGCAGATGATGTCTTCGAGCATGCTCACCGGAGTGTGCGGGTTGAGCGTCACGCCAGCCTTCATGCCCGCAGCGTGAATCTCCTGAACGGTGCGGTGCAGGTGAGTGCACGCCTCGTAGTGTACGTTCATCATCATGGCGCCAGTAGCAGCCACCTGCTTGATGTAGTTCTCCGGATGCACAATCATCAGGTGAACGTCGAGCGGCTTCTTGCACTCCTTTGCAACAGCCTGTATGACGGGGAATCCGAACGAGATGTTAGGCACGAACACGCCGTCCATGATGTCGAGGTGCAACCAGTCGGCCTCGCTGCGGTTTATCATGTCGATGTCCGAACGCAAGTCGATGAAGTTCGCTGAGAGAAGCGAAGGTGATATGAGAGTTTCCATTCCTGTTTATTTTATTTACTTTCTTTGTTTACGTTGTTTTCTTTTTAAAGATTGTTGTTAGAGGTGTTGTGTTAGCTAACGCAATAAGGTTTATTGCGGTTGTTAGCCTGCGCCAGTCTGTAGGAGTAGGCTATCTGTCGGATAAAGCTCAGCGTCTTTTCCGAAGGCTGTAGTTCTTCTTTAGTAAAATACTTCATAGGCAGAGCTATTTTATACGTTTTAGAGATGTTTTATATTTAGTAAACGTAAGCCTTCGGTGTTTATTACATATTGAGGCGAATATTTTTATGTGATTGCAATATATGCAAAAAACTTTGCATAAGTCGTTCGCAATACGGAAAAAATCCGTAACTTTGTCTTCAGCGATAATCGCTGTCGCAGTATGTAAGCAGTTAGTGTTTAGCATATATTTTTCGAACCTACATTTTATACATTTATGGCGTTACCGATAAATATAGAGAGCCTTCTTAGTGGAAGTGCTGTCGAAAGTAATCAGCTTGAATTTAAGGAGGGTTGGAACCCAGATGCTATATACAGAAGCGTTTGTGCGTTTGCAAATGATTTTGAAGACACCGGTGGTGGCTATATTATTGTGGGAGTGAAAGAGGAGCACGGGCGTGCTGTGCGTCCGGTTTTGGGAGTAGAGCCGGAAAAAATAGAACAGATAGAGAAAGATATGGTTGGATACAATAACCTTATCCGTCCTTACTATCAGCCTCGTCTTTTTATTGAGGAGGTTGATGGCAAGACCATTCTTGTTATTAAGGTGGCGGCAGGAGAACGCCGCCCTTATAAGGTGCCAGAACGTATCACTTCCAAGCAAAAGGACTTCAACTATTACATTCGCTATAATAGTAGCAGTATTGTGCCTAAAGACGAATACGAGCGCGAGTTGATAAATCTGGCAAATCGTACTCCGTTTGATGATCGTGGTAGTGATACAATCACTTTAAAGGATATCTCAACGGCATTGCTGAGGGATTTTCTTGTTGAGGTAGGTAGCGACTTGTCAGATCAAGACCTATCTGGCAATAACCTAAAAAATGTTCTCGACCAGATGGATCTGTTGGAGGTGACACCTGAGGGCTTCAAGGTGAAGAATGTGGCTGCCATGATGTTTTGCGACCATCCTGAGAGGTTTTTCAAGATGACACAGGTGGAGATTGTAATATTTCCCAAAGGCAGATTGCAAGACCCTGATAACATGATAGAGATTGCACCAATCAGAGGTTGTGTGCCTAAGATGATTCGGGACACACTGAACTATCTCAAGACGAACATCATACAAAAGATAATACACAAGCCAGAGGATACAGAACGTTCTGTTGTCGTATACAATTATCCTTATCAGGCTTTGGAGGAGGCAGTAGTTAATAGTCTCTATCACCGTGACTACTTGGAGCGTGAACCTGTTGAGATTACTGTAGAACCAGACAAAATCAGTATTCTCAATTTTGGTGGTCCGAATCATACCATATCGTCTGAAGCTATACGCGAAGCCCGTATGCTGCGTTCTCGCCGTTATAACAATAGACGTTTAGGAGAATTCTTGAAAGAACTTAATTTGACAGAAGGAAGAGCTACTGGAATACCCACTATTCAGCAGAAACTGCAGGAGAACGGATCGCCGCGAGCAACGATTGAAACAGATGAAGAGCGAACCTTCTTTTTGATAGATATTCCTTGCAATCATCATTGTCTTGGCGTTCCTGTAATAAAAGATGACAAGAAAGATGACAAGAAAGATGACAAGAAAGATGACAAGAAAGGTGATAAGAAAGAATTTACTGATATTCAGCGAGTTCTGATTTCTTTCATGTCAGAAAATGACAAGATAACAATATCTGAAATGGCAAGAAAGACGGCGTTGTCTGAAAGTACGATATCTCGCGAAATAAAGAGATTGCGAGTAGACCATAAAATACTTAATCGTGAGGGTGGACGCAAAAATGGTCATTGGGTAATAATAAAGTAACATAAACAACGATAACAACCGAAATATGAAGACAATCAATACACGCCGCAGCATCCGCAAGTATACCGATGCTCCGGTAAGCGAGAAGTTGCTGCGCCGCCTGCTCAGCGAGGCGGAACGCACGCAGACAATGGGCAACCTGCAGCTTTACAGCGTAGTAGTGACACGTTCTGAGGAACAGAAGCGCCGCCTCGCGCCGGCACACTTCAACCAGCCGATGGTGGAGGGAGCGCCCGTAGTGCTCACGTTCTGCGCCGACTACCGCCGCACCACGCTTTGGGCAAAGAACCGCAACGCCGACCCCGGCTACGACAACATGCTCTCCTTTCAGAACGCAGCCACCGACGCGCTGCTCTTCTGCCAGACCTTCTGCAACCTTGCTGAAGAGGAAGGCTTGGGCTGCTGCTTCCTCGGCACTACGGTGTACATGCCGCAGATGATAATCGACGTGCTGCAGCTGCCCGAACTTGTGGTGCCCGTGGCTACCATCACGCTCGGCTGGCCCGACGAGCAGCCCGCGCTCACCGACCGTCTGCCGCTTGACGCCGTCATGCACGAGGAGACCTACGCCGACTATACCCCCGAGCGCATCAACCGCTTCTATGCCGAGAAGGAGGCGCTGGAGGAGAACCGCGAGTTCGTGCGCTTGAACGGCAAGCAGACCCTCGCGCAGGTGTACACCGACTGCCGCTACACACGTAAGGACAACGAGGCTATGTCTGCAGGACTGCTGGAGGTGCTCAAGAAGCAGGGCTTCTTACGTTGATAGGCTCCGACCCACAAGCCGAAACCATAACAAGTATTTAGATATAACAATGAACAAAGACACGTTCGACAAGCCACTCTCGCTCCTCGAGCTTAACTCGCTCGTTGCAGCCGTCGTAGACATCAGTCTGCCCGACGAGTACTGGGTGGAGGCAGAGCTGTCGGAGGCGCGCGAGGTGCGCGGACATTGCTACATGGAGCTGGTGGAGAAGGACGAATACTCCAACACGCCCACGGCTCGCGCCTCAGCCAAGTGCTGGGCGTCGCGATGGTCGCTGCTGCGCCCCAAGTTCGAGCGCATCACTGGTCAGCGGCTGCACGCCGGAATGAAGGTGCTGCTGCGCGTGCGTGCGCAGTTTCATGCCGCCTACGGCTTCTCGTGGATAGTGAGCGACATCAATCCCGAGTACACCATGGGCGACCTGGCACGGCGCCGACAGGAGATAGTGCGACAGCTGAAGGCAGAAGGCGTGTTCGACCTGCAGAAAGAGCTGCAGCTGCCGATGTTCGCACAGCGCATAGCCGTCATATCGAGCGAAGGAGCAGCCGGCTACGGCGACTTCTGCCGCCAGTTGCACGACAATCAGGCAGGATATATATATAAGGTGGAACTCTTCGGCGCCGCCATGCAGGGCGAAGCCGTGGAGCAGAGCGTGATTGCCGCCCTCGGACGCATATACGAGCGCGTGGACGACTTCGACGCTGTGGTGATAATACGCGGCGGAGGTGCCACGAGCGATATGTCGGGCTTCGACACACTCGCCCTTGCAGAGAACGTAGCCAACTTCCCGCTGCCCATCATTACCGGTATCGGTCATGAGCGTGACGAGTGTGTGCTCGACATGGTGGCGTTCGCACGCATGAAGACGCCCACCGCCGCAGCCCAACATCTCATCGACAATCTGCAGCGTACGGCGCAGCTCATCGACCAGGTAGCCGACCGCATAGCCGACCGCGTGAAGCGCCGCATGGACGTGGAGCGTGTGCGTCTGGCGTCGATGGCGGAGCGCATACCGATGCTCTTCTCGCTCGTGAAGACGAAGGAGTGGGGCAGGGCCGACCGACTACTGCAGCGTATAGCCGCAGCCGTGAGTCGCCGCCTCGCTACGGCTGAGACGCATCTCGACACCTTGCAGCGCACGGTAGAGACCGCATCCAAGCGTAAGATAGACACCGAACGCCACCGTCTTGAACTGCTCGCGCAGCGCGTTGAGGCAGAAAACCCAGAACGCCTGCTGCGCCGCGGCTACAGCATTACGACCTACAACGGCAAAGCCGTGCGCGACGCCGCACAACTGCCGAAGGGTGCGCTGGTGGAGACGCATGTGGAGAAAGGAAAGTTCAAGTCAAGAGTAGAGTAGTAGGGCGCAGCAATATAGGGGGTGCACTTGTCTCAAGTGCACCGATCAATTAGTCTTTTGTTTGGTTGGTGCAGTTGAGACAACTGCACCCCCTGGGAGACAACTGCACCTCCTGACAGCCCCACACACTTATAAAAACAACAACCCAAATGCCCAAAGAACAGAAATATGAAGCGGCGATGCGCCAGTTGGAAGACATAGCCGCAAAGATGGAGAACGGCGAGCTCGACATCGACTCGCTCAGTGAACAACTCAAGACCGCGCAGAAGCTGATAAAGCAATGCAAGGACAAACTCACGAAGACCGACGAGGACATACGCAAGATTCTCGGCGCAGAAAATTGACAACGCAGTCCGCAACCGTCTTTTTTGTGCTAATAATCTCTAATCTGCGGCAAATAGTTGCAGGTTTGTTTTATTATTATTACTTTTGCCTGCGGTTAGGGGAGCATATCCCCGCTATGAAAAAGAAACGTATTAAAACCTAAAGTTTTATGAAAGATATAGCATGGTCTGAGTTGTCGTTCGGCTATATGCCTACCGACTATAACGTGCGCTGTTGCTACCGCAATGGCAAGTGGGGCGAGATAGAAGTCTGCTCCGACGAGTACATTAAGCTTCACATGGCAGCCACCTGTCTGCACTACGGACAGGAAGCCTTTGAGGGACTGAAGGCATATCGTTGCCCCGACGGCAAGGTGCGCGTGTTCCGTATGGACGAGAACGCAGCACGTCTGCAGTCTACATGCCGCGGCATCATGATGCCAGAGCTGCCTACAGAAATATTCGAGGAAATGGTGAAGAAGGTAGTGCGTCTCAATCAGGAGTACATCCCGACATACGAGAGCGGCGCAACACTCTACATCCGTCCGCTCCTCATCGGTACATCGGCACAGGTAGGCGTTCGCCCAGCAGAAGAATACATGTTCCTCATCTTCGTCACACCGGTAGGACCTTACTTCAAGGGTGGTTTCTCTACAAACCCGTACGTCATCATACGCGACTACGACCGTTCGGCTCCGCTCGGCACCGGTATCTACAAGGTGGGCGGCAACTATGCTGCATCGCTCAGAGCCAACCATCTCGCTCATGAGAAGGGCTACGCTTGCGAGTTCTATCTCGACGCAAAGGAGAAGAAATACATGGACGAGTGCGGCGCTGCCAACTTCTTCGGTATCAAGAACAACACATACGTAACACCGAAGTCGACCTCAATCCTTCCGTCTATCACAAACAAGAGTCTTATGCAGCTCGCTGAGGACTTCGGTCTGAAAGTGGAGCGTCGCCAGATTCCTGAGGAAGAGCTCGCTACATTCGAGGAGGCAGGCGCTTGCGGTACAGCAGCCGTAATCAGCCCGATTTCTTACATCGACGACCTTGACACAGGTCAGCGCTTCACGTTCAGCGAGGACGGCAAGCCGGGTCCCGTTTCAACCAAGCTCTACAACCACCTGCGTGGCATCCAGTATGGCACAGAGGAGGACAAGCACGGTTGGACAACAGTAGTAATCGAATAACAGCCAGTCTGCCTCATATATATGGGGCAAGATGTTTGAAGTTAACAATCAAAAGAGGTGCAGCGGTTTATGCCGTTGCACCTTATTTGTATACATATATGTGTGCAATACCTATTTTTAACCCTGCGAATTTGCCTAATCGTCCTTTATTTAGTAACTTTGCATACACTAATATATTTCATTATGGAGAATAATACTCATACCGTATTCAATGCAGCTCAACTTAAAATGTTGAATATGATGGCAATGCTGAAGACTAAAGAAGAGATAGATGGTCTGCAGCAAGTTGTGTCTGATTATCTTGCAAAACTGTTGCATGGTGAGATTGATCGTTTGTGGGAAGAAGGCGAACTCTCGGAAGAAAAAGTAGAGGGTTTTAGAACTCTCCATGAGCGCACACACTATAATAAGCAACAATTATGATTGGAGTGAACACTAACTATGTGCTTGACACAAATAGTTTGATAATGTCACTTTCCTCCCGTAATAAATACTCATATATATGGGACGCATTTGTTACGGGTAGGTTTACTTTGTGTGTGACAAATGAAATATTAACTGAATATGAAGAAGTTATTTCAAGAAACATCAATCAGAGAGTAGCACGCATTGTGCTTTCTTATTTTATGTTGTTGCCAAATGTTAAGTTTGTTGATCCGCATTATAGCTTTGGATTGATACGCACAGACTTTGATGATAATAAATTTGTGGATTGTGCAATAGTTGCTAATGCAAGATGCATAGTGACGCAAGACCATCATTTTGATGTTCTTAGCACTATAGATTTCCCAAAAGTTGATGTAATTGATATTGACGAATTTTTAAAAATACTTCTTTCCGAAGTGAATTAAAAGACTATAATGGGCAAAGGAAAACTGGCGAAGTTCGCCGATATGGAGCGATACGAGAACGTGTTTCAGTATCCGTTCTCGGTAGCCGATAATGTGCCGTTCGACATGAATGGACATTGGCGCGAGATGTATTTCAAGAACGACAACCCGATTGTGCTCGAGCTGGGCTGCGGCAAAGGCGAGTATACGGTGGGGCTGGCAAAGATGTTCCCCGACGTCAACTTCATTGGCGTAGACATTAAGGGCGCACGCATGTGGACCGGCGCTACGCAGGCGCTCGGCGAAGGACTTAAGAACGTGGCGTTTCTGCGCACGAACATAGAGATTATAGACCGCTTCTTCGCTGAAGGCGAGGTGCAGGAGATATGGCTCACGTTCAGCGATCCGCAGATGAAGAACCCGCGCAAGCGTCTCACCTCTACATACTTCATGGAGCGCTACCGCCGCTTCCTGCAGGACGGCGGCACGATTCATCTGAAGACCGACTCCAACTTCCTCTTCACATACACCACATACATGCAGCAGCGCAATAACTTGCCGCTGCTCTTCCGCACGGAAGACCTCTATCATACCGAAGGTCTCGACGCACAGACCAACGAGATTCTCGGCATACAGACCTACTACGAGAGCATGTGGATAGAACGCGGACTGAACATCAAGTACATGAAGTTCGCATTGCCGCACGAAGGCGAGCTCTTTGAGCCGGAGGTGGAGATTCCGCTCGACGAGTATCGCTCGTATCATCGCGACAAGCGTAGCTCTAAAACAACTGCGGTATAAGTTTTGAATTTTGAATTTTGAGTTTTGAATTTTGAGTTGTCGGCTACGCCGATTAAGAGTTTTTCAATTTTGAATTATTCTGTTTTAAATTCAAAACTCAAAATTCAAAACTCAAAATTCAAAACTCAAAATTGCGACGCATGTCGCAACAATTCAAAACTCAAAACTCAAAATTCAAAACTCAAAATGACCCTATATCCGAAACTCATTACAGACGCACTCGCAACAGTAATATACGCAGGTACAAAGAAAAACCTCATTGAAAGCAATATGCTTGCCGACGATGTGCGCATCAACGGCATGAAAGTGAAGTTCACACTCGTCTTCCCACGCGATACCGACCCATTCATGAAGTCGACTATCAAGGCGGCTGAGGCTGCCATCCACTATCACGTGTCGAAAGACGTGGAGGTGACAATCGAGACCGAATTCCTCTCGAAGCCGCGCCCGGAAGTGGGCAAGCTGCTGCCGCAGGTGAAGAACGTCATCGCCGTCAGCTCTGGCAAGGGCGGCGTGGGCAAGAGCACCGTCGCAGCCAACCTCGCCATCGCTTTGGCACGTCTTGGCTACAAGGTAGGTCTGCTCGACTGCGATATCTTCGGTCCGTCGGTTCCGAAGATGTTCCAAGTAGAAGACGCACGTCCATACGCTGTGAAGAAAGACGGACGCGACCTCATCGAGCCAATCGAGAAGTACGGCATCAAGCTGCTCTCTATCGGTTTCTTCGTAAACCCCGACACCGCAACTTTGTGGCGCGGCGGCATGGCGTCGAACGCTCTTAAGCAGCTCATCGCCGACGCCGACTGGGGCGAGCTCGACTACTTCGTGCTCGACACACCTCCAGGAACAAGCGACATACACCTCACACTGCTGCAGACTCTCGCAATCACAGGCGCTGTCATCGTGAGCACACCGCAGAAGGTGGCGCTCGCCGACGCTCTCAAGGGCATCGACATGTACGAGAACGACAAGGTGAACGTGCCTATCCTCGGACTCGTGGAGAACATGGCGTGGTTCACACCAGCCGAACTGCCCGAGAACAAGTATTACATCTTCGGCAAGGAAGGCTGCAAGCAGCTTGCGCAGGAGAAGGGCTTGCCGCTGCTCGCGCAGATACCGCTCGTGCAGGGCATCTGCGAGAACGGCGACGCTGGTACACCTGCCGCTCTCGACAGCAACAGCATAACAGGTCTGGCGTTCATCAACCTTGCACAGGCCGTTGTCACCGTCGTGAACCGTCGCAACAAGGAGCAGCAGCCCACAAAGATTGTAGAGGTTACGAAGAACTGATTTGTCTGAACGTACGAAAAAGCCTGTCGGTTTGAACGTACAAGGAATCTATTTGTATTACAATGACTAAAGAGAAAGAAATATTCAAGCGCGCCGAACTGCTCATGGGCGAAGACGTGATGGAGGCGTTGGCGTCGAAGCGCGTCATCGTCTTCGGTGTGGGCGGCGTAGGCAGCTGGTGTGTAGAGTGCTTGGTGCGCTCGGGCATACGCCATATCACGATAGTCGACTGCGACTGCGTGTGCGCCTCGAACGTAAACCGCCAGCTGATGGCTACGTCTGCCACAATAGGACGTGTGAAGGTGGAGGCGCTGCGCGAACGTCTGCTCGAGATAAACCCCGACTGTGAGGTCACGGCTCTGCAGAAGATGTACACCGACGAGACTGCAGCCGAGTTCCATCTCGAAGAGTACGACTATATCATCGATGCTATCGACTCGCTGAAGGACAAGGTGTCGCTCATTATGCGTGCCTGCGAGACCAATGCCGTGTTCTTCTCGTCAATGGGCGCTGCGTTGAAGATGGATTCTACGCAAATACGCGTGGCTGAGTTTTGGAAGGTGCGCGGCTGTCCGCTCGGATCGGCGCTGCGCAAGCGCATGAAGCGCGCAGGTTTGAAACCGGCGCACAAGTTCCAGTGCGTATACAGCGAGGAGCTGCTTGACAATCGCGGCAGCGATACAGGCAACGACCCCTGCCTGATACAGAAGGCGCAGACAAATGGTTCGATGGCGCACATCACGGCTATATTCGGCTTTACTATAGCCGGACTTGTGCTTAAAGATGTGTATCAGAAGACACTTGGCAAGCTGTAATACAATAAAACAACGAAAAAAGAGTTATTTAAAGAAAACAATATTGACAATGAAGAAATACGTTATTTATCTGTTTCTGTTCATGTTCCTGCCGTTGGCTGCCATGGCACAGTCGTCGATGACCGACCAGCAGGTGATGCAGTACATCGTGAAGGAACACAACTCTGGTAAGTCGCAGTCGGAGATTGTGACCAAGCTTATGCAGCGTGGTGTGGACATCTCGCAGATTCGCCGCGTGCGTAACAAGTACGAACGCCAGATGAAGCAGGGCGGATTGGGTAATGTGTCGGACAACACAACGGGCAAGGACGAATCGCGTCTGCGTACCAACAACGGCAATCCGCGCGAACTGACAAAGCGCGACGACTATGGCAAGGAGGCTACGCAGAAGGCTTCGCAGTTTTCGAGCATGCGCCTGAAGGCAGAACGCGATCGCAAGTACAAGAATACCTACGACGAGACCGACGAGGAGTTTATGGACTATCAGCGCGAGATGTTCGAGCTGGTGCCAGATACAGCACAGATGCTTGAGCAGCTGCTTGCAGAGCGCGACGCTCTGAAGAAGAAAGTGTTCGGACGCGACATCTTCAACAATCAGGAACTCTCGTTCGAGCCGAACATGAACATCGCTACACCGCAGAGCTACGTTCTCGGTCCGGGCGATGCTGTCTTCGTGGATATCTACGGCGCTTCGCAGAAGTCGGAGCAGTGCACCGTGTCGCCCGAGGGCGAGATAACTATCGAAGGTTTCGGACCCGTACACGTTGGCGGACTTACAGTTGATCAGGCTAACAGACGCCTTCGCTCTACGCTTGGCGCACGCTATAGCAGTTCTAAGGTAAAGCTGTCGGTAGGTCAGACACGCACTATCATTGTTAACGTGATGGGCGAGGTGAAGACGCCTGGTACCTACACACTCTCGGCTTTCGCCACTGTCTTCCACGCTCTCTATATGGCTGGCGGCACAAACGACATCGGTACGCTCCGTAATATCAAGGTCTACCGCAACAACCGTCTTATAACAACCGTCGACATCTACGACTATATCCTCAACGGAAAGCTCACGGGCAATGTGCGTCTCGCCGACAACGATGTGGTTGTTGTAGGCCCGTACGATTGTCTTGTGAACGTGACGGGTAAGGTAAAGCGTCCTATGTTCTACGAGATGAAACCCAACGAGTCGATCGCTTCGTTGCTGAAATACACGGGCGGTTTCACTGGCGACGCTTACAAGAAGGCCGTGCGTGTGAACCGTAAGAACGGAAAGGAATACTCGGCATATAACGTGGAGGAGTTCGACTTTGCGAGCTTCCATGTAGCCGACGGCGACTCTGTGTCTGTCGACTCAATCATGGCACGCTACGCCAACACCGTGGAGGTGAAGGGAGCCGTGTTCCGTCCGGGTATGTATAACCTCGGCGAGCAGGTGAACAGCGTACGTTCGCTCATCGAGCACGCCGACGGTGTTACAGAAGATGCTATCACTTCACGTGCCGTGATGCACCGCATGAAGGCAGACCGCACTCTTGAGGTGGTCAGCGTAGACATCGAGGGCATTATGAGCGGTCGTGTTGCCGACATCCCATTGAAGGAGAACGACGTGCTCTTTGTGGCTACCAAGACAGAGAAGATGTCCGACCGAACGCTCACGATACGTGGCGAGGTGCAGTATCCCGGTGTGTACAAGTACGCCGACAATGAGACTGTTGAGGACTTCATCATACAGGCAGGCGGTCTCACCGACAAGGCGTCGCTCATGAACGTGAGCATCAGCCGACGTGTGAGCGACCCGAAGGCGTTGCGCCCAGACAGCGTCATCGCAAAGACATTCAACGTGGCGCTGAAAGACAACTTTGCTGTTGACGGCGACCGCACGCTGACGCTCATGCCCTTCGACGAAGTGTACGTAATGCGCTCGCCGGGCTACACCGAGCAGCAGAACGTGTCGGTAGAAGGCGAGGTGCTCTTCGCCGGAACCTACGCTCTGGAGCGCAACAACACACGCTTGAGCGACCTCTTCAAGAAGTCGGGCGGCTCGAACGGACTCGCTTATATCAAGGGTGCGCGACTCATGCGCAAGGCTAACGAAACAGAAAAGGCACGTATGGAGGCCGTACTGAAGATGCAGCAGGAGGAACAGAAGAAGAACCTTCTGCAGCTCTCGGCAAGTGCCAACAACGCCGCAGCTCTGCAGGCTACAGCTCAGGACGCTACAAAGGCCAACATCGAGAAGTTCCAGGTGCCCGACGAGTATCCCGTAGGTATCGACCTTGCTGAGGCTATGAAGAATCCGGGCTCTGACGCCGACCTCGTATTGCGCGACGGCGACCGCCTTATTGTGCCGCAGTATAACGGAACGGTGAAGGTGAACGGAGCCGTGATGTACGCCAATACCGTGGCTTACGAGCGCGGAAAGCGTGCCGGCTACTACATCGACCAGGCAGGAGGCTATGCTTCAGACGCCGTTAAGGGCCGTGCATACATTATATATATGAACGGCAAGGTGTCGAAGCTGAGTCACGGAGCGAAGGTGCAGCCCGGCTGCGAGATTGTGGTGCCTGCTAAGCTGAAGCGCAAGATGTCAGCTGCCGAGATGATGAGTATGGGATCGAGCATGTCGTCAATCGCTGCGATGATCGCTACAATCAGTAACATCATTACGAAGTAAGGTTTTGTTAATATGTAGTAATGTTTAGTTCGTAAAAAACACAATAATGAGAAAAGCTATGAAGAAAAGTCACATTTTGACAGCAATGGTTGTGTTGTTCAGTGTGATAGTGTCAGCGTCATTGAAGGCTCAGACACCAACCGAATGGCCAGACCTACCTTTGCTCACAATCGAAACTGTTGACGGCGTGATGCCTACTGCTACTAAAGTATTTCCTCCCGAGGGATGTGTTGGTGAGGGAATATTGAGTGAGCATGTGCCTGGTCGTCTTGTGATGACTCTTAAAGGTGAAACGTTATATGACAGTGGCGATTATGTGAAGGGCGAATCGGGCGTCAGAATAAAGATTCGTGGTAATTCTACAGGTGCTAATCTTGCGCAGCATCCTTATAAGTTGAAGTTGTCAAAGAAAGCCGATTTACTTCAACTTGGCAATGAGCATAAAAGTAAGGACTTCGCCTTGCTTTCCATGTATACGTGGAATAAAGTGATGAAGAATGAAGAATGCAATATTCTTCTTAATACAGGTTTGGCTTTGTGTCGTGCGCTTAATTTCCCATGGACACCTAATACACGTCCCGTAAATGTTGTTATCAACGGAAAGTACCAAGGTTTGTATCACCTTATTGAGACTGTTGAGCGTGCCGATACTCGTATAAAGACCGATAAGACTGGTTTTGTAATAGAGAACGATGCCTATTGGTGGAAAGAAGGCGAGACTTATTTCCGTACAGAGCATCAAAAAGCCAACACTTACATGGGTTATACGTTCAAGTACCCTGATGGAGATGACATAACTGAGGAGCAGTTGGCTGATATAAAGAACTACATGGAGAAGGTGGAGACTGCGGTTTACTCAAACGCAGGAGCCCCAGATCTTATCGATTACGATTCGTTTGCTCATTGGATTCTTGCTCACGATATACTCGGTTCGTATGATGCAGCAGGTAGTAATATGTTCCTTTACAAGGAGAATGGTACAACTGAAGACTCAAAGCTGAAGATGGCAACACTTTGGGACTTCGATTCTGCATTTGCGTCCGATTTGGATGGGAGTCGTCAGCATTATAGTTATCTTTTCTTCTATCTGAGTCTATTCCAAGATAAGAACTTTGTGCGTACATATCTTGATCTCTATAAAGAGAAAATTGCCGCTGTGTATCCTTATGTTGAGAATAGTCTGAAGGAATTTAAGGAGAAGTATGGTGAGGCTTTCGAGAAGAGTATGGAGTTGCATCGTGCTGTTTATGCTAATGAGTGTAAGAACTCACTTGATGAGCAGATAGATGATGTGTTAACACACTTGAAGGAGCGTCTTGCCAAATTGCAGACTCTTACAGCCGAATTGGAACACACTACTGCCATCGAGGGATGTGTAGACAATTCAGATAATCGTATAGTGAATCGTACCAGCATATTGGGTGTGGATTTTACTGGCGTTGATGTGAACCGCCTTCCCGTAGGAATATACATTGAGAAACGTGCCGACGGCACAATTAGAAAAGTGTTTAATAAATAAACAATATGAGTGAACAGACTGTTACATCAATTGTGACAAACACGTCAGATGATAATGCTTTGAAGTTGCTTCGAGTGCTTTCTCTGCTTAGACGTCGTGTGTTGACAATCGGTGTTGTGACACTTTGTGTCTTGTTAGTGGTTGGCGTGTACGTATTCAGTTTGCCACGTACATACAAGTCGGAAACCATTATGCTTCCCGAGACTACAACAGATGGTATTGCGGGTAACATTGGTGCGCTTGCTTCGCTTGCAGGCGTAAAGATGGGAAACCAATCGGAAGACGCAATCTATCCTGAGTTCTACCCTAAGGTGACGGGTTCGACAAATTTTCTCACCGAACTTCTGAAGACAGAAGTCTATTGTGAGCGATTAGGAACAAAGACAACACTCTTCGACTATTTCGCAAAGCATCAGAAGCGTGCATGGTGGGGTAACTTGATTGGAAAGAAAAACAACCCTGTATCCAACAAAATCAATCCAGTGCGCATCACCAAGCAGCAGCAGCTTATAGTGAACGAGTTAATGGATGCTTTCTTCTGTAGTGTTGATAAAAAGACCGACATGGTGACTGTGGTTGTGAAGGTGCAGGATCCGGAGGTTGCTGCGCAGATTGCAGATATGATAAGAGAGCGTTTGCAGACTTATATCACCAACTATCGTACAAACAAGGCGCGTAAAGACCTCAGCTATACGAAGAAGATTACGGCTGAGGCACGTGATGAATACATCAAGTCGCAGCAGAAGTATGCCGCTTATTGTGATGCCAATGAGGACATAGGTCTTGCTTCGTTCATACAGGTGCGCGACCGCCTGGAGAACGAGATGCAGATGGCTTACAACATGTATCAGCAAGCCACTCAGCAGATGCAGCTTGCACAGGCTAAGTTGCAGGAGAAGACTCCGGTGTTTGTAACGATACAGCCGGCTACAGTGGCCTCGAAACCAAGTGGGCCGAAACGAATGTTGACAATGATACTGGTGCTGATGCTTTCGGTATTTGGAAGTGGAGGCTGGATACTGTCGCGTGAAATATACGAGAGCAAGCTAAAAGCAACACGAAATGCAGATTAAGAAAAGCATAAACAATAATAGGAAAGAACTGGTTGATACCTTGTATTTGATAATGTTGCAGGGCATAAATCAGTTGTTGCCTATTATCGTGATGCCATACCTGATGGTGAAACTTGGAGCCGAAGGTTATGGATACGTAGGCTTTTCGCTTTCTGTAGTGCAGTATCTTATTATTATTGTCGACTTCGGATTCAACCTCAGTGCCACGAAGCGTATTGCGGTGGTGGCTGGTGACAGAATCGCTTTGAGTCGTGTGTTTTGGAACGTTGTAGCAGCTAAGCTCTTGCTTATGTTCGTCACCACGCTTGCATTGTTTGTTCTTGTGGTGTTTGTGCCTACGTTTCGTCTTTATGACAACGCTATCATTGCCACCTATCCAATGCTGTTAGGTTCGGCCTTGACGTTCATGTGGTTCTTTCAGGGTATAGGCAGAATACGTTTATTTTCGATAATGAACACCGTGTCGAAGTTGGTGTTGCTACCATTGATATTCGTGTTCGTACAAACGCCTGACGATTATGTAATGGCGGCATTGTTGCAGGCCGTAGTGTTTGTTTCAACGGCTATAATCTCTAACATTTACATTGCCCGTCAGCGTCTTGTGGCGTGGGTGCGTCCTACGTGGTTGCTTGTTAAGGAAGAGTTGCATGTTAGCTTTCCGCTCTTTCTCTCCTCTGCCTCTACGAGTGTCTACACCCAATTCATAGTGATAGTGCTCGGTTTCTATTGTACAACCGAGGAGATAGGCAAGTATTCGTCGGCAGAGCGCATCATGCGTGCAATGTGTTTTCTGCTCTACGTGCCGCTCAACCAAGTGTTCTTCCCACGTATCAGCCAGCTTGCATCGCTAAAGAATGGTGAAGACCGCCGTCTGTTCCGTCAGGTGCGTTTCCTTGTGTTGGGCATTATGTCTGCTGTGAGTGTGGCACTGTGGTGTGGTAGCTGGTGGTTGCCATCGTTGCTCGGTCCTGACTATGTAGGTATGGATGTCTATATGCGCATCTTTGCCTTAGCTCCTATTGCCATTGGCTTTGGCGGAGTGTATGGACAGATGGGACTCATCGGTATTGGCAATGAATATACAAGTCGTCGTTTCCGCGATGTTTATTTCGTTGCTGCGGTGTCGGCGTTTGTGTTGATGTTCACACTCATTCCGTTTTTTCAAGCAACCGGAGCCAGTTTGGTAGTGACGCTTACCGAAGTGATTGTGGCGTTGCTTATGTTTTACAACTTTAAAAAATATTTGTCAGTATGCTGATAGCAGTATTGGTTTTTGCGTTGGTCTTGACTTGCATCGGCCTTTACATCTCGCGTGACATATTCTCCCCGTATGTTGCAGTGTCAGGTGTGTGGTCTATAGCTATACTTATATATTATTTTCTGCCCAATACGTTCTATCCTATCTGCAACGACTTCCCGTTCGCATTAGCGATTTGGTTGACGGGCTTTTTCATTGGATCTATGTTATGCGAGTATTATACAGCGCCAGCCTCTAAAGAATCGGTGAAGCGCGAGCCCAACCGCATGATATTGTATGCCTATGTTGTGTTGACATGCGTGTCCGTACCTGTTGTCTGCGGAACTATCATCTTTCAGGCGTTGACCGAAGATCCTGAGAATATCTTCCGCTATATGCGTATTTTGAATACGGGTATGGACGAGAATATCGAGATGCCAAAACTCGGTATTCTTATCTATTTTCTCTCGCTTGCTTTCGTCATGATGTTCTTCTCTCTGCTTTATTTCAAGAGCAAGTGGGTGAAGTTTATCGTCATATTCATGAATGTGCTTTTAGCCGTAGTCACTATGGCAAAAACTACTTTCCTTAGCATCATGTTCTCGTCGATGTATCTTTGTTTTGTGCAGAAGATAATCAAGATTCGCCATCTCGCATACGGCTTGTTAATATTCGTTGGTCTTAGTTTCGTTATCCAATCGCTACGTGCGGTGGGCGAAGAGTTGGAAACAACCAATTTTCTTGCGCTTTACTTATCGAGCAGCATGGTTGCGTTCGACTATTTCGCTGTGCCTGGTGGATCGCATCTGCCTGGCATGCATACGTTCCGCTTGATATATGCTATCGGCTATCCGCTCGGGCTGACTGATCCTCCAAGCGAAACTATTTTGGAGTTTGTTAGCGTCCCAGACAACACCAACACATACACCAATATGTATCCGTTCTATGAAGACTTCGGCTTGTGGGGTGTGTTGATATTCTCGGTGGTCTACGGATTCTTCTATGGATATCTATATAAGAAGAGTCGCACGGGTGGCAAGATGGAGCTTATTCTCTATGCCATCTTCCTTACATTCGTGCTGATGGAGTTTATCGGTGAGTTCATCTTCACCAATATGTCCGCCACAATACAGTACATCTTCTTCGCCATGTTGCCGTTTTTGTTCGGCAACAAGAAGAAGAAGCAAGTGTAGAAGAGTGTAAATACGAATATAAAAACATAGTAAATGAGCAAAATAGATATATTACTGGCGACGTATAACGGCGCAGAATACATAGCGACCCAAGTGCGTTCGTTGCAGAGCCAGACCTTCGCCGACTGGTGTCTGCTTGTACATGACGACGGTTCTACCGACAACACGTTGGAAATATTAGAGCAGTTTGCAAAAAATGATAACCGCATACGAATCGTTAACGACGGCAAACGCTTTCACAATTGCGCCTTGAACTTCATGCACCTGCTTGGCGTTTCCGACGCTCCGTTCTGCATTTTCTGCGACCAGGATGACGTGTGGCTTGAAAACAAGTTGCAGGTTATGTATGACGCTATCGTCAGTAAGGACAACACCCAGCCGCAGGCTGTCTACTCCAACTCGTTTGTCTACAATCCGGATGTGCCGACCATTGGTGGTTCGGCATCGCTTTGTCTGCCTACATGTGTCAAGGACGTGCTGTTCATGAACGCTGGCATACAGGGTTGTGCTCTTATGTTCAATGCTGCGTTGCGCAGCATCTGTCGCAATGTGCCTAAGGTGGTGGCGATGCACGACCACGTAGTGACGCTTGCGGCAGCCACTTTCGGCACGCTTACCTACGTAGACCGACATCTTATGCTCTATCGCCGCCATGAGAAGGCGGTGACAGGTCCTACGGCGAAGCGCCTCACCGACCGTATTGCCCCGTTTTTTGATTCTACAAAGACGGTTCTCGACAAAAAGCACTATGCGGCTATACAGAGTTTCATAGAAACTTACAATTTGCTCATTTCAGATAAAGATAAAGCAATATTTCTCGATTTTTTACGTTTTGAAAAAGAGGGACGCATCCGACGCGCTTTGCATGTTTTTGCGAAAGGTTATAAGTTGTATGGTCGCAGCTCTATATTGGCATTCAAAATGTTGGTAAGAAACTTAGTATAGTTGTTTAGATGAACGTTCTGCATATAATAAATACGCTCGATGTAGGTGGAGCCGAGCGCTTGCTTGTCGACACTCTACCTTTAATGAAGGCGAAAGGCATCAATGTGCGTGTCTTGCTGCTGGTAGCATCTGATAGTGCTTTCGAGCAAAAACTGCAAACGCAAGGCATCAATGTTATGTCTGTCAACTTGCGGTTGGGGCTGTTCGATCCGCGTCTTATATTGCGTATGCGCAGACTTATGCGTGACGCTGATGTTGTTCATACGCATCTGTTCCCCACGCAGTATTGGGCTGCATTGGCCAACTGCATCGGTGACAGGCGTGTGATGGTTACAACCGAGCACAGTACGTCGAACACTCGTGCTCAGCATTGGTTTACGTCGCAACTCGACACCTGTATATATGGCTTGTATGACGGCGTGATATGTATATCCGAGGCGGTTGCCAACTTTATGCGCAAGCGTACGCCACGCCATGTAGAGATACGTTGCATAGACAATGGGGTAGTGCTTCCGTCGGTAGATATGCTTGTTCGGGCAAAGCGCACAGAAGTGGTGGAAGGTCTTGCCGATACTGACTTCGTGATGCTGCAGGTGGCGCGTTTTTCCGACCAGAAGAATCAGGACTGCGTGATACGCTCGCTAAAGCTCCTGCCCGACAATGTGCATGCGGTGTTTGCCGGCTATGGTGTGCGCCTTGATGCGTGCAGGCAGTTGGCTGAGAGTCTTGGCGTTTCAGGACGCACCCACTTCCTCGGTATGCGTTCTGACATAGCTAACTTGTGGAGCATAGCCGATATCGGCGTTATGTCGTCGCAGTGGGAGGGTTTCGGACTCGCTGCCGTCGAGGGCATGGCCTACGCCAAACCCGTAGTTGCGTCCAACGTGCCCGGACTTGCAGATGTGGTGAAGTTCGATGAACTGCTCTTTGCGCCCGATAACGAGAGGGCGCTTGCTGGCTGCGTGATGCGTTTGTATGACGATACTGCGGAGCGCCTACGGATGGGCGAAATGTGTTGGCGACGGGCGCAACAGTATGATATTAATAACATGGTTGACAGTTACATTGACTTCTACAATGAACTGTTGAGCAAAAAAGGAAAACAAACGAAACGATGAAGATAATATTTTGTGATAATACCCTATGGGGACTTGTGAACTTCCGCGGCGAAGTGATACGCCATTTCATGCGCGAAGGACATCAGGTGGTGCTTGTTGCGCCAGAGAAAGATGACAAGCAGATGCGCACAACTATCCCCGACGGAGTACGTTATATACCGGTGAAGATGGGGCGCACGTCGCTCAATCCGATTAAGGATATCAGCTATTTCATGCAGATGCTGAAGATATTCAGAAAAGAGCGTCCTGACTATATTTTCAACTACACTATAAAACCCAATATATATGGTTCTATTGCGGCACGCATCTGTGGTTGTCATTCTACGGCGATGATGGCTGGCTTGGGGTATATTTTCATCAACGACAGCCTGCTGTTGCGCTTTGCGCGCGCCGTATACCGCTTCGGACTCTCGTTCACCGACCATCTTATCGTTCTCAACTCGTTCATACGCGATATGGTGGTGCAGAAGCGCTTCTGCGACCCGAAGAAGATAGTATTCCTTGAGGGCGGCGAGGGCATTGACATACAGAAGTACACCAAGTACGACAACGCTTCGTCCACAATTACATTCCTTTTCATCGGACGCATTCTGTGGGACAAGGGCTACGACGAGTTCTCGAAGGCTGCTCGCAAGGTGAAGACGCTTTATCCCGATACTCGGTTCGAGCTGCTTGGCTCAATGGATCCTTCATACCCCAAGAGCGTTCCCGAAGAGCGTCTGCGTAAGGACGAGGCTGACGGCATACTGAAGTACATCGGCTTCACCCATGACATGAATTCGGTATACGAGCGCAAGGGCATTGTTATCACGCTTCCTTCGTACAGCGAAGGCATGAACCGTGCGCTTATGGAAGCTGCTGCCTCTGGTAAGCCCATCATTACTTCCGACATCCCGGGCTGCCGAGAGGCTGTAGACGATGGAGTCAACGGTTATCTTGTACCTGCGAAGGATGCCGATGCCTTAGCTGAGGCCATGCTCAGATATATACGTCTGTCGGAGGAGGAGAAACAGAAGCAGTCTGACATGAGCAGAGCGAAGGCCGAGAGTATCTTCGATATACGCAATGTTATCTGCAAATACAAGGAGATTGTTGGCGAATAGAATTTTCTAAAATATACATATTATATGATTGGAACTATAACTTTTATAATAGCCACCTTTTTGGTGAGTTTCGTTTGCGGCATTGTTACCATTCCGCAGATAGCAAATTTTTGCAAGAAAAAGGAACTTTATGATATGCCGAACCTCCGTAAGGTTCATACCGTTAACATCCCGCGTATGGGTGGAACGTGCTTCATGCCTTGTATGATAGTGGCTGCGTTGTTGTCTGTAGCTGTCTATCGCTTCAACAACGACGAGACTCTCACCATAAGCCTTTGGTCGTTCATGTTCCTTGTCAGCATAATACTGGTTTACACCGTCGGTCTTATTGACGATATTGTAGGAGTAGCGCCGCGTGTGAAATTTCTTGTTCAGATATTGGCTGCAAGCCTTATGCCGTTCTCTGGTCTGTACATCAACAACCTCTATGGTTTCATGGGCATTGAGACGATACCGTTCTGTATCGGTGCGCCTTTGACTGTGTTTGTCATAGTGTTTATCGACAACGCACTCAACCTGATTGACGGCATCGACGGACTCGCCGGCGGTCTCTCCGTATTGTCGCTCGTCGGTTTCCTCTATTGCTTCCAGCGCGAGGGATTGTTTGTATATAGCGTGCTCATCGCAGGTCTGATTGGAGTGGTCGTTTCGTTCCTCTATTACAATATGTATGGCGGAAAGAACCATAAGTATAAGATATTCATGGGCGATTCGGGTAGCCTCACATTGGGCTTCATGCTTGCGTTCCTGCTCGTGAAGTTCACAATGCACAACCCCAACGTAATGCCTTTCCGCAGCGACAGTCTGCTCATATCCTTCACGTTGCTCATAGTGCCTTGCTTTGATGTGGTGCGTGTGATTCTCTCGCGCATGTACGACAGACAGCCGCTTTTCAAGGCTGACAAGCGTCATATACACCATAAGCTCTTGCGCTGTGGACTCTCGCAGCATTGTGCTCTTGCCTCGATTCTCGGTTTGCAGATAGCTTTCGTCGTGGTGAACGTTGTGCTCTACAGCTTCCTGTCGATAAACTACATTGTTCTGGTGGATGTGTTGGCGTTCATCGCTTTCAATATTGTTGTCGATATGTTCATCAAGCGTGTGGAAAGAGTGAACGTATAACAGCACTTATATGCTGTAAAGTTTCAACGATTGTCATCGTGCGGCGAACGCAATCTGATCGGACGGCGAACGGAATCTGATCGGACGGCGGACGGAATCCGATCGGGCGGCGGACGGAATCTGATTGGACGGCGAACGCGAACGGTCGGATGGCGTGAGGGCTAAAGAGGAAAAGCTTAGCTGCTTTGCTGCATACCGACTGATATATACGAAAAAAGCCATAGGTTTAGAACTTCTAAATCTATGGCTTTATTTTTTTTTATCTTACTCGTAGTGTTCTTGTTGCCTTCTCGTATCCTTCTCGTAGCGGAGGTCTCCGGCCTCCGCAGCAAGCAATGCGACTCCGACTATATAGTGTTCTACTTTGTGCTGCGGAGGCCGGAGACCTCCGCTACGGAGCGTTTAGAAGCGCTTGAACTTCAAGCGCAACGTCTTCGAGCGCAGTATCATCTGTCCGCCGTTGAGCTTCTCCTTTACGAACTCCTCCTCAAGGTTGTTTATGCCGTAGGGAGCCAGCAGCGTCGGGTCGTCGATAGGGTGGTCGCCGCCGTCGTCGCCATTATCCTGATGCCAGTTGTTCTTGTATGGCGAGTAAGTTACAATTTGGTCGCGTGTCTGCTTGAAGCGCAGGTAGTAGCCGAAGGTGCCTTCTTTGTCAATGTCGTACACGCTGATGAGCTTGTACTGCACGCCCCAGAACACGCGCTTCTTCGAGAGGTCGGTTGTGCCGCCCGTAGCCAGTGTGTCTACGCGTTCTAAGTGCCAGAAGCCGTCGAAGTCGCCGTTATCGCTGGTCTCTATCTCGCAGGAGGCGAGGGTGATGAGGGCGAACGCAGCCAATATTGTTTTGAATAATCGTTTTGCTATCATGTGTGTGGTGTTGTGATGTTGAGATGTTGAGATGGTGATGGGGGTGGGGGTGGGGTGTTGAGATGGTGATGGGGTGAGATGTTGATATTTGCTTTACTTCTTCTTTGTGAGCAGTCCGCTCTTTGTCACAGTGAGCTGGAATCCGGCGTTGTGACCGTACATCTTCTCGCTGCCGAAGTCCATCGCGTAGCCGCCGCGCACCGTCCAGTTGTGGTTGAACTTGTACTTCGCTTCGACGAGGAAGCTAAGGTTCTTGTACGCCTTGGTGAACGGATTGTTGTATGTGCCCCAGCCCTTCTGATAGGTGGTGAGTACGCGGTAGTCGAGGCGCTCCGTAGGCGAGCCTTCCACGCCGAGGTGCAGGGCATAGAAGCGGTTGTTGCGCACGTCGATGCTGTTGTCGGTGTTGTATATCGGCGAGCGGTAGAGCGGGTTGCCTATCACCTGTCCCCAGTGCTGCCAGCCGGTGTAGATGCTGTGGTTGTAGTAGTCGTCCATGCCTGCGATGTGGTCGCCGATGTTCTCGGTGCGGTCGTGGTTGTATGGTCCGCTCTGATACTTCGTGTAGATATACTCGAAGACGAGGCTGCGCAGCCATCTGCCGTACTTCAGGTCGAACTCTGCGCCGAGCATCATGTCCTTCAGACTGTACATGAAGTAGCGGCGCTTCTGCCATGTGTTCCACTGTTCGCCCTCGCCGTAGCCGTTGTAGTCGAGCAGGAACATCTGGCTGTGGTCTTCGAAGAAATGGTCGGCGTATACCGAGAAGCGCCACAGTTCGGTGTCGAAGTTCAGACGCGCCACCCAACTGCCCAGCTGGTTGCCGGCGCGGTTGGTGTAGACTCCGTCTGTAGCGTCGCTGCCGCCCGGTATGAAGGCGTTCCAGAAGTCCTTTACGCCCGTGCCGGTAGGTATGCGCTGCATGTTGCCGTGGCCGTCGAGACGATAGGGCTTGCCGCCGAACTCGCACGCCATCTCCAGTCCCAGTTCGAGGCTGATCGGGAAGAACGAGTCCTCGTTGCCTATCTTCAGATAGCCAGCCTTGGAGTGGTAGAGCACGTGGTCGGCGTATTTCTGTCGCTTGTTGGTGAAGTCGTGCTGCCAGCTGTCGTCGGTCATCATGCCGTAGGCGATGTGTCCCTTAAGGTGAAGCCAGCGCTTCGTCCAGGGGATGGTCCAGTATTCGGGCAGGGCGATGCGCACCTGCGGCACTGGTCGGGCGTTGATGCCTAATGTTTGCGAACCGCTGCTCAGCGTCTGGCTCTTCAGCTCCATAGGGTACTCCTTGGCGCCCACGGAGAGCACGCCGTGCAGCCATCGTGCCTCGGCGAAAGCCTGCTGCACTACGACGTTCGACGTGTAGTTCACCGGCACAGCCACGTCCACACCGTAGCCTATCGCCCAGCGGCGAGCCGAGTCGGTGGAGAGAGGGCGCATCACGGCGCCGCGCACGTAGCCGTTGAACTCGTCGAGCGAGCTTAATCCGTGCTTGTTGGCGTTGAGCCAGAGCGGAGTCTTGTCCTTAGAGAACGAAGATTGCATCTCCACCTTGTAGCCTATGTTGTTGTCCAGTCGCTGTTTCGACGGCATGCGCTCGTCGTACTCCTGCCAGGCGTACTGCGCATTGGCAGGCAGCGCTATGCCCATCAGCGTTATGAGGGCTAAAGACAGATTTCTTATTGTCATGTTTCTATATGTTGTTTCCGTTACTTTGTAAATAAGCTGTTGCTAATCTCTGCAAAGTTACATAAAATATGCTAAATACTACGTCAATAAAAAAATAATAACTACTTTTGCAACGATATTAATGCCGCAATTCGGGTTAGCTTTGTGGCAGTTTTTAGTAAATATACAAGAACTATGAGAAATTTTGTTAGATGCCACACACTTACTGCGTTGTGCATCATTGCATTGATGTTGTTCACTACGTTTGGCGCTTCTGCCTACGCTGCGCCTGCAGATAGCGCTCAGGTGGCGGCTGAGGCTGCCGTGCCCACTGTTCAGCAGGACGCCGACTCGGCGGCTGTAGTGCCGGTGGAGATAGCCGAAGGCACGGAGAACTCGGGCGGCGGCTTGCATAAGATACTTAAGGAGAAGTTTATCGAGGGCAACGCCTCGTTCATGTCGCTCGTGGCTTTGGCTCTCGTGCTGGGCCTGGCGTTCTGCATCGAGCGCATCATCTATCTGAGCATGTCGGAGATAAACGCAAAGAAGTTCATGCGCGAGATAGACGCGAAGATTGAGGCGGGCGACATCGAGGGCGCCAAGACAAAGTGTCGCGACACACGCGGACCGGTGGCGTCTATCTGCTATCAGGGTCTGCTGCGTGTCGACACAACGATGGAGGATATCGAGCGTTCAGTGGCGGCTTACGGCTCCGTGCAGGCGGCTAACCTTGAGAAGGGCTGCTCGTGGATTACGCTTTTCATTGCTATGGCGCCGTCGCTCGGCTTCCTTGGCACGGTGATTGGCATGGTGATGGCGTTCGAGCAGATACAGATTGCGGGCGACATCAATCCTACTATCGTTGCAGCGGGTATGAAGGTGGCGCTCATCACCACTATCTTCGGTATCATTGTGGCGCTCATCCTGCAGCTGTTCTACAACTATGTGCTCTCGAAGGTAGACCACCTCACGGCGCAGATGGAGGAGAGCGCTATCACGCTGCTCGACGCGTTGCTGAAGTATAAGAAAGGGTGTTGAGATGAAGAAGATTGTTGATTTGCGACATCTGACGGCGATGCAGCTGTCGAGCCGCATATTCTATATATTAATAGGTGTGATAGTGGTGCTGTTCGCACTGTTCTGGATTATCGGCTACGACATGCCGTACGACGATAATCCCGACTATAGTGCGCCGCTGCTTACGGATGCGCTGATATGGTTCATGATCGTGCTTACGTTCGCTACGCTCGGCTTAGCTGTGCTCGGCGCTGTCAACGGCGTGCGCAAGAACAAGGGCGAGAACGTGGTTGTGAACAACGTGCCGGCGCGCCGCATCTCTGTGGCGGTCGTTGTCGGAACAGTGCTCTCCTTCGTGCTCACCTACGCTCTTTCGAGCACCGATGCGCTCATGGTGAACGGCGAACGCTTTACAGACACTTTCTGGCTGCGCACAGCCGGCATGTTCATCGGCACATCGCTGCTGCTCATCGTGGTTGCTGTCGGAGCCATCGTGTATGGATCGACACGATACATCAGGTAAAAGCCCCTCCCAACCCTCCCCGTCGGGGAGGGCTTAGAATGCTTAAAGAGGCTTAGAAAGGCTTAGAAAGGCTTATTGATAATAGTCTTCCAAAAGGCTTAGTTCGGCCTATAAACAATAAGGTTTATGCTTATAAAACGTAGAAAACACTCGGTGCCGTCGCTTAACACTACGTCGACAGCCGATATATCTTTCATGCTGCTCACATTCTTCCTCGTCACGTCGTCGATGGATGTGGACAAAGGACTTGTGCGCCAACTGCCGCCGCTCGACAAGGAGGAGCAGACCGACGAAGCGAAGGATGTGTCGAAGGAGAACACGCTGGCGTTCAGCATTACGGCACAGAATGAGGTGATGCTCAACGACAAGCCTGTTGCCGTTGCCGACATACGCCGCCGTATCGTAGACTTTGTGCGGATGCGCGGCGCACAGCATCTTATATTGGTGGACGCTAATCCGGCTTCCGACTATAACACTTACTTCACGCTTGAGAACGAGATTGTAGCTGCTTACGCTGAGTTGCGCAACGCTGAGGCTAAACGCCGCTATCATCGCGACTATGCCAGTTGCACCGACGAGCAGCGCAAGAAAGTGCGCGATATTTACCCGCAACATCTTTCGGAAACTTATAACACAGCAGAGGTCAATAACTCTACTGAGGATAATAAAACTTCAAAGGCGGTGGACGAGAAGAAAGGAGGCGCAGAATGATACGCAGAAGCATTGACCGCAGCGTGCCGACACTCAATACATCGTCGCTGCCCGACCTTATCTTCACCGTTCTGTTCTTCTTCATGGTCGTTACGCACATGCGACTGGTGACGCTGAAGGTGCGCTTCCGTGTGCCGCAGGGCACCGAGCTGACGCGCCTCACGAAGAAGAGTGCCGTGTCGTATGTCTACATCGGCAGGCCGTCGGAGGCTGTGCCGGGCATCGTTCCGTCGTATAAGGGCATGACGGTGCAGCTCAACGACAAGTATGCTACGCCGGAAGAGGTGACAACGTACGTGAACGCTGAGCGCAAAGCCATGTCGGGCGACGACCAGGAGCAGCAGATAGTGTCGGTAAAGGCCGACCGCAGCACGCCGATGTCGTTGATAAACGAGGTGAAGATGGCGCTGCGCAGGGCCGACGTGCGCCGAATGAGCTATTCGGCGGAACAGAAGAAGTAATTTACGCCGATTTATCCGATACTTTCGATTTGTGAGTTTTTCGTGCAAAAATGTTGCAGTATAAATTTATTTGCACTACCTTTGCATAAATTAGTACAAAAAACAAACAAATATCAGATGGCACATTATAATTTAGACTCTTTAGACAAGAAGATATTAAAGCTGATAGCTGGCGACGCTCGCATCCCGTTCTTGGAAGTGGCTCGTCTGTGCAACGTGAGTGGCGCTGCGATACATCAGCGCATACAGAAACTCAACAATCTGGGCGTGCTTAAAGGCTCGCAGTTCATCATCGACCCTGAGAAGCTCGGCTATGAGACGTGTGCTTACATCGGACTCTACCTGCAGAATCCGGCGAAGTTCGATGATGTGGTAGATGAGTTGAAGAAGATACCCGAGGTTGTGGAGTGCCATTACACTACGGGCGGCTTCGATATGTTCATAAAGATATATGCCCGCAACAACCATCATCTGCTTAACATCATTCACGATAAGCTGCAGCCGCTTGGCCTCTCACGTTCCGAGACCATCATCTCGTTCAACGCTATCATCGACCGACAGTTGCCTATCGGCGAACTGCCCGTTGAGGACGAAAACGATGCGGTAGACGAATATGGTGAAGACGAATAAGAAATAAAGAATATACGGAATATAAAAAAACTCGTTGCTAATCCGGTTTTGATTTGTAGAAAAATACGAATCATGATAAGTAAAACCTATCTCAGATATATTTGGCTACTTGATACTATTAGTTGTTCAAGAATCCCTTTAACTTACGACCATATTGTCAGGATATGGGAAGGTTCTCCTTATGCCTACATGGGTGGTTTGCCAATTCGTACATTTCACGAACACCGTAAAAGTATCGAAGAAATGTTTGGGGTTATCATAGAATGTGATAAATCCAAGGGGTACACATATTATATCAAGAATCCAGAAGTGCTAAAACAGAATCCTTATGCCCAACTGCTATTACGAAAATATAGTGTTCCACAGGATTTCTCAACATTCAATATGATGCGCGACCGCATCTTACTAGAAGAGATACCTCATGGTACAGCATACTTTGATAACGTGGTTGAAGCTATGAGGACTAATACAGAACTCATAATTGACTATCAACGCTATGAGGGACAACGAGAAACACTTACAATGCAACCCTATTCCATGAAGGTTTATAATAGAAGGTGGTATGTACTGGGCTATATAAAGGAAAAGGAAACTATCAGACATTTAGCATTGGAAAGATTTCTTGACCTGCAAACAACAAGTCAGAAATTTGAGTACCCAAAGGACTTCAATCCACAAAAATACTATGACAATGTAGTAGGAATTTACGTGAATGAAAACCTCCCTGTGGTTAATTTGAAGATAAGGGTGTATGGTATACAGATGGAATACATGAGAATGTTGCCACTCCATAAGTCACAGTGTGAGGTTAAGTCACGATACGGTGAGTTTGCAGAGTTCACTTATAGAGTATGCTTGACTCCTGAGCTAAAGTCAAAGATACTAGCACTTGGTTCGAACGTTGAAGTGCTGGAACCTGCGGAATATCGCAAAGAGATAATGTCTCAAATAAGTGCCTCTCTTGACAGATATATGAAAAAAAACAAAGAAATATAATGGCGTTCTGCGGAGATTTTGCATAAATCTCCCCTAAAACACCCGATTTCATACGTTTTCATTCGTATAATAATATAGAGACATCTAAAATTTATACGATATATGAACAAGAACATTACAATCCGCAAGAGCCAGTCAGTAGATTCATTTCTTCAGGACGCTTCCAAGCATCCTCTTCTTACCATCGAGGAAGAAGTTATGCTTGCCAAGCGTGTTCAGCAAGGAGATGAAGATGCAATGAAGCGTCTCTATGAAGCTAACCTTCGTTTTGTTGTAAGTGTTGCAAAGCAATATCAGAATAGAGGCAAGTCGATGGAAGAGCTTATTGAGGCAGGTAACAAGGGACTTGAACTTGCCGCAAGAAGGTTTGATCCACAGCGAGGTTTCAAGTTCATTGCTTATGCTGTATGGTTCATTAGGGCGAGTATTCTTGCATTCCTTGAGACTTCCACTTGTATGTAGGCTTTGCATCATACTTCTCGGTCTCTATGAACTGATGGTCGAAATCAACATCATACATCTCACCCTCTTTCAGTTGACCAGATGCAAACATACAATTGAGCAGTAAAGTATTGAGAGTGTCAGCCGTGTTGGAATCGTAGTTATTACCTGTATCTGATGTGTATAAGACGTTTTCTTGCGTCAGTTCCTTTATTGCTCTGAGGATAGTGTCAGAGCTACAAGTGCGAAGTGTCGGATGAAGCGAGAGATGGTTCATCAAATGAGTAGTGATGTCCTCAATACATGAGCCACCACAGAATTAGATACTCATGAGAGAACGGATGATTTCGCTGTACCGATAACCGAACGATCTACACCTTAGACCGAGGGTAGAGTCGATTACGGAAGACAATGTGCAGTCAAATTGCTCCATGATTGAAAATATTCCTCCAAAAGGAGTGAGTTTCTCAGATTTAATTTGTATTTTTGCCATGCTTGATGAGGTTTTGTTTGATTATTTTTGCAACACTAAATTAAGTGAATCCTCTGATATGGCAAAATCCTGGGCCGCTCGGCTTGTCCAAGAACTTTTTGTTGCTCAGGATATTATAAAAGTGAAATTTATAGTGTTGCGGAATTAAGGTTATAATAATAATAAAGAAATGGCAAATATCATTTATACTAATTATTTTGACCACATTAACTTGTTCAATAAACTAAAGAAGGAAGGTTGTATTGTGAACACACCATACCAGAATACGGTTTCGGAAAATTCATTCTGTTTTAATGTGGGAATGAAACCTTCCAACAGTGATGAATACAAAGAACGTCTGCTTCAAACAATAAAAAAAGTTTTTGGCATCACTAAAGATTCTTTCGATGGGAAGTTTTACAAAGCCATAGAAGGTGCTGGTCAGGAATGGAAGACGCTTAATGTCTTTCACTCGTCTTCTCTTTTGGCATTATTATGCTTTTACGATGTAAGCGAGCAAAATCCGCTTTCTATAAACATAGAAGGTGTAAAATGTAAGTTTACTTCGAGTGAATTTGAAGTGCCAAACATAATTGGCAGGGACAAAAGAGGTAAGGATTACTCATCCCATATTGATGTAAAGCTTACAGGAACATGTGGTGAGAAGTGCGTATCATTGTATCTGGAGTCAAAGTTTTCAGAATATGTTAACCAAAGGGGAAAAATATCCTTCTCATATACGGAAGACTACAATTCAATATACACAAAACTGCAAGGTAAGATAGAAGACTTGGATATTAACATAGGGTGTGATAAGATCACTTTAGTTCAGACTAACAGCAAACGACCAGCTCAATATTGGGAAGGATTCAAACAAATGGTCTCACACTATCTAGGAATGAAGAATTGCAAAGATCAAAGTGATCTCATTTACCTTGGAGAAATAGTGTATGACTTCCGTCCATTCAAAGACATGCAAAACGACTTCTATGAAGATTACAGAGAAATATACAAGCAACTTGTAGATGCGTTGGAAGATATTGAAACTGAACCACAAAAATTTAAAGTCGGAAAGAATTTACTGACATATCAAGGCGTGTTCGAGAGTTTTAATTTGGACGAACGAGTACGTGAACTTTATAATCTCTAACACGTTGCTAAATGTAAATACCTTCGGCTTCGTTCTTATTGTCAAAATAGGTGACATCGTCTTTAATAGGCACACATTTTCTTTGCATCAGACACTTGGCGTCCAGTTTTGACACATCCACCTCTTGGGCGCACCATCCCATGATGGTGCGCTGTATCCATCTGCGCGGTTTGCCGTCGGCATCGTAATTGCGGGCGCGCAGGTTGAAGGTGTAGTTGTATCCGCTGCCCCAGCTCCATAGTGCTGCTTATGGCTTGACGTAGTCGACGAAGGCATACGCTTGGTGATGCTTTTCGTCTGTAGAGTGCTCCTCTCGCGCTGTCTCCTTCCATCCGTCGTACTCGGGGAAGAAGGCGTCGGCGTCGGCGGGCGTGTCGTGAATCTCGGTAAGGCAGAGTCGGTCGGCTATGGCAAGCGCCTGCTCGTAGACGCTTGCTCCACCTATTATATATATGTCTTCGTCCTTAGCGCAGTGGGCGAGCGCTTCCTGGAGCGACGGGTAGCAGTCGCAGCCTTCGAACTCGGTGGCTGTGCGACTGAGCACCACGTTGCGGCGGTTGGGCAGGGCGCCCTTGGGGAGCGATTCGAACGTGCGGCGTCCCATGATGATGGTGTGGCCCGTGGTGAGCGCCTTGAAACGCTTCAGGTCGTTGGGCAGCCAATAGAGTAGCTTATTCTCGAAACCGATGGCGCGATTGGCGGCAACGGCGGCAATTATTGTAATCATTTTGATAATTATTAATTGGTAATTATTAATTATTAATTGAGTTTTGAGTTATGAGTTTTGAATTTTGAGTTTTGAATTGTGCACTTCGCGCATTTTGAATTATTGAATTTTGAATTATGTGCTGCGAATTCAAAACTCAAAATTGAATAACTCCTAATCGGCGCAGCCGACAATTCTTGCTCTGGCAAGCGGCAAAGCCGAGCGCAAAACTCAAAACTCAAAATTCAACATTGCGGCTGTGCCGCAACAATTCAAAACTCAAAACTCAAAATTCAAAACTCACTACACGCTTACAGTGGCTGCGATGTGTGGCCACGGGTCGTAGCCCTCCAGCTCGAAGTCTTCGTAGCGGAACGAGAAGAGGTCCTTCATGTCGGGGTTTATCTTCATGCGCGGCAGTGGTCGCGGAGTGCGTGTGAGCTGCAGTCGAGCCTGGTCGAGATGGTTGAGATAGAGATGGGTGTCGCCCGTTGTGTGTATGAATTCGCCCACTTCGAAGCCCGTCACCTGCGCCATCATCTGCAGCAGCAGGGCGTACGATGCGATGTTGAACGGCACGCCGAGGAACGTGTCAGCCGAGCGCTGGTAGAGCTGCAGCGAGAGTTTGCCGTCAGCCACGTAGAACTGGAACAGGCAGTGGCACGGCGGCAGCGCCATGTCGTCCACCTCAGCCGGGTTCCACGCCGACACAATCATGCGTCTCGAGTCGGGATGGTTGCGCAGCTGGTCGAGCACGTTCTGTATCTGGTCGATAGTGCCGCCCTTATAGTCGGGCCACGAACGCCACTGATGGCCGTACACCGGTCCGAGGTCGCCGTTCTCGTCTGCCCATTCGTTCCAGATGCGCACGCCGTGCTCCTGCAGATAGCGCACGTTGGTGTCGCCGCGCAAGAACCACAGCAGTTCGTAGATTATCGACTTGAGGTGTAGCTTCTTCGTTGTGAGCAGCGGGAATCCGTCTGCCATGTTGAACCGCATCTGGTTGCCGAACACGCTCTTCGTGCCCGTGCCCGTGCGGTCGGTCTTGGTTGCGCCCTCGGTGAGGATGCGGTTAAGGAGATTGAGATATTGTTGCATCGAATTATTAATTCTTAATTTTTAATTATTAATTATTAGTTCCTCCGCCGGCACATGACTGCTTTTGATTCGCCACTCCTGCGGATAGAGATTGTTGGCGCGGTTGCCTATGTTCTTCTCGAAACCTATCGGTCTGCCGCGGTATGTGAGCAGCACGAAGCCGCGCGGCGTGTCGTCGGGCAGCGTCACAGCCTCCTTGCGCAGGTAGTTGACGGCGTCGGCGTAGCCCAGTTCTACGCGCGGATAGGCGTCGGCGGCGAGTTGACGGGAGAGAGCGAGCGACTGGTCGGGGATGATGTCCTTGCCCTTCTCCGTGCCGAGGCACACGCCTGCGTGCATTATCTTCAGCGCCGCGTCGGCAGCGTCGTACGTGTCAGCCCAGCGTTCCGGCACGGCGAACAGCGCGTCGGTGCGGCGTCTCACCACGTAGCTCTCCGGCGCATTGAGCGGCACGGCTACGTTGTTCGGCTGCTTGGCGCCAGCCTTTGCGCCCTTGTTGCCGCGGCGCTTCTCCTTCTTCGGCTTCTCCGTCTTCCGGTCGGCGCCGCCCGTCGCAGACAGACAGCCCTCCGACTCGCCATGCTTGCGCAGCACGGCAAGGAACAGACCCTCGCCACGGCTCACACCCGGCAAGAAACGATACACCGGAGCCTCGCCCTTCAGTGCGCGCGTTATGTTCCACTCCGGTTCGACGGGCACATCCACGAAGTCGGCGCCCAACTCCTCGGCTATCCACGCCACGTTCTCCTCGTCCTCATGCGCGTTGAACGTGCAGGTAGAGTAGACGAGCAGACCGCCTGGTCGCAGACAGTCCCACACGTCAGCGATTATCTCGCGCTGCAGTCGCCAGCAGTTCTCCACGTTCTGCAGACTCCACTCCTCGCGTGCGCCCTCATCCTTGCGGAACATACCCTCGCCCGAGCAGGGCACGTCGGCGAGAATGGCGTCGAACAGTATGTGCGCCTTGCGGTAGTCACGCGGATAGTTGTTGGTTACGACCACGTCCTCGTGACCGAATTTCTGCAGGTTCTCGCTCAGAATCTGCGCGCGTGTGCGCATCGGTTCGTTAGAGAAAAGCAGCGATCCCTCGGGCAGCGCCGCACGCAGCGCCGTCGACTTGCCGCCGGGCGCCGCACAGAGGTCGAGCATGCGCATCGGCTCGTGTATGAGATGGCGCACCACATGGTCGACGAACATCGACGACGCCTCCTGCACGTAGTACGTACCGGCGTGCAGCAGCGGGTCGAACGTGAAGTTAGGTCTACTCTTCAGGTAGCGTCCTGTCGTCGGACACCACGGCACGCAGCAGTCCTTCAGCTCGTCAGCCACGTCGCCCCCGTTCTGTTTGAACGGATTGAGCCTCACGCTTGTCGGCGTGTCGTCGTTGTCGAGCGCCGCCGCGAGCCGATTGTACAGATCGTCGCCGAAGAGCGGACGTATTTGTTGTTCGAAGTCTTGTGGTAGGTTCATTTCTATCAAGTTCTATATTTTAGAATACAAAAGTACGGATTTTTATCCGTGCAGCCATCGTTAGGGCTTAAAAATATTGAAAAAGGCCGATTCCGGTTTGTCTGTGAATAGTATGTTGTTTGTTAATTTGACTTAATATAAAGTGTTGTTTCTTTGCGTTTATAACAGAAAGTATTAATTTTGTGTCAGTTTGATACAAAGCACGGCTTTCATGTATTAGTTTAAAGCAGTGAAAGCTTAGCGGTAGTTTTAGGATAATGCGAAATCTTGACAATAGACGAATGAGGTTTGCCTGGCTGCTGGTGTTGGTTTACGTGCCAATGCTGCTTGCCGTCACCTTCCACCACCATTCTCAGGCGGAGGGCTCAGTCGCTATGTCCTATTGTTACGATTGCGAGCATCATATCCATCACGACGGCCATCTCACGTCTGCGTTGTCAATCTCCCACGATTGCGTGCTCTGCCAGTTGAGCAGTCTGCCTTACGTGGTGCCAACTATCTTGCACATAGCCGTATTCGTTGCTATGGCTCACGTTGCTTTCTCCGTGTCCTGTCCGTTTGTCAAGACTCGCGAGGGCGACATCCACTCCACACGTGCTCCGCCCGTATTGTAATCTTTGTGGTATTTTTTTTAAAAAGGTTTGATTGGTTTTTGAGATCATAGTGTCCGAAAACCAAGCTGTTGTCATGCGATTCTGTGCAGCGCTTGCCGTCTGTTCGCCCCCCGATCGTGTGATAAGGAGACGTTGTGTGGCTATATACAGATGCAGCCGGCATGAGCTCCGACAAAGATATACAATAAACAAAAGAAAACAATGAAATCAGATAACTATAAGTTGATGCTCCTTGCCGGAGCTATGTCTGCTTCGTTTGCGGCTAAAGCAGTTGTAACAGCCGGAGCGAGCAATGTTTTGAAGGTCAGCAATGATGGCGAGAGCAGCATGAACGCTGTCTCTGAAGACGCCGGTAAGGCCACCGACGCCAACGTCTACGGACACGTGAAAGACCGCAAGAGCGGCGAGCATATGCCCTACGCTACAATACAGATAAAGGGCACCACCATCGGCACCACCACCGACCAGACCGGCCATTACTTCCTGAAGAACCTGCCCGAGGGCACATACACCATTGTTGTGAAATGTCTTGGATACAAGACAGTGGAGCGAACCGTCACCATAAAGCACGACGCCACACAGGAGCAGAACTTCTCGCTCGACACCGACGACGTGGCTCTCGACGAGGTGGTGGTCTCTGCCAACCGCAACGAGACGACACGACGCCTGGCGCCCAACCTTGTGAACGTGCTCGGCTCCAAGCTTTTCGACCTCACGCAGAGCACCTGTCTGGCGCAGGGACTCAACTTCCAGCCAGGCGTGCGCACCGAGGACGACTGTCAGAACTGCGGCTTCACGCAGGTCAGAATAAACGGTCTCGACGGCCACTACTCGCAGATACTGGTCGACTCGCGACCGGTCTTCTCTTCGCTCAACGGCGTCTACGGACTGGAGCAGATACCTGCCAACATGATCGACCGTGTGGAGGTAGTCAGAGGCGGCGGCTCGGCGCTCTTCGGCGCGTCTGCCATCGGCGGCACCATCAATATCATCACCAAGGAACCCGTGCGCAGCTCGGCTTCCTTCGGACATATGCTGATGGCGATGGGCGGGTCTGACTGCTTCGACAACGTAACCACGGGCAACGTCTCGCTCGTCACCGACGACAACAAGGCCGGCGTATACGCCTACGGACAGACGCGCACACGTCAGGGCTACGACCACGACGGCGACGGATATACCGAGGTGCCAAAGCTGCAGAACCAGACGTTCGGTCTCAACTCCTATCTGCGTCTGAGCCCCTACTCGAAGCTGAGCCTGCAGTATCACGGCATACACGAGTTCAGACGCGGCGGCAACCGTCTCGACCTGACTCCCCACGAGGCTAACATCGCCGAGCAGGTGGAGCACAACATACAGGGCGGCGGACTCACCTTCGACTACTTCGCTCCCGACGCCAAGAACCGCCTCTCTACCTACTTCTCCTTCCAGACCACCTCGCGCAAGAGCTACTATGGCGGCATAGGCGAGGGCACAGACGAAGACGTGCAGACGGCGCTGAAGGCTTACGGCACTACGCACAACTTCACCTACGTAGCCGGAACGCAGTATGTGCACAACTTCGACAAGCTGCTCTTTATGCCCTCCGACCTCACGCTCGGCGCAGAGTATAACCACGACGGCATGAAGGACGTGGTAGTAGGCTACGACCGCCGCTTCAAGCAGCATGTCGACATAGGCAGCTTCTTCTTCCAGAACGAGTGGAAGAACCGCCAGTGGAGCTTCCTGCTGGGAGGACGCCTCGACAAGCACAATCTCGTAGACCACGTCATCTTCAGTCCGCGTGCCAACCTGCGCTACAACCCCACGGAGAACGTGAACCTGCGCTTCACCTACGCCGGCGGATTCCGCGCGCCGCAGGCTTTCGACGAAGACATGCACGTAGGCGTTGTCGGCGGCGAACGACTGGTGACCATCTTGGCAGACAACCTGAAGGAGGAACGCTCCAACAGCTTCAGCCTCTCTGCCGACTTGTACCATACGTTCGGCTCCGTGCAGACCAACCTCCTCATCGAAGGCTTCTACACTGATCTCGACAACGTATTCGCACTGCGACAGCTCGACCAGCCCGACGCCCTGGGCAACACTGTGCAGGAGCGCTACAACGCCTACGGCGCCAAGGTGCTCGGACTGAACATCGAGGGCAAGGCCGTGTTCACGCGCTGGTTCACGCTCCAGGCAGGCATCACACTGCAGCAGAGCCATTACGACGAGGCGATAGCGTGGAACGACGAGGTGCCCGAACAGAAGTACCGCAAGATGATGCGCACGCCGAACACCTACGGCTACTTCACCGCCTCGTTCACACCCGTGAAGCGACTCACCGCAGCGCTCACTGGCAACTATACGGGCAGCATGCTCGTGGGCCACTCGGCAGGCTCGGGCGTAGACAGTCCGGTGGCTGTGCATACGCCGCGCTTTATGGAGCTGAACATGAAGCTGGCTTACGACATCCCCGTCTACAAGTATCTCACGCTACAGCTCAACGGCGGCATACAGAACATCACCAATGCCTATCAGAACGACTTCGACAAGGGCTGGAACCGCGACTCGGGCTACATCTACGGCCCGTCGCTGCCCAGAAGTTACTTCGTTGGCGTGAAGCTGTCTTACTGATAAACTCACAGCAACGCTCGTTACCCCTGCGTGGGAACCTTATTTTTGCTATGCGGTAATGATGTTTTAGCTATGCGGTAATGATGTGCCCACGCTGCGGTAATCGGACAACCGACGCATGGTTGTGATATAAAAAGCAAACAGGCTGGAGACAAACGCTGTCGTTGCGTTGTCTCCAGCCTATTTTTTATGTAATAAAGAGTCTTGTTTTTTCGCAATGGTATTGCGGATTTTCATAGATTATCCGCAATGGCGTTGTGGATTTTCATAGATTTTCCGCAACAAGGATACAATTATTCATTGAAACTAACAAGCTTTTTGATATGGTATTTGAAATTTCAATAGGACTTACACCGTATTTTCGCTTAAAGGCTGTGCAAAAGTGGCTTTGGTAGTCACGATTTTCATTTTTTTTGAATTATCGTATGGCGATTTTCAAAATTAACCGTAGAATATTACCGCTTTTGGAGAGATATTTCTTGATTTTGCTCTTTAGGTTAATTATCTGTAATTAAATAATGAGAAAGAGCTTGAATTAAAGAAAACAATGTATTTTTGTAGGGAGAATATATAAAAACAAGACCCGATAGCTTGACGAATATTTTTATGTGAACGTAATAAAAGATAAATGTAAACTATACGTTCAAAACTATCAATATAATGAAAACAAAAGCAAAACCATTCATCAAATGGGTTGGCGGTAAAGGACAGCTCATTGAACAACTGGAAGCAAAACTCCCAGCAGACTTTGATAATTGGGATAATGCGACATACAGATTTGTGGTAACTAAAGACCAAGGATTATGGCTAAGATAAAAGTTCAAAATACAGAAATATCTGTTGTTAGTGTGCAAAATGAGGATTATATCTCTTTGACTGATATGGCACATAGCCAAATGCAGGAGCACATAATTTTCAGATGGATGAGTCTCAAAAGTACAATAGAATATCTCGGTGAATGGGAAATGCTATATAATCCGAATTTTAATTGTATCGAATTCGATACAATTAAAAATGCAGCAGGAAGCAACAACTTCGTACTTTCAGTGAAAGCTTGGATTCAAAGAACAGGCGCGATTGGCATTATGGCAAAAGCTGGTCGATATGGTGGAACTTATGCCCATCGTGACATTGCCTATCATTTTGGAATGTGGATAAGTCCTCGTTTCCAACTTCTATTAGTAAAAGAGTATCAACGTCTTAAAGCTGACGAGCAGAAACAATTGGCGTGGTCTGCCAAACGTGAATTATCAAAGATAAACTATCGTATTCACACAGATGCAATCAAGGAAAATCTTATTCCAAACGAGGTGACACGTGAACAAGCAGCTATGAGGTACGCCGATGAAGCGGATGTACTCAACATGGCTATGTTTGGTATGACGGCAAGGCAATGGCGTGAGCAGAATCCCGATAAGAAAGGTAACATTCGTGATTATGCCAATATAAATGAGCTAATCTGCCTATCGAACATGGAGAATCTCAATGCAGTGTTTATCAACGATGGTATGGCACAATCAGAACGACTCATCAAACTGAATCAGATTGCTATCCAACAAATGAGAATCCTTGAAGATACAGGAGGCAGAAACTTATTAAAGTAAAAAGACGGTTATTTGAAAACTATGAAAACTTGATAAGGCATATCCAAAGAGCATTTACCGTTGCGGCTGAAAAGGCTTGGTATTTGCTAAGAAAGTGTGAAAGTATATCGCGCTCTGCACCGCTCCTCTCGCGGCGAGATACGCCAGGAATGCAAGCCACAGCGCATGGTTGTGCCACACGCCGCGCAGCGAGAGATAGACGGCGAAGAAGACCAGCATCGCTACAGCCGTGGCGGCGAACATGCCGCGCGTGTTGGTGGTGCCGATGAAGACGCCGTCCCAGATGAACGCCGCCAAGCCGCAGACAGGAATCAGCACAGCCCACGGAGCATAGTCGGCGGCGGCAGCCACGACGTTAGGCTCGTCGGTGAGCAGAGCGAGAAAGCCCGTGCCGCCCACGGCGTAGACGAGCGTGTAGGCGGCGGTGAGCGCTGCGCCCCAAGCGAAGAGGCGGCGCACCGTGCGACCGAACTCCTTGTGGTTGCGCGCGCCGTAGTGTTTGCCGCAGAGCGCCTCGCCGGCAAAGGCGAAGCCGTCCATCACGTATGAGTAGAGCGTGAAGAGCTGCATGAGCAGCGTGTTCACAGCCAGCACCACTGCGCCCTGCGACGCACCTGCCGAGAGGAAGTAGAAGTTGACAGCCACGAGGCACAGCGTGCGCAGGAAGATGTCGCGGTTCACGCCGAAGAAGCGACGCATAGCCGTGCCCTCCACGATGCGTCGCCACTCTACATGGCGCAGTATGCGCTTGCCGTAGGTGGCGCTCCAGAGCACTAAGCTGACGAGCAGACCGGCGTATTGCGCCGTGAGTGTGCCCAGCGCTATGCCCTCCACCTTCATGCCGAAGGCGTAGACGAACGTGCAGCTGGCTGCGATGTTCACCACGTTCTGCATAATGGAGATGAACATTGGCAGGCGTGTGTTCTGCATGCCGATGTACCAGCCCGTCAGACTGTACAGGCAGAGCATGGCGGGTGCGCCCCAGACGCAGATGCGGAAGTAGTGCCACGCCTCGGCGTTTATCTCCTCCGTGGCGCCTACGAGGGCGAGAGTAGCCGTGCCGAGCGGTCGTTGCAGCAGCAGAATGAACGCCGCCACGCCTATAGCCACGGCGATGGAGCGCGCCAGCGTGGTAGCCACGTCGCACATGTCGCGCCGTCCGAGCGCCTGCGATGTCATTCCGCTCGTGCCCATGCGCAGAAAGCCGAACACCCAGTAGATGACGTTGAATATCATCGAGCCAACAGCCACTGCGCCGATGTACACGGCGTTGCCGAGATGTCCCGAGACAGCCATGTCTACCAGTCCGAGCAGCGGCACGGTGATGTTAGCCACTATCGAGGGCAGGGCTATGCGTAGTATGCTTTTGTCTATGTTCTGCATCTTTTATCGTTTGCGTTTTGTCGTATTTTTACTTTAATTGCCGAGGCGCAGCCTATTTTATGCAAAGTTACGACAAATCTGCGTAATAAATTGTAACTTTGCAGCATGAAAAAGACTTTATTCCTGATTATGATGCTCTGCTGCCACATTGTGGCGGTGGCGCAGATGAGTCGCCGTGCCTTGGAAAAATACTCTACGGAGGCTGTGAAGCAGATAGCCCTAACGGGGCGCACGCCGACTATAGACATTCTCGATTCGCTGGCGAACAACGCCGATGTGAGCATAGAGATGCTCAGCCGAATGGGCGATGCCGACGACGTGCGCCAGCAGCACGCCTGTCTGAAGCTCATCGACGACATCGTGGCGTACAGCCTTAAGCCCACGGGCATGAAGTATGTGGACGTGGTGCGACAGGGACTGAAGAAGGCTATCGACCGCAGCTACGAGCCCGACGTGCAGCAGCACGTGCTCGAGCAGCTGGCTCTTGTGGCTAAGCCCAACGATGTGGCGCATGTGGCTATGTATCTTGAGATAGACCAGCTCGCTCCGACCGTGGTGCAGATGCTCGTGGCTATGCCCGACATCGACGACCGACTGGCGGAGGCTGCCAAGACGAATCCTGCGGTGAAGGAAAAGCTGCTCGCCGTGATCAGCGCACGTCGCGGAAAGGCGGCTTCGGCGTCGTCTACGGTTGCAGGCATAGCGCCCGCACAGAAGCAGAAGCCGACGGCTCTGCCGCTCTGGACGGAGAGTCTGCGTCGCGAGGTGGAAAGCATAGCCCGTCAGCCGTCGCCCGTAGCCGACAGTCTTATCATCATGGACAGCGCACGCAAGGCGCTGCCCCAACTGCTGAGACTTGCTGCGCGCCGTGAGGGCGCCGACCGCAATGCTGTGTTGGCGCGCTTCCTCGTGCTTGCCGACCATGCTGCGCAGAAGGGCGAGCTGAACGGCACAGAACTCTACCTGCTGCTGCGCGATGCCGACGCTCTTGCGGCTGACGATGTGCTGCGCACGCAGATTGTGGTGGCGATGGGGCACACGCACACCGTGCAGGCGTTCGTCTACATCACGCGCTATTACGGCAAGGAGCAGTATGCCGACGCACTGGCGCTGGCGGTTACGGAGTTCGTGGCGACACATCCCGAGATGAACCGCGGAAAACTTGTCAACGCCTTGCTCTACAAGGCGAAGCAGTCGTTCATACGCCACTACGACGAGCAGGGCGTGGACGCTTATATCGACCAGGCGCTTGCGGCTATCGACAACTGGCGGGCTGACGGCGCGTTAAATCTCTCGCATACCGAGCAGACATGCATGGAGAAGCGCGGCTTTTGGGTGATGCACGACGAGCTGACCGACTTCGACATGGCGTTCGACTGGCGTGCGGATGGTCTGCTCACGCTCAGTCTGCACTCGACGCCGATTCTGAAGTTCGACGCAAAGCGTGGCGTGTGTGTTGAGGGCGAAAACAAATGGCACAAGTTCGAGGCAGTAGGCGAGTGGTCTACGGCGAACGTCAGTGTGAAGGGTAATAAGCTGAGCGTGGCGGTGAACGGCAAGCAACTGGTGTCTCAGGCGCAGCCGCTTACCATCAATACTCCTGCGTCGGGTTTCACAAAAATACTCGCCGACGACGCTGGAGCCGTAGTCAGACAGTATTGCTTCCGCAAGAAATAGAATGATGGTGTCTATCGTGTTCTCCACAAACGGTCGCCGCGAATCTCGAGCGGCATCTGGATGTTGTCGGTGAAGAGCAGCCCCGTGCCCAGTCCTTGCGGCATGGTTATGTTGTCGCCGTAGACATCCGCGGCGAACTGCGCTATTGCGTTCAGACCCACGTTGCTCTCCAGCGCACTCGTTATCCACGAACCGATGCCGCGCTCTTCAGCAAGCGCTATCCATTCGCGCGATCCGTGCATTCCGCCGTGCAGCGACGGCTTCAGGATGATGTACTGCGGACGGATAGTGTCGAGCAGTTGTTCCTTCACGGCCCGGTCGTTTACGCCGATAAGCTCCTCGTCGAGCGCGATAGGTATCGGCGTATCCTTGCACAGCGCCGCCATCTCCGCCCATTGGTGCTGGCGAATCGGCTGCTCGATAGAGTGGATGTCGTACTGCGCAAGCTGTTCGAGACGCTGTAGCGCACAGTCGGCAGTGAATCCGCCGTTGGCGTCTACGCGCAGCTCAATCTGCTCTTTCGTGAAGGCGCTGCGTATATGGCGAACAAGGTCGAGTTCGCGGTCGAAATCAATAGCGCCAATCTTCAGCTTGACGCATCTGAAGCCGGCACGCATCTTCTCCTCCAAGCGCTGCAGCATCTCCTCGTAGTTGCCCATCCACACCAGTCCGTTGATAGGTATGCCTGTCTCGCCACGAGCGAAACTGTTGTCGAACAACACGCTTGTGCCGCCACGCTTGAGGTCGAGCAGCGCCGTCTCAAGTCCGAACAGAACCGACGGATACGGACGCAATGCGTCGTAGCAGATGTCGCCCTGCTGCTCTACGATGCGGCAAAGCTCATGAAGACGCTCCTCATATTCGGGCGAAGCGTCGCAGCTCAGGTCGGGCAGCGGCGCACATTCGCCCACGCCCTGCACACCGGGACGTGCGTCGTCGGTAGCCGTGACGAACCACGACTGGCGCGTGGTGTAAACGCCGCGCGACGTTCCGGCAGGTTGCTTGAAGTGGAGTGTGCGTGGGGTGATGCTTAGTCTTATGCTCATATCTAATTCTATTTTCCTGATATTACTTCGTCCATTCTGATGTCGTGCTCCTCACACTCTATGCTCTCAACAAGTTGGAAGTCGAAGCAGATGCCAATCTTGTAGGCGTCGCCGAGCTGCGGCAGCAGTCGGTCGTAGAAGCCCTTGCCGCGTCCCATGCGGTTGAGTTTACGGTCGAACGCCACGCCAGGTATCACGGCGAGGTCTATCTGCGCATAGTCTGTGAATACCTCGCCAACGGGTTCCATGATGTTGTACGCACCCTGCTCAAGACTTTGTGGACCGGTGTACAGGCGCAGTTCCATAGTGCCTTCGCCCGTGACGCGCGGCAGCAGCACCCGCTTGCCGCTGGCAAGCAGCGCATCGACCAGCGTGTGTGTATACACCTCGTCGGGCAGCGAGTAGTAGAGCATTACGGTGCGGGCGTCCTTCAGTCGCTGGTGGGCGAGCAGACGCATAATTACAGCAAACGACAGTTCGCTGAGCTGCTGGCTCGTGAACTGTCGTTTGCGGTTCTTTATCTCTTTGCGGAGTTCTGATTTTTTCATTTTACTTCTTAATAACCGGTTTCTTCGGGAACGCAGCATGGTTCTTGAACACGACAAGCGCCCTCTCAATCGTCGGGTCGTCGAGGTTGAGATATGCTGTCCATGCCTCATCGTCCATGATGTTGTAGATGATGCGCGAGTTGATGAACTTCTCGAGCAGCTTGTGCGACTTGCGTATCATCAGGTTGCGACGCTTCAGTCCGTTCTTGTCAGCGTATGCCGCAAACTTCTCCACCGTGTTCTGCTGCACCAGATACTTCGACATCGCCATCATGTCTCTGAAGGTGTTCAGCTTCGGACGGTTGTTGTCGGTATAGGTGAAGGCGAACTGCAGGATGAGGCCAGACATAGCCGCTTGCTTGTAGTAGCTCGTCATGCCGAGCGTGTCTTCGGGCACGAAGATGTCGGGCGTGATGCCGCCACCACCGTACACCGTGCGACCGATGCTGGTGTGATAAGCCGGACCCTGATGCTTTATGCTGTCCTGCGAGAAGAACTCGCCGTGCTCATATCGCGTTACGATGTCGCTCTCGTAGTCCTTGGTGTCGCCCGCCGTGAACGGCTTCTGTATGCAACGACCCGACGGGGTGTAGTAGCGTGCGATGGTGAGGCGTATCATAGAGCCGTCGGGGAAGCCAATCTGCTGCTGAACAAGACCCTTGCCGAACGAACGGCGACCGATGATGGTGCCGCGGTCGTTGTCTTGTATGGCTCCGGCGAAGATCTCGGATGCAGACGCCGAGCCCTCGTTGATGAGCACGCAGAGCGGCAGCTTCTGATAAGAGCCGTGACCGTCGGAACGGAAGTCCTGACGCGGCGACTTGCGGCCCTCCATATACACTATGAGCTTGTTCTTCGGCAAGAACTCGTTAGCCATCTGCACAGCAGAGTTCATGTATCCGCCCGTATTGTCGCGCAAGTCGATGACCAAGTTTTGGAAGCCTTCCTGCGAGAGCTGAGCCAGCGCGATGAGCATCTCGGGATAAGTAGTCTCGCCGAAGCTTCTCACCTTTATATAGCCCGTGTTCTCGTCGAGCATATATGCCGCAGTGATGCTCTTCTGCGGTATGTCGCCACGTGTGATGGTGAAGTATTTCACGGCTTTCTGTCCGTAGCGCACCACGCCGAGCTTCACCTTCGTGTCCTTCGGACCCTTCAGTCGGCGCATAGCCTCCTCGTTGGTCACTATCTTGCCCACGAACGGTTTGCCGTCGACGCTCACAATCTTGTCGCCGGCGATGATGCCAGCGCGCTGAGCCGGTCCGTTCTTCACCACGTTCTGCACGCGGATGGTGTCTTGGCGTATGGTGAACTCGATGCCCACGCCCGAGAACGAACCCTTCAGGTCGTCGGCCACAGCCTGCGCATCCTTAGCCGAGATATAGACGGAGTGGGGGTCGAGGTCGGCAAGTATCTGCGGAATGGCGATGTCGACGAGCGAGTCGATGTCCACCTTGTCAACATACTGGTCGTTGATGATGTGCAGCAGGTTCGAGAGTCGGTTCGAACCCGAGTTGATGATATTCAGTCGGTTGCCAGAGAAATGGTTCGCGTAGAACGTGCCAATGAGTATGCCCGCTATCACGCAGAGAGCCATTATCAACGGCATGAACCTATTCGGTTTCTTTGTGTTCATAATCGTCTGGATTTAGATATATTACTTCTATGTTAGCGCGTCGCAGCAGGTCGATGCCGTCGTTCAGACGGTACTGCTCGGCGTATATCACGCGTTTTATGCCAGCCTGTATGATGAGCTTCGAGCACTCGATGCAGGGTGCCGCCGTAACGTAGAGCGTGGCGCCGTCGCTGTTGTTGGAGCTGCGTGCCAGTTTGGTGATGGCGTTCGCCTCGGCGTGCAGCACATAGGGCTTCGTGGTGTCGGTCTCGTCCTCGCAGACGTTCTCGAACCCGCTCGGTGTGCCGTTGTAGCCGTCGCTGATGATCATCTTCTCCTTCACGACCAGCGCGCCCACCTTGCGGCGCTGGCAGTAGCTGTTCTCTGCCCAGATGCGCGCCATGCGCAGATAGCGCAGGTCGAGCTTAAGCTGCTTGCTCTCTTTTGTTTCGTTTGTTGGCATATCGTTGTTGTTTTTATTCTTCATCGTAGCGAAGGTGGAGGCCTCCGCTACGAAAACTCTATTTCTTTATTCCGTTGCGCTCGAGCAGAGCGTCGATGGTAGGCTCCTGTCCGCGGAAACGCTTGTAGAGCGTCATCGGATGCTCGGTGCCACCCTTCGAGAGGATATTGTCGCGGAAGCTCTGCGCCGTTTTCTGGTCGAAGATGCCGTTCTTCTTGAACACGCTGAACGCGTCGGCGTCGAGCACCTCAGCCCACTTGTAGCTGTAGTAGCCCGCAGCATATCCGCCCGCCATGATGTGCGAGAACTGCGTTGTCATGCACGTGTCGGGCAACTGCTTCGTAACCATCGCCTTCTCCCACGCCTTCTTCTCGAACGGAATGATGTCGGCTGTGAACTCCTCCTTCTTTGTGTAGTAAGCCATATCGAGCAAACCGAAGCTCACCTGACGCAGACAGGCGTAAGCCGCCATGAAGTTGCGCGAACGCACGATGCGCTCAATGAGGTCATCGGGCATCGGCTCGCCCGTCTTGTAGTGGAAGGCGAAGGTGCGCAGGAATTCCTTCTCAACCGAGTAGTTCTCCATGAACTGCGAGGGCAGCTCAACGAAGTCCCACCATACGTTGGTGCCGCTCAGACTCTCGAAGCGTGTGTTGGCAAACATGCCGTGCAGCGAGTGGCCGAACTCGTGCAGGAAGGTCTCCACCTCGCCCAGCGTGAGCAGCGCCGGCTTCTCGTCGGTAGGCTTTGTGAGGTTCATCACCACGCTTACGTGCGGACGAACGTTCACACCCTTGCGGTCTATCCATTGACCCTGAAACTCTGTCATCCAGGCTCCGCCCTGCTTGCCCTTGCGCGGATGGAAGTCGGCGTAGAACACGGCGAGGAACGAACCGTCCTTGTCGAACACCTCGTAAGCCTTCACGTCGGGATGGTACACCTGAATGTCCGTGCTCTCCTTGAACGTGATGCCGTAGAGGCGCGTAGCCAAGCCGAACACGCCTTCGATAACCTTCGACAGTTCGAAGTAGGGACGCAGCATCTCGGCGTCGAGATTGTACTCGCGCATCTGCAGCTTGTGAGAGTAGAAGCTGAAGTCCCACGGCTCCATCACGAAGTCGTCGCCCTCGGTCTGCTTCGCCTCGCGTTCCAGCGCCTTCACCTCCTCAACGGCTGTAGGCTTGTATGCGTCGATGAGGTCGTTGAGCAGCTTGTACACGTTATCGGCGTTAGACGCCATGCGATGCACAAGCACGTAGTCGGCGTATGTCTCGTAGCCCAGCAGCTGCGCTATCTCGCGGCGCAAGTTTACGAGGCGCTTGCATATCTCGAGGTTGTTCTCTGTGTTGTCGTGTGTGCCCTCGGTGTTGCGCGCCATGTAGAGCTGGCGGCGCAGTTCGCGCTGAGTAGAGTAGGTCATGAACGGCGAGTAGCTCGGATAGTCGAGCGTGAAGAGCCAACCCTCCTTCTCTGCCTCCTTAGCAGCGAGAGCCGCCGCTTCGCGTGCCGTTTCGGGCAGTCCGTCGAGCTGTGCTTCGTCTGTAATGTGCAGCGTGAAAGCCTTGTTCTCCTTCAGCAGGTTCTGCGAGAACTGCAGCGAGAGCAGACTTGCCTCCTCCGTAAGGTTGCGCAGGCGCTCCTTGCCCTCGTCGTCGAGCAGCGCACCGCTGCGCACGAAACCATCATAACAGTTATCGAGCAGCATCTGCTCCTCGGCGGTCAGCTCGCGATGGTTCTCGTATACGTACTTGATGCGCTCGAAGAGGCGCTTGTTAAGCTTCACGTCGTTGGCGTGCTTTGTGAGTATCGGACTCATCTTCTGCGCCAAAGCATCCAGCTCGTCGCAAGTCTCGGCGCTGAGCATGCACGAGAACACGGTAGACACGCGTGAGAGCAAGTCGTAGTAGTTCTCGCCGTTCTCGTTGTCTACACGCACAATGGTGTTCTCGAAAGTAGGGGTTTCGGGGTCGTTCACGAGCTTCTCTATCTCCTCGTCGTCGCGGCGTATTCCTTCGAGGAAAGCCTCCTCGTAGTCGTCTATCTCTATGCGATTGAACGGAACTGTGTCGTGCGGGGTGTTATAAGGTTCAAAAAACGGATTCTTACGCTCCGTTTGTGCTGCGTTATTCTCCAACATACTAATTTCGAAAAAATGTGTGATATATCACTGCAAATTTACAGAAAATATTACAGATGCGTTCCGTCCTTGTGGTTTTTAACTTATATTATAATCGTATGTGTATATTAAAATCGCGCGTTCATTTCATAGTGTGAAGAAATAGCTGTAAATTTGTAGATTGAAAATCAAAATAATGATAATGAAACGATTACTATTTATTTTTACAGCATTAGTCATGTTTGTTACAAGCATGTCGGCAGCCGAGAAACTGTCGATAAAGGACATCACAAGCGGTAAGTTTGCGGCTAAGACCGTGAACGGTATCAACCCCATTGAAGGCACCGACACCTATGCGCGCATCAGCGACGACGGCAAGCGTGTGGAGAGCTATTCGTTCAAGACGGGCAAGAAGATTGCCACGCTCTTCGACGTAGACAACACGATGGGCAAGAAGATAAAGGACTTCGACGGATACATCCTCTCGCCCGACGGCACACGTATGCTCATACAGACCGAGACTGAGCGCATCTACCGCCGCTCGTTCCGCGCTACGTACTACATATACACCATCGCTTCGCACAAGCTGGCGCGCCTTTCGGACGGCGACAAGCAGCAGGTGCCGGTGTGGTCGAACGACGGACTGCAGGTGGCGTTCGTGCGCGACAATAACATCTTCCTCGTGAAGCTGCTCTACGACAACGCCGAGATTCAGGTGACGAAGGACGGCAAGCGCAACGAGGTGATCAACGGCTTGCCCGACTGGGTGAACGAGGAGGAGTTCGGCTTCAATCGTGCCATGACCTTCAACGCCGACGGCACTATGATTTGCTGGCTGCGCTACGACGAGCAGCGCGTGAAGACCTACTCGCTGCAGATGTACAAGGGCTTGAAGCCCGAGAAGATGGAGAACGATATCTACCCCGGCTACTACGAGTACAAATACCCGAAGGCGGGCGAGGATAACAGCCTCATGTCGGCTTGGAGCTACGACATCAAGTCGCACAAGATTTCGAAGCTTGAGGTGCCGCTCGACGCCGACGGCTACATGCCGCGCATCAAGGCTACTGTAGACCCGGCACGCGTGGTGGTATACACCATGAACCGCCATCAGGACGAGCTCTGCCTCTACGGCGTGAACCCGCGCAGCACCGTTGCGCAGCTCATCGTGAAGGAGTCGGTGCCGAAGTACGTTAAGGAGGAAGCCATGGAGGGCGTGAAGTTCATCGGCAACAACATACTTCTGCCGAGCGACCGCTCGGGCTACATGAAGCTCTACGTTTACAACATGAACGGTCAATTGCTGCGCACTATCGGCGAGGGCAACTACGATATCACCGAGGTGTACGGCTACGACGCCAAGACGGGCGACGTCTACTATCAGGCGGCAGCGCTCGGAGCGGCAGACCGTCAGGTGTTTGTGGCACACAAGAACGGCAGAACCGAGCGTCTCACCAATCAGAAGGGCTGGAACTCGGCTCTCTTCTCGGGCGACTACCAGTACTTCATCAACACATGGAGCGACTACAACACACCTTATATATATACTACTCGCACTCGTGAGGGCAAGGTAATCTCTACGCTTCAGGACAATGCTGCGCTGAAGAAGCTCGCGACTGAGTACGGATTCTGCAAGCGCGAACCGTTCGAGTTCACCACTTCGGAAGGCGTGAAGCTGAACGGATGGATTCTGAAGCCGCAGAACTTCGACCCGTCAAAGCGCTATCCTGTCATCATGCACCAGTACAGCGGACCGGGCAGCCAGATGGTGAAGGACGAATGGAGCGCAGGCTCGATGGGTTCGGGCGGTGCGTTCGACTCTTATCTGGCTCAGCAGGGCTTCATCTGCGTATGCGTTGACGGACGCGGAACGGGCGGACGCGGTTCTGAGTTCGAGAAGTGTACATATCTGAACATCGGCGACCTCGAGTCGAAAGACCAGGTTGAGGCTGCCATATATCTCGGCACGCTGCCCTACGTAGACAAAAACCGCATCGGTATCTGGGGCTGGAGCTACGGCGGATTCAACACGCTGATGAGTATGTCGGAGGGTCGCGGCGTGTTCCGCGCAGGTGTGGCTATCGCGCCGCCTACCAACTGGAAGTTCTACGACTCGGTTTACACCGAGCGCTACATGCGCACACCGAAGGAGAACCCCGACGGATATGCCACCAACCCGATTGAACGTGCCTCTAAGCTGCACGGCGCCCTGCTTATCTGTCACGGCACAGCCGACGACAACGTGCATCCGCAGAACGCATACGAGTATTCGGAGGCTCTCGTACAGGCTGACAAAGACTTCCGCGAACTCTACTACACCAACCGCAACCACAGCATCTACGGAGGCAACACACGCAACCACTTGCTCAGACAGGTGGCGCAGTTCTTCCAGACCGAACTTCGATAATTCTGATTATAGTTGAGAATTTAGAATTGAGAGTTGAGAATTTCGAATTTAGAATTGAAAATTGAGAATTGAGAGTTATGATATGCAATATTGCTAAATATTATGCTATTAAAGTATATCAATAAAGGTAATCATAACTCTCAATTTTCAATTCTCAACTCTCAATTCTCATTTCTCAACTCTCAATTTTCAACTCTCATTTTTCAACTTACTTGTAAGTTACTTTTTTTAATAACCTATCAATAATGAACTTTAAACAACTTCTTTCCGCTGCGGCGCTTGCCACGCTCTCGCTTGTGCCCAGTCAGACCAATGCGCAGCAAGCGCGCCCGAAGGGTATGCCGCACCTGCTGAAACCGCACAACTCCACACTGATGCTGAAGGCGCAGAAGGTCCCTCTCGGCAGAGAGCTGTGGGGCAATGTGGTGAAAAGTACACGTTGGGACAACGGCACGCCCGAGTATGGCTTCTATTCATTCGGTGCGTCAGGCTCAATCGACATCAACGAGCTGTTCATCGACGACAATATGTACGCCAATGCAAGTGGTGCGATGGTTGGCAACCGCCTCGACGTAATCAGATACAATCGCGAGCAGAACGTGATGTACCACTATCTGTACAACGCTTCGACGGGCGAGTGCGAGAACATTTCGTACCTCACCGACTTCAGTCTGTGGGCTACAGAGACGGCTGTTTCGGCAGACAACAAGGTGTACGGCGTGTTCTTCACCGGCGACGCTGAAGGCACAGAGCTTGGTATCGCCGACTATGCCAACGAGACGCGCACCGCTATCGGCACTGTAAGCCGCTATTACGTGGCGCTCGGCATCACCAAGGACAACGTGCTCTACGGCATCGACACGAACGGCAACCTCTACAGCATCAACAGCACAACGGCTAAGGAGAAGTTCATCGGATCTACCGGCGTGAAGGTGTGCGATGCGAACAACGACTGGAACGTGCAGAGTGGAGAGATAGACCAGGAGACTGGCATCTTCTACTGGGCAAGCACCGACCCGCAGGGCCGCTCGTCGCTCTACACCGTAGACCTTGCGACGGCTAAGGCTACGAAGATTGGCGACTTCATGCACAACGAGCAGGTGGCTATGCTCACCATCCCGAAGGAGACGGTGAAGGACGCGGCTCCGGCGCTCGCTTCAGACATGAGTCTCGTGTTCAACAAGGCGTCGCTCACGGGCAAGGTGTGCTTCACGGCGCCTTCTACCACATACATTGGCGGCAGCCTCTCGGGTTCGCTCAACTATGTGGTGAGCGTAGACGGCAAGCAGGTAAAGAATGGAACAGCCAACGCAGGACAGAAAATGGAGGAGGCGCTGACCGTGAAGCGCGGCATCCACTCTGTTGCGGTATGCTTCTCTAACGCTGCCGGCAACGGACCGAAGGCTTACATAAACAGCTTCATCGGCGACGACATTCCTCTTAAGCCTACCAACGTGAAGGCTACAGTTGATATCAAGACCGGTAAGGTGAACTTGTCGTGGACGGCTGTTACAAAGGGCATCAATGGCGGATACGTTGGCGATATGAAGTACAACGTAGTGCGCTATCCCGACAATAAGGCTATCGCTACGGCTACTGCTGCAACGTCTGTAAGCGACGTGCTGCCAGGTGGCGACCTCACAGGCTATTACTACACCGTGCAGGCCATAAGCGGACAGCGCAAGAGCGAGTCGGTGAAGTCGAACAGCATATCGTTCGGCGATGTGCTCGAACCGCCTTACTATCAGAACTTCGAGAACGCAAACTCGATGAACACCCTCACTGTTCTCGACGAGAACAACGACGGCACAACATGGTCGTTCCTCGAGAACGACGGTTCGAACCAGTCGGCTGTTCAGATTTCGTATGCTGAAGACAACCACGACGACTGGCTCATTCTGCCTGGTCTCAATCTGAAGGCTGGTGTGCTCTATAACGTAACGTATCGTGTGGCTACTCAGGGCTCAAGCTACCCAGAGGAACTCGAAGTGAAGTACGGCGCTGAGCCTACTGCCGCTGCCATGATACACGAGGTAGCGTCGAAGACTGAGTATACCAACCAGGACTATGTCACCGTTAAGAAGGAGATTGTTGTAGACAAGGACCAGGTGGCGTACATCGGTTTCCACTGTACAAGTAGCGCCGACTGGTGCTACCAGCTTATCCTTAACAACATCTCTGTTGTGGGCAACTCGCTGAAGGCACCTGATGCTATCACCGAGATATCTACAACTGTAGCTACCGACGGCTCGCTCAAGGTGCGCATCGACTTCACTGCTCCTTCGAAGGCTATTGACGGAACTAAGCTCACTTCTGACATGGAGGTGAAGATCGTACGCGACGGCGAAGTGATTCAGGAGATGGGCGCAATCAAGCCTGGTCAGAAGTATTACTATCTCGACAATTATGCGCAGAACGGATACAACTATTACAGTGTCATTGCAAGCAACGACGAGGGTGTAGGTCGTGAGAGTAAGGTTGTTGAGGCTTATGTCGGTGAGGACACACCGGCTAAGGTGCAGAACATCAAGTATTCTGTAGACAACGATGTTATAACCCTTACATGGGATCCGGTCACAACTGGTCAGCATGGAGGCTATATGCCTGATGGCGAAATGTCATATAACGTTTATGAGATTCACGAGGGCAACACTGGTGCCGACTTGGAACTCATTGATTGTGTAGAGGAACCGAAGGTTGGAATCTCTTACGAAGTGAACAATGGCGACCAGGATATGATCAACTACGCTCTCGGTGCAGAGAACTCGGTAGGCGAGGGTCCGCGCGCAATGTCGCCAGGCATCATCGTGGGCAAGCCGTACGACTTGCCGTTCGAGGAGCACTTCAAGGGCGGCAGACTCGACAACAGCATGTGGTTTATCGAGGAGAAGGGTAGCGAGGAGTCTACATTCAGCCTTATGCAGGGCTTCTCTGCTGATGGCGACGGTGGCTGCGCCGGCTATGTATCGGCTTCTGCCAAGGATGCTGCGCTGCTCGGTTCGGGTAAGATTTCGCTCAAGGGCGCCGCAAACCCGACTCTTGTGTTCTCTACGAAGTCTACACAGGCTGACGCCAATGGCAAGGTGGTGGTTTACATACGCAAGCCCGACCTCTCTGAGAAGCAGCTCTGCGTTGTCGACTACAGCAAGCTCGACAATTCTGCCAAGGATTGGCGCACAACGTCTGTAACAATTCCGGCTGAATATACTTCTCTGCCTTACGTGATGTTCACTTTCGTCACTTCGGCTGCAGAAGGCGAGAGCGTTTACTTCGACCAGATTTACGTTCGCGACGTAGTGGCTAAGGATCTGCGCGCTTCGCTCTCTGTTCCTTCAAAGGTGCGCAAGGGCGACAAGGTTACGGCGCATGTCATGGTTACGAACATGGGTAGTGTGGCTGTAGACAACTACACCGTGAATCTCTATGCTGGCGACAAGATGGTAGATACAAAGACCATTAAAGAGTCGCTCGCTTCTTACGCTTCGCACACCGAGGTGCTTACATACAGCACTTCTGTTATGGATGCTTCGCCGCTGAAGCTGAAGGCTGAGGTGGTTGTAGAGGGCGAGTTTACGCCTGAGGACAATGAGGACGCTGCAGAGGTGGTGCTCAACGCGTCTACTCTCACCGGTCCTGATGCCGTGACGGCTACCGCTTCTGACGAGAGCACCGTCGTTGTAGAGTGGACAAAGGTGAACGAGACATCCGATCGCGTCACTGACGGCTTCGATGCATACGCTGCATGGAGCAAGGACAGCTTCGGCGACTGGACTTCCGTTTATGGCGAGAAGGGTATCGCTAAGGGTCCGTTCAGCAAGTCTTATCCGCATCCTAACGAGAACCAGCGTTTCGCTTACACCGTCGTTGAGCCGAGCACATGGCTCCCGACAGAGTTGCTCGACAAGTACGCTTGCTTGAAGCCTCACTCTGGCATTCACTATCTGGCTTCGTTCTACAGCGTTGAGAACTCACAGTTCATCCCTGCCGATAACTGGCTCATCTCGCCGTCGCTCAGTGGCGAGGCGCAGACTGTCAGCTTCTGGGCTAACAACTTCAATGCGCAGGGCACTAAATACTCTGAGAACTTCGAGGTGCTCTACTCAACATCGGGCATAACTCTCGATGATTTCAAGTCGACTGGCAAGAAGTTTGAGGCTACTACCGGCGAGTGGAAGGAGTACACGGTTGACTTGCCTGCCGGCGCAACCTACTTCGCTATCCACAACAATACTGCTGATACATATATGTTCATGATCGACGACGTCACTTACACCGCTGGTTGCGGCAAGGTGCTCGGCTACAACGTTTATCGCGACGGCAAGTTGCTGAAGCGCATCGAGCCGAACGCTGAGCTTCGCATCACCGACAAGGCTCCGAGCGGCAAGCACACTTACGCTGTGTCTGCTCTCTATGCTGGCGGCGAGTCGGAGGCTACAAAGTCGGCTGTCGTTACTGACATCAACGGCGTAGTGAACGCCATCGATGGCACCTTCGACGTCTTCACCGTAGACGGCAAGCGCATCGCCAAGGGCGTTAAATCGCTCGACGGCATCGCTCGCGGCTTCTACATAGTGAACGGAAAGAAGGTGGTTCGCAAGTAAAGCCCCTCCCAACCCTCCCCGTCGGGGAGGGCTTGGATAGCTTTCTTCCTCGACTTATGAAGGCTTAAAGAGGCTTAGAACGGCTTCTTCCTCGGCTTGGTTTGCCTTCTTCCTCGGCTTAGAAAGGTTTAAAGAGGCTTAGAAAGGCTTATTGAAAAAAGTGCTTGAAGCCATAAATGGCTCAAAGCGGCTTAGAAAGGCTTAGTAAGGCTTAAAAACAAAAAAACACGAGTTGGAAAATCTTTCCAGCTCGTGTTTTTTTGTTTCAACTAAAGCGGTTAGCTTCTGCTCACTTGGAATCCGTTCTTGCACATGCTCATCTCTACGAAGCGTGCCTTGTCGTTCGGTCGGTTCTCGTTGAGAATGCTGCGTATGCGTGCAGCCGCTTCCACGTCCTTAGCCACCATGTATAGGTAGCCGCCGCCACCTGCGCCAGGCAGTTTGTAGCCGAGGCAGAGGTCGTCTATGAGTCTTGTGAGTGCTTCTACGGCAGGCGGATTGGTGCCGGCGTCGAGCAGCTGGTTCTGCTGCCATGTCTTGCCGACGAGACGTCCCATGCGCTCGAAGTTGAGGCGCTGTATTGCGTCGAACATCTCAAGTGCGTGCGCCTTCATCTCGCGCAACTGCAGCAGTTCGTCGTGCTCGTTGAGGAACATGCGGCGCACAATCTCCGCGAGGATGGTCTTTGCCGTGCGCGTGATGCCTGTATAATATAATAGGTGGCATTCGCGGTAGTCGGGCTGCTGGAAGAGATCGCCGGGCAGATAGCGCACATCCGGACTCTGACCGAATCCGCGCTCTGTATGCAGCAGTTTTATGCCGGGCAGAAGTCCACCGTACTGGTCTTGCCAGCCGCCGCCGGTGGTGAGCAGCTGTTCGAGAACGAGTGTGCGGTGGCCAATTTCGGTCTTGTCCCAGCCGAGTCCGCAGAAGTCGCTGAGCGCTCCGAGCACCGTCGACGCGAGCAGCGAGCTGGTGCCGAGTCCGCTTCCGGCTGGTATCGCCGAGAGCAGCGTCACCTCGATGCCGCAACCGAACGCACGCAACTGCTCCTCAAGTGTGCGGTAGCTGTCCTTGCAGAAGCGCGGCAGGAATCCGGCGAGCGAGAGTGCTGCCTTCGGTATTGAGAACGGCGAGCCGACCTTGTTGTATGCCGACAGTTCGTCGTATGTTGTGATAATCTCTGAAGCGCCGAGGTCGATACTTCTGAGTATGATGTGCGGTTCGGCGCAGGGCTTCACGTAAGTCTGCAGAGGCGGTTGTCCGTTCAGGTTGATGGCGAGGTTCACCACGTTGCCGCCCTCCATAAGGCAGAACGGCGGTGTGTCGGTCCATCCTCCGGCTATGTCGATGCGCACCGGCGAACGGCCCCATACAATCTGGTCGGCATATACCGACAGGTGCGGGCGCTGCTTCACGCGCAATGCCTCTGTGGTGAGTCCTTCGCGGAGCAGTGAGAACGCTTCTGCCTCGAATTTCTTTGCATTATCGGCGCTCTGTGCGTTGCCTCCTGAACGCAGACGCTCGGCTTCTGAGCGGAACATGGCGTCGCAGGTGCGCGTCAGAAGCGGTGCCTGCTCTGGCAGGGCGTCGGGCAATGGCACGTTGTGCTTGCCGTACTCGCGTGCTACGGTCTGCAGGTCGCTCTGGTAGAACACGCTGTGCTGCCAGTTCTTCGCAATCATCGGCAGGTTTTTCAGGCGGAACTTGGTGCGTTGCTCCACAAGACGGCGCAGGTTGGCTTCGGCGCTTATCTCGTCGGCGCTCATGCGCTGTGCCTTCTCCCATATAGCCTTGCCCTCTGCGAGTGTACTCTCACCGAGCATCCAGCGCAGCACGATGCCCATGTCGTCGGTGTTGTCGACAACGGGGAATATGCGTGCTGCCTGCAGGTCGTGGCGACCTTCTATCGCGTCGATGTCTACGCCGCGTTCAGCAGCCCACTCTGCGAACGGGCGGCCGAGGTATTCTACGTCTGCCAGGTCGCCGCGGAACTTGTCGTTGAAGCCGTACGGACGCACAGCCCAGCTGTCTGTGCCTACAGGCACTACGTCTACGCACTGGCCCTCGGCGAGCGTCAGCGTCCAGTTGTTCTCGGGTACGCCAGTCACGATGTTGTCCTGCGTCAGCGTCCAGTTCTCGCCGACGTATGCGTTCTCCACCCACTCGTTGCGGTTCTGCTGTGTCCACTTGGGCTTCAGCTCTGTGTTCTGCACGAAGATAGACGGATGGGGCTTGCGGTCGTGGTGCATAATCTCGCGCTGGTCGTTCACGATGTTCTGTATGGCGAGCATCGACGAGAGCAGCTCATGCGATGTGCCGAAATGGTAGAACTCGCCGCCCGGCAGCGGCAGTATCACGGTCTTCAGCGCGTTCACTGCCTCGTCCTTCACGCCCGGCTCGTAGCCGAGAGCACAGCCGAACTCGCCGTACATGTCATAGTTCACCACCTCGTCCTTGGCTATGTCTGTTCCGTTTGTAGAACGCTGCATGAGCACCTTCACGGCGCGGTCTGAGAGAATCCATACGCCGATGTCGGTGAGGTAGAAATGGTCGGTGAGCAGCGCCGAGAGCGTCTCCACCGAAGGCTTCTGAAGCATGCACTTCAGTTCGGTGGGCTTCTCGCGGGTGCTTACGAACACGCCGTGGTCCTTCGCAATCTCGGGGCCAAGCCACAGGCCGTAGCATACGATGTCTGCGTCCTCGGGTATCGGCTGCAGCGGTTCTGTGGAGCGTATGTAAACGTCGCCGCTCACTATCATCGTGTTCAGACCGCGCGGGGCGATGTCCATGATGCGCTGGTAGAGCGGCACCTGCAGCGACAGCAGGTTCTGGTTCAGACTCTGTCCGCGCTCCCAGCGGAACACCGGCAGCGGCGTGAGTATCTTGCCCGACGGAGCGTAAGACGGCAGACGTCTGCTCTGTCCGCCGGCGTGCAGCAGCAGTCGCTTGTCGGCTGCCAGCCATTCGTCGAAGCTCGCAGCGTCGGCGTTCTGAGCTTTATAGTCCTCGTAAGCTGCACGCAGCAGCCATGTTGTGCCGCCGCCCGAACCGAGCTTCTTGCCCACTGGGTCGTTAGTACAGAACCACTCGCTCTGCGGCAGTTCGGTTATGTCGTGAAAACTGCCCACAAGATTAGGGGGCAACGATAAAAGTTTCTTCATTTGCTGTCTGTATTTTGTGTTATATATATAATAAGGTGTGTGTTACTCGTACAGATAGAACATGCGTTCCATCATCTGCCACTTCTCGTCGCTTGTGGCGTCCGCCGAGCAGTTCTGAAACTCAGCTACATGCTTCTCCCATTCCTCCTGACGGGGTAGGGTAGCGAGGCGCTCCATAGCCGTATCCCAATCGAAGTCTACTGGCGCATCCACTATCATTACCAGTCGGTTGCCCAAGATGTATATCTCCATCTCAAGAATACCCACCGTCTTGATGCCCTCCTTTATCTCATCCCAAAAATGCTCCCGGTCGTGAGCCTCGCGGTATTTGCGAATCAGTTCGCTGTCGTCCTTCAAGTCCATGGTCTGCACGAAACGCTTTGTCGGCACACCATACTCCTTACTCTTATATCCTTCTGTCATAACGATACAATTAGTGAATACATGTCTTTATCATACAAAGTTACTGAAACAATTGAACAAAACAATAAAAATGCGCAAAATTGTGTTCCGAAAGTAGTTATTTGCATATTTAATTGTAACTTTGCAAAACTATTCTTAGTGCTAAGTGTTTGACAAAACAAATATACTAAAATGTGGTTCAATTTTTTTAAGGAAATTATCTTGTGGCTTGCCGATCTCGATGCCCGTCTTTTGCTTATCGTCAACGGTGCACACAGCCCTTTCTTCGATGCCGTAATGTGGTGTATCAGTGGGCGTTGGATATGGGTGCCGTTCTACATAGTGCTCACGTATATGCTCTTCCGTCGTTTCTCTTGGAAACGCGCAACGCTATGTCTTATCACCATCGGATTGATAATACTCGCAGCCGACCAGACTTGCGCCTCTCTCATTCGTCCCGAAGTGTGCCGTCTGCGTCCTGCCAATCTCAACAATCCGTTGTCGCAGTTGGTGCATGTCGTCAACGGCTATCGTGGAGGCAGATACGGATTCCCCTCATGCCATGCAGCCAACACCTTTGCTCTCGCTATGTTCATGTCGCTTGTCTTCCGCAACAAGCGGTTCACGGTGATGATGTTCTCCTGGGCTATCGTAGTGAGCTATTCGCGAATGTATCTCGGCGTACATTATTTCGGCGACCTCTTCTGCGGAGCCAGTGTCGGCTCGCTCTTCGCCGTCCTCTTCTATTCGCTCATGAAGTTCCTATGCGAAAAGCTGAAGATATAGCCCATTCTCCAATCCCCTCATGTTTTGAACATTCTATCCAATCATAGTAAGGTATGGCGCTCGCCATACCTTTTTTCATGCCTTAACCGCAGCTTTTGTCCTTTGGTGGCATCCGCCGTCCAATCAGATTCCGTCCGCCGTCCAATCAGATTCTGTCCGCCGTCCGATTGGGTGGCGAACGCAATCCCCCTTAGTAGCGGAGGTAAAAGCCTCCGCAGCACCAAGTCGAGTGCAAATAAAATAGCGCAGTTGGCAATGCAAATGTAGCCTCCTACAGCTGATTTTAGCGTAGTCGAGTTGCTATTTTTAGCATAGTCTGGTGTTTTTCTTTACATCTTCTACTGCAAATCCTCCTGCTTCCAGATGCGAATGCCGAAGATCTTCGCTACTATTTTCTCTCACTCGCGTATAATATTATAATGTGTACGTCCACAATTATGCGCTTTAATTGTAAACTTCTGTTAAAATCGGGCTAAAAAACCAACTTTTTCCTGCAAAAGTTTTGGAGGTTTGCAAAAAAGCTATACCTTTGCATCCGCTTTCGAGAACGAACGAAACCTCAAGCAAAACGAGAGGTTGAAGAGCGAAACAGGAAGCGAATAAAAAGAAAGAGTTCTTTGAAAAGATTTACATAAGACAGAAGTAGTACAAGAAGCGAGAATGATGAAACATTCATTCTTGGGTAGAAGAAAAACGAACCGTCAAGTTTGTTTGACTTTAAACTATAATTTGGAAGCTCGTTCTGAACAGATACAAACAAATGCCGACTTCTTCGGAGGTTAGCAGTAAAAGATATTTTA